>Ga0182024_10004696_pt1 | contig 31179 bp, 34 predicted proteins | sample P32metaG_FD_120480 | JGI IMG/M metagenome (GOLD analysis project Ga0182024, IMG submission 120480) | Permafrost microbial communities from Stordalen Mire, Sweden - P3-2 metaG (Illumina Assembly) | ecosystem: Environmental > Terrestrial > Soil > Wetlands > Permafrost | place: Sweden: Stordalen... | reverse complement strand
GTCCGCATCGTTCAGCGCCTGGGTCAGCCAGGCGCGCAGCGAATGCGCCTCGCTGCCGGCCGGTTTGTTGGCAGCGATCACCTGTTCCTCGCAATGCTCCAGCGCCTTGTCCAGGGTGGCGGCCACCAGCACGCCGCCATCGACAAAGCGCGCCACATGAAAGACACGGACCAACACCGGCGTCAGGTTCACCAGCACAATGTGCGCGCCTTTCTCATCGGCCGCGTCCCTGATCTGGGAAAAGCTGTAGATGGCCGAACTGTCCAGACCCGTCACCAGCCGGAAATCGAACAGCAGAAAGCGGCATTTCGGCTGCTCCGCCAGAAGCTGCTTGACCTGCACATAGAGCCGGTTGGCAGAGCCAAAGAAAAGATAGGACTGAAGCGCCATGCCCTGGATCTCGCGGCCGTGGGCGGCGAGCAGCGCCAGTTCCTCGGGGCTCCTGTCCAGCGCACTGCGATATTCGGTGTTGTCGAAGCTGAATTTTATCGCGTTCACCCGGCTGACGCTGAAGGCAAATGTGAGACAGCCGATGACGATGCCAATCCCCATGCCGGCGATATAACCGAAGGCGAGGATCGCCAGCGCGATCACCAGCAGCGAGGCATATTCCAGCGGCAGAAGCTGGCGCGCGGTGGTGATCACCCAGCGCGCCATCAGCCGCCCGCCGGTGAACAGCAAAAGCCCGCCCAGCGCGAATTTGGGCATAGTGCCCAGGAAGGCCGGGTCCACCACCAGCAGGGCTGCGGAAATCGCCGCCAGCGTCAGGCCCGCGATGCGACCCTGGGCGCCGGCGGCGCGGGCCAGCGAGGTGCGCGCCAGGGCAACGCAGCTGACAAAGCCGCCCAGCACCCCGGACAGCAGGTTGGCCAGCCCGACCGCGCGCAGCTCGCGCTCGATATCGGCTTCGTGCTTGGTGGCGATCTCGATGCCGCTGGTGTTGAGCAGCACCGTGATGGTGGTGACAAAGACCACCGCGAACAGCTCGCCCGAAAGGCCGGGCAGCATCTTCCAGGGAAAGGCGGCGAGTTCTGCCGGGGCGAGCGGCAGATGCAGGCTTGCTGTGGGCGCAGGCGTGAACATCCAGCCGGAGGCCTGCGCCATAGCCAGCGGTTCGTGCAGCAGCAACAGCACCAGATGCGTGCCCAGAATGGCCGCCAGCAGCACACCTGGCATGATCAGCACATGGCGTGAGCGCGCGAGAGCCAGTTCCAGCACCACAGCCAGCGCCACGCCGGCGGCGATCTTGGCAAGACCGCCATGATCCGACAGCGCCGCCAGATTCGTCCAGTTCACCTTGTGGCCGGTGATCACTTGGCAAGCCCCCAGGATCATCAGCGCGCCGGTGGCGGCCAGAAAACCGCCGATCACCGGATAGGGCACAAAGCGGATGGCGCGTCCGGCGCGGCTGAGGCCGAGCAGCGACAGGACGGCGCCGGTCAGGATGGTGGCCAGCGCCATCACGATCAGGGTGGCAGGCAGAAGATGGGGATTGCCCGCCGCCGCCAGCTGGGCCGCGGTCACCGCGATCAGGGTCGCCATCACCGCCGAGGTCGAGGTGTCGGGCCCGCCAATGGCAAAGGGAAAGGAGCTGCGCAAGGCGATCACGGCTGCACCTACGCCTGCGGACAGGAAGGCCACGGCCACGCCATAGGACAGAAAGGGCGCTAAGGGCCCCGAAAAGATCAGCGCGGCATAGGACAGGCAATAGGCGATGGACAGCACGCTGCTGACCGCGCCGGCAAAAGCGTCCCGAAAGACGGCCTTGATGTCTGGTGCGCCCAATCTGGAATCCCCTTTGGCCAATCTAGCCGAGCCCGCGCTACCCTGCGAGGGTGACAGTGCTGTCACGTTGGCCGGGCGCGCCATTCATGTCCGGTTCAGGCGGCGTGGCTCACACCAGCAGCGAAACTCTGGCGGGATGGCATATGCGGAACCCGAACACTCTTGTCGCGCTCGCCCTGTCTGGTGTGCTGCTGGCCGCCACGGCTTCGTCGGCGGATGCCGGTTATCGTCACGGCTATTACGGTGGCCATTACGGCGGCCGCTATTACGGTCATGGCGGACCCGGACTGGTCGGCGGCGTGGTGATTGGCGCGCTGACCCTGGCAACCCTGCCCTTCGCCATTCTGGGCGCGGCCACTAGCCCGGCTCCGCCGCCGCCTCCCCCGCCCTATTACGGGCCGAGACCTTACGAATATGGTCCGCCCGCATACGGTCCACCATCCCCGCCGCCGGGTTACTATCGAGACTATGGGCGCAATTACGGGCCGCCGCCGGGCTATTACGGCAATTAGTCAGCTCAATCCTGGACCGTCAGCTGATTGGTGTCGGTCATGGTGATCATGGCGCCGCCATCGAGCCCGACCACACCCGCGATGACGATCGTGTGGCCCTCGGCGTTCGACAGTTGGGGGAATGTGGGCTCATCGCCGAAGGGAATGAAGCCGACAACCTTGCGCGTGGCACCGGGCCTTTCGATTTCGATAAAGGTTCCTTCCGCGCCTTCCATGATGTGGGCGCGGCCGCGCAAGATCGAGATTGCCCCCTGGGTGAAATGCGGCGTGTCGAACTGCGCGAAGGCGGGAAAGCAGGCACCGGGAAATAACGATCCGCCATGCGTGGACAGGCAAGTGATTACAATGTAATCATTATCCGCTGCCGGGGGGCGCCTGCCATGAATACCAGCGAAGAAAAATTTGTTGTCTGGCTCGCCGCTCTTTTTGGCGGCGGCGCCTTGCTGGCCATGCCCATCTTTTTTAATTTCGACGGCCTGTTCGCTGTGATTGAAATTGTGGGCGGCATTTGTGTAATCGTATATGCCCTGGGAAGATTGCACAGGGTCATCCGCCTGCCTTCACATCGCGGTTCACGCAAGCCATTTGGCTAGGACCAAAAAGATGGCGACTCCGGCGTGATTCGAACACGCGACCGCCGGATTAGAAATCCGATGCTCTATCCAACTGAGCTACGGAGTCGTTGAGTCTGGTTATAGACCGAAAACGTTGCAAAACTCACTACTGGCGCGACCAGCCTAAAAGGACCTTGCGGCTCGCCCAAGCTCGCCGCGCTCGCACCCTTTCGCAGGTCCACCGGACCTGCTCACGCGCTATCGCGCGCCGGGTGCTCTCAATGCGACCAGGGCACCTTGCGGTCGAACTTGAAATTGTCCGAATAGGCCTTGGGCTTGGGCGTGGGCACATGCGGCTCGAACAGCTGGTAGGGGATGGCGTGCGCCTTGGCATAGGCGACCGCCTCTTCCGACGTGTCGAACTCCAGGCACAGCTGCTGGCGCATGTCGCCCGACGACGTCCAGCCCATCAAGGGATCGATGGTGCGCGGGCTTTCCGGCTCATATTCCAGAACCCATTGCTTGGTGCGGGCCTTGCCCGACTGCATGGCGTTCCTGGCCGGTCTGAAGATGCGCGCACGCATATAATCCTCACAAACTGCGTTACCGGTCTGCCGCGCCCGCCCTCTTTCCGCTGTCGCGGCGGGCGGGCTTGGCATTCGTTTCCGCGTCTCGCGGAAACGAATGGTCGAGGCGGCTGGATTCGAACCAACGGCCCCTAGCTCCCAAAGCTAGTGCTCTACCAGGCTGAGCTACGCCTCGATGGCCCAAGGTGGATACACGCTGCTACCGGACCCGTCAATTTGGCCCTAATTGGCTGCGGTAAAACGTCCGGAATAGAGCACCGGCCAGTATTTTCCGGTCAGGATGAACAGGCCGCTGGCCGGGTCATAGGCGACGCCGTTGGGCACGAAATTGGCATCGCTGTCGACCACCTTACGGTCCTGCGGGCGCATCCGGTCGCGCAGCGGCATCAGGTCGACGGTTGCTTCGACACAGCCGGTCTCAGGTGAGATGCGCACCAGCTTCCAGTCCTCGAAGACATTGGCCCAGATGGCGCCCTGCACATATTCCAGCTCATTGATGTTCTCGAGATAGTTGGAACCCTGGATCACCGGCAGCACGCGGCGGGTGGAGAAATCCTTGGGCGACAGGAAAAACAGCCGGCTGGAGCCATCGCTGGCAATCAGCTCATTGTCGTCATGAGTCAGGCCCCAGCCCTCGCGCGGATTGGACAGTTCGGACAAGGCCTGCATCTGGTGATCGAAGACAAAGACGCGATGTTCGCGCCAGGTCATCTGGTAGAGATGGCCGCCAAAGAAGGTCATGCCCTCGCCGAAATAATGTTTGCCCGCGTTCAGCAGGGTGGTGACGTGGCCGGTGTCGGGATCGATGCGGTTGAGACGGGTTTCGCCGAAGAAATCGCCGGTGCTTTCCCAGATCGCGCCGTCATGCACTTCCAGCCCTTCAGTGAAGCCCAGCGCGTCGCGGTGGATTTCCTTTTCCACCCGGAAAGTCAGGGCCTGGGGGATCGGACAGGTGGGCGCCGCCAGGGCCCCTGCGGGCAAGATGACGGGCAAAACCAGAAGCAACAGGCCGGCAAGAGGAGCGCGCATGGCTTACGCGACTACCCGGCCCGCCGCGCAAAAGCAAATGTCGGAAAATTCAGTGGTCGAGTAAGGCGACTTCGGCGACCAGCTCACCGCGCGGCCCGTCGCCCACCCGCACCCGGACCTTCTGGCCCTCATGCAGCTCGCGCAAATGGCAGCGGCGCAAGATCTCCATATGGATGAAGATGTCGGCCGTGCCGGGCCCGCGCGAGACAAAGCCATAGCCCTTGGCGCGATTGAACCAGCGCACCACCGCCTCGAACGGGGCCCCGCGCGGCTCCGCCACATAGCGCGGTTCTTTTTCGCCCGAGAACAGCACGACCTGGGCGGTGGAATTGTCCATGGACAGAACTTTGGAGGCCTGCAGGCCGCGCGGGCCCTTGACCGCCTCGCACACAACGGATGCGCCTTCGATTGCCTGCTGAAAACCGGACTGGCGCACACAGGTCTGGTGCAGCAGCACATCGCCTGTCCCGTCGGAGATGGCGATGAAGCCGTAGCCCTTGTGGGCGTCAAACCATTTGACCTGGCCAGCAACGGTCAGGGCTGTGCCGTGGGTATTCTCCATCCGGCCCTCCCCAGGGTATTACCCTTCAGCGTCGTCCCGATCCCGGACCAAGGGAACCCCCCCGGAAAGGGGAGTTCGCCAGCAGCCCAAGTTCCGCTTAAATGCGCCCGCCAAGTTCCATCGCTGGCCAAGGCCCTGTGCGGACGGTAGGAATGCCCGGATGACTGTACCCTCACCCACCAACCGTCTCCCTGCCCGGCCGGCGCCCATCCAGCCCTGGGCCGTCAGTCTGGTCGGGGTGGTGCTCATTCTGGTGCTGCTGGTCGGCCTAACGATCTGATTGGCATTCCTTTTTTGCCGCAAATCACCGATGTTGGTGGTGTTGACAGGGTTTGCGACAATCCTTTGTTTGTATGGAGCATGGCGTGGCGTCAAAATTGCGCCTTATGATCAAGGACGAAGCAAAACCGCACGTTCTCCTGGTAGAGGACGCCCGTGACATTCGCGAGCCTCTGGCGCGCTATCTGCGTGAGCACAATTATCGCGCAACCACCGCCCAGGACGCGGCATCCGCCCGCAAGGTGATGAAGGGCGCGGCCATCGACCTGGTGGTGCTGGACATCATGATGCCGGGCGAGGACGGGCTGTCGCTGTGCCGCTCCATCCGCGAGACCAGCCAGATCCCTGTGATCCTCTTGACCGCGCGCGGCGAGGAAGTGGACCGCATCATCGGGCTTGAGATGGGCGCGGACGATTATATCGCCAAGCCTTTCAGCCCCCGGGAGTTGATTGCGCGCGTGGCCGCCGTTCTGCGCCGCACCCAGGCGCTGCCGCCCCGCCAGAAGCCGCCCGGTGCTGAGCGGGTCAAGTTCGGCGACTGGATGCTCGACACCGGCCAGCGCGAGCTGATAGGGCCCGATGGCGTCGCCCTGCCCTTGTCATCCGGTGAATTCCGCCTGCTGACGGCGCTTTTGGAGCGGCCCAAGATCGCGCTGACGAGAAATCAGCTGCTGGATCTGACCAAGGGCCGCGACGCCGACCTGTTCGACCGTTCGATCGATAACCATGTCTCGCGTCTGCGCAAGAAAATCGAGCCGGATCCCAAGAATCCGCGCTACATAAAGACCGTCTGGGGCGGCGGGTACATCTTTGCGATGGACCCGGAGATGGCCTGAAGGGGCACCCAATGCGTTTCAGGTTCTGGCCGAATACGCTGGCAGTGCAGCTGATCGTGGTGACCGGCGTAGCGGTTGCCGTTTCCAACATCGCCGTCGCCTTCTGGTTCGAATATGGCAATGCCCAGCAGACGGCCATCGCCAACAATGAGCGCGTGCTCGACCGCGCCGCCGCCGTCGCCACCACTCTGACGGGCGTACCGGCCTCATATCACCATGTGGTGATGAACAATATGAGCAGCCGGATCTGGAAATTCGCTCCGGTGCCGGTGCCCAAGACCTCACGCACCATGTCGCCGGAAGAAATGACCCTGGCCCGGCATCTGGACGAAATGCTGCCCGACAGCATTCCCAACCAGAATCTGATCTCCGTCAGGCTGCATGCGCCCATGTCGGACCTGCCCGCCAATCTGGTGCCACAGACCGTGGGGCCGGTCGGCGACACCATCCAGGCCATCGTACCGATCGACAAACATACGATGATGAGCGGCGTGTTCGTGCGCGGACCCGCGCCATGGCCGATGGAGATTTTTGTCGCTGCCGTGGTCGCCATTCTGGTGGCGAGCCTGGGCGCGGCACTGGTGGCGCGCCGCGTTGTAAGACCGCTGTCGGAACTGACCAGAGCCGCCGCGGTGATGGCGTCGGGCACCGGCACGCCACATGTGAATGAGCAAGGCCCCAATGACGTGCGCGAAGCCGCCGCCGCCTTCAACACCATGGCGTCCAAGGTCACAAGGACGCTGGAAAGCCAGCGCCATCTTTTGTCGGCGGTGGGCCACGACCTGCGCACGCCGCTGACCGCCATGCGCATCAACCTGGAGTTCGTGGACGATGACGAACTGCGCGAAGGGCTGCTGCGCAATCTGGACGAACTGCAGGTCCTGACCGAGCAGGTGCTGGCCGCGGCCAAGGGCGCAGGTGGCGAGCCGCCGCGGCAGGTCGATCTGTCGGCGCTGGTGGAAAGCCTGTGCACCGACCTGGACGAATTGGGCGAGCCGGTGAGCTGGGCGAACCATGCCCCGGCCCCGATTTCCTGCCGGCCCAATGAGATCAAGCGGGCGGTCCGCAACCTGGTCGAGAATGCGGTCGCCTACGGCCACAAGGCCGACGTGCGGATCGACACTGCCGGCGACGGCTATGACGTCGTGGTGGAGGATGAAGGCCCCGGCATTCCCGAGAACGACCGCCAACGGGTGTTCGAGCCGTTTGTGCGGCTGGAAAGCTCCCGCAACGAAGAGACCGGCGGCACCGGGCTGGGGCTGACCCTGGTCAAGGCGATCGTCGAGGGCCATGGCGGGGCGGTGAAGCTGGAGAACCGGCCGGGCGGTGGCCTGCGGGCCAAGATGCACCTGCCGCGGATGGCGGCCACTGCCTAGTTACTGCTGACAACAACGCGCCCTGCCCTTGTCGCAAATTGACGGGAATCCAGATAGTTGGATTTGGATGCTAATGTGTTTTCTAAAGGCGCGATGACCGACGATCCCCTCTACCGGCGCGAGATCCTGCGGCTGGCGGCAGACGCCACCGGGGCCGGTCATCTGCCTGCCCCGGACGCCGCGGCGACGGCCAACAATCCCGCCTGCGGCGACCGGGTGACGGTGGAGCTGACCTTGGCGGACGGGCGGGTCGAGACACTCGCCCATGACACTCAGGCCTGCGTCCTGACCCAGGCTTCGGCGGCGCTGCTGGCGGTGCAGGCGCCCGGCCAGACCCCGGCCGGTCTGGCGGCCCTGGTGGACGCGGTGCGGGCCTTCCTGAAAGGCGGCATCGCACCGGACGGCTACGGCGTGTTCGACGGGGTGGCCGGGCATGCCGGCCGCCACATCTGTGTTCTGCTGCCGCTTGAGGCGACGTTGAAAGCCTTAGAGGGCGCCAAGGAGTGAGGAGTGGCCCGCCGTAGGCGGGCAAAATGGTCCAGTGGACCATTTCGAGTGACGAACGCCGCGAGCCCTAGCGAGCGGCCGCGGACAACGCGCCGAACCAAGCACTGTAGGCACCCAAGGTCAGCCGACCGCCTGACAGGCTCGCCTCCCCGGCCCCGAGGTCCAGCGATTTGGCCAGGTCAGGCAGGTCCATGGCCATGGGCGCATCGGTCAGATTGAAGGCGCAGACCAGCTTTTCATTGCCGCTGGCGCGGACAAAGGCCAGCCCCGGGCCGGGCAGCAGCGTCAGGCTGCCTTCGCGCAATGCCGGATGGGCACTGCGCGCGGTGAGCAGCTTGCGGGTGAAGGCTAGCGCAGAGCTCGCATCCTTTTCCTGTTCCGATACCGCAAGCCGCTTGTGCTCCGGGCCCAGCGGCAGCCAGGGCGTGCCGGTCGAAAAACCCAGATTGGGTCTGCTCGCATCCCAGGGCATGGGCGTGCGGCAGCCGTCGCGGCCCTTGAACAGCGGATAATAGAGATCGCCCACCGGGTCCTTGAGCTGGTGACGGGCAAGATCGACTTCCGGCAGGCCCAGTTCCTCGCCCTGATAGAGCAAGAGCGTGCCGCGCAGGGATGCCAGCAGCGCCAACATCGCCTTGGCGGCTTCGGCGCCAAAACGCGTGGCGGTGCGGATCACGTCATGATTGGAAAAAGCGATGCAGGGCCAGTGATCAGGAAAGCGGGCCAGCTCGTCCAGATGGGCGCGGATGGCGCCGGCCTTCGTCGCCAGCAGCAGGGCGAAATTGTAACCGGCATGCAGCCCCTTGTCGGACGACAGATAACAGCCGGAACATTCGAACTCTTCCGAGAATTCGCCGAAGACGAAACGGTTGTCGAAAGCCTCGATGCGGCGGCGGATCACATCCAGCACGCTCCTGTTCTCTTCCAGATTGGAGTCGTGGAAATGCCGCTGCATGTTGGCGGCCGCCGCCCATTCCGCCGGGCCGCGCTTGGCTGCGGGGATCGCCGGATTGTCGGTCAGTGCCGTGTCATGCAGGAAGGCGTTGGCGACATCGAGCCGGTAGCCATCCACGCCGCGCCCAAGCCAGAGGTCCAGAACCTGGAGTGCTGCCTCGCGCGCTTGCGCGTTCATCCAGTTGAGCTTGGGCTGCTGGCGCAGGAATTTGTGGTGATAATATTCCAGGCGCGCCGGCTGATACGACCAGGCCGGGCCGCCGAACACCGACAGCCAGTTGTTGGGCACGGTGCCGTCGTCTTTCGGCGCGGCCCAGACATACCAGTCGCGCAGGTGCGCATCGCCGTCGCGGCTGGCGGCAAACCAGGCATGTTCGTCGGAGGTGTGGGCCAACACCTCGTCCAGGATGATCTTCAGACCACGCGCATGGGCCGCTTCGACCAGATGGGTGAAATCGTCCAGGGTGCCGTAATCGGGGTGCACGCCTTCATAGTCGGCGACGTCATAGCCCCAGTCGCGATTAGGCGAGGGATGGACCGGCGACAGCCAGATCGCGTCCACGCCCAGCGACTTGATGTAATCGAGCTTGGACACCAGCCCGGCAAAGTCGCCCTGCCCGTCGCCATTGCTGTCGCAAAAGCTGCGGACATAGACCTGATAAATCGCGGCACCCTTCCACCAGGGTGACACGGCCTACACTTCTGAAGCGCTGCTGATGACCTTGCCGACCAGGCCGTATTTCACGGCCTCTTCCGCGCCGATCCAGAAATTGCGTTCGGTATCGGCCACGACCTTCTCGTAAGGCTGGCCGGTTTCCACCGCGATCTCCTTGATCAGGCGGGCGCGCATCTTGAGGATTTCTTCGGCCTCGATGGTGATGTCGCTGGCCTGGCCGCGCACTCCGCCAAGCGGCTGGTGCAGCAGGAAGCGGGTGAACGGCAGGCAGTAGCGATTTTCCTTTTTCGCGCCCAGATAGATATGCGCGCCGGCGGACGCGACCCAGCCGGTGCCGATCACCTTCACCCGGTTGCCGACAAAGCGGATCATGTCATGGATGGTGTCGCCCGACTCCACATGGCCGCCCGGCGAATTGACGATGATGCGGATGTCGCCCTCGCTCTCGGCATAGGCCAGAAGCTGGGCGGTGACCCGCTCGGCCATCTTCATGTCGACTTCACCGAATATCAGCACGGTGCGCGACTTGTAGAGCGCCTTGGCGATCTCGCTGGATTGCGGGTCCGGGGACTTGGACTTCTCTTCTTTTTCGTCGTCTTCTTGGTCGGCGCGGCGCAAGGCAGGTCTCCGGATGCTGGGGGATTCGCTTAGTGTAACCATCATATGGGTACGGGCCAACCCATCACCAAATGGTCAATAACCGCCCCCAATAACCGCCCGAAGTGTGGGGCCTATTTCGGCGTTTATCACCAGATCGGCATATTGGTCCTGGGGTGTTTCGTCCCGGTTCAGGATCGCCAGCGTGGCCCCATTGCGTTTGGCCAGCAGGGGGAACCCGGCTGCTGGATAGACCGACAGGGATGAGCCCAGCACTAGCATCAGGTCGCAAGCCCCGGCGACAGCCTGGGCGCGGGCCATCTCGCCTTCCGGCATGGGCTGGCCGAACGAGATGGTCGCGGTCTTGATCAGCCCGCCGCAGACGGCGCAATCGGGCGGATCGCCATGCGCCTTAAAATGCGCCAGGACGTCGGCGATCAGGGCAGGGTTTTCGCAATCCAGGCATCTCGCGTCGCGGGTGTTGCCATGCAGTTCGATCACCTGCGCGGCCGGCACGCCGCTGATCTGATGCAGGGCGTCGATATTCTGGGTGATGACATGGCTGGCCACCCCGCGCGCCACCAGTTCGGCCACGGCCCTGTGGCCGTCATTGGGTTCGACCGTCTTCCAGGTTTCTTCCATCTCCAGCCGCCGCTGCCACGACAGGCGCCGGGCCCCTGGATCGGCGAGGTAATCCTGGAACGCGATGGGCTGCATCTTCGTCCAGATGCCACCGGGCGAGCGGAAATCGGGAATGCCGGATTCCGTTGAAATGCCCGCACCGGTGAAGACCACGGCGCGGCGAGATGCAGCGATCAGTTCGGCGAGTTGTTCGGCGCCGTTCACTGCATCTGTCTGGGCAGCATAATGGGTTTGACCGAACCGCAATCGCTTTGCACGAAATCGCCGCTGTAGCGGCTGGACATTTCGCGCGGCTGGCCCTCCATCACGCCCTTGAAGTTGTAGGTGCCTTCGTAATGCTCGTTGCCGCGCCAGCTGATCTTCATATGGCCGGTGCCGTTCATATGGCCATGGCAGGTGATCTCGGATTCCATCAGGCCGGGCGACATGGTCAGAACCTTGGTGTCGCAGCTTTCATCCCGGTTGTTCATCGCCGGCGGCTTGTCGGCATTCACCTGTTCCTGGGTCATGCAAATCTGGGTGGTCATGGGCTCGCCAGGAATGGGCACGTGACGGGCCTTCATCATCGCCAAGGCCTGGGGCGGGATCTGCGGCATGTTCGCCATTTCCATGGTCGTGGTGACATTCCAGAGCCCCACCCTGCCATGGGCGGCGAAAGCCGCGGCGGGCGCCAGCACCAGGCTGGCGGCAATGAGGGCGGATAAGGCTGCGCGGTCCATGACGTTCCCCATGTTCGGTTGCCAAGGGCAAATCTGACGGAGCCGCGGGGCCGCGTCAATTTTCGGCTACCAGTTTGCGCCTTGAAAAGCAGGCCAAGCGCCTTAAGTTTGCCGGCAATCTTTGCGGAAAGCCGATCATGACAAAACCCAAGGCCCTGATCACGGGCGCCTCCACCGGCATCGGCAAGGTCTATGCCCAGAAGCTGGCCAAACGCGGCTATGACCTGGTGCTGGTGGCGCGCGACAAGACGCGGCTGGAACAACTGGCTGCCGATCTTGCCAAAGACGGTGCTGTGTCCGAAGTGCTTGTCGCCGATCTGACCCAAAGCGCGGACATGGCGCGGGTGGAACAGAAGCTGGAAGGCGATGCCGCGATTTCCTTTTTCCTGAACAACGCCGGTATCGCCACGGTCGAACCGCAATTGAAGACCTCGGTCGAAACCATCGAGAGGCTGATCGCCTTGAATGTGACGGCGGCGACGCGGCTGGCACTGGCGGCGGGCCGCGCCTTTGTCGCCCGAAAGTCGGGCACCATCGTCAATATGGCGAGCGCGGTGGCGATCAATCCCGAACGCTTCAATGCGGTCTATAGCGGCTCCAAGAGCTTCCTGCTGGCGCTGTCGCAGGCGCTGACCCGGGAGTTGAACGAGAATGGCGTCACGATCCAGACGGTATGTCCCGGCGCCGTGCGCACCGAAATCTGGGAGCGCGCAGGCGTGGACCTGGATGCGCGCATTCCCGCCGAACGGATCATGGACGTGAACGAACTGGTGGATGCCGCGCTCAAGGGTCTGGAGCTAGGCGAGCGCATCACCATTCCGTCATTGCCCAATGTTCAGGACCTGGCGGATGCGGAAAGCGCACGGCTGAAGCTTGGCCCCAACCTGTCGCACAATCACGCCGCGGCGCGTTATCGCTAAAACTCGCCGTGCAGGCGAAAGCCCAGCACCGAGACCGGCCCGCGGTCGGAATTGTAGCCGGGATTGGCGATGAACTGGTAATTCAGCGCTGCATTGACGCCCTTGATCAGCTGGACATCGTAATAGGTCTCCAGCACCACTTCGCTGGAATAATGCGCAAGCTGGCCGTCGCCCACGAGCACGCCAAGCCCGCCGGCCGCAAGATAAGCCTGGAAGTCCTTTGAGATGTCGCCGACCTCAAACGCCAAACCGACTGTGTCGTCCTTGCGCTCCCAGGACGTGCCTTTCAGCGACAGGCCGGCGGACAGGCTTTCGTTGATGTCGGTGAATTCGTAGGATTCCTTGTTGCCATCATTCTCGCTCGCGCGCAGGAAGAAGCCCAGATCGTCGGTCAGCCCCTGCTCGACATTCAGCGAGCCGCCCGGCCGCGCGCGGAAGCGGCGCACCTTTGCGACATCGGGCGCGGTGCCGGTGGCGCGCGCCAGCGCCAGGGCATCGGTGAAGGAGCCCATATTGGCGTGGTTGACGAAGCCCAGCAGCTTGATCTTGCCGTCATGGCCGAACATGGAGATGCGGCGTTCCAGTTCGCTCACCAGCTCGAACTGGCCGAAGTCGGTGTCCAGCTCGGTGGAATTGGGCAGGCGCGACATGTCGAACAGACCGCCGCGCAGGGTCCAGTTGCCGAAGCTCCATTCCGCCGTCCCGCCATAGGTATAGGCCCAGGCGTCGGCGGCGTAATCGAAGGCGCCTGCATCCACGATCGCCCAGTTGAGGAAATCGCCCTTGGGATCGTGCGCGTAGCTGTTGTTGTCGAAGATATCGGTGACAGAGAACTTGCCCACCGTGATCACCAGATTGTCGCTGGTGTGGCTGCCGGCCAGCTGGTTCGCCGCACCTTCAACCGATTGCGTGTCACCGCCCAGATCAAAGGTCTGGCGAAAGAACAGCCGGTGCAGCCGGCCATAGGGTTCGGCAGCGCCGACCTTGTACGCTTCCGCGCTGGGGAACGCCGCCACACCAAAGGTGCCCGACAGGCCGAAGCCCTGGTCCATTTCCACATTGGCCCAGGCCTCACCGCCTTCCCAGGGGCTGACACCGGCGAACAGGGTCATGTCGATGGTCTCGTCGCCCCGGCTGCCGGGGTCCAAGCTGTTCGGTCCGCGATAGGGCGAATGAAACGCCGGATGATACTGGTCCACAAATGTCGCCTGACCGTGGATCGCCCAGGTCTCGGGTGTGGGCGCATCATCGGCGAAAGCAGGCCACGCGAAGAGGAAAGAGGCGGCGGCCAGCATCAAAGTCTGCTTGGTCATGACCGGCCTCCCCTTTCCAGATTATCGGTGGACGTATATACCCCTAGGGGTATATGGAAAGCGCCAGGATGTCGCATCCGGTTCATGAAAAACAGAAGCTGCTCAACCGGGTGCGCCGGCTCAAGGGCCAGATCGACGCCATCGAACGGGGGCTCGAAGCCGAGGACAGCTGCACCCAGGTGATGGCCCTTCTGACCGCGGCGCGCGGTGCGATCAACGGCATGATGGCCGAGGTGGTGGAAGACCATATCCAGATTCACATGATGGCCGCCAACCGCAAGCCAAGCCGGGACGAGACACAAGCCGCCGACGAACTGATCGACGTGCTCAAGTCCTATATCCGCTGACCCCGGTCGTGGTTCCGAACATCGGCGAAGTTTGTGACACTACGGCTTCAGAAAACCGACCAGCCGGTGAGAGAGGCCAGCCGCTCCAGTGCCATGGCGCCGACCAGCGAATTGCCCTGCGCGTTCAGGCCGGGCGACCACACGCAGATCGAGGCCTGGCGCGGCGCGATGGCAAGAATGCCGCCGCCCACCCCGCTCTTGCCCGGCAGGCCGACGCGGCAGGCGAATTCGCCCGAGGCATCGTAATGGCCGCAGGTCATCATCAGCGCATTGATGCGCCTGGTGCGGAAGGGCGTGGTGACGCGCGCGTGATTGAGCGGGTCCTGTCCGGCATGGGCCAGGAACAGGCCGGCGCGCGCCAGCTGGCGGCAATTCATGCGGATGGCGCATTGGTTGAAATAGACCTGCAGCACGTCTTCCACCGGGCTTTTCAGATTGTTGAAGGCGCGCAGAAAATTGGCCAGGCTGGTGTTGCGGAAGCCGGTCTCGGCTTCGGACTCCGCAACCTCCTCGTCGATCACCACCGATTTGTCGTCGGCCAGCTTGCGCATGAAGTCCAGGATATCGGCGATGGTCGCCTTCACATCGCCGCCGTCCAGCAAGGTGTCGGTGATCACCACCGCGCCCGCATTGATCAGCGGGTTGCGCGGAATGCCCTTTTCCGCTTCCAGCTGGACAATGGAATTGAAGCGCGAGCCTGAGGGTTCGCGCCCTACCCGCTCCCATAGATTGGCGCCCAGCTTGTTGAGCGCCATGGTCAGGGTAAAGACCTTGGAGATGCTCTGGATGGAAAAGGGCAGATGCGCGGCCCCGGCTTCGGCGGTGCGCCCGTCGCAGGTGCCAATCGCAATGGCGAAATTCTTCGGGTCGACCCGGGCCAGCGCGGGGATGTAGTCGGCGACCTTGCCCCGGCCGAGATGGGCTTCCATGTCGCGGCGGACCGTGGCGACGATATCGTCCAGATATTCCACGCGGTCCATGGTCCCCATCGCAAAATTATCGCCCGGGGGGACCTTGCACTGTCCCGCCCGCCCTGTCCAAACTTGCCCCGCCAAGTGGGGCTTGGCCAAGAAGATTTGAGGGGCGTCCATGACCTATTGCCTGGGAATAGTCCTGCCCGCCGGCCTGGTGCTGGCGTCGGATTCGCGTTCCAACGCGGGCATCGACCAAGTGACGCGGGTGCGCAAGTTCGAACTCTTCACCCAGCCGGGCAACCGGGTGATCTCTATCCTGTCGGCCGGCAACCTGGCCACCACCCAGTCGGTCACCAGCCAGATTCGCGAAATGCTGAACACCGGTTCTGCCCAGGATATTTTCGCATCGCACAGCATGTTCGAAGTGGCGCGCATCGTGGGCGACAAGCTGCGCGAGGTGATCGAGCGTGACGGCCCGTCGGTAACGCCCTATGGCGACCCGTCCGGCAGCTTCCTGGTCGGCGGCCAGATCCAGGGCGAGACGCCCAGGCTGTTCCAGATCTATTCGGCCGGCAATTTCATCGAGGCGTCTTTGCGGTCCTGCTTCCTGCAGATCGGCGAGACCAAATACGGCAAGCCGATCCTGGACCGGGCGCTGACCCCGGACATGCAGCTGGACCAGGCCGCCAAGCTTGCGCTGCTGTCGTTCGATGCCACCCTGCGCTCCAACCTGTCCTGTGGCATGCCGATAGATATTCTTCGCTACGAAACCGACAGCTTCAATGCCAGCAATCTAGCGATGCTGAAGGACGACGACCCCTATTGGAATACGCTGCGCAACGGCTATGGCGAAGGGCTGTCGGGGCTGGTCAAGATGCTGCCGCCGCCGCCGAACTGGAACAGCTAGGTTTTCTTCTTCGCCCGCTCCACGCCTTCCAGGATCATCCTCTTGGCTTCCGCGGCATCGCCCCAGCGGATGATCTTGACCCACTTGCCCGGTTCCAGATCCTTGTAGTGGGCAAAGAAATGCTCGATCTGCTTCACGGTGATTTCCGGCAGGTCGCTGTAATTGGCGACCGTGTCGAAGCGCTGGGTGATATGGGCGGAGGGCACCGCCACGATCTTCTCGTCCATGCCGGCATTGTCTTCCATCAACAGCACGCCCACCGGACGCACGCTCATCACCGCGCCCGGCGCGATGGCGCGGGAATTGGCGATCAGCACATCCACCGGATCGCCGTCGCCCGAGAGCGTATGCGGGATGAAGCCGTAATTGCCCGGATAGCGCATGGAGGTATAGAGAAAGCGGTCCACCACCAGCGCGCCGGATGCCTTGTCGAGTTCATACTTGATCGGCTCGCCGCCGATCGGAACCTCGATAATGACATTGACGTCGTCGGGGGCATTCTTGCCGACCGGAATCTGGTCTACGCGCATGGTCTGTCCTGAGTGATCGCGCGGTGGTAATTTTATTGCTGGGCTTCGTCAACCTTGGTGCGAAAAATCCGGACGAAACGCCGCAAGCCCCTTCACAGGGCACAATCCCGCCTTATTTGGTAAAGGATATTCCCCTAGCCATTCCGCCGGAGCTTTCCATGCAGACCAAAGCCTATGCCGCCCAGTCCGCGACCACGCCGTTTGGGCTCCACAGCATCGAGCGCCGCGAGGTAGGCCCCAAGGATGTCGCCCTCGATATTCTCTATTGCGGGGTGTGCCACAGCGATCTGCACACCGCGCGGGGCGAATGGCCCGGCGTGCAGTATCCGTGCGTGCCCGGTCACGAGATCATCGGCAAGGTGACCAAGGTCGGCAGCGAGGTCACCCGCTTCAAGCCCGGTCAGATCGTGGGCGTCGGCTGCATGGTGGATTCGTGCCGCACCTGCGCGCAGTGCCATGACGGGCTGGAACAGTATTGCGATGGCCCAGTCGGCTTCACCGGCACTTACAATGGGCCGGTCGGCGGCGGCGCCAACACCTATGGCGGCTACAGCGCCTCCATCACGGTGGACGAGCATTTCGTACTCCATATCAATCACGCCGAAAAAGACCTGGCCGCGGCCGCGCCCCTGCTGTGCGCTGGCATTACGACATGGTCGCCGCTGCGCCACTGGGGTGCGGGGCCCGGCAAGAAAGTGGGCATCGTCGGCATCGGCGGGTTGGGTCACATGGGCGTGAAGCTGTCACACGCGCTCGGCGCCCACACCGTCGCCTTCACCACCTCGGCGGCCAAGGTGGCCGACGCCAAGGCGCTGGGCGCCGATGAGGTGGTCGTCTCCACCGATCCGGGCCAGATGGCCAAACACGCCAACAGCTTCGACATGATCCTGAATACCGTGGCGGCGCCGCACAATCTGGACGCCTTCACCTCGCTCTTGAAGCGCGACGGCACCATGGCGCTGGTGGGCGCACCCTCCAGCCCGCACCCCTCGCCCGCGGTGTTCAATCTGGTGTTCAAGCGCCGCGCCATCGCCGGTTCGCTGATCGGCGGCATTCCCGAGACCCAGGAAATGCTGGATTTCTGCGCCAAGCACGGCATCACCTCCGACATCGAGATGATCAAGATGCAGGATATCGAGACGGCCTACGCGCGCATGCTCAAGAGCGATGTGAAGTATCGCTTTGTCATCGACATGGCGAGCCTGAAGGACGCCTGACAGCGCTCAGTCCCACAGGTCGGTCGAAAGATATTTAAGACCGCTGTCGCAGATCATCACGGCTATCGTCTTGCCGCGCATCTCGCCCGCCAGAAGCTGCAAGGCTGCCGCCACATTGGCGCCGGACGAGAAGCCGGCGAACACGCCTTCCAGCCGGGCCAGCTCGCGCGTGGTCGTGCGCGCGTCATCGCCGTTGATAGTGAGAAATCCGTCCATCGGCACACCCTGCAGGAAATCGAGACTCGCAATGCCGTAGCCGCCGCCCTGGATGGGATGGCTGGGCCGCGTTACAGCGTGGCCCGCGATAGCGGCCGCACCTTCCGGTTCGACCACATAGCAATGAATGGCGGGATTGCGTTCCTTCAGCGCCCGCGTCACCCCGGCATAGGTGCCGCCGGTGCCGGCGAAATCGGCGAAGGCGTCAAGCGCGCCGCCGCTTTGCGCCCATATTTCCGCGCCCGTGCCGTGATAATGCGCCAGCCACGCGCCGTCGCGGTGGAACTGATCGGCGCGGAAGGCACCGCGCTCGGTGGTCAGGCGTTGCGCTTCTTTCTCCACCGCTTCCAGATCACCGCCCGAGACTTCGCCCGGCACGCTGCCTGGCAGCTGATCGACCAGCACAACTTGCGCACCCAGCGCCCGCATCTGGCGGGCCCGTTCCGGCGAATTGCCTTTCGACATCACGGCAATGAAGGGATAGCCCTTGATGGCGCAGACAATGGCCAGCCCCGTTCCCATATTGCCGGAGGTGAGCTCCACCACCGTCTGGCCGGGCTTCAATTGCCCCTTGTGTTCGGCGTCTTCGATCAGACCGCGTGCCGCGCGGTCCTTCTTGGAAAAACCGGGATTGAGATAATCCAGCTTGGCCAGGATCGTGCCGCTGAGCCCGCGCGCGGCCACCAGCCGGTCCAGCCGGATCAGTGGCGTGTTGCCGATCGCATCAATCACGGATGGCAGGGTACGGGTCATGGAAAAGCATTCCCCCGAAAGCAGAATGCTCCATACCTCGCGAGAGGCGTAATGACTACCGCTTCGGCGCCACCAGCGCGAAATAGGCGCCTTGCGGATCCTGGGCCTGCAGCACCCACTGGCCGCCGGGCACTTCCATCGGGCCCATTTTGACGGTGCCGCCGGCTTCCTCGACGCGCGCCTTGGCGGCATCGATGCTCTCGACATTGATATAGTAGTTCCACCACGACGTCGGCATCACTACTGGGCGGTTCATCATCCCTCCGATCGGGTGGCCGCCGGCCGCGAACAGCTGATAGATGCCACCCTCGCCCATATTGTGGGCCGCGGCCTTGGTCCAGCCGAACAGCTTGGCGTAGAATTCGAAATCGCTCTGCCAGTCGGTGGCGAACAGCTCGCGCCAGCCTACGGTGCCGGGCGTGCCCAGCGGCAGTTCGCTCATCGGCCGGTCGGCAAGCCCCTTGGCGATGATGAAGACCGCGCCTTGCGGATCGGCCACCACCGCGAACTTGATGATGCCGGGCACCTCGATGGGGCCGCGATAAATCGTGCCGCCTTCGGCCTTGAGGCGTTCGGCCATCGCGTCCACGTCATCGACCGCGATATAGCCGTTCCAGCCGGGATGGCCTTGCATGCCATGGGGAAACGGCATCAGGCCGCACACACCCGCATCGCCCACCTTGAAGATACCGTAAGCATTGTCGGGCTGGCTCATGTCCTGATAGCTCCAGCCCACCACCGCGCCATAGAATTTTGCGGCGGCCGCCGTATCGGTGGTCACCAGGTCGTACCAGAAGAATTGATTGCGCAAGCTCGTCTCCCTTAGCTGCTGGACGCCCAAAGGACGCCCCGAACGGCCCGGCCCCGACAGCCGGGGCGAAAAATAGTACGCAATTTTACCGCCTGCGGAACGCCGCAATTGTGACAGCTCCATGTTGCCCCGCTGGCAGGCCGGCAGTAGCATCAGCCAAGGCTTCAAACGGGGGCCATCGCGCAATGCCAGGAAGAGTTATTCAGACACTCGGCTTTTGCGCTGTGCTGACGCTTCCCGTTGTGGCGGCATCGGCGCAAACCCCGCCGGCCTTGCCGCGCGAAGACGTCACTGTGACCGCGACCAAGGCGCGCGAGCTGCTGGACAAGTTCGCCAAGGCCTTGACCATCCAGACCAAGGTGACGGGAAAGATCGCCCGCTGGGAAACTGCCATCTGCCCATCGGTCATTGGGCAAAAGCCGGAATTCACACGGTTTATCACCGAAAGGCTGCAGGCGATCGCGGCGGCGGCCGGCACGCCCGTCAATGCCAGTCCGACCTGCACGGCCAATATCCAGATCATCTTCACCACCACGCCGCAGCAGTTGCTGGACCAGGTGCGCAAGGATGATCCCGACTATCTGGGCTATGCCACGACCAGCGACCAGCGCGAAAAGCTGGCCACCGTCACCCGGCCGGTTCAGGCTTGGTACACCACCGAAACCATCGATGTGGACGGCGTGCACCGCATGGACAGCGGCCGCAAGCTGGGCAATGGCGTCACGATGGCGAATTTCAGCGCCTTTGCCATGCCTTCCAGCGCCGGAGTAAACCGCGATCCCATAGATCTGCCCTACGCCTTTTACACGCGCACCACCGGCAACCATATCGATAATGGCCTGCGCACCGGCCTCAACCACGTCATTGTCGTGATCGATTCAACCAGGCTGGCGGGACAGGAAATCATTCCGCTGTCTGATTACATCTCCATGCTGGCGCTGACCCAATTGAGCTCGCTGGATGCCTGCCAGGAGCTGCCCAGTATCGTGAACCTGATGGCCAAGGATTGCGACCAGAAGATCGAAGGCATGACGGCCACCGACCTCGCCTATCTGCGGGGGTTGTACAAGATGGATGGCGACAAGAGTTACATCTTCCAGCAGGACGAGATCGCCGATGTGATGGAAGGCACGGTGGCTGGCCCTTCGCCTTCCAAATAGTCGCGTAGATCCAGTTATGGCTTCATGCCGGGCAGAAAGCCGGTCGGCTGATGATAGGTCGAGGTGGCAAGCGCCGTGGTGGCGGCGGATTCGGCCAAGGTGCCTTCATTCACTGTTCCCGGCGGGGCCTTGTCGATCATGTTGGCGTTGCCATCGGCTGTCGCGCCGTTTGCTGACGGGTTTGCATTGCCGATGCCGGCCGCGCCCTGCCCCGCCGCCTGATCGGATATTTGCGCCGAAGCGCTGCCCATGAGGATGGCCGAAATAATTACCGTTGCCGCCGAAAACTTCATACCGAACCGCATGTCATTGCCCTCGAAAATCTCAACAGGCTAAACGCCCAGCCGGAGCAAAGGCTTCGCGAGATTGCGATGTAGAAATGGCAATGTGTGCGGCGGATGCAGCGCGGGCGGGAGACGGTGGATGCAGGATTGGCACCGTCCTCCGCTACTTTTACGGGCTATCCGAACGCTCAAACCTTAAAGTCCCGGCACGCCTGCTATTTCCACCAGTATCGCTGGGATGTTGCACGCCGTCCATGACAGGCACCTCCGGAAAATCGAACGGGCTTACACCGTCGAGGCACGCAACATTTATCCCATACTGTGATGGATTGGAGCGACGTCGATGGTGGGTGTAGATTCCGCAAAGAGAACAAAAGAAATGTTGTGCTTCACCCGTATTGAATCGGTAGCTGGTCAGCTTGTTCTCACCTGCGATAAATCGAAGTCCGCCCATAGCCGCTGAAACCGCGACCGCGCCACGCATCCGGCAATAGGAACAGGTGCATCGGCGGATGGTGTTAAAGCCATCACTGAGTTCGACTTCAAACTGCACTGTTCCACAGTGGCATTGACCGCGTTGCATGCCCTCGCGACTCCCATAAATTGCAGGTGGGGCAATAACGCAAAATTTCTGAGTAAAATCAAAGGCTGAAAATTGCGCTGCCGCGCCGCATGGCATGCAGCGACTGACTGTCCTACCGTATCACGATCGCCTCCGTGAGGCGTCCATCATGGCGGCGGAGAAAAAGAAATCTACTCTGACCCCAACTTGGCGCGGTTCCAGCATCAGGATGCGGCCCGCATCCATGGGAGCGGTGCCCGGCTGCGCCAGCGGTACGCTGGTGGTCTTGCCCGCACCAGGTGGGGCGACCAGCACCGCATTGGGTCCGGCGCCCAGCACGGCAAGCAGGCGCGGAATACATTCCACCACTGGAAGGTCCGGGATGGAGAAATCGCTGAGCGGCATGACCGGGTTCTAGAGTACGAAACCTGTGTTCGCAAACCGGTGACGGATGCAGACCGCAGGAAATGCTGCGGTGGCGCTACTTACACCGATTACTTCAAAATCAGGAAAACGCTCAGGAGCAGCGTCCGTGATCGTCGCGCTGGCAATGGCGAGCGCCGATATTCGCACCAGCGCCGGTAGACCCAACATGCGTACCTGCCCCGACGCCGTGACGATCAAGCCCGCCACCCGCACCGATGGATGCGACATGAGCCCCCGTGTGCACACCGCGGTCGCCCACACTGGCACCGGTGCCAACCACCGATCCGACATGGCCGCCCGCAGCGACGCCATGCTGGCCAATACCCGCGCCGGCGCCAGCACCGAAGACATGGCCGCCCGCGCCGACACCATGCTTGTTGACGTGCACGTCAGCGCCAACGCCCAGCACATTGACGCCAAGATCAACGGCGTAGGCACCCGGTGCGAACAAAGGCACCAAAAGGATCATGGCGCAAACAGCGACGGTAAGTTGTTTCACAGCGGCAATACCTCCTGTGGTTTACATGCTAACGCGCGATGGGTTTGGACGTTCCCCGAAACTCCATTTCGCCTTGGAGAAGGCTCTGCGAAGACGAACCACTGTGACGCACACTGTCATCGAACATTCGTATGTGCCTGCCATAGCGTCCCTCGCGATTTGGAGGCAGACCCGTGAATCAGATGAGTCCGATCAAGCCCGTCCCCGCCAGACGCGGACAGGGCCGGGCGGCAGCATTGATGGCTGCCCGCATGTGGCATTCCTACGCCGGGGCCTTCTTTGCTCCCGCGATCCTGTTCTTCTCAGTCACCGGCGCCTTCCAGACCTTCAATCTGCACAAGCCCATGCCGGGCTATCATCCGCCGCCCGTGCTTCAGGCTCTGGCCTCGATGCACAAGAACCAGAACCTGCACGTGAAATATGCCGACGATCCAGCGCCCAAGAAGGACAAGCACGCCAAAGCGGATAAGCCCGACGATACGCCGCCGCTATCGCTCCCCAGCGTGATCGCGCAATGGATTTTGAAAGTGTTCACCGCCTTGGTCTCGGTCGGCCTGATCGCGACCACGGCGCTTGGGCTCTACATGTCCTGGCAGACCAGCCGCCGCCGCACGGTATTACTGTGGTTTACGGCCGGCACGGTGCTGCCCATGCTGGTGATGCTGGCGGTCTGAGAGACGCCGACGCGCGGGCGGGAGATGGTGGAGGCAGGGTTGGCGCCTCCCTCGCCCGCTTCGCGGGGTGCCCGCCGCCGTCGCCCTTTGGGCTCGAAGCGGGGCCAGCTTTTCTAATTCGCTTCGCTCATAAGAAAAGCTAGGCCAAGAACCTCCATGGACGCTATCTCAGGCGCGCAATTAGGTTCAGATCCCCGAGGGTATCGCAATGGCAATTGGACGCGGAGAAACTCAACCCGCTTCTTCCTGACCGCGCGGGCTACAAAGACTACGAAAGACACTATCGCGGCGCCAACATGCGGTTGCGGGATCATCGCTGGCCCAACAAAATGCGCATCTCGCTTTTGAAACGTGTCCTCGCCATCCTGCGTCGCCCGGGCCGGAAGCTTTGGCGCAGACTATTCACCCGTGGAAAAATCGTAAAAAAGCGCCAAGGACTTGGCTAGAAGCGCCTGTAGTCCGGTGGCCCGACATGATCTGGCCGGAAAATGGGTCTAAAGGCTGCCGCTAGCCTTTTTTTGGCGGAAATCCGCCCATATTTTCTTGTAAGCAACCTGTTGACACAGTGTAAGCAATCTACTTACATTCGTCATGATCAAGTCGTTCATCAACAAAGAGTTGGATAACCTCTGGGCGGGAAGGCGGAGCAAAATCGACGCTCGTTTCCACCAGAGGATTTTTACCCGCCTTGACCGGATGGATGCCGCGACCACCACCGCGGAACTGAATGTGCCCGGCTTCGATTTCCATCCGCTGAAAGGCAAGCCGCAGCGCTATTCGATCCACGTCAACGGCCCGTGTTGCCTGACCTTCGAGTTTGAAAATGGAGATGCACTGAGAATCGACTTCGAGCAATACCACTAAACTAGACAGCTAGAACAAGGAAGAAACAACAATGACTGAGTATCCCGCCAAGCGGAACCCGGACCGCTGCCCGACCCATCCGGGAATGTTGCTGCGCGACGATATCATTCCCGCGCTCAACATGAACAAGGGATTGGTCGCCGAGGCCCTCTGCATTTCGCGCCAGCACCTCTACGACATCATGAACGAGCGCAAGCCTGTCTCGCCCGAGGTTGCCGTGCGGCTAGGCAAGGCTTTCGGCGACGGGCCCGAGGTTTGGCTTCGGATGCAGGCCGCCCATGATGCTTGGCACGCGGCTCGGAATGTGGATGTTCGAGATGTTAAAGTTCTGACGGCCGCCTAAGGCCAGCCCCAAGCCGCTCCCCGCAGCCGGATGACGCCCTGTTTCGGCTCCCTTGGTTAGAGACGCGCTCTTAGTCGCTCTCCAAGCCTTTGGCGTCCCGTTTGGCCTCGCATTCGGACTGGCATTTGTTTGCTATGCGATCGCCATGTTGAGCTTCTTCGGCCTCAACCCAGCGACGATGGCTTATATGGCTGGCGCCGTAGCTCTGCTCGCGAGCTATTTCGTCAAATGGCCGCGGACCCCCAGGGCGTTTGACAAAGTCTAACCGAGGACTGCCAAACGGAATAGATTTCCAAATTGCCAGACCACAACCCTTGGTCAAACTGCACCAGTGCCCGATTTCGAACAGAATGGTGCGTGATTTCAGGCTTCTAGGCAGCAGCGCGATACCGCCTGGCGTGTCTGCTTGACCCAGGTGCGGACGAAAAGCGGAGCCCCGGAAGTTGCCGCGCGAATGTCCGCTTTGGGTCAGAACCGGTCATTCGCCCCCGGTCGGCCAATGTCCGCTTTGCGCCAAGAGCGGCCGTTGCGGCTGGAAGTCTGCAATCATTTAAAGGCGCACGCCACTGGGTCTCATCTGTTGACGGTGGTGATTCCCATTGGCCGTGTCGTTACCGATGTGAGGCATGTTATCGGAGATGGCGGGAACGCCGCCCGCTGGTCATTTCAACGTCACAATGGTCCAGCTTTTGCTATAGGCTTGCCGATGATGCAGTTATAAAAGACAACGTCACTTCCCGCAAGCTCGACTTCATAAGGCAGATTCGCTACGAGCATGGCGGAAGCTGTGGTCGCATCAACGTTACGGTCGATATAAACGGTAGCCCCGACAGCAGTTAACAGATAGCGCCTGATAGCAACATCCGAGAGCGCAGATATGTCCGACGTAAAGCGGTCATCAACAGCAGGCGCGGAGTCCGAAACGGACAGAACTTGAGTCGGCCCGAACTGTCCGAGATGTATCATTTGAATCATTCCTTGAGAGAGGCTCGCGCAACCCCGCAAGGTTAGCCGTAGCGTTTTGATTGTGGTGGTGATCGGATAGCCTCCGGCTTTTCCAATCCAATTAGAATTTTACGCTGGCCGCGCTCGAAGTCAAGAATTGTGAAAGCGCGCACGGCGAGACGCCTACGTTGGACGAAGTTCTGGCCAAGGTCGTGGCCAACAAGATCGTCTTGTCATGCGGGTGCAGGAGAAGCGGCGAGTAATTCAGCGGTTCGGGTCAGGGACGGGGCGTCTATTTGGTCCCTATCGGGTAAATTTTGACCTGCGATTCTGGCTGGTTTAAGGGCATTTTCGCTTGATTTGAGCGCGCAAAATCTTGCTCTCAAGCATTGGCTTCATACCCTCACGAATTTGGTTGAGAGCGTCATCTGCGACCTCGCCAGCAGAATCTTTGTAATAGATTTGTGCGTTTATCACCTGCTCTCTAAATCGGGATTCTTCTCGAGAACATTCCCCCAGCACCGCCCCAACGACGGCGGGCGGCGGTTGACAACTTTGCGCACCGAAGGCTCTAGCATTGCGAAGATAGCAGTCAGTCATAACCTTGCCTGCGGCCTTAACGTCTTGGGCCTCCGCGCCTAGGGATGTCGCTCCCAGAACCATGAGTGCAATAAATGGAAGCGCCAGAACTGGCCTCATTGTTTCTCCTCCCATCCCTCGCTCATTTCACAATATCACTATGACGCCCGCCGCTGCCAGTCGCCTTTCCACTTGCGCCCCGCGCCAAGATCGGTTTTTCTAGAGGCGAGGAGCCATTGCGGCTGCGAACCCGGTACATCACACCGGGAGTGCGCGCCATGGGTCAGAGTCAAGCCATCTATTCGCCGCCAGAACCAAAGCTCCAATGGATTTGGTTGTCATGCGTCTATCCGTTTTGCGGACACACCCGCGCCATACCACTTGCGCCCTGGCGCGTCCGATGGGGCGACCAAGACCTATTTCAGAATATCAGCCGCCATTTCAAATGTGGGTCGTGCGGGCGAAGGGGCTGCGTTTTCTATGAACCACGACGCGGGACCGGACAGAACGGCGCGGCGGTCGGAATCGATGAGCCTTATCCATGGGGAAGAGAACTCCGCATCAATGGCGAGCGGCGATGGCCAGAATCCTACCCCGACGCCGAAATCCGAGTAATCGCAGAATACAGAGCCCGCTTTCCATGCGGCGACGCGATACGTATGCTCGATTGCATGTGCAATTTGTACGCGCTCAAATCAGGTCAAAAACATGTTGCGGACAGCGCTCGCGCGGTACGCGATCTAACCGGCAACATGCCACTTTATCCGGCGATCTTTCCCAATCGGATCGCGCCCATTGTGCGGAACGGGATTGACGGTCAGCGCGAGCTTTTGAATGCGAGATGGGGATTCCCGCCGCCTTCGATACCGGGGCGGAAGCTGCGTAACCCGTATCTTACGAACATCCGGAACACGGACAGCCGCTATTGGCAAACGTATCTCAAGAAGCCGGAGCATGGCTGCCTTGTTTCAGTTACGAGTTTTGCCGAGCCGGACAACAATCAAGGGCCGAAGTCGCTTTGGACATGGTTTGCCCAGGATGACTCGCGTCCTTTGATGTTCTTCGCGGGGATATGGCGCGAATGGGAAGGCGACCGTGGCACTAAGGCAGCCCAATGTCGGCACTCATCTCCTGTATTCTTTCCTTACGACCGACGCGAGCGAGGATGTTAAGGCAATCCACCCAGACGCGACTCCAGTGTTGCTCCTGGACGAAGCGGCGCGCAACACATGGATGAGCGCGCCATGGGAAATCGCCCGTGACCTACAGAAGCCGCCGCCAGCCGGTGCACTCAAGATCGTGGCGACAGGATCAAAGGAAGATCCATTTTGATAGCTACAGGTTTCACACAATCCGAACTTGATACGCTGCTTGCCATCATGGATGAGCTTGTGCCACCCCTGCCAACCAAGCTCGACAAGATTGAAGCCGCCCGCGTGACGGCGTTGCGGATCGCCATCACTGACAAAGGCGCGCTCTTGCACATCGAGACCAAGGGCGGCGAAACGGGGCTCTATTGGTTGAATGTTTGGGTCGCAAAAGAATTGGCAGGAGCTATCAGCTTTTCGTCAGATGCATACAACTGGGCCATGCGCGGTCTAAAACCAAACCCCAGCGACCATATGAAAGAGCCCACGCCCACCGACCTCAACACGGCGGCTGACGTTCATTCGCTGGCCACGTATGGAGAGCCCAGCGGCGTCATAGTACGGTTCGCTATCGGTAATCCCATAACGCACCGGACTTTGTATCTCCCGCGCGTGGCTGCGCTTGAAGTGATGATGGGTTTGGGCCAGGGCGGGACGAAAGCCGAGTGGTGGAATGAAGAGGATTTTGAATTGATACCTAGCCGGGAAAGCCAGCACTAACCGATCAAAGCAAAAGCCCCACCAATTGCTCGGCAGGGCTCTACGCCACCGGAATGAAGGGGCTGGGCTTCCAGTGGCAGACAGTAACGACGCGCAACGCATTAGGTTCCGGCTTCCTTAGTCATGACGCCATCCATGCTCACCCTGCAAATCACGAAGCGCGGTGATGGGCGCTTTGTCATGAAGCGTAGCCCATACAGACGGGATGACAGGATGTCAGTTTGTTAAATCGGACCTTTTTACATCTTTTCGCGTTTTGAAAGCGAAGGAGGCATGTTTTGACTACGGAAATACGAAATGAGGATCAGCGTTCTGCCTATTTCCGCTGCGTTGGCAGCGGTTTTGTTATCTGGCTGCGCCTATTACCACTCGGAAGGCGCGCAAGTCGCATCCATGTTGGAGCAAAATCATAACCAAGGGATCGATTCCAATGGTTAAGGAATGCTGGCAAGAGATGACTGCCGACGAAAAGGCCGATCTTTTAAGAGAGGCGTTCAAAGAAGCGATTGATCGTAAGGATGCCGCCAACGCCGAAATAGACGCCCGAATTAGCGCTTTAGAGGCACAAGCGGCACGAGTTGAAAGCATGCCCTATTCATTCGGGAATGGGTGCAGCCTCCGTATGTCGCGCAGAGCCCGTTCGCTGAACAGGTCGTTCCGTACCTAGATTAATCAGGAGGGGGTAGAGCGACGACGCAAACCGTTCTCTACGATGGTAAGATCTTGGACCCGCTATCCCAGTAACCTCTCTATCGACTGATTCAACGGCCAGTGGCGTGCTGGTGAATTTTTATATGCCGACCTTTCGCGGATCGGCCACCACCATGGTTGTTTCGTTCCCACCTCAAGCTGCTTGGCAAGTTGTGGCAACCGTTGTGAGTGCGGCTAACAGTGCCTTGTGGTGGACGCCCGATTTGGAGTTAATTCCGGCGAATGCCGTGCACTGATTTTGGATGATGGCGTTGCGACAAATGCGGACATTCAAATGGCGACTCTAAGGAACAAAAGCACTTCTCAAGTGTTCCTCCGCCGCCGTGTTTGGCAAACCAAAGGAAAAACAATGCAAATCATCTTGAAAAGCGCAGCGATTGCGCTGGCTCTTGCTGGAGTGACGCTCGGAAGTGCGGCCAACGCCGCTGTTGGAGTGTCCTTCGACGTTGGTAATGTGGCTGTTGGCTACTCGGACGGATATATGGGCACCGATCACCAGTATCATGCTTGGGCGCAGCACAGCGACGCCGTGCGCTATCAGAAGGCGCACAAAGAATCGTATCATGGCTACAGGCACGATGACCCGAACCACCGCTAAGTTTTGAGGTGGCGGAGTTAAAGTCTTCGCGGATGTCAGAAAGCTCGGCGGGTAACGCCGGGCTTTTTTGTTTGGAGCATCATCATTTTGACAGGGATCGCGACGTGGCGTGCTGGTTTGGCGCCCTTGACAACCATCGTAACCATCGCTTTTCTGAGCACCCAATGTTAGCGTGAACAAGAAGAAATTGTGTCGTTCTGTCAGGGAGCACGCACCATGATTCAATACAAGGCGGCTAAAAGACCAGTGATGGTATTCGCGCTGCTGTTAAGTGCGGCCACGGCGTCGGCACAGCCATCCACGCCCTCTAAACAGCAAGCAACGCTGCCCACCGAAAACGTCACCGTTTCCGCCACGAAATCGCGCCAGGTTATTCGGGACTTCGCCAGTTCGTTCGCAGCCCACACTCAAACCATTGGCAAGATCGCCCGCTGGGAAAGTGGGATATGTCCTATAACGGTTGGGATGCCACCGGACGCCAACAAGTTCGTGACGGAGCGCTTGAAAGAAGTAGCGGCCAAGGTAGGCGCGCCCATAAGTGCCGATAAGTTGTGCAAGCATAATATCGAAATCGTCTTCACAAAGACGCCACAGGCGTTACTTGATAACGTAAAGAAGACCCAGGAGAATTTTCTGGGCTATCACGACAGCCCGGAACAGCGCGACCGTCTCGCGACTGTGACACACGCAATTCAGGCCTGGTATACGACCGCAACCCAAGACATAAACGGCGTCATCCAGGTCGATGCCTCGACAGCCGCCAGCCCAGGGCGGGGGCTGCTGATGCAGTTGCCTTGTGTGATGTTCGGGATACCCGCTCCGGAAACCAGAATTTGCACCGAATATCAGCCTTACGCCAGAAAGTATAATTCCAGTGGCTTTCGCTTGCGCGACGGGCTGAAGAGCGGTTTCTACAATATAATTATTGTCGCCGACACTCCCAAAGTCGGAAATCAGCAGCTGGACGCGGTGAGCGATTACATTGCCATGCTGGCCCTCACGCAACCCATGTCGCTTGATGCCTGTCCGACTCTGTCCAGCATCATGAGCCTATTCGCAAAGGACTGCGACGGCTACGCGGGCGGATTAACCGATGTCGATACGAGCTATCTGGAAGGGGCTTACAAGATGGACCCCGAAATGAACGTCGGTGTTCAAGAGAGCCAGATCGCCAATCAAATGGTGCAGGCGCTTCCCCAGAAGTAGAAGCCAGGTATTACCTCATGGCTGTAAACGAAGGCCGCGCTCTGGCAGATTCTATGATCCGGATGTACGGGTGAGGAACGGCGTTCACGCTGGCGGATCGTTACGCGATGGAGTGCAGCCAGAACAGCGATACGTCCGGACAAAGCAGATGGGCAGCGGCGGCATCGGTGATCGGCGAAACGATTGAACAGCGAAAGCGATTTAACCCGTAGTCCGGTCGCTGCGTCTGCATTTTCCGAACCGCCCGCATCACTCGCCACCTTAGCAGGAGTGGCATATACAAAAATTGCACATTAGGATGCTGTTCGCATGATCGAAGTATCCACAGACCAGCTAAAGCAAGCCGTGGAATCCCAGCACGGCGGTTCGGCTATGTACGTCCAGTCGGTACCTATCCATGAGTCCCATAATGGGGAGACGGTGTGGAACGGGGCGGTACAGGTCTTTGACTTGGAGGAAAGCCCCAGTGGCGCAACTAGGGCCTATGCTTGGTCCTACGGGCTTCCTGACGGTAACCGGCGGTTCGTGGCCGTCTTGCACACTGGGCAGATCACAGGCCCTCGGGAAGCTGTCAGGGCGGCTATAGTAGCGGAAACGAGGGCAGGAAAATGAAAACAAGACTGGCAGTAGCGCTGAGCATTGTTGCTATCTCTGCGCCTGCTTTCGCTCAGACCCGACAGGAGATGCCCCCGCCGGGCGCTTATGTGATTATCCAAGGCACTATCGGAAACGCACCAGCGAGCTTGTTGCTCAACACTACAACCGGGCAATCTTGGTATTTGGGCGAAGTGGACAGCAGCGGCCATGTATGGGTGTCGTTACCGTCCGGACACGCTGGCACACCTGTTTGGATTCCAGTCCCAGTCGCTAATGCCGGGGCGGCCAATTCTACGGCCAAGTGAGCCCGTCAAATTAGG
>Ga0182024_10004695_pt1 | contig 31179 bp, 28 predicted proteins | sample P32metaG_FD_120480 | JGI IMG/M metagenome (GOLD analysis project Ga0182024, IMG submission 120480) | Permafrost microbial communities from Stordalen Mire, Sweden - P3-2 metaG (Illumina Assembly) | ecosystem: Environmental > Terrestrial > Soil > Wetlands > Permafrost | place: Sweden: Stordalen... | reverse complement strand
TAGGTATCTACCGCGACCTCGGCAACCGGCAGGGTCAGGCCAGCGCCCTCATCTGGCTGGGGGCCGTGCGGCGGATGACCGGGGACTATCCGGGCGCGTCCCAGGCGCTGGAGGCGACGCTGGGCATCTACCGCGACCTCGGCGACCGGCTGGGCCAGGCTTACGCCCTTTGCTGGCTGGGGCCCGTGCGGCGGATGACCGGGGACTATCCAGGCGCGGCCGAGGCGCTGGAGGCGGCGCTAGGCATCTACCGCGACCTCGGCGACCGGGGCGGTCAGGCCAGCGCCCTTTGCTGGCTGGGGGCCGTGCGGCGGCTGACCAGGGATTATCCGGGCGCGGCCGAGGCGCTGGAGGCGGCGCTGGGCATCTGCCGCGACCTCGGCGACCGGGGCGCTAAGGCCGAGGTACTAAACGAGGTGGGGACACTGCACCGGGTCCGCGGTGACCTGGACCAGGCCGGGGCGTATCACCGGCAGGCCCTGGACCTGGCCCGCGAGATCGGCAGCTCCTGGGATGAGGCCTGCGCGCTGGCCGGCCTGGCCCGCTGCGCCCTGGCCGCTGGCCGCACCGGCGACGCGGAGGCCGGCCTGCAGCAGGCGCAGGAGATCTTCCAGCGGATCGGCGCGGCCGACGCCACCAGCGTGGCCGCCGAACTCGACGCCCTCACCGGAGCGGACCCGCCGCGCGGAAAGATCCCTGACTTTCTGCGGTAATGTGACCGGCAACCGCGCAGGACGCCCCCGCCCTCAACTGCCGAACCGGGGTGCCTTTCTGCGGTACATCTCTGCGCAAATCAGAGCACAGATCTGGAGGCTCTGGTGCGACGTTGAAACCGTCTCGGTAGGCCTCGACAGTCGCAAATATTCGGCGCTCGGCGCTCTCGGCAAACATCGATGCCTCGTCGGCGCAGTCGCGTTACGTGATCGGCTGTCTGCCTCACGGTGTGCGCTAGATCCGCCGTTATCTCCAGCCCGAATTTGGGTGTCCTCGCTGTAGCCGCCGCGGTGTTCTGTATGCTTTTTGCTGCGTGGTGGACACGTTATCTGCACAGTGTCTCCGCCGCAGACCCCGCGCAAATCCCCTTGTCGCTGCTGTTTTTAGAACTAAGCGGCTGCTATGTGAAAGCTGTTCAGCTACATGTCCACGCCGCAGACGTCCTGGTCAGGTGCGGCATACACAGGGAGGGCTTCAGATAAGGAACGTTCGGGGCGGCTAGAACGGTCGGCTGACGGTCCGCGGCGAAGGCTCAGAACAGGACGTTCTGGCACACCCGCGAGCCAGCTCGTGACCGGATCCGCTGGCTGGTTTCCTGGCGGGCGACCGGCCTCTGTCTGGGAGGATCGTCATGGTCTTGTTCCGCCCGTGAAGATGCTCGGCGCGGCGCCGTTTTGCAGGCTTGGCCCAGTGCCCGGGCGGTCCTGCGCTGGCTTCGAGACCGGGTCCGGGTCACCGCCACCCATCGTGATGGTGGCTGGGCCTGCTCGATGCGGGATCTGCCTGCCTGGCGGGGCGGACCGTGCAAGGTGTCACGCAACGCTCGCATGAGGCCTGGGCACCGGCCTAGATTGGGCGGAAGCCGGGAGATTCCCGCGCCGGGGCGGGGCACATTGACATGGACCGCAACATCCTGATCGTGCTCGCGGCTGCCGCGTCGCTCGCCACCTGCGCCTGCGCCTGCGGCAACGCGCCAGCGCGGCGGAGCGCGCGGCCCGCGTCCGCGGCGGCTTCCGGCCCGGCGCCAGCGCCATCCGCCGCCACGTCCGTGCCCGCCGCCGTGCATCGCTCCGCGCGTCGTGCCGCGACCCTGCGCGTGCTGACCGAGCCCCAGGCCGGGATGGGGCCGATCTACCGGCTCATCACCGGGGCGCGTACCTCGATCGACCTCACCATGTACGAGCTGGCCGACCCGGTCGCGGAGGGGGACCTGGCCGCGGCCGCCGCCCGGGGCGTCAGCGTGCGGGTGATCCTCGACCAGCACCTGGAGAAGTCCCGGAACACGAGCGCCTACGACTACCTGGCCGCCCGCGGCGTTCATGTCGCGTGGGGACCGGCCGGCACGACGTACCACCAGAAGACCCTCACTGCCGATGACAGGACCTCGGTCGTCATGACGCTCAACCTGGTGACCGATGACTACCCCGGCACCCGGGACTTCGCCGTGATCGACAGGGACCGGGCCGACGTGGCCGCCATCGTCAGCACCTTCGACGCCGACTTCGCCGGCCGCGCCATCACCCCGCCGGACGGCAGCCACCTGGTGTGGTCACCGACCAACGCAGAGGCGTCCATCCTGTCGGTCATCAACGGGGCCGCCCGCACCCTCGCCGTGGAGAACGAGGAGATGGGCGACGCTGCCGTGACCAGCGCCCTGGCAAACGCCGCACGCCGCGGCGTGAAGGTCACCATCACCATGACCGCCGACAGCGAGTGGGACGAGGCGCTCAGTGAGTTGGCCCGGGCCGGCGTGCATGTCCGCCTGTACCCCGACGACAGCAGCGCCTTGTACATTCACGCCAAGGCGATCGTCGCCGACGCTGCCCGGCCCGGCCAGCGGGTGCTAGTCGGCTCCGAGAATTTCTCGGTGGCCAGCCTCGGCTACAACCGGGAACTCGGGATCGTCACCAGCGACCCCGCGGTGGTGGCTGCTATCAGCACTGCGCTGGCCGGCGACTACGCCGGCGCCGCGCGCTACTCCCCCGCCGCCGCGCCGAAGCCGTCGCCCAAGCCAGCAAAGGCCTCAGGCGGATGGTGCACAGCTACCGCGAGCGTCTACAACGCCTATGACAACGAGAACAACGTATACGTGCACTCCAATCGCCCCTACCAGAACGCGACCGCGAGCGCCGACGGCTACACGCACAGCTATCAGACGAACGGCTCCGGATATGCGTTGATCTACCTCAACGGCCCCCCGCCCGGCGCGCAGATCACCGTGATGGTGGGCAGCGCAACCTGCACCACGAGCGACTGACGCGCACACGTGGTTGTCCGGTCATCGAGGACAGCGCGCGTTACCCCGAGATGCTGACGGACCGGCTCGCCCGCGGGGGCCTTCATTCAGGCGGTGACAGCCAGGCGCGCATGCCTTGGCCCGTCAAGCTTGCCGTCAGGGTCGCCGCCGATCCGCTGCCGCTGGCAGCCGCGGCCAGGCAGGACTCGCAAGGCCCGGTGGAGATGATGATAATGAGGCAGATCGGATCGTCTGCCCGAGTGGCGCCGCTGGATGCCGTGTCGGCGCTCAAGGGGAAACGGCGGAGATCGTCTTCTTGTAAAGTATGAATAACAGAATAGCTAACGGCTTCATCAGCCAAGGAGCTTTAGTGGCCACTAAGAAAAGTAACCAAAACGGCCAAGGATGTGCAGTAATACTAGGGATCACGATCCTGGTATTCACGTTCGGCTGGCCGCTGATAGTCTTTCGTCACCACTGGACATCATCGGACGGTGTCGACCACAGTGCTATCTCTGCAGCTGGCTGGATCGCGGAGGTGGTATGGCTTGGAGTGCTTGCCGGAAGCGTCGTATTGTTTGCCCGTAGCTCAGCACGCAAGTCTCGTGAAGACGCTGTCACGAAGGGAACGGTAATTCGCTCGGGGAAAGAAGCATTGAGGGTCCATGATGTGATCGATCCGAGCCTCCCTCGCAATGATAGGAATCTGTCCAGACTCGCTGCTGACCAGCTAGTGAAGAGCTCTACGCTCGATCTCCCTAGCAGGATCATGCTGGCACGGGCACAGAAGGCGATCAAAGATGTGCTCGGCTCAAAAGTCTATGCCGATGATCAGCTTGAACGTGCTGTCGCTGAGCCGACGCTGAGAAGGCATGAGTGGGCCGCGGCTGTGGACTTGCGCGAGATAACGAATCTGCGCGAAGAGCAGGCTAAAGTGCGGGGATCGTACACCGCAGGCGATCCTGGGCCTCTGACTAAGGCGGTAATAGAAGCCCAGCAGGAAGCGCTATCACAGAAGCTTGATAAGATAGAATCAATCGTTGACGTCATTGAGAAGTACGCTGAGCATGTGAAGGCAGCGGACGGGGCGCGCGAAGATTGGCAATCTGCGACAGAACTTTCTAAGCTCAATACCAAGTTTACAGATCTCGTCGCAGGTACCGGCGCTGATGAAGTCCGTCTTCGCGAAGTCGAGGACATGTCAGAAGCAGCCAACGCCTATCGTCAGTCTCTTACAGAGGCTTATCTTGCAGCAAAATCGTTGTTCTTGCCCGATACGGCAACGGGCGAGGAGGGTTGACGCGCGCTGCGCTTCAGCGTGACGAAGTCGGTCTCGTAGACGATCAAGAACGCGCTCGGCCGCTCAGCGGACCGGCATCAGGCTCATGATGATCTTGACGGCGGTATCGCGGATGGGACTGCACGTATCTCGTTGGGCGGTAACGAATATGAGATCGACCTGAGCGCCAGAGGCACGGACGTTTTCTGCGGCAGTTCGCGGTCTTCATAGAGCTTGCCGACCCGGTTCGTGTCAGCCGATGACCGGATGTTCTGCGCTGACAGTTATCGGTCTACTGACGAAGTACCCCAGCTCAGAATCGGCAGGCGCGAGCCTGGAGGTCCAGCAGCGAGCAGCCCTGTGACTCTCCGTGGTACCAAGAGCCAAACGGGCAGCCTTGCGGCCGAAAAGATCAGATTCTGCCTGGTTCTGCCAATTGCGAGCGCGGATCGACGGTCGCCGGGCCACTGATGGCTATCTCAAGCCGGTGAGCGGCTTGCAGCGCGGGTACGGCCACGGGGCGTCCCCGTTAGAGCCCAGCATCCGCGTTACCTCGTCGCACTCGCCGCACCACGGCGGACGGGCCGGTCGCGCATAGGGCGCGGGCAGCCCGGCTAGCGAGAGCTTGGCAGCCAGCACCGCGAACGGGCTGCGCACGCCGTCGGTGCTGGCGCCGGTGAACGCGCCCAGCGCCTGCGGAGTCCACCCCGCGTCCAGGGCAGCCGTGACGGCCGGGGCCAAGCCTGGCGCACTGAGCCGCGGAGAGCCGGCAGCCAGGACCGAGGGTGAGATCAGGCAACTGGGCGTATCTTGTTTGGTCGTCAGCGAGTTGAGCCGCGTGAGAGCGGAGGCAGGGTATTGGGCCATAGGGCTACGGTCTACACGGTCCGCGTGCGCCGGAAACGGGATGCTGACGCGTTTCTCCCCCTCGGGAAAATCGACGGCAACGGCACCGACCTGTCGGGACTGCTAGCTGAATACCTGGGCGACCTTAAGTCGTCCGATGCCGGGGAGACCAGGAGCATCCAGAGCAGCGGTGTCACCCGCCATGGGCCTGAGCTCTATGGCAGCGTCCTGCACGGCCAGACCGGGATGGTTGCCGGTACTGGCCTACCGCCCGGCGCTCCACGATGGTAGCCGCCGGGGCCTCCCGTGAGGTCCACAAAAAGCCCACAAGTCCGCGTACCCGCGCGGAGCCCACCACTGGGAACCCACGGACAACACGGGATTACGCGGCACACGGCGGCACGGTTGCCATCATGGACATATAAGCCTACTGACCAGCATGAACGCGGGTGAGCAGGGCTAAAGCACTTGTTGCGAGTTTATGGTCGCAGGGGTGACAGAACCCCTGAAAAGCGGAAGGTCGGCAGTTCGACCCTGCCCCTGACCACTCGGACCTCTTTAACCTGCGGAAACGCTGATTCCGGGAACGGCCGCTGGCTCCGCTCATCTGCGGGACCATAGGCAATTATGAGCGCGGCGGCGCGGCGTCCCCGGCAGCGTGAGCAGCCTGCCGCAGGGCGTTCCCGCTGGTCATCGGCTCGCTCCGGCTTGATTCGACTGTCGAGGGCAACCACCGGCCTGTCGTGCCGTTGAGCGTCCGCTTAAGTGGGCACTTGTGGGGTGTGCGTGCCGAGAATCCCATCCACGACTCTGACCAGCAGAGTTGCTCTCCCAGCCGTGATGATCACCGATCATGTGCCTGCGCTTTCGTCTTCCTCCTGATCACGTGGATGATCTCATGGCTGCGGCTGTCTCAGCGTGAGGAGGCGTGGTAGACCGCAGGGATCTTGATCCTGCGCCACCAGTTCGCGGTACTGCAACGGCCGCCGCCTGAACCTGACTTGGGGGGACCGGGCGCTGCTCGCGACCCTGTCCGGCGTGATGCCGAAAGCGCGGCGCCGAGGGCTCCAGCTGTCGCTGCGGAGACGATCCTGCGCTGGCATCGCGACGTCGTCCGCCGTCGCTGGGCCGCCAGGTCCGTGCACGGTAAGACCGGCCGGCCGGCGACCCGCCGGAACATCAGGGCACTGATCCTCCGGCTGGCCCGCGAGAACCCGAATGGGGGACCGCAGGATCCACGGCGAGCTGGCCGGACTGGGCGTGAAGGTAGCGGCATCGACAGTGTGGGAAACCCTGAAGAAGGCCGGAATCGACCCCGCGCCGCGCCGATCCGGGCCTGTCTGGTCGCAGTTCCTGCGCTCCCGGGCCGACGCGATCCTGGCGTGCGGCTTCTTCACGGCCAGCCTGCTCGGCGGCACCCAGGCCTATGTCCTGGCCGTGATCGAGCACGCCACCAGGCGAATCCGCATCCTCGGAGTCACTCTGCATCCCACTGGGGAATGGACCGCTCAGCAGGCCCGCAACCTGATCATGGACCTCGGCGGCCAGGCGCACCAGGTCAAGTTCATGATCCGCGACCGCGGCCCGGACTTCACGGCCGCATTCGGCGCGGTCCTCGCCGATGCCGGGATCCGGACCGTGCTCTGTAACGTGCGGACGCCGCATGAACGCGATCACCGAACGCTGGATCGGGGGATGCCGCCGCGAGTTTCTGGACCGCGCCCTCATCTGGACCCAGGCCCATCTGCGGCGGATCCTGTGCGAGTACGAGACCCACCACAATCAGTACCGGCCGCACCGCTCCCTGCACGGTGGCGCACCGCTGAAGCCGCGGCCCGAACTTGTCGATCTTGAGCAGTATCGCGTCCGGAAACAGGCTCGCGTCGGTGGCCTGATCAACGAATACCGCCTGGTCGCATGACGTGGATGAGGTTTTCGGCACGCACAGGTCATCGTCCGCATGGAGCGCCCGCATCCGGGCGCCCAGCTGCGGATCACCGACATCGACGGCCACCGGTTCACGTGCTTCGCCACCAGCACCCGCGGCGGGCAGCTCGCCGACCTCGAACTCCGGCACCGGCGCCGCGCCTGGTGCGAGGACCGCATCAGGTGCGCCAAGGACACCGGCCTGCGGAACCTGCCGCTGCACGGTTATGACCAGAACCAGATCTGGTGCGAGCTCGTCGCCCTGGCCAGCGAGCTGCTGGCCTGGACCGCGATGCTCACCCTCGACAGCCCGGCCCGCCGCTGGGAACCCAAATGCATGCGGCCGCGGCTGCTCGCCGTCGCCGGCCGCATCATCCGCGGCGGCCGCCGGACCAAGCTCCGCATCGTCAGCCGATGGCCCTGGGCCACCCAGATCACCGCAGCCATCAGCCGCCTGCACGCCCCGGCACCCGGCTGACCAGAACCCCCCAACCCGACGATCAGGAAGGACACCACCAGGGACTGTGGAACCCCGCCCGCCCGGCGCGTCAGCCGGGAAACCAGGCACGGCCCGGCGCCGAAAACAGCGCGCAGCCACTGCCGCAAGCCACCAGCTCAAGATCACGAAACATCGAGGCTAGCGCGCTCTGAGCGGATGGCCCGAGTAAATGGCGCTGGTGCTTTAGGTCACCCCAGCTCATGAAGGATCGCATCCCGTACCGGGGGAATCACTTCATCCCACAGCAGCCTTCCCTTTTCAGCTGTCGCTCCTTCGACCTTCCACAGCACACCGCTATCCGGGACTATGTCGGGAGGCGTAGGCACTATGTCATACCATGGTCTGCGCTCAGCCGCGTCATCGGCGAGCCGATCGAATTGGACAAGCTCCGGGTGAATATGCATCATGATTGACGTCTCATAGGTGGCCGCATGTTCTATGGCCCGGCCCATGTAACCGCCATTAAAGACGACGCTTATCGACTCGCTGCTCAGCTCTTTGAGGCAGGTCTCAAAGACCAGCGCCTTGACATCTTCCCGGTCTCCCAGGGCCGCGCGCACCGACTCATAGAGGAAGTTGCCATTCTCGTAGTGCCAGTTCAGGATCGCGAAACGCCGGAACCCGTGGCGCAGGAGCTCGGCGAGCACGTCCCGGATGACGCCCATGAACGTGACCGGGGTCAGGGATGTGGTGCCGACGAAGCCCTGCCCGCCCCCGGACAGCGGCCGCGACGGGCAGCCGTAGGTAACCGGCGGGGCAACAAGCATATTGACGTCCCGCGCTACCGCGAGGCCCACTGCCGTCGCACACAGATAGTCCGTTGCGAGCGGAAGATGCGGACCGTGCTGCTCCGTCGCCCCGACCGGAAGGATGACTCCGACGCCGCTCTCGGCCGCATCCCGTATCTCGAGCCACGTGCGGTGGGCCATGAGTCGCTCGTCCGCCCGGGTGCCTGATGCAGCTGTGGTCTGATCCATTGGTTTTCCCTTTCCGTCGGCGATGCTAAAAGAGCGGAACTTCAGCCGCCGGGGTGACCGGCCCGGCGCGTCTTCTGCGCTGTCGCGCCGCGATCCCGAGCCCTGCCGCGAGCATCAGGAACAATGCGACGCTCAGATAAGGGATGTGCGGGGCGCCGATGGGGCCGATGAGGACGCCGTTCAGCACAGTGCCAATTCCACTGCCGATCATCGTGGCGGCCTGATAGGACGAGAAGGCCTCGGCGCGTTGCTCGGCTCCCACTCGCGCCTCGATTTCTGACATACCCAGGCCGTTCAGTGGTACGAGCATCAGCGACGCGAACAGCAGGCATCCGCCGTAGGCGACCGGCGAGGGAGCAAGGATGCTCGGCAGCATCAGCACGGCGAACACTGCGAAGAGAACGGACCCCTTCTGTGCTGTCCGGCTACGCCTGATTGGCCGCAGGCTCACGTAGGTACCGCCGATCACGCTCCCGATTGACAGCAGGAGCAGAAACAGGCCGCCGAGATTCGGCGACAGGCCGTATCCCGGCATCCGCTGCAGCACATTGGACTCGAAGGTGCCGAACCCGAGCCCCTGGCAGAACGCAAGGCCGACGAGAACTCGGATATCGAGGCGCTGTCGCAGGATGTTCGTGCACGACCGGGGCCGCGGGTCTGACTGGACCACGCCGATGAGGCTGATGCCGGCGAGCAGGGATATGGCGGCGATGCCCGCGAGTACTGCGACGGCTCCGCCCAGTTCCGCCAGGATGGTCGCGATCAGCGGACCGATGCCCCAGGATGCCTCCACCATGAGCGACTCTACGAAGTGTGCCCTGCGCAGGCGATCGGGTTTGACGGCGACGATCAGCAGGGCCCTGAACCCGCCGTAGATCCCCGAGAATGCGTAGCCAAGGCATACGCACAGGCCGTACAGGACGATGATCTGGACCCGGAGGGCTACGCAGACGGCAACCGCGGCGAACAAGCCGCTGGTGAGAAAGCAGTTTCGCTGGAGTCCTCGGCGGAGTTCTCCCCGGTCGAGCAGCCGGCCGCGCAGAGGGCCGGCCAGGCCGGCGCAGAACGTGGTGACGCCCGCGAGCAGCGCGCCAGTGGCGAGCGATCCCGTTTCGGCGTGTCCGGCGAGGACGAGGCCGAATAGGGCCATCGTGATCGGCAGGCGCGCCAGGAAGGAGGAAAGCGTCCAGCGCTGCCAGGTGCGCTGGCTGAGCAGCCCGCCGATGCCTTGGTATTCAGCGGTCACGGCACCGTGCGGCCCGGCCACGGCACGTTCCGGCAGTTCGGGGCCGCCGCTGTCGGATGCCATGAGACCCGGAGTCAGTCCGGCACGGGAGCCAGGTCGGCGAGAACCCGCTCCAGGCTCAGCGGCTCGGGCACCAGGACCGGCAGCGTGACCCCGGTAGTGCGGTACTCCTCGATTCGCCTGCGGCAGCGATCGGGCGATCCGCAGACCGCAAGCGCGTCCACCACGTCATAGTCCACGAGGCTTGCGGCCGCCGCGAGGCCAGCAGTCTCGGCCGTGACGGTGATCTGCGCGATGAGCTCCGGGCTGAGACCCATCTCGCGCGCGAGCTCGGGAAACCGGGAAATGTAACTGGCAACCGTCGGCCGGAGCCGCTCGGCCGCATCCCGCCAGTCATCCGCGATGCTCACCATGAGGGAGGTCCCGATCTCGCCGGAGAAGCGACTGGCGGCCCCGTGGATCTGACGGATCATCCGCGTGACCTCGCCGGTGGACAGGAAGGCATCCAGAACGATCCCGTCGGCCTGACGAGCGGCCGTCCGGAGCGCCTGCGGACCGCCGACGCAATAGTAGATGTCCGGCGGCGGATCCGGCCGCACCTCGAGCTGGGCGTTATCGAGCGTCACGCAGCGGCCCGAATACGACACCTCCTCGCCCGACCACAGCAGCCGGATGGCCTCGGTGTACTCGCGGAGCCGGGCGATGGGAAGCGACACGTCGAATCCCTGCACCGCCAGCGTCGAGGCGGAACCCACACCCAGCCCGAGAATCGTCCGTCCCGGCGCGGCCTCGGCCAGCGCGGCCCAGGTGACGGCGAGCAGCGCGGCACCACGGGTGTACACATTGACCGCCGCGCTGCCAATCTTGAGCCGTGTCGTCGCCAGCGCCATCGCGGTGATGGCGGAGATCGCATCACGGCGCACGACCGTCTCTGCTATGAAGGCGGCCGAGTACCCCCGCTGCTCGGCGTCGTGCGCCAGCCGGGCAACATGACGCAGGCTAGGCTGAGCCAACAGCCCGATCGCCAGGCGACGCTCGCTGGGGATAACGTCTTCGGCCAACGAATCCGCCTATCTCTTCTCTCCCTGGCCACGCGCGGAACCGGATCGGGTGCGAGATCTATTACCACGCGTTCGCGAGGACCTCGGCCAGGCGAGCGCTGCCTTCGTCGATCAGTCGCTTCCCGATCTCCGCGGTCGCGCCGGTCGACCGAGTCAGCGACCCGGTCGCGGGAACGAACCCCGGCACCTGCGGATGGACATCATAGGGCGGGAGCGACGCGATCTCGGTGCCGGCCCGCTCGGGATGAACAAGCTCGGGACGCAAATAGAGCATGATCGAGGTCTCTAGGAAGGCCGCGTGCTCCAGGGCCACGCCGGGGTACTGCCCCGGGTAGATGTCGATGATCAGTTCCTCGGGTATCAGGTCCACCCAGAGCAGGTTAAGGATCTTGACGCCGTCGGCGGGCCGCCCGCGCAGGCTGAGGTCGATGCCCTCGTGCAGCATCATCGAGTTCTCGTAGTGCCCGCTCACCATCACGATGCGGCGCGCGCCGTCGGTCATGAGCTGATTCATCACGTTGGTGATGGTGCCGATCAGGGTCGAGGCATCCAGGCTTATCGTGCCGGGGAACATCTCCCCGCCCCCGCTCCGCGGGACCGACTTGTAGCCGTAGCTGAGGACCGGTGCCACCAGCGCGTTGCTGATCTGCGCCGCTGCCTCGGCTACGGCCACGACGTGAAAGGCATCGGATCCGAGCGGCAGATGATGTCCGTGCTGCTCGGTCGCCCCGATCGGCACGATCACCGGGGTGTCCCGGATGAGCTCGTCATACTCGGGCCAGGTAAGCTCCGCGACCCGGAATCGCTCTAGTGGCACTAGCTCTCTCCAATCTGATGTCCGGCGAACGGCCAGCCTGCGTGCACCGCAGGAACGAGCCCGACGGGGAAGTCAGGAAGGTCCGGCTGAGTGCTTGCCCGCTCCGGGCAGCTATTCAGCCTGTACGCGCTTGGTCTAGGTCGAACTCGGTCTGGACTGCCTCGATGAGCCTGCCGACGGCCCCGTTCAGCAGGATGTGGCCAGCCTGCTCGGTGGCGTGACTCGCCCGCGCGAGGACTCCGCTCTTGGGCACGAACTCGGCCGGGGCCGGAATGACATCCCAGCTGGGGCTGCGCTCGGCCGCGTCGTCAACGATGCGGTCGAGGCGGAGAAGGTCGGGGCGGACGACCATCATCATCGAGGTCTCCACCACCGACGCGTGCTCGACAGCCCAGCCCTGGAATCCGCGCGGGAAGATCTCGGCGACCTCACCGGGGCTGAAGTCGGGAAATGGATTCTCAATCAGCAGGAACCGCGCGTTCGGGGAGCTCGCTGAGGCCAGGTCGCAGGCCTCCCACAGGTAACCAGCGTTCTCCAGATGCCAGTTCAGCACCACGATCTGCCGGAAGCCTGACCTCGCCAGCCCGGACAGCACGTCCTTCAGGAACGCCATCAGGGTCGCGGCCCGCAGCGACACGGTGCCGGGGAAGCTTTCCCCACCGCCGATCAGAGGGCGCGAGCAGGCGCCGTAGGTTACCGGCGGGGCAACCACGAGCGGGACGGTCGCGCTGGCCCGGTCGGCGACGGCGACCGGGAGGATGCTGTCCGTGGACACCGGCAGGTGCGGCCCGTGCTGCTCGCACGCCCCGATGGCCAGCACGACCGGGGTGTTGCGCGATGCGGCGGCGGCGATCTCCGGCCACGTCATGTCGGCCAGGTGAAGCGGGGCTGCCGGGCCGGTCATTGCCCGGCACCGCCGACGTGCGCGGACAGCGCTCGCTCAACGGCAGGCAGATACGAGCGGAGCTGACCGTAGTCCTCCGGCCGGCCACTGGCCGGCGGTCCCACGGTCTCGAAGACCTGCGCCGCCGCGATCGCCGCCCGGACCGGATTGATAACGGGTACCTGCAGGGCGCGCGACAGCTCGGTGGTGAACGGGCCGAGCCCCAGGCTGATGCAGCCCAGGATGAGAGCCTCCCCTCCGCGGTCGACGAGCTTGCGGCCCTCACGTGTGAGCAGCTCGAGAGTCTTATTCGTATCGTCCAGCAGCTCATAGAACGCCATGTCTATGACGCCCGTGCCGACGCACATGCCGGACAGGCCCAGCGTCGCGAGTGCGACTTCCGTTTCCGGGATGTTGGACGCGCGGATCTGAAGGATGCCGAACCGCCGGGCGTACAGCTGGGCGAGCACCATCGACGCCTCTCCGCCGCCGATCACCGGCACGCGTGAGACCGCCCGTGCCGCGCGCAGGCCCGGATCGCCGAAGCAGCCCAGAACGATCACGTCGACGTCGTCCTGGTGACGATCGACCTGGTGCAGTACGCCGGGTACCGCCATGGCCAGGCCCACCGAATCTTCGTAGTAGTGGCTCAGCCCGAACTGGATCGGCTCGACCGTCGCCGTCACCGTGCCGGGTGCCATCGCCTCGATGCCGTCCTTGATCCGCGCTATCTCGGCGGCGTCCGGCGTCAGGTCATCGACCAGCAGCATCAGCAGCCGGATCACGTCGGCACCACGCTGTCGGTCTCATCCTGCTGGCGGTGGTCCTCTTCTTCCGGCGTGTCAAACGTGTGCGGGTAACCGAGGAGCACTTCCCGGTGCCGGGCCGGTGCGAGCACGGCCAGCAGCACGTACAAAACCGCGGCGATCGCCCACGCTTGCAGCGCCGGGTATCCGATGTTCTCTGTCCCGAACCCCGACAGCCCCGGGATCAGGCCGCCGGTGTACGAGCCGATACCGACGGCGACGAGGAGGGCGATGAGGCCGAGCCAGTTGCATACCGCGACCTTCGACCAGCTCGTGATCCGGTCCACCGGCCGTCGGCGGCCCTTGATCACCCGCGGCAAAACGAAGACGTCGACTGCGACGATGGTTGTCGCGCAGGGGACGAAAATGGCACTGATTCCCGCGACGATGAAGAAGTCCTTCTGCAGGGACGACATAGATGCCGCCACCACCGCGCCGATCGCTCCCAGGACGAGAACCGAGTACAGGCGCCGCCAGTTCCGGATCCGGTCGATCAGGTTCTGCAGTGCATTGACGGCCTCATACAGGTTGCCATCGTTGAGCGCGAACTGGTTGACAACGAGCAGGATCACGGCCAGCGCCGTGACGCCGAACAGCGAGAACGGGACCATGTTCTTGACGAACGCGCCAAGAGTCGTGTTCACAGCCAGCTCGGCGAGCAGGTAGCCCAGGACCGGGAAAATGAAGATCCCTATGGTGTAGCCGCCGACCAGAGCCGGGAGGTTCCACCAGGGTCGCCCTTGCGAGTAACGGAAGACGTCGGGCTCATTGCCCCACACCGCGCCGCCCACCAGCAGGCCGGAGATGACCAGGATGGTCGTTGGCGCCGCGACGTGGGGCGCGGCGGCGAATATCTGGCTGGATGGCATCGTTGCCAGGGCCTTGATGAGGGCGTACGCCCCCCAGAGCAGCAAGATGGGCGCCGCCACGAACCGGGCGAAGGTGGCAATGCCGCGGAATCCGAAAATATTGTTCGCCATCATCAGAAGCGCGGCCACCGCACCCCACAACGCCACACTGGACACGGTGAAGAGCCCGCCGAGTAGCTGAGCCAGGAAGCGCGCCTGGAATGCGTACCAGCCGATGCCCATGACGATCAGCAGGATCGAGACGACCGTGGTGCCGACCCGCCCGAAGACCGTCCGGGCCAGCAGCGCCAGGGCCTGCCCGGTCACGGCGCCGACGTTCGCGGCACCGATGCCGTAGAGGAACATCGCGCCGAGGCCGGCCAGGCAGGCGACTAGTAGCTGGTCGAAGCTGAGGCCCTCACTCCGGGCCAGGAAACCGGTGTAGATGGTCGACATGGCTATCTGCAGCGTCACAAAGATCAGGAACATGACCGTCTTTGAGCGACGCCTGGAAGCGGGGACAGCCGCTTCGTCATAGTCACCGGTTAGTGAGACATCTTCCACATCGGGCTGTGTCGCCACTCCCACGCCGGAGGTAGCTGGTTGGAAGTCAGGTGAGTTCGTCGATGCTGACCCGGTCATTTTTGCTCCTGGCTGCGGGTGTCTGGCAGCGACGGCGGCCTCGCGGGCAACAGACGCCTGATGAGATGTCAGTCGTCGATGATCGGAGTGCGGTCGTAGCCACACCAGCCGTCGTGCATCCTGAGGAATAGCCCGGCCATGAAGGTCAGCATGGCCGAATTAAGCGTGCGGGTGGTGATCTCGGCTACGTCCCGGTACGGATCCATCTCCACGAAGTCGATCGCGGCGACCTTCGGATCCTGACCCAGCACGAAGAGCGCCTCGAACAGATCGTTCGGATGGAGTCCTTCCGGAGTCGCCGCGGCCGTTCCCGGCGCATAGCCGAGCTCGAGAACATCGATGTCCACGGTGACATATATCGCGTCGGTGCCCCTCCCGGCGATGTCAACCGCCTGCCGGGTTACCTCCTCGATGCCCAGCTTCCGGCACTGGCGGCCGGTATAGATCGTGCCGCCATGCCCCTCGACCCAGCGCTTGTAGTGGCTGGCGTTCATGAAGCCGTGAATCCCGATCTGCACCAGGTTGTTACCGGACACGCGCACCCCCGACGTGAGGATCCCGCGGATAGGCGTGCCGTTCGTGGGGCCGTGATCAAGGACCCGGACGTCGTTGTGCGCATCAAAGTGGATCAGGCCCACCTGCTGGCTGGGGTGGGATTCGCAGTAGGCGCGCACCGACGGGGCCGTGACCGCGTGGTCACCGCCGATCACGATCGGGAAGAAGCCCTCTGGCTGGCTGAAGCAGCCGCGCAGCGAGTCCTGGATATGGGTGATGCCCTCCCGCAGGTCGAGCACCGGGACGGCCACGTCGCCGATCTCCCGGACCTTGAGCGAGGCTAGGTCCACGTCATAGTCGGGCGTGTAGGTCGTGTGCAGGTACCGGGCGTTGCGCAGCGCGTTGGGTGCCGCAAACGCGCCGTTGTGCTTGATCGATGTCTTGCTGCTCGGCACCGTGATCAGGCCGACGTCCAGATCGGAGCCGAAGTCCCAGGGTTCGATCCAGTTGTCTATCCGCAGCTCGTAAGGGTCGTTCCAGTGCGAGACGTGCTGTACTTCGACTTCCTGCAGATGCGGGATGTCCCGCGGAGAAGAAGGAGGGACCCAGCGCTCTGAACTCGTCGACACGTGAGACCTCGATATCCTCGTCCGATGATCTGTGATCAAACATCACAGAGTTGAGGACTGTCAATACTCTTCTCTGCACTATTTCGACCGACTCCGGCCAGGCCTCCCCTACTCGGCCGAGGTCCCCGAACGGGCGGTTCGAGGGGCCGGCGTTCCCCGTCTACGACAGCACCGCCGCGAGCTGCAGGCCTCTCGGTCGTCGCTTAGTGCGCTGACGGAGAATCCGCTGTCCTCGGATACCATGCCTGCGAGCAGAGACTCCGGAGCATGCGATAGGGGTAACGATGAAGCAGGCTCGCGGGTGCGAACGGCCCGCAGATCGGATCACGGGTGACGTCGTCAACAGCTGCCAGCGCTGATGGCAAGGCGGCCGATCGGCGGGCAGGTGCCGTGATGCTCCTGGACGGGCAGCGGTATCCCCCCGACGAGGCGCCGTCCGATCCGATCGGCAATATTCAGGCCATCGAGGTCCGCTCGGCCGAGCAGGAGGTCTACGAGGCACTGCGGCGCGAGGTCATTCAGGGCCTTCCGCCCGGTACTCCGCTGAGGCTTGCGACTCTGGCGGCCAGGTTTGCCGTGAGCACGATGCCCGTGCGATCGGCGCTCGCGCGGCTCCAGGCCGAGGGCCTGGTCATCCAGCGCCCGCGGCGCGGCTCGGTGGTGGCGGGACTCAGCGCTGAGGACTTCCTCGACCTGTATGCGATCCGGATGGCGCTGGAAGGGGTCGCTGCCCGCTGCGGTGTCCTGCAGCTTACCGACGAGCACGTGGCGGACATGTGGGCCTGCCTTGAGCACATGCGGGCGCTACTCAAAACCGAGCACCCGGACACTGCCGAGCAGTACCTGCGACTGGACCAGCGCCTGCACGATGTCTGCTTCAACGCCAGCGGCCGGCCGCAGCTCATCGGCCTGATAGAGGTCTACCGTCGTCAGGCTGAGCGATACTTCCGGCTGTACCTCGGTCGCCGGCTGGACGTCCGGGCCGAGGTCGAGATGCAGGAGGCTTGGGTCGCCGCCTGCGAGCAGAGAGATCCGGATGCTGCCGAGGCCGCGACGCGCGCGCTTTTCGACCGGACCTGCCTGGTGCTCCTGCCGACTCTCCGCCACAGCGAGCAGGGCGAGAGCTGACCACGCCCTCGCGATAGGGCACTAAGCCATTAGCAGCGCCTATACAGCGGGCGTTTCATCGCCTGCCCAGGACAGCTGCGAAAATGGAACTGTACCCGTCCACCGCTTGCTCAACTTCCGCCACCGGTACGGCCTCGTCGACCGCATGCGCTTGCACGGCGGCGCCGGGCCCGTAGCCGATAGTCGGTATGCCCCGCTCGCCCGCGAAGTAGCTGCCGTTGGTGCAGAACGGATAGATGCCGAGCTCTGCGCCGGCCGCCGCGCGCGCCTTCTGCACAAGTTCGTGAGACGCCGGAGTCTCCCAGCTCAGGGCCATGTCCTCGAGCTCGTAGTGAGCGCCCGTATACGTGGTAAACGATGCGGGCATTACCCGGACGCGTCCCCGGCCGCCGGCCGGCAGCAAGCTCTGCATTACTTCAAGCAGGGACTCCCGTGATTCGCCGGGCAGGAAGCGAACGTCAAATCGCGCGACGCAGTAGTCGGGAATCGTAGAGATGCTCGGATACGGTTCCGAGCGGATATCAATCAGGTTGATATCGCGGCCGCCAAGGCTTGGATGACTCGGGCCGCGCAGTTCCCTGGCGCGGCGGATGATCTCGGCCATCAGCTCGACGGCGTTGATTCCGGAACTGCTTTCCGCCGCATGGACGCTCCGCCCCCGCACTTCCACCTCGATCCGCGCCCGGCCGCGCTGCGCGTGCGCGATCGACAGGCCGGTCGGTTCCCCGATGATGCACCAGTCAGCCGGCCGGCCGGCGAAGGACTCGGCCAGGGTGGCACCTTCCCGCATTTCCTCGGCGATCGACACGACCAGCAGCACGCATCCGGCAAGCTCGCCACCGCGCCGCCTGAGTTCTCCGCCGCCGTAGATGAAAGCGGCAATCGCGGCCTTCATGTCAACCGATCCCCGGCCGAAAAGGTAGCCGTCGACGATGTCAGCGCCAAACGGATCGTGCTGCCAGGCGTCCAGGGTGTAGACGGGGACCGTATCGATGTGCCCGTCCACGACCAGCGTCTTCGCACCGGCGGGTCCGATTCGGCCGATAAGGTTTCCGTGCCCGTCGATGACCACATCGTCGAACTCCAGGCGCCGCATCTCCTCCGCGGCCCGCAGGATGCCCTGCTCCTCGCGTCCCGGCGTGGTGTCGATCCGTATCAGGTCCTGCAGGAAGGAGACAACGCTCATCGGCCCATCCTTGCCTTGCTCGTAGCGAGACTCCCGTCAGGTGACGTTGCGCCATCTCGACGGGCACAAGTAATAATTCACTATACGAAGTGACTTGGAGCCAGCCATGACGCCGGAGACTAACCTCGCCTCGAGGTGGATGGGCGGGACCGTTGTCGCTGCGAGTGACGAGTCCTTCGGCGAGAAGGAGAGCCTGCTGACGCCGACTCCGGCGGCGTTCGAACCGGGCCACTACGGCAACCGGGGAGAGATCGTCGACGGCTGGGAGACCAGGCGCCGCCGCTCGCCGGGCCACGACTGGGCGGTGATCCGGCTCGGTGCGCCGGGAATCATCACCTCCATCGACGTCGACACGAGCTTCTTTACCGGCAATCACCCTGTGAGTGCCGGAAATCGTGTCATCCGCGCCTGAGCTGGGACTCTTGCTCCGGGCCGGTCACGCCGAACAGCAGCGGAGCCAGGTCCGATTCCGGCACGATCAGCTCTCGTGACCTTCCGCCTGCTTTACCTGATCTTCGTTCGGCTGTGCAGCTGGCTGGCCCTGCTGCCCCGCTCCGACAACGTCAAGAACACCGAGATCCTGGTGCTGCGCCACCAGATCGCCGTCCTGCAACGCCAAGTCAGATCACCACGGCTGTCGTGGGCCGACCGGGCGATCCTGGCCGCCCTCACCCGGCGGCTATCCGCCGCGCGCCGTGGCCAGCTGGCCCTGATCGTGACCCCTCGCACACTTCTGCGCTGGCACGCCGAGCTGGTCAAACGCCGCTGGACCTACCGGCACCGCACACCTGGACGTCCGCGCACCGGCCCGACGATCCGCCGACTCGTGCTGGAAATGGCTCGCGACAACCCGACCTGGGGCTACCGGCGGATCTGCGGCGAGCTGACGGGACTCGGGCCACGAGATCGCGCCCTCCACCATCTGGGAGATCCTCAAGGCCGCCGGCATCGACCCCGCGCCGCGGCGCGCAGCCGACAGCTGGAGGCAGTTCCTGTCCGCCCAGGCCAAGACGATCGCAGCGGTCGACTTCTTCCACGTCGACACCGTCTTCCTCCGCCGGCTCTATGTGCTGTTCGTCATCGAGCATCACAATCGCCGCGTCCACCTGGCCGGCGTCACCGCCCACCCCACCGCCGCATGGACGGTACAACAGGCCAGGAACACGCTGATGGACTTCGGTGAGCGCGCCGACAATCTGAAGTTCCTGATCAGAGACCGGGATGCCAAATACACCGACGCGTTCGACGCCGTCTTCACCGCGACCGGCATGCGGATCATCACAACGCCAGTCCAGGCGCCGCGGGCCAATGCGATCTGCGAGCGCTGGATCGCCAGCGCGGCGCGAGTGCACCGACCGCATCCTCATCGCCGGCCGGCGACATCTGCACCACGTCCTCGCGAATATGTCGATCACTACGACACCCACCGGCCGCACCGGACCCTCAGCCAGAAACCGCCCGACGGCAGGACCCACATCGCGCCTGCTGACGACAGCATCCGCATTCGAAGACGCGATCGGCTCGGGGGCCTCGTCCGCGAGTATTCGCAGGTCGCATGAGGTGAAAGCATTATCGGCACCCACAGGCCAGGATCGGATCCCGTCCGGCGAACCCGGGAGCACCGCGCAAGCACAACCTCTGGATTCCGCCATCCACCAGGTGGACCGCGCTCCACCCACGAGCCCAGCAACTTGTCGCCGACGTGCTGCTACTGCTGAACCTTGCCGAGCGCGGAGCGCGGCCCAGTGACCGCAACCGGCGGCTGCACCGCACCGACAGGGATGACCTGCCGCCATGCCTCGGCGGGGACCGTTCTCCGCTCGACCCCACTCGTACCGTGGGGATGGCCGAGACCTCGGACCCGGGGTCCAACTGCAAGCATGGCTGTCACTTCGGGCTCTGCCCCTACCCGCCCAAGGGCGAGGTGACCTACCGGATCGAGCTGAGCGAGGCGTTCTGCCGCAGGCAGCAGGCGCTCATTGGCGGCGGCTCGATCTGGCGCAGGGGGGCACCGTGGCAGGAGACGCTTACAGGAGACCTCAAGCAATTCTGGAAGCAGATGGGGCAGCGGGCACAGTCAGCTGAGCTCGACCGTGACCAGGCTGCCGCGCGCCGCGCCAGGCGCCTTCGACGCACGTAGCGCGGTGCTAGCGTCGACTCAATGGCCTGTGGGGTTCAACTACTGCCCCATAGGGCTGAGCTGGGACGCGATGCATTGTGCGTGCCGAGAATCGCATCCACGGCTCTGACCAGCACAGTTGCTCTTCCCGGCGGTCAGCCCGTAATGATCACAGATCATGTGCCTGCGGTTCGTCTTCCTCCTGATCACGCGGGTCGCCGCGTGGCTACGGCTGTCCCGGCGTGCGGATGCGTGGAAGACCGCCGAGATCCTGATCCTGCGCCTGTAGGTGCCGGAAATGCCGTCATATCATGCGACCTGGGAATACTCGTGGAGGAGGCCGCCGAGTCGATCGCGTCTCTGAACGCGGGTGCTGGTATCGGCGGGCGCGGGCGCGTATGGCTGCTCTCTTCTGGGGATGAGGTCTTGGCCAGGTCCTGGCCTACTGCCCGGCGCTCCACGGTGCTGGCCGCCCAGGCCTCCCGTGCGGCCCGCAAAAAGCCCGCAAGTCCGCGCACCCGCGGAGCCCGCCACTGGGAACCCACGGACAAAACGGGATTACGCGGCACACGGCGGCACCGGGTGGCTGCGGCTGTCCCGGCGTGAGGAGGCATGGCAGACCGCAGAGATCTTGATCCTGCGCCACCACCTCGCCGTACTGCAACGGCGGCAGCCGCGCCGCCCGAACCTGAACTGGGCGGACCGGGCACTGCTCGCGGCCCTGCTCAGCGTGATACCGAAAGCGCGGCGCCAGGGACTGCGGCTGCCGGTCACCCCGGACACGATCCTGCGCTGGCACCGCGACATCGTCCGGCGCCGCTGGCCGCCAGATCCAAGCGCGGCAAGACCGGCCGGCCGGCCACCCGCCGGAACATCGAGGCCCTGGTCCTCCGGCTAGCCAGGGAGAACCCCGAATGGGGATACCGCAGGATCCACGGCGAGCTGGCCAGCCTGGGAGTCAACGTCGCGGCGTCGACCGTATGGGAGATCCTCAGGACCAACGGCATCGACCCCGCGCCGCGGCGGACCGGGCCAACCTGGTCACAGTTCCTGCGCTCCCAGGCCGAGGCGATCCTGGCCTGCGACTTCTTCACAGCCGACCTGCTCGACGGCACCCAGGCCTACGTCCTCACCGTGATCGGGCACGCGGCGCGGCGGATCCGCATCCTCGGCGTCACGCTGTACCCCACCGGGGACTGGACCGCCCAACAGGCCCGCAACCTGATCATGGACCTCGGCGACCAGGCAGAGCAGATGAAGTTCATGATCCGCGACCGTGGCTCGAACTTCACCGCCGCATTCGACGCGGTCCTCGCCGATGCCGGGATCCGGACCGTGCTGTGCAACGTGCGGACGCCCCGCATGAACGCGATCGCCGAACGCTGGATCGGGGGATGCCGCCGCGAGCTCCTGGACCGCACCCTCGTCTGGAACCAGGGCCATCTGCGGCAGATCTTGCGCGATTACGAGACCCACCACAATCAGCACCGGCCTCACCGTTCCCTGCACGCAGCGGCACCACTGAAACCGCTACCCGAGCCGGTCGATCTTGGGCAGTACCGCGTGCGAAGACACGCTCGCGTCGGTGGTCTGATCAACGAGTATCGCCTAGTCGCGTGACGTGGATGTGGTTCTCGGCACCCACACCTTGAACACTTCGTCGATGGGGCAAGGATAGTGACCAATCAGGCACATGTCAGGAGGCAGTCGCTCAATGTTGGGCATTGACCGCGGAACCGCGTTCGTCTTAATCTGCTGGTAACGTTACCGGAAACGTTACTTACAGGACCGCGGGCGTCTTGTAACGGGACGCTCGACGCACGCCATCGGCGCAGGGAGGTCCCATGCTGAAGAGCGTCCGGCGGGAGGAAGCCGCCGTCTACGATCTCCCGGGCCGCGATTGGCTACTGTGCATCGGGCCGCAGAACTCCGACTCGAGGAACCTGACGGTGGGAGTCGCCGTCTTCCCCGAGGGATCGGCCCCGGCCGGTCACGTACACGAGACCCAGGAAGAGGTCATCTACGTGACCGCAGGGCACGGGCAGCTCATCACCGCCGAGGGGACGGTCGACCTCGAGCCCGGGACGTCGGTGTACATCCCGATCGGCCTGCACCATGCGACCGTATCAGCGGGGCCGGGGCCGCTGGAGCTCATCTGCTCGTTCTCGCCGCCGGTCGTGCCGGGCTCCTATGAGGTGTCGCGTGATCGGCCTTGACGTGGACATCTGCGAACTGCAGGCGACCGCCCGCGCGGCACGCCGCGAGATCGTCAAGGCGGTCGCCCACGCCGGCGGCGGCCATCTGGGCGGCCCGCTGTCCGCCGTCGAGCTGCTTACTGCCCTGTACTTCCGGGTGCTGCGCATCCGGCCGCAGCAGCCCGACTGGCCAGAGCGCGACCGGTTCATCCTGTCCAAGGGACACAGCTCCATCGGCTTGTACGCTGTGCTCGCGCTCCGCGGCTATTTCCCCGTCGACGAGCTGAGCACCTTCGACGCGATCGACTCAAGGCTGCAAGGCCACCCCGACATGACGGTCCTGCCCGGCCTGGACATGTCCACGGGATCGCTGGGCCTCGGGCTGGCGGCCGGCGTCGGGGTAGCCCTCGGCGCCCGGCTCGACGGGCGAGACTTCACCACCTTCGTGATGGTCGGGGACGGCGAGTGCAACGAAGGAGTCGTCTGGGAGAGCGCTCACGTCGCCGAGCGCTACGGCCTGGACAACCTGGTCGTCCTTCTTGATCACAATCAGCTGCAGCAATTTGGCTGGCTGGACGGGGTGACCGGCCGCCGCAGGCCCCCGTACACCGGCAGCCAGCTCCGGGATCGCTGGGCCGCCTTCGGCTGGCGGGTCCTGGAGGTTGACGGCCACGACCTGGCCGCGGCGATCGACGTCCTGGAGCAGGCACGGATGGCGGACGGCGCTCCAGCCGTCGTCATCGCCAGAACTGTGAAGGGCAAGGGCGTGTCCTTCATGGAGGATGACTACCGATGGCACAGCCGGGTCCCTACCGCAGGCGAGCTGCGGCAGGCACTCACGGAGCTCGCCGACCCGGATCAGCCTGCCCGTGATCAGCCGCCGGCCGAGCTCGCCCGGCCCGGCGCTGCCCCGACGGGACACCTGCGATGACGCTCCCGCCGGGGGCCGCGCTGCGGCAGACGTTCGGAGAGACGCTGGCTGAGCTCGCCGACGAGGACCCGCGCATCCTGGTGCTGGACGGCGATGTCGGAAGCTCCACCGGCGCCGACATCTTCGAGGCCGCGCATCCGGGCCGCTACGTGCAGACAGGCATCGCCGAGCAGAACATGCTCGCCATGGCCGCCGGGCTCGCCACGGTGGGATACCGGCCGTACGTCAGCACCTTCTCCTGCTTCGCGGTGGCACGGGCGCTGGACGCCATCCGGGTGCTCATCTCCCAGCCCGCGCTGAACGTCAAGATCATCGGTGGTTACGCGGGGCTGCTCACCGGCATGACCGGCAAGACGCATCAGATGTTCGATGACATCGCCATCATGCGGACGCTGCCGCACGTGCTGGTCCTGGCGCCCGCGGACGAGAACGAGGCACGGCAGGCGATCCGCGCCGTCAACGGCGTCGCCGACCCCGCCTACATGCAGATCACCCGGGAGCCCTCCCCGATCCTATTCGGCGAGGACTACGAGTTCCGGATCGGCAAGGCGGTGATCGTGCACGAGGGGAGCGACGCGACGCTCATCTCGACTGGGGTGCAGACTACCAGGGTGTTCGAGGCCGCGGAGATCCTGGCCGGCCGCGGCACTACGGTTCGGCTGCTGCACGTGCCGACCATCAAGCCGCTGGACGAGGAGGCAATCGTCGCCGCGGCCCGGCGCACCGGCTACGTCATCACCATAGAGGAACAGAGCACTGTCGGAGGCCTGGGCGGAGCGGTCGCCGAGGTCCTGAGCGACCGCTACCCGGTGCCGGTGAGGCGGCTGGGCATCCGGGATTGCTTCGGCGAGAGCGGCCCGAACGATCAGCTCCTCGACAAGTACCGGCTGTCCGCCCTGCGGGTAGCCGAGGACGTCGAGGAACTCCTGCGCCAGCGCGATGCCGCAGCCGGCCGGGCCGGGGCGGGCAGATGAAGAAAACAGGACCTCACGTGCTCATACAGCTGCGTAACGGCGCCGACGGAGGCCACCAGGCCTCCATGCCGAGAAAGACCTCCGGCGCTCAGAACGGCCCAGGAACCCGGTTCGGGCTTTCCTGCACGCATCAGATTGGACAAGGATGGTGCTGACATGACACAAACGGCGATGCCATCGCAGACCGACCAGCCATTCAAGATCGAGCAACGCGGCATCGACATCGTCCCGGAGTCCGAGCGGCATGGGAACCCGCTCGAGCTGTTCTGGATCTGGGCGGCATCCCTGATGGGGATCGTCGACCTGGTGATCGGCGCTGTCGTCATCAGCCTGGGCCTGAGCCTCTGGGCGGCCGTCGCCGCCGTGATCATCGGAAACCTCTCCTACGTCCTGGTGGGACTGGTGGCCATGAACGGGCCCGCCGCCGGGACCTCGACGATTGTCATCAGCCGCTCGGCCTTCGGCGTGCGGGGCAACTCCGTGCCGACGCTGTTCAGCTGGCTCACGATCCTCTGCTGGGAGGGTGTCAACGCGGTTGTCGGCACGCTGGCGCTGATCGGCATCTTCTCCAGCTACGGACTGAACGGCAGCGGGTACAAAGCGCTGTCGCTGGTGATCTTCGTTGCGCTGATGGTGGCTTGGGCGATCTTCGGGCATGCCACGATCACGTCGGTGAACAAGATCATGACCTATGTGATCGGCGTTGCCATGGTCGTCGTGCTCTACTACGGCTTCCAGCACGTGAACTGGCACTACGGATGGGGACATCTGGCCGGGACCAGCAAGGCAACGACGTTCGTGCTGGCGGTGATGATCGTGGCCGCCGCCAACGGCCTGGCCTTCACCAACATGCCTGCCGACTACTCGCGGTACCTGCCGCGCACCGCGAGCCGTTCCAAGATCGCGCTGTACACGGCGCTCGGAGCGTTCATCCCCGCGACGGTGCTCAATGCCGCAGGTGCGATCATCGGCACAAAGCTCAATGCGTTCGACCCCGTCAGCTCGCTGGCTGCGGTCATGCCGCACTGGTTCCACCTCCTCTTCCTGGTCGTCGCCATCGTGTCGATGATCTGGGCGAACATCATCAACACCTACAGCTCGGGCCTGAACCTTCAGGCGATGGGCGTCCGGATCCAGCGGTACAAGACCGTGCTGATCGATGCCGTGGTCGCTGCCGCCTTCGTCGTCTACGCGCTGTGGATCAGCAACTTCACCACCAGCCTGGAGAACTTCCTCGCCCTGGCGATCTGGTGGATCGCGCCGTGGACCGCCATCTACCTGGTGGACATGTACCTGCGCCGCTACCGGTACACAAGCCAGGACCTGCTCAGCAAGAGCGGCGGAATCTACTGGTACAGCGGCGGTGTCAACGTGCGCGCCCTCATCGCGCTCGTGCTGGGCGCCGGCGCGTCGGTGCTGTTCACCAACGCGACGCTCTTCGCGAGCCCGATCACGACCGGCCCGCTGGGCGGCATGGACTGGAGCATCCCGGCAGGCATGATCGTGGGAGGCCTTGCCTACTACCTGTTCACCACCCGGATGTCCGCGCCGGCAGCTGCGAACGTCGTCGCTGATCAGTCAGGCACGCCCGCCGCAGCCGGACCTGGGGCCGCTCCGGCCTGACCCGGGAGCCTGTCGACGTCGTGACGGACGATGGTCGCGGGGTGGTGCGCCACGCATCGCCCCCTTCGGGCAGGCAAACGCATGTGGTGACGGGAACGGCCGGCCGAGAGGCACTGACAACGGTCGAGGGAGGGGGCCAGGTGAGCCGGTCGGGGCGGTTGGTCATCCGGGCGGGATGGGTCGTGCCAGTGGATCCCGGTTTCAGCGTCATCCCCGACGGTGAAATCCTCATTGAGGACGAGCGGGTCGTGTCGGCCGGTCCGGCGGGAATGGCCAGTCCGGCCGGGGCGACGGTGGTGGAGTTCCCCGGGCACGCTTTGCTGCCGGGGCTGGTCAATGTGCACACGCATGTCGCCGGATGCCTCTTCCGCGGGCTGACCGAGGACCGCAGCGACGGCTTTTACGGGCTCGCGCTGCCGATGGAGCGGCACCTGGACGCCGAGGCCATCTACCTGCTCAGCCGGCTGGGCATCGCCGAGGTCATGCTGGCGGGCTGCACCGTCATCCACGAGATCTACCACCATCCGGCGGCCACTGCGCAGGCGGCGGCGGAGCTGGGCGTGCGGGCCCAGCTCGCGAGCAAGGTCTTCGACACCGACCTCGCCAGCATCGGGACGGGCGACCGGACCCAGATCCCGGCCGAGGGGGACCGCAGGCTGCAGGAGAACGTCGACCTCTACGACGCCTGGCACGGCGCGGCGGACGGGCGGGTGCAGATCCGCTTCGGTGCCCACGCGGCGGACACCTGCTCACCCCGGCTGCTTGCCCTGATCCGCGAGGAGGCGCGGGCGCGGGGCGCCGGCCAGCACATCCACGTGGCGCAGAGCCCGCAGGAGCGGGATTTCATGGCCGCCGTCCGCGGCACCGGGTCGGTCGAGTTCCTGCACGACCAGGAGTTCCTCGGTCCCGACACCGTGGTCGCGCACGTGGTCTATGCCACTGACCGCGGGATTGAGCTGCTGGCCGAGACGGACACGCCGGTCGCGCACTGCCCGGCCATCGTCGCCAAGCGCGGCAGGTACGCCCCGGTCCGGCAGCTGTACGAGGCTGGCGTGCGGGTGGGCTGGGGTACCGACTGGGTCACCATGGACCCATGGGACATGATGCGCTTCGGCATCAGCGTCCCTCGCATCGTCAGCCAGGAGATTGACCTGCTCAGCGCCCGGGAAGCGCTGTGGCGGCTCACCATGGGAAGCGCCGGCGTCCTGGGCATCTCCGATTCCGTCGGCTCTCTGGAGGCAGGAAAGCAGGCTGATCTCATCCTGGTCGATCTGCGCCAGCCGCACCTGGCCCCGCTGCACGACCCGGTCGACACTCTCGTCTACAACGCCTCCGGGCGGGATGTGACGCACGTGATGATCGGCGGGAAGTTCGTCGTCGAGGACCGTCAGCTGCAGACGGCGACGACCGGTGACATCGTGCAGGAAGCACAGGCCGCAGCCACCCGCATCTGGCAAGCCGCCGATCTCCCCCCGGTCGGCGCAGGGATCGCCACGCGCTGGCCGCTGCCAGCCGGGCGACGGGAGCAGGGAGCACGGCATGCCTGACGGCCAGGAGCGACGGCTGGCGATCGTGACAGGCGCCGCCACCGGGATCGGGCGGGCCGCCGCGCGGCGGCTGGCGGCGGACGGGTACAGCGTTGCCTGCCTGGACATCGACGATCCCGGGGCACAGGCCGTCGCCGATGGGGTGCGGCAGGACGGCGGCACGGCGATGGCCGCCCGCCTCGACGTCCGCTCGGCGGACGACGTCGCCACCGTGTTCGGCCAGGTGGCCGCCGCGTTCGGGCCGCCGCACGTGCTGGTGAGCTCCGCGGGCATCCTGCAGGTCACCCCGGCCCTCGACCTGAACGCCGATGACTGGCGGAAGGTCATCGACACCAACCTGACCGGCACGTTCCTGTGTGATCAGGCAGCGGCGCGGCTGATGGCCCGCGGCGGCCGCGGCGGCCGGATCGTGAACATCGCCTCGGTGCACTCGCAGGCCCCGGCCCGCGGGCTCAGTCACTACGACGCGAGCAAGGGCGGCATCTGGATGCTCACCCGCAACCTCGCACTCGAACTCGCGCCGCACGGGATAACCGTCAACGCGATCGGCCCCGGTCTGGTCGTCCATACCAGGCTCGGCGGCGGAACCTCGGCGGAGTACCTGGACTCGGTCGTCCCGACCATCCCGCTGGGCCGGGCCGGCGTGCCGGAGGACGTCTCAGGCGCTGTCGCCTTCCTATGCTCACCTGACGCTTCATACATCACCGGTGCGATGCTCTTTGTCGACGGCGGCATGCTGCTGACGGCCCACACCTGACGGTCGGGAGATACCTCATGAGCTGGGAACTGGGCATTCTCGAGGTCGGGGTGATTCCCGGCGTCCCGCTGAACGTCTACCTGCCGGACGCGCCCGGTGACGCGCTGATCGACCCGCCCTGCTACTGCTACCTCGCCACCGACGGCAGCCAGGTGATCCTCATCGACAGCGGGCCCGACCGCGCCCGTAGCGGCGAGGCCGGGCTGCAGATCACCGGCGACACCACGGCGCTGCTGACGGCGGGGCTCCAGGCATCGGGCATCAGCACCCGCGACGTGGATCTGATCGTGCACACTCACCTGCACCACGATCACATGCAGAATGACCTGCTCTTCCCCCGTGCGACCGTGATCGTGCAGCGCACCGAGCTTGCCTGGGCCACCAGCCCGGACAGCGGGCCCTTCTATGTCGGAGTAGGCGAGCTGGCCGAGGCGCTCGGTGACCGGCTGCGGCTGATGGACGGCGAGGGTGAGATCGCGGCCGGCCTGACCGCCGTGCCGAACGGCGGTCACACCCCCGGTCACCAGTCCGTGCTCGTGCAGACCGCGGCCGGCGCCGTGTGCGTCTGTGGCGACATCGTCTCGCTCCGCGAGAACCTCGAGGTGATCGGCTCGGTCTGCCCCGACACGGCGAGCACCGAGGCCTTCCTCGCCCGGTCACGCGCAGCCAGCTGGCAGATGCTGCCCAGCCACGACCCGGGGCTTCGCGAACATGACTGGTACGTGCCAGCCTTGGCCAGGCCGGCCATCTCGGCCGGAGGTGACCAGAGGTGACCGCCACCCAGCCAGGCCGGCCCGGCCCTCCGGCACCTCCGGCCCGGCCTTGTCCGCCGGCCGCCCCTGCGCGCGCCGACCTGCTCATCGTCGGCGCTGACCTCGTCACGATGGACAGCGCCCGGCCGGTGGTGCGCGATGGCGCCGTGGCCGTCAGCGGCGGGCAGATCAGCTGGATCGGCCCCGCCAGCCGGGCGCGGCGCATTGCCGCGGAGCAGAGGCTGGATGCGCCCGGCCGGATCGCGCTGCCCGGACTGATCGACACCCACTTCCACACCGCGCAGCAGCTGCTGCGCGGGAAGATCATCGAGCTGGCCAGGCGTCGGCAGCTGAGGCTGCCGATCTGGAGGAACTACCTGATCCCGTTCGAGTCGGTCCTCACCGAGGAGGACGTCTATCTCTCCGGCCAGCTGGGTTACGCGAACGCGCTGCGGGTCGGCACCACCTGCTTCGCCGAGGCGGGAGGCCCGCACCCCGACCAGATGGCCCGTGCGGCCCTGGACACCGGGATCCGCGGGCTGGTGGCGCTGTCCACCATCGACACCGGGGACGGCCTGCCCGCCTCGATGAAGTTCTCCACGCGGGAGGCGATCGACCGCAACGTCGCGCTGATCAAGAACTGGGGGGTCTCCGCGACGGACCGGCGAGTCGGCGCCTGGCTGGCGCTGCGCCAGCTCCTGGTGTGCAGCCTCGAGCTGTGGGAGACGTTCGGTGATATCGCCGACGAGCACGGAGCGCGGGTGCACACCCACCTCGCCGAAGGCAGCTACGAGATCGACTATGCAGCCGAGCAGTGGGGGAAACGGCCGGCCGAGCACCTCGACGCGATCGGCTTCCTCGGCCCGCGGGTCCATGCGGCGCACTCGATCCTGCTGTCGGCCCGCGAGATCGACCTCTACGCCGAACGGGGCGTCAGCGTGGCGCACTGCCCGCTGGGCAACTTCATCATCGGGGCGCCCAATGTGCCGGAGATGCTCCGCCGCGGCATCCACATCGGGCTCGGCACCGACGGTGCCGCCGGCGGCAGCATCGACCTGTTCGAGGCGATCCGGGTCTCCTGGGTGACCCTACAGAGCCAGTTCGGGACTCCCTGGCACGTCCGCAACGTGGTGTCGCTCGAAGACCTGCTGCGGATGGCCACGCTCGGCGGGGCCGAGGCGCTCGGCATGGGACGGCAGCTGGGCAGCCTCGCGGTGGGGAAGCGGGCCGACATCGTCATCGCGAACCCGCGGCACTGGGACCTGCAGCCCGTCTACGACCCGATGTTCACCGCGGCGCGCGGCATCTGCGGCCGTGATGTGGAGACGGTCATCGTGGACGGGCAGCCCGTCGTGCGCGACGGCGCCCTGACGACCATCGACGAGCAGGAGCTGCGGGCGAGACTGGCGCAGCGGTGGCCAGTGATCATGGATCGGTTCGAGTCGGTCACGAGATAGAAATGAGCGCGGCTATGGCGATCGGCCACCACCTCGACCTCGACCTGGTCGGGGAGTACCAGGCACGTACTCCCGGATCGCGGGAGTACTACCAGCAGGCCTGCTGCTACCTGCCAGGCGGCGAAACCCGCGCGGTCACCCAGTACGAGCCGTACCCGGTCGTGCTGGCCGAAGGCCATGGCGCGCTGGTCAACGACGTGGACGGCAATGAGTACGTGGATGTGCTCAACAACTACACCGCGCTGGTCCACGGGCACGCCTTCGGGCCTGTTGTCGAGGCGGTGCAGGCGGCGCTTCCCGCCGGAACCGCCTTTCCGGCGCCGCACCCCGCGCAGCTGCGGCTGGCCAGGATGCTCACCGAGCGCTACCCGGCGGTGGACCGGGTTCGGTTCACCAACTCGGGAACCGAGGCGGCCTTGCTGGCGCTTCGGATCGTCCGGGCGGCGACCGGCCGCCGCCGGGTCGTCCTGTTCACAGGCGGCTACCACGGAACCGTCCCGGAGATCATCGACGGCGGACCGGACACCGCCCGAGTTCCCTACAACGACGCCGGTCAGGCTGCGGCCGCGATCGACTCCTCGGTCGCCGCCGTGTTCGCCGAGCCGT
>Ga0182024_10004694_pt1 | contig 31181 bp, 23 predicted proteins | sample P32metaG_FD_120480 | JGI IMG/M metagenome (GOLD analysis project Ga0182024, IMG submission 120480) | Permafrost microbial communities from Stordalen Mire, Sweden - P3-2 metaG (Illumina Assembly) | ecosystem: Environmental > Terrestrial > Soil > Wetlands > Permafrost | place: Sweden: Stordalen... | reverse complement strand
TGTCTCAGAGCCGCCTGGCGACGCGGCGAAGAGCTCTTCGCGGAGGTCGCGCTGGATGAGCAAACCGCCGCAGAGGCCCACCACTTCGCCATCCACCCAGCACTCTTCGACGCGGCGTTCCACGCGGGATTCCTCCACGAGCAGGGCGAAGGCGAGACCGGCAAGCCCGCGCTGCCGTTCTCGTGGAGTGGCGTGCGCGCCCATCGTGACGGCGCGGCGTCGCTGCGGATACGCCTCGCCCCCGTTGGCCCCGGCGAGCTGAGCATGGCGGCGCTTGATGAGGCTGGCGCACCGGTGCTATCGGTCGACTCGCTCATCGTCCGGCCGGTCGACGCCGCGCAGCTGCGGAGCGCGAGCAGTGCACGACGGGACTCGTTGTTCGCCCTTGAGTGGGTGAAGGTCGCGCTCCCGTCAGCCAACGGAACAACGTACCGCTTCGCGACCCTTGGTGAGCTCGAGGTTGGTGGGATCCATGACCACTACGACGACCTGTCGGCGCTCAGCGGGGCGCTCGAGGCGCCGGGCGAGGTCCAAGCGCAGCGCCCGGACGTGGTGCTCGTCGCGCCGGCTGCGGGGAATGCAAGCGCGGATGTCGCAAAGTCGGCACGCGCCAACGTGCAGCAGACGCTCGAGCTGCTGCAGGCGTGGATCGCCGACGAGCAGCTGGTGGACACCCGTCTAGTGCTGCTGACGCGGGGCGCTGTGGCCGCACGCGAGGAGGAGCGGCCCGATCTGCCCACCGCACTGCTGTGGGGCCTCATGCGCAGTGCCCAGTCCGAGCACCCGGGGCGCTTCCTGGTCCTCGACCTGGACTCAGGAGCCAGCGAGGTCCCGTGGCCGGCTCTCCTGGCTGCAGAGGAGCCACAGCTCGCCCTGCGCGACGGCTCGCTTTACGCGCCACGCCTGATGCGGGCGACGCAGTCACAGCGGTCGGGTGCGGCTGCGCCACTGGCGTCGGGCGCACCGCCGCCGCAGACGCGGCCGCTCGACCCGAATGGGACAGTATTGGTCACCGGTGGCACCGGGGGACTCGGCGCACTCATCGCCCGGCATCTCGCGGCCGAGCGCGGCGCTCGCCAGCTGCTGCTCGTCAGCCGCCGCGGACCCGAAGCCGCCGGCGCCGGCGACCTGGTCGGGGAGCTTGCGCAGCTCGGTTGTAAAGCGAGTGTGGCCGCGTGCGACGTCGCCAGCCGCGACGAGGTCGCGGCGCTCCTTGGCTCGATCCCTCCGGAGCATCCGCTGACAGCCGTGATCCACGCGGCAGGCGTGCTCGACGATGGCGTAATCGAGACGCTGACCGCCGCGCAGGTTGAGCGAGTGATGCGCCCGAAGGTCGACGGCGCGCTTCACCTGCACGAGCTGACGGCCGAGCTTGGGCTTGCCGAGTTCGTGCTGTTCTCCTCGGCGGCGCCCCTGCTGGGCGGTCCCGGGCAGGGCAACTACGCGGCCGCAAACGCCTTCCTGGACGCGCTCGCGCAAGCGCGTCGGGCGCAGGGACTCGCCGGGACATCGCTGGCGTGGGGCCTGTGGGCCAGTGCGAGCAATATGAGCGCCGTCCGCGACGACGCCGAACTCGAGCGACTTGCGCGACTGATCCGCGAGCGGATGGCGATGCTACCGCTCGCGCTAGAGGAGGGCCTCGAGCTCTTCGACGCGGCACTCGGCGTCGATGCCGCGCTGCTGGTACCGATGCGTCTGGATATCACTGCAATGCGTAAGAGCTCGCGTAGCGGAACGCTGCCGACGCTGCTGCGCGGGCTCGTGAACGCCCCCGCACGGCGCGAACGTGATGGTGCGGGATCGCTCGCCGAGCTGCTCGGGACGGTGTCCGAGGGCGAGCGCGACGGAGTGGTGCTGGAGCTCGTGCGCAGCCACGTTGCCGGAGTGCTCGGTTACAGCTCCTCCGAGGCGATCGACCCTGATCGCGCCTTCAAGGACCTCGGCTTTGATTCGCTAGGGGCGGTTGAGCTGCGCAACGCGCTGGCACAGGCGACGGGACTGCGGTTGGCCCCCACGCTCCTCTTCGATCACCCAACAGCCGTCGCGGTGGCCCACTTCCTGCGCCAGCGGGTCGGCGATGTGGCAGCCCCGTTACCGGCGATCGACGTCGAGCTTGACAAGCTCGACGGGATGCTCGCGTCGATCGCGCAGAGCGATGAGCGGGAGCGCGTCAATACACGGCTGCGGACGATCCTTGCGGCGGCTGCGGAAACGGCCGGCGCAGGCGTCGAGGTCAGCAGCGAGCAGATCCAGTCGGCGACCGCGGAGGAGATCTTTGAACTGATCGACTCGGATCTCGGGAGGGGCTAGCGACCATGGCTGACGATTCCGCGCCGGCTGGGCAGGAGCAGCTTCTCCGGTATTTGAAGCGGGTGACGGTCGACCTGAAGGATGCCCGTCAACGGCTCGACGACGTGGAGCGGCGCGCCGACGAGCCGCTTGCAATCGTGGGGATGAGCTGCCGCTACCCGGGCGGCGTGCGCTCGCCGGAGGACCTGTGGAAGTTCGTTGCTGCCGGACGGGACGCGGTGTCGGAGTTCCCGACTGACCGCGGCTGGGACCTCGAGCGTCTCTACGATCCCGATCCCGATCACCTGGGCACCAGTTACACCAACCGGGGTGGCTTTCTCTACGACGCGGCAGAGTTCGACGCTGACTTCTTCGGGATCGGCCCGCGCGAGGCGCTTGCGATGGACCCGCAGCAGCGATTGCTGTTGGAGGGCGCATGGGAAGTGTTCGAGAACGCGGGAATCGACCCCGCGTCATTGCGCGGGACCCCGGCGGGCGTCTTCTGCGGCGTTATGTACCAGGACTACGGCCAGGTGGCGAACGCCGCGCAGCTGCGTGAGGTCGAGGGCTACCTGGCGACGGGTGTCGGCGCCAGCGTCGCCTCCGGACGCCTGGCCTATGTGTTCGGCTTGCAGGGTCCGGCGGTCACGATCGACACCGCCTGCTCATCCTCTCTCGTCGCGCTGCACCTCGCGTGCCAGGCGGTGCGTCAGGGGGAGTGCTCGCTGGCGCTGGCAGGGGGCGTGACGGTGCTCTCCACCCCAAGGTTGTTCATCGAGTTCAGCCGCCAGCGTGGGCTCTCACCGGATGGACGCTGTAAGTCGTTCGCCGCGAGCGCGGACGGGGTTGGCTGGTCGGAGGGCATCGGACTCGTGCTGGTCGAGCGTCTCTCCGACGCGCGACGACTCGGCCACCGCGTGCAGGCGCTCGTGCGGGGTAGTGCGGTAAACCAGGACGGGGCCAGCAATGGTTTGGCGGCGCCGAACGGTCCGTCCCAGGAGCGCGTGATCCGACGGGCGCTCGCGAACGCCGGGCTCACACCGGCCGACGTGGATGCCGTCGAGGCCCATGGCACGGGGACCACTCTCGGCGATCCAATCGAGGCGCAGGCGCTACTTGCGACCTATGGACAGCAGCGCCGTGACGGTCCACTCGTCCTCGGCTCGGTCAAGTCGAACATCGGTCACGCCCAGGCGGCTTCAGGCATCGGCGGGCTGATAAAGATCGTGATGGCGTTGCGCCACGAGCTGTTGCCGGTCACTCTGCATGTCGATCAGCCCTCACCCCACGTGGATTGGCCGGCCGGGGACGTGCGATTGTTGACCGAGTCCGTGCCCTGGCCGCAGAGTGAGCGACCACGACGCGCCGGGATCTCGTCGTTCGGCGTTAGCGGCACTAACGCACACGTGATCCTCGAGGAGGCGCCGCCGCCATCGGGGACTTCGCCGGAGGAGTTGCACGAGCAGCAAGCCATGCCCGAGTTGCGGGCGTTCCCATTGCTCGTCTCGGCCAAGAGTGAGCGCGCCTTGCTCGGGCAGGCCGAGCGGCTGCGCGACTACCTGACGGCGCGCCCCGAGCTTACGCTTCCGGATGTCGCCTTCTCGCTTGCGAGCACCCGCGCACAGCTCGAGCACCGCGGCGCCGTCGTCGGCGCAGATCGCGATGGGCTGCTCTGCGGCCTGGAGGCGCTGTCGCGGGGCGAACCGGCACCGGGCGTTGTTCGGGGCGCCGTAGTAGGCGGCAAGACGGCGTTCATGTTCACAGGGCAGGGAGCGCAGCATGCGGGAATGGGCGCGGAGCTCTACCGCTCCTTCCCGGTCTTCCGAGGAGCACTGGACGAGGTGTTCGCCCAACTCGACCCACGTCTCGGGAGGCCGCTGAGGGAGCTGATGTTCGCCGCCGAGGACTCTGCGGAGGCCGCGTTGCTCGATAGCACCGATTTCACACAGGCGTCACTCTTCGCGCTCGAGGTGGCGCTGTTCCGGCTGCTGGAGTCGTTTGGGCTGCGGCCGGACTATTTCATCGGCCACTCGATCGGGGAGCTGGTGGCCGCTCACGTGGCCGGGGTGCTTTCGCTGTCCGACGCCTGTTCGCTCGTCGCGGCTCGCGGACAGCTGATCGCGGCGCTCCCAGAGGACGGCGCGATGCTTGCCATCCAGGCCACCGAGGAGGAGATCTGCGTGAGTCTTGAGCGGTTTGCGGATCGCCTGGCGCTCGCGGCCGTCAACGGCCCAGTTTCCGTCGTGGCCTCAGGGGACCTCGACGCGATCGAGGAGCTCCGGGCGGAGTGGGAGCAGCGTGGGCGCAAGACATCGCGCCTACGCGTTAGCCACGCCTTTCACTCCCAGCGGATGGGGCCAATGCTCGAGGAGTTCCGCGAGGTCGTCCAGGGTCTCGACTACAAGAGTCCGCACATTCCAATCGTGTCCAACGTGTCCGGAGAGCTCGTCGCGGACGAGCTGGGGACACCCGAGTACTGGGTGGGTCACGTGCGCGCGACGGTCCGCTTCGCCGACGGGGTGCGGGCGCTGGAGAGGATGGGAGTGACGCGCTTTCTGGAGCTAGGGCCCGACGGCGTCCTGTCAGCGATGGCACGGCAGTGCCTCAGCGATCAGGTCGAGGAGCGCGCCCTGTTGGTCGGAGCCATCCGGGATGGTCAGCCCGAATCCGAGACGCTGGTCGGGCTCCTGAGCGCAGCGCACGCCAATGGCGTTGTGGTTGACTGGCCGGCGTTCTTTGCCGGCCGCGAAGCTCGCCGAGTGGAGCTTCCAACCTACGCCTTCCAGCGCGAGCGCTACTGGCTCGAGGCCGCGCCGGACGCTGGGAACCTGAACGCGGCCGGGCTGCGCGCCGCCGACCACCCGCTGCTCGGCGCGGCGGTGCGGGTGGCGGGGCAGGACGAATGGCTGTTCACCGGCCGTCTTTCGCTCGCGACGCACCCCTGGCTGGCCGACCACGCGGTATTCGACACAGTGCTACTGCCCGCCACTGCGTTCGTCGAGCTGGCGCTGGGTGCCGGTGCGCTTTCGGGCTGCGAGGTGATCGGGGAGCTGACGTTGGAGGCGCCGCTCATCATCGCCGACGAATCCGCCGTGCAATTGCAGCTCACGGTGGCGGAGCGCGACGAGGAGGGCTGGCGGATGATTGCCGTCCATTCGCGCCCGGATCCCTCCTCTGGAGAGGGCTTCGAGGGCGAAGCGCAGTGGACCCGCCATGCCAGTGGCCTCCTCGGTCGGGCTGCGGACACGGACCTCGCCGTGGAGGTCGCCTTCGAGCGGCTTGGTAGTGAGATGTGGCCGCCGGAGGGTGCCGAGCCGATCGAGATCGAATCTCTTTACGATCGCCTTGCCGGGATCGGTTTCTGCTATGGCCCGGCTTTCCAAGGGGTCGAGGCGGCGTGGCGCCGCGGGGAGGAGGTCTTCGCAGAGGTTCGCCTCGCCGATGGGCAGGCGGCCGAAGCAGGCAGCTTCGGCATTCACCCGGCCCTGTTCGACGCGGCGTTCCATCCCGTCATCAGCGTGCTCGGCGAGGGCCTCGATCCTGGGAAGCTGTCGCTGCCGTTCTCGTTGTCTGGCGTGCGGGTGGATCACGGCGGCGCGTCGTCGCTGCGGGCCCTTTTGGCCCCCGTCGGAGACGATGCGATTCGTGTCGTGGCGCTCGACGAGGATGGCGCACGGGTGCTGTCCGTCGAGTCGCTCGTCGCGCGGCCGGTTGACGCAGGCCAGCTCGCGAGCGCACGGCACGGGCACAACGATTCGCTGTTCCTGCTCGACTGGGTGCAGGTGCCGCTGGCCGATGCCACCGCCGTGCCGCTCCGTCTGGCGATCCTGGGCGACCATCCCGGGCTGGACATCGACGCCGACCGCTACGCTGACCTGCACGAGCTCGGTGAGGCGCTTGGGAAGGACGTTTCGGTGCCCGATTTCGTGCTCGTCTCGGCAGCGGCCGAGATCCATGGACGGGAGCCTGCGCAGGCGGCACGGGACGGAGTAACCGGGATGCTGGCCCTGCTCCAGGAGTGGATCGCCGCGGACGCGCTCGCCGATGTCCGACTCGTGGTAGTGACGCGCGGCGCAGTTGCAGTCGGCGAAGGCGAGGCCCCCGACTTGGTCGCTGCGGCGGTGTCGGGCCTTTTGCGTAGCGCCCAGTCTGAGCACCCCGGCCGCTTCTTGCTGGTCGACCTCGACGGTGACGGTGAGGTCCCCTGGCCGGCGCTGCTTGCGGCCGGCGAGCCGCAGCTTGCTCTGCGCGCCGGAGAGGCCTACGCGCCGCAGCTCGGGCCGCTTGAGTCTGGCGGTACGCTGCTCGTACCTGCCGGCGAGCGCACGTGGCATCTCGGCGCTGACCACACGGGAACACTTGAGAATCTGGCTCTGATACCGAGCATGCGCGCCGGGGAGCCGCTTGAGCCCGGAGCGGCGCGGATCGCCGTCCGTGCGGCGGGGCTGAACTTCCGCGACGTGCTCATTGCACTCGGCCACTATCCGGGTGAGGCTCCGATCGGCGGCGAGGGCGCCGGGGTGGTGCTGGAGGTCGGCTCAGAAGTTCGCGATCTCGTGCCGGGCGATCGTGTGATGGGGGCGATGGCAGACGCGTTCGGACCGATCGCGGTGACACCTCGTGAGCTCCTCGCGCCGATGCCCGACGGGTGGTCTTTCGTGGACGCAGCCGCGGTGCCGATTGCCTTCCTGACGGCCTGGTACGGGCTTGTGGACCTCGCAGAGCTGGCACCCGGGGAGGCGCTACTCGTTCATGCCGGAGCCGGTGGGGTGGGGATGGCGGCGTTGCAGATTGCACGCCACCTCGGGGCGGAGGTCTATGCGACCGCGAGCCCAGAGAAGTGGGTGACACTCCGTGGGCTTGGGCTCGACGAGGACCATATCTCCTCCTCGCGCGATCTCGACTTCCGGGAGAAGTTCCTATCGGTGACGGGTGGGCGCGGAGTTGATGTCGTGCTCGACGCGCTCAAGGGCGAGTTCGTCGATGCCTCCCTGGATCTGCTCCCCGGAGGCGGCCGCTTCATGGAGATGGGCAAGAGCGACATCCGCGATGGCGAGATCGTCGCCGCCGAGCACCCCGGGGTGCGCTATCGCGCCTTCGACCTGCACGAAGCGGACCTCCAGCAGACGCAGGATACGCTCGTCAAACTGGTGGGGCTGTTCGAGCGCGGCGCGCTGCACCGCCTGCCGACCCGGACGCGGGACGTGCGCCGCGGCGTCGAGGCGTTCCGCGATCTCAGGGAAGCACGCCACGTCGGCAAGGTTGTGCTGACGATCCCTCGACCGCTCGATCCTGCAGGGACAGTGCTCATTACCGGTGGCACCGGCGCGCTTGGCGCGTTGGTGGCGCACCACCTGGTCGCCAAGCACGGCGTTCGTCATCTCTTGTTGTTGAGTCGGCGAGGGCGCGAGGCGGAGGGGGCGCGGGAGCTCGTCACAGAGCTTGCCGGCTTGGGCTGTGAGGCAAGCGTCGTGGCGTGTGATGTTGCAAACCGCGATCAGCTCGCCGACGTGCTCGCCTCGATCTCGAAGGAGCGTCCGCTGACGGCAGTCATCCATGCCGCTGGCATCCTCGACGACGGAGTGATCGAGTCGATCACTCCCGAGCAGGTCGAGCGAGTCATGCGCCCCAAGGTCGACGCGGCGCTGCACCTGCACGAGCTGACCGCGAACATGGATCTGGCCGAATTCGTGCTGTTCTCTTCGGCCGCCCCGTTGCTGGGCGGCGCGGGACAGGGCAACTACGGGGCCGCCAACGCCGTGCTCGACGCGCTCGCACAACGGCGCCGAGCCGAAGGGCTCGCCGGGACCTCGCTTGCGTGGGGATTGTGGCGAGCGGACAGCGGCATGGCCGGCGACCTCGACACGGCCGAGCTCGAGCGCCTCGGCCGTCAGATCCGCGTGCGGATGGCGATGCTGCCGATTGCGCCCGATCACGGACTTGAGCTCTTCGACATCGCGCGCGGTGCAAGCGAGGGGCTGGTGGTCCCGGTTCGTCTCGACAGCGCCGCGCTGCGAGCGCAAGTGCGTACCGACACGCTGCCTCCGCTGCTGCGGGGCGTCGTACGTAGGCCCGTGCGACGCGATCGCGGCGGGGGAGGCTCGTTGATGCGGCGGCTGGCCGGCTTGGACGCATCCGAGTGGGACGCGGTCACACTGGAGTTCGTGCGGGCTCAGGTGGCCGCGGTGCTCGGTCACGACACCCCCGAGGCGGTGGAGGCGGATCGCAGCATGCACGAGCTCGGCTTGGACTCTCTGAGCGCGGTAGAACTGCGCAACCGACTCAGCCATTCGACGGGACTACGGCTGCCGGCGACGATCGTCTTCGACTTCCCGACACCCACGGCCATGGCGGGCTACCTGCGTGAGCGCGTCGGGGGGGAGGGGCAGGCCGAGCCTAACGCCAGCATCCCCGCCCAGCCCAACGTGGCGGCGGGAACCTTCGGCTCGCTGTTGCGCTATGCGCATGAGCGAGGCGCGATCATCGACGTCATCCCGCTGCTGCTGCAAGCGTCGAGGTTCCGCCCGGTGTTCGGAACCCTCGCAGAGCTCGATCAGCTGCCCCGCGTCGTTCCGCTGTCAGGCGGCGGCCAAGTGCCCAAGTTGATCTGCCTACCATCATTCCTGCCGGGGTCGGGACCGCATCAATTCGCCCGGATCGCGCGCAGCATCGGGAGAAGCGTGTGGGCATTCTCGCTCCCCGGCTTCGGCCCGTCGGAGTCCGCGCCGGGGTCGTGGGGCGTGGCGATCGATGCTCTCGCCGAGTCGCTCTGGGAGATTGTCGTGGATGAGCCGTTCGTCCTCGTCGGCTATTCCACGGGAGGGGCGTTGGCCCATGCACTGGCGAGGCGCTGCGAGGAAGAGGGAGTCGCTGTCGCGGGCGTCGTGCTGCTCGATACCCACGCTCCGGCGGCGGACGCCGCCAGGTGGGACATGCTCGCTCATGTGCTGGGTCTGATGGTCGAGCGAGACCACGAGCTGATGCCGCTCGACGACGACAACCTGCTCGCGATGGGCAACTACCTGCGACTGCTAGAGGAATGGGAGCCGGCTTCGATCGAGGCGCCGTCGCTGTTGATCCGGGCGAGAGAACCACTCGCCGGCAGTCCCGAAGGGAAGCGCGTGCCCTTGTGGCAGACGCCCGACGAAACGGTGGAGACGATCTGCGATCACTTCACAATGATCGAGAGCTCGGCCGAGGAGACCGCCCACGCAACCGAGGTCTGGCTGAGTGGGCGGGGCGGACCGGTCGCGGCTCTGGAAGGAGCTCGTCACTTGGCCGCCAAGTAGATCAGTGATTTGACCGGCTTGAGGTTCGTACTTAGTATTGCTCACATGAAGACCAATTCCTCACCCGCTACACGCCGCTGGCTTAACCTGGTGACCCTGTCTGCTCTTCGTGCCCGCGCGACATATACAGCTCGCAACTGGGGCACAACCGACCGGGATCGGGAAATGCCGTTCCCATGTGATCTATACGTGCGCGGGCCGCACACACATTCCTATCGGGCAATCGACATCCAAGCCCCGGCGGAGGTGGTCTTCCCCTGGCTCTGTCAGTTGCACATCGCACCCTATAGCTACGATTGGATCGATAACTATTGTCGGAAGAGCCCGCCAAGGCTGATCCGCGGTGCCGACCAGGTGAAAGTGGGGCAGCGGTGGTTCCTAAAAATATTCGAGCTCGTCGAGTTTGAACCGGGGAGACAGCTCACACTCCACATTGGGCGCGCTCGCTGGTTCTGGGGTCCGGACGTCGGTGCTACCTACCTCCTCGTGCCCTACGACCTGAACAGCTGCCGGCTCATCGTGAACGTCGTTACGTATGCCAAGCCCGGGATCATCGGGGCTCTCCGACGGGAGCTCTATCCCTGGGGCGAGCTAGTGATGATGCAAAAGCAGTTGCTTACCTTCAAGCGGCTCTCGGAGAAGCACTTCCGAAGCCGCGCAGAAGGCGCGCGAGTAGCTGGAGCGACGACATCCTCCGCGGTTGCTCAGGACAACGGGACACTGGTGGTGTCGCCGAGCAGCCTACGCCCGGCAAAGGGCTAGTAAGAGCCAACTAGTAAAGCTCCTGACCGAGCCCGGGAGCTCTCGATCACAGGTGCCCTAAACCAAGCGTGACATGGCAACACAACTGACTACCCAGCGCATAGCCGAGCGAGCTGCAGTTGAGGTTCTGCCCATCCAAGCCGCTGATGCCGCCGAAGCGTCGCGGATCCTGTTCGAGGCGTTCCGCGACCTTTACGACTATCACCGGTTTCCGGGGGCTTATCCGAGCACCGAGTTCGCCGCCGGCATAGTCTGTGGGCTTATAGACCATCCGTTGGTATGGGGCGTTACCGCTTGTTCGGAAGGTCGTCTGGTGGGCTCCAGCTTCATTGACGAGCGGGGACTGGTCAGGGGCATAGGCCCGGTGAGCGTGGATCCACAGGCGCAGGCGCATGGCGTCGGGCGTCACCTCATGACCGCACTACTCAAGCGGGCCGCAGACGTACCCGACGTGCGCTTGCTCCAAGACTCGTTTAACCGTTCCTCACTCGCGCTATACGCGTCGCTCGGTTTCGAGGTCCGGGAGTTGGTGGTTCTGCTCGCTGGGCGCCCGCGCAGTGGTGTGCAACCTGGGGTCGATGTCCGTCCTCTCGAGGTGGGCGACATCGAGGAGTGCGAGCGGCTGTGTCTCGCCGTCCACGGTTTCAACCGTACCAACGAGCTGCGCGATGCGCTGGATGACCCTCTCTGCTCACCGTTCGTCGCCGTCCGCAGTGGCCGCATCTCGGCCTACGCCACGACGCTCAGGTATTTCCCCGCTGCCTACGCAGTCGCGGCGACGGAAGACGACATGCGCGCCCTGATTCTCGGCGCCGCCGCAGTCGACCAGCAGCCGGTGTCGTTCCTCGTGCCGACCTACCAAGGCGGTCTGTTTCGTTGGTGCCTGGGCGAGAGACTCAGGGTGATCAAGCCTATGACCTACATGACCCTGGGTGAGTACGGTAGGCCGGACGGATGCTGGATACCGTCGCTGATGTACTAGCAAACCAGGTGGCACATGCGGCGCAGACATCGCCGTTCACGGCGCGCCGCGCCTCCTTGAGAGTCGCAACTCCCGCAAAGGTGCGAGCCTCGTCGGCTTCAAGGGCTCACTATTTTGACGGCGGCCTATCGCAGATCGTAGAATTGACCCGACAAAGCCATTGACACTGAGGACACTGACGACATGCGCAATAACGTCCGTTCGACGTCTTACGAGGGGCCCTCGGGCTCCCGCGAGCTTCCCCTTACCTGCCTGATCGGTGCAGGATCATCTGGGATCACAGCCGCCAAGGCTCTGCGCGAGCAGGGAATCCCTTTCGACTGCTTTGAGAAGTCCGACACTGTTGGCGGACTCTGGGTGATCAACAACAAGAGCGGCGTGGCCTCGGCGTATCGCGAGCTGTGCATCAACACCTCAAAGCCCCGCATGCAGTACTCGGACTATCCGATTCCAGAGACCTACCCAGACTTCTGTCACCATTCGCATCTCGCGAAATACTTCTCCAACTACGTGGATCACTTTGGTTTCCGTGACAAGATCAGCTTCGAAACGAGCGTCGAGCGGGCGATGCGGCGTGAGGACGGTGTCTGGGAGATTGAGCTCGACAATGGAGAGACACGCACGTACGATGCGCTGCTCGTTGCCAATGGCCATCATTGGAACCCGCGCTGGCCCGAGCCGGCTTTTCCCGGCTCGGAGACGTTCACGGGGGAGCAGATGCACTCGCACTTCTACCGCGACAAATCTATTTTTACGGGCAAGCGCGTTGTGGTTGTGGGTATGGGTAACTCCGCCATGGATATCGCAGTGGAGTCGTCCTACGTTGCTGAGAGCACGCAGCTGGTTGCGCGTGAAGGAGCATGGATCATCCCGAAGTACATGTTCGGCAAGCCCTACGACCAGTTTCCGGATCACGCTCAGTTGCCATTCGAGCTCCGGCGGTATATGAAAGAACGCGCACTGAAGATGTACGTCGGAGATCCCGCGCACTTCGGCCTGCCGAAACCCAGGCATAAGTTCAACTCAGCCCACGGGTCGGTTTCGAGCCGCATTTTCGATCGCATCGCCCACGGAGCGATCAAGCCGAAGCCCAACATCGAATCGTTTGACGGCTCCACGGTACGCTTCGTCGATGGCAGCACAGTCGAGGCTGACATCATCGTCTATTGCACGGGATACAAGATTACCTTCCCGTTCTTTGACGAAGCTTTCATATCGGCGCCAGACAACCATATTGAGCTGTTCCGGCGTGTCTTCGATCCGGACATCCCAAACCTAGCCTTCATGTGCCTGCTGCAGCCGCTGGGCGCCACGATGCCGCTTGCCGAGGCGCAGGGCACGTGGGTCGCCGACTATCTACTCGGTCGCTACGCGCTGCCGGCCCCCGCGAAGATGCGTGCAGACATCAAGGCTGACCAGGCGGCGATGCGTAAGCGCTACGTCGCCTCGAAGCGTCACACGATCCAGGTTGACGTCAACGACTATCTCCACGCGTTGGCCAGTGAGCGCCGCGCAGGCGCCAGGCGAGCGCGCGCGGGCGGCCTTCGACTGCCGGTGGAACGTCAAGCTCCCGTCCTGGGCACCACTTCCCGGGTTGAGACTGCTGCCTAGGGCGGCAGCCTGGAGTTTAGGACGTATGCGCCAGTCTCGGGGGCTCCCGGTGAGAGAGCTCGATCCCCAGGCTCGGGCACTTCTCGACGTGATCAGTGCGGCTGGCCTGCCGCCCGTGCATACGCTCGCGGTCGAGCAGGCACGAGAACGGATGAGAACGGCGCTCGTTGCCAAGGGGGAGTCCCTTGCGCTACTGCGGGTCGAGCACGTTTCGTGCCCGACCCTCAACGGAGCGATCCGCATGCGGGTCTACCGGCCTACCGAGGGGGTCTTGCCGATGGCCCTCTTCCTCCACGGTGGCGGTTGGACGGTGAATGATCTCGACACGCACGATCGGCTGTGTCGTCGAATAGCGAAGCGATCCGGGTGGCTGCTGGCGGCGCTCGAGTATCGGCGGGCTCCCGAGCACAGGCACCCCGCGGCTCTGGAGGATGCGTACACGGGGTATCGCTGGCTCCTGGACAACGCGAAGCGCGTCGGTGGCGATGTGAAACGCTGTGCGGTCATTGGAGAGAGCTCCGGAGGCACCATGGCGGCCAGCTTGGGCCTATTCCTGCGCGACGTTGGTGCGCCGATGCCCACATATCAGGTCCTGGCATATCCCCTCACTGATCTCCACGACCGCTGGCCTTCTCATCAGGAGAGAGGGAGCGGGTACACGCTCGACCGCGAGCATCTGCTGTGGTTCTTGGAGAACTACCTGCCCCCGGGCTGCGACTACGCGTGCCCCTACCTCTTCCCAATGGCAGCTCCAGACCTGCGTGGCCTGCCGCCGACGCTCATAATGACCGCGGAGTTCGATCCACTGCGAGACGAGGGTAACGCCTATGCGGAAAAGCTCACGGACGCCGGTGTGTCAGTGACCCATCTGCACGCCGACGACCAGATGCATGGCTTTCTCCTTCTCGACGCCGCCATCCCGCGAGCCGGCGCCATCATCGACCAGCTCGCCGACGCGCTCGCTTCACACGCGGCTGAACACGTGGCATGTAGATGATGTGGGATGGACGGAAGGCTGCTAGCAGTCAGCGATCTGCATGTCTCCAAGCCGGAGAATCGTCGCATCGTTGAGGCGTTCGTGCCCGACGCCGGAGGTGACTGGCTGATTGTGTGTGGCGATGTCGGCGAGGCGATCAAGGACATCGAATGGGCGCTTCGTCTGCTCAGCGAGCGCTTTGCGACCGTCCTGTGGGTCCCAGGCAACCACGACCTATGGACGTCAACTGACGAGCCGGGTGCGCTGCGCGGCGATGCCCGGTACCGCTTGCTCATCGAATTATGCCGGCGCATCGGCGTATTGACTCCCGAGGACCCGTTTGCCGTTTGGCAGGGTATGGGCGGACCGGCAACCGTCGTTCCGCTGTTCGTTCTCTACGATTACACGTTCGGGCGCAATGTAGCCCCGACCAAGAAGCAGTCGCTCGCGCGGGCGTACGAGGCCGGCGTTGTGTGCTTCGACGAGTATCTACTGCACTCGGACCCGTTCCCGACCCGCGACGCTTGGTGTGAAGCGCGCCTAAAGGAGAGCGAACGGCGGCTCGCGGCTCGAGACCCCGACATCCCAACTGTGCTCGTCAACCACTTCCCACTGGTCGAGGAGCCCACGCGCGTGCTCCGGCACCCTGAGTTCGCACAGTGGTGCGGCACAGCACGCACCGCTGACTGGCACCGACGCTTTGGCGCCTTGGCTGCAGTCTACGGTCATCTCCACATTCCTCGGACCACGTGGCACGACGGCGTCCCGTTCAAGGAGGTCTCACTCGGCTATCCCCGTGAGTGGATGCGGCGCCCGCGGCCGCCGAAAGTGCCATGTCAGATCCTACCCCTAGTGGCAGGCCGTCCTCGGGAGTGAGAATGAATCCGGCGCGGGCGAGGTCTTGCGAGCGCCTTGGCAACGTGATCGCCGTGAGAATGAGACCGTTGCGAACCAGCCAGTATCCTTCAGTACGTCAGCTAAACGCAGGTAAAAGACCGTGGCATTGTAAGCTATATTGAACATGCAGATCGAGCGGTTGAGAGGAACGGGACATGACCCACGTGCCAGTGGTTGCGACCTCTGAGATCTCGCCTGGTGCAAGTGCCGGCGAGCACACATTGCGCAGGGCGACCGCGGCCGACGTCGAGCATTTGGCTGGCGTACTAGCGAACGCATTCTGCGAGGATCCCATCTACGGGTGGCTGATCCCGTCCAGCCGCAAGCGCCCGGCAAGCCTTCGGCGGTTCTTCGAGATCCAGCTCCGAATTGTCGGGCTGGCGCACGGTAGCGCGTGGACGACCAGTGAGCTAGCCGGTGCCGCGATCTCGACGCCGCCGGGAAGCTGGCGCCTTCCCGCATCAGCGGCACTTCGGAACAGCGCCGCGTTTGCGCACGTGTTCGGTGCGCATATGCCACGGGCGCTGGGCTACTTGCTGCGGATGGAGCGACGGCACGTCCACGGGCCACACCACTACATTGCGACCGTTGGCGTCGCGCCCTCGTCACAGGGTCAGGGATTGGGTAGCAAGCTGCTGGGGCCGACGCTCGATCTCTGCGACGCCCAGCAGTGTTCGGCCTATATCGAGGCTAGCTCCGAGCGGAACGCGGCGCTCTACGAACGTCTCGGGTTCGCGGTCACCGGTGAAATGCGCTTCCGCGACAGCCCGCCGCTGCGCCTGATGCTCCGACTCCCGCTCCCACGCGAGCCAGGTGGTGACCGCCGGAATAGAGACTGAGCTCAACCGCGGTGTCACCGGCTTTGACCGCCTTTACGGGCGTGAGTTCGTGAGCTGTGACGAGGAGGAGGTAGTCGCTCGCGTCCGCATCCATGGGCAGCACAAGCAGCCGATCGGGCTTGTCCATGGTGTGCTCTATGCGGCCATCGCTGAGTCGATCACGACCATCGCGACCGTTCTGTCTGTTGCGAAGGACGGGAACATCGCCCTCGGCCTGTCGAACAACACGAGCTTCCTGCGGACGATGACACAGGGCACCATCCATGCAGTTGGCCGGCGTCGTCACGCTGGCCGCACCACGTGGGTCTGGGTCGAGATGTCGGACGACGACGGTCGGGCGTGCGCTCTCACACGTACTACTGTGGCCATCAGAAAGTCTGAACGCGTGGGCCGTTCGCCGCTGGTTCTGCTCTCATTTCTCCTGACCGTCTTTGCCATCAACGTCGATACCGGGCGTCCTCGGCACGCTCTCGAATATTACTAATGCCTTCACCGCATATGCCGAGTGTGCGGGGCGAGCTTGGGCCGGAGGCCAGTGTGAGCTGGCGGTGGTCTAACCGCTCAGGTCTCCCGTGCTACAAACACACCTCAATACACGCTCTTGAGATAGCCCGTGAAACCTTCATAAAGAGAGCGCTTGCAGGTTTAGGAGTCCCTGTCCGAGGCCAACGACGTGAGCAAATGCTCACCACGAACCGGGGAAGGCGCCGTGGGGATTTGCAGGAGACGCGCGCAGGACCTATCGTACGTCTTGCGGGTGACCAGTTGCTAGGGGGACCCGGGAAGATCCAGTCCGACTCAGTCCGCAGGAGGCGATCACGACATGTCCAAGAAAGCTGTGTCGTTGACTCATACCGAGTTGACTCATGCTGATAGCGGTTGGGACGCGATCGTCATCGGTTCGGGCTTGGGCGGCCTGACGGCAGCTGCTTATCTGACTACCAACGGCCTGCGCACGCTGGTCCTCGAGCAGTACGACACGGTCGGTGGTTGCAGCCAAGTGTTCCGCCGCAAGGGCCAGTTTGAGTTCGATGTGGGGGTGCACTACATCGGCGACTGCGGGCCGGATGGCGTTGTTCCGACGCTGCTGCGCGGTCTCGGTCTTCAGGGCAGAATCGAGTTCCTCGAACTAGATCCCGACGGCTTCAGCACACTGGTCTTTCCCGACCTCACCTTTCGTGTGCCTCGTGGCTGGGATCGATATCTAGAGCGGCTGATCGATACGTTCCCTGAGGAGGAGCGTGGCCTGCGCAAGTGCATAGGGGTACTCGGGAGGATCGGGCGGCAAACGGACGGTCACAACATTCCGACTGGGATCCAGAGCATGTTGTCGTTTGGGTTCAAGGCACCGTCTGCGCTTCGTTGGGCTCGGAAGCCACTAGCCGACCTCTACGATGCATGCAATCTTAGCCTGCGGGCCCGCGCCGTAATTTCGGGCGAGTCGGGTGATTACGCTTCCCCGCCGTCAAGAGCGCCCGTCACCTTCCAGGCTGCAATTATGCATCACTACCTGAAGTCCGGTGCTTACTATCCGAAGGGTGGCGGTCAGGTGCTGGCGGCTCATCTGCTTGACGTGATTCGCACTCATGGTGGCGAAGTGCTGACCCACGCGCGGGTCGCTCGGATTCTCGTCGCTGACGGCCAAGTACGAGGTGTCAGGCTGAACGATGGCGAGACGATCACGTCGCGCATCGTCGTATCAAATGCAGACATCAAGCGCACCTATCTCGAGATGATAGGCCGCGAGCACCTTGCACCGCGCACGATCGCGCGCTTTGAGCGCGCTCGGATGGCGCTGCCTCTGTTCTGCGTCTACCTCGGCGTCGACATCGATCTACGCGACCGGATGCCGAATACGAACCTCTTCTACCTACCAACCGATGATTTTGAGTCGTACTACAAGACTCTCTATAGCGGCAATATGGGTCCGCTCGCCGACGTGGCCGTGTACCTCAGCGCGGCATCGCGCAAGGACCCCGACAACCCGTACACCGCCCCGCCTGGGCACTCCAGCCTCGGGGTGATGGCGATCGTTCCACCTCATTATCGTTTCTGGGGCGTGTCGGACGGACCCGCCAACGGCGAGAAGTACAACCACAACATCGACTACCTCGCGATTAAGCATGAACTCACCGAGGCACTCGTCCGCCAGGCCGATCGCCTGATTCCGGGGCTAAGGGATCATATTGTTTGGAAGGAGGCGGCGACTCCGATCACCATGGAGCGGTACACTCTCTCATCCGACGGAGCCTGCTACGGCCTCGAGACTGCCATCGACCAACACGGCCTTCGCCGACCGCGTCCACGAACCGAGATCGACGGTCTATACCTCACCGGTGGGAGCACGATCTGGGGCCACGGTGTCGTCGGTGCGATGTTTGGTGGCGCGGGTACCGCCGGCGCCGTGCTTGGGCGTGATCTGCACCAGGAGATCCGGAACGGACGCGTGTTCGGGGATTCCAGCCGACTCACGGCCGGCGGCCCGGGCTGGGACCCCCTCATGGCCTGCCGGCGACTCTCGCACAAGCCCCGAAGCCGGTGTGCGAAAGGTGACCGCGAGAGCCGCCTGAGCCTCGACCCGCGCATCGCTCCAGACTGACCTCTGTTTGGCGTGCCCCAATGAGAAATCGCTGAAGCGGAAGCTGATGAGCGTGCAAGCGACCCCGCCTATCGGTACCGGTACCTCATATTTGTCACTCCGGCGAGTAATGAGAAGGCAGGCTGGCATTGCAGCAAGGGTTGGCTAAGATGATGAACGTCCAGCCGTAGTGAAAGGCGTCGAGTACGTGTAGCGGCGATGGCGTGCCCAGGATCGCGATCAAAACTGCGATGCCCAGGACGGCACCGAGTTGACGGGCGGATGCGTTGATCGCGGCACCGGTGGCAAAGCGGGCGGGTGGGAGTGCACTGACCGCGGCGGAGCCAAGGGCGGGGGAACGCTAATCCGATGCCGATCCCGGCGCCGATGGTGGTGGGCAGCCAGACGCTGATATAGGCGGGGTGCAGGCCGACCCGCATCGCGAGCAACAAGACTCCGGTCGCGTAGATCGCTACGCCCGGAAGCGTGACTATGCGGTACGATTCTGACATCCCCTGACGACACTTCGCCGAAGTCCCAAGCTTCAAATACACGCTGCGGATCGCGCGACTGCTCCACGCAGCCATCACCTGTCAGGTTCTACCCGGAGTGGAAGGCGGGAATCTGGAGCGGGAATCCCGCGGGCCCGGATGAGATCTTGCGAGAGCCTGGCACGGTGATCGCAGTGAGAATGAGACCGTCACGAACCAGCCAGTAACCCTTGAACGACGTCAGGCGCTTCCGGCCCACGAGAGGCCCGGACACCAGCAGACGGGTGCGAAAGACTTTCCGTGGCGGATCGACCGTGATCATTGCGTCCTCGAAACCCAACCGACGGCGGGCGAGCGGAAACCAGGCCTTGTAGACGGCCTCCTTCGCGCTGAAGATCAGCCGATCCCAGTGAACGGCCGGCTCGGCATGCATCAGCTCACCCAACCAGATCCTCTCCCCCGCCAGCGTGATCTCTGCGAGAACACCATCGGGTAACGCCTCGTGAGGCTCCGCGTCGATGCCCATCGAAGTGACGTCTCTCGCGTGGGCCACCGCGCATGCACGATAACCGGCGCAATGAGTGATGCTCCCGACGACTCCTGGAGGCCATTGCGGCTCCCCGAATGGACCGGTGGGAATTGAGGAGAGCGGCAGCCCTAACCCTGTCAGCGCACGGTGTGCGCACCCGCGGGCGGTGACGAACTCGTGGCGACGCTTGTCCACCGCCTGCCCAAGCGAGGCCTCCTCCGCGGTAGAAAGCACGACCTCAGCCCAATCCTCGCGCGTGTCCACTGCGATCACGGAGTCGGGGAGGATCTCCTCGATCATGTGATCCCCCTCCGACTGTTGATCACGCCAGAGGTGGAATTCAGCGAAATTCCAGCGAGGGCGGTTAGTGACGTTGTGGTCAATATGTTATTCAATGCTAACCCCGGTCGTAAGCGGTGTCTAGCGCGGCTCGCGACGCCGACGTGCCAGCGGCCAAGATGCGACACCAGCGAGGCGTCTCCAGTTCGCTGCGGATGACTGTCGCCGAGTTTGACAGATGCCGCGCGACGTCCGCTCACCTATTTCTCGCCGGTATCACGACGCGGACGATCACGGTGCCACGAGCCACATGTGGGAGGTTCGGTAATAGGCACAGCTACTAAGCGGTGGTATAAGAAGACAGATCGGACATTGCAGTTGATCGGTTGAGAGGAGCGGCACATGACCCACATTTCGGTGGCCGCTCCCGCTGCGAGTGCGCTGAGTTTGTCCACCGGCGAGCGCAAGCTGCGCAGGGCGACGGCGGCCGACGTCGGGCCTCTGGCCGAGGTACTGGCTGACGCCGTCTACGAGGACCCTGTCTACGGGTGGCTGATCCCATCCAACCGCAGGCGCCTCGCAAGTCTTCGCCGGTTCTTCGAGATCCAGCTTCAAATCGTCGGTTTGGCCCGGGGAAGCGTTTACACGACTGCTGGGCTGGCCGGCGCGGCGATCTCGACGCCGCCCGGGAGTTGGCGCCTCCCGGCATCGGCGGCGCTGCGAAACGGCGCCGGGTTTGCGCACGTTTTCGGTGTCCATATGCCACGGGCCTTGGCCTACCTCCTGCGGGTCGAGCGACGGCATGTCCAGGGGCCGCACCACTACATCGCGACCGTTGGCGTCGCGCCCTCGTCGCAGGGCCAGGGCTTGGGTAGCGAGCTTCTGAGGCCCACGCTCGATCTCTGCGATACCAAGCAGCGTTCGGTCTATATCGAGGCGAGCTCTGCGCGCAACGCGGCACTCTACGAACGTCTCGGGTTCTCGGTCACCGGCGAGATGCGCTTGCGCGTCAGTCCACCACTGCGCTTGATGCTACGACTCCCGCTTCCGCAGGAGACCACGTGATGACCGCCGGCGTTGAGACGGAGCTCAATCGCGGTGTCACCGGTTTCGATCGCCTTTACGGGCTGGAGTTCGTGAGCTGTGACGAGGAGGAAGTGGTCGCTCAGGTTCGCATCGATGAGCAGCACAGGCAGCCGCTGGGACTTGTCCATGGCGGGCTGCATATGGCCATCGCTGAGTCGATCACAACCATTGCCACCGTCCTGTGTGTCGCGAAGGACGGAAATATGGCCCTGGGCCTGTCGAATAGCACGAGCTTCCTATGGCCCATCACACAGGGCACCATCCATGCAGTTGGCCGGCGTCGTCACGCGGGCCGCACCACGTGGATCTGGGACGTCGAGATGTCGGACGACGACGGTCGCTCGAGCGCGCTCACACGCACGACTGTGGCCATCCGACCGCAGAACGCGTGAGCCGTGCGCCGTTCGCCGCTGGTTCTGGTCTCGCTTCTCCTGGCCTCGTTCGCCATCAACGTCGATACCACGATCGTCAATGTGGCGCTGCCCACGTTTGTGCGCGAGCTGCACGCCTCCAACAGCCAGTTGCAGTGGATCGTCGACGCCTACAATCTCGTCTTCGCCTCGCTGCTACTCGCGGCAGGGAGTATCAGCGACCGCGTTGGCCGAAAGGGGGTGCTGCTGGTGGGGCTGGGGGTGTTCGGCCTTGCGAGCATCGCCGGCGGCTTGACCACGACCGCCGACCAGCTCATCGTTGCGCGTTGTTTCATGGGCGCTGGCGCTGCAATGGTTTTCCCCGCCACGCTCTCGATCATTTCTAACGTTTTCACGGGACGCGCCGAGCGCGCGCGGGCGATTGGGCTGTGGGGAGCGACGGCGGGCATGGCAATCGCCCTGGGACCGGTTGTCGGTGGTGCGCTGCTCGAGCACCACTCGTGGACGAGCATCTTCTTTGCCATGGCGCCTATTGCCGCAGTGGCCGCTGCGCTCGTGGCCTGGAACGTACCGACCTCGCGCGATCCTCGAGCGCCCAAGGCTGACCGGCCGGGATTCGTCTTGGCGACGTCGGCAATGGCAGTTTTAGTGTTCACAGTCATCGAGGCTCCCAACTATGGTTGGAGCAGCGCACACAGCGTCGCCGGCTTTGCCATCGCAGCGGGCCTGCTGAGCGCCTTTATCGTGTGGGAGCGGCATGTAGAGGCCCCTATGCTTGACGTAAGTCTCTTCCTGAACCCGCGCTTCACCGCCGCATGCGGCTCGGTGACTGTTGCATTCTTCACACTGTCTGGCTTTATCTTCCTGGTCACCCAGTACTTCCAGTTCTTCAGGCACTATGGACCGCTGTCTACCGGCGTACACATGCTGCCGGTGGCGTTTGCAGTGGGCGTCGGATCGGTCGTTGGCACCAAGCTCGCAGTACGCTTTGGCACTAAGCTCGTCGTGACGGCGGGCTTGGTGGGTGTCGCCGGCTTCTACTTCTGGGCGTCCACGGATGTGACCGGCACTGAGTACACCACGATTGCTGTTCAGATGGTCATCTTCGGCATCGGCATGGGCTTCACTAGCGCGCCTGCGACGGAGGCGATCCTGGGGGTTGTACCCAGACACAAGGCGGGCGTCGGGTCGGCCGTCAACGACACCACGCGTCTGCTCGGCAGCACTCTGGGCGTCGCCTTGATCGGTAGCATATATGCGTCGCTCTACGGTAGCCGGCTCGTGGCCGGGATGCCGGTGCAGCTGCCTCGTAATCTCGTGCACGTTGCCCGCGGCTCCGTCGGTGCGGCGCTCGCGGTGGCCCAAGGCTTGAATGCTCACGGTGGGACAGGATTGGGGGTGTCCGTTCTCAACGCTGCGACGCAGGCCTTTCACCGAGGACTGAGTGTTGGGTGCCTCGTCGCGGGAGGCTTCGCACTCGCTGGTGCCGTCATGGTCGTGGTGTTCCTTCCTGCCCACCCCGAGCGCAGCAGCGAGGAGACGCCGTCGCCACCTCAGCCGCTGCCGGTGCCTGTTCTTGCGGACTGACCTTGTTTCGGTTGCTCGGTAGCCACACAGGTTGTATTAGCTGACTTCACCGCTGGCGCTAGACCGGCTAAGCGACCTCGCCGTCTGCGACACCGAGGTTTGCTCGCACCTCCTCGGAGCCTTCAGACGCATCGTCTGACGCGGGAGGGGTGTGACCGATGAAGCCCGCCCCTGAAGGCACGGTCCTTCTCGCAGCGCGCGCCAAGCCAGCCTCGACGGCCTGATCCCGCGCGCAGCGGGCGCCGGTCGATCGCAGAACGAATTTAGAAGTCAGCGCCGGCCGACACGATCTCCGCGCACCGAGGCGACGACCTCGTTAGGAGTTGGTATTGGCCGTACCTGACTCGCTCGCCCGCTGAGCCTCATCGCCCGGTCCTGGTTGGTTCTCTGCGAGCTCTGCTTCGAGCTCCGCGAGCCAGCTTGCCGCGTACGTGTAGATATCGGCGCTGAGGCGTGCCACGATCGCAGGAAAGCGCGTGCCCTCCTCCTGAGCGGCGCCGGCGAGTGGGATGATCTCGGTACGCATCCAGACTGCGGCAGCGTGGTCACTTTCGCGTAGTCCTCGGATGAGCGTGAGCTGATCTTCTCGCGGCAGCGCGTCAGCGAAGAAGAGGCGGAGCAGCCCCTCGTCGCGGACCTGTGGCGGGGCCTGGCGGGTTGAGCGCAGCCAGGCGAGCAGCGACGCGTTGCCCTGTTCGGTGAGTTCGTAGGCGGATCGTGTGCGTGCGCCACGCGGGTCGTCACGGCGTGTTACGAACCCGGCATCCTCGAGACGGGCGAGCTCGGGGTAGACCTGTGCGAGCGACGTCGGCCAGAAGTATCTAGTCGACAGATCGGCGGTCTTCTTGATCGCGTATCCCGAACGTGCCCCGAGGCGCAGCATTCCTAGCACTAGGTAAGAGGGCGGCTTGAGCTTCACGGCTCGCCCGCACCGAGCCGCTGAGACCGGTCCCACGAACCCGATTGCCAATCGAGCATATTACTAGTTAGATACATCGGACCCGTCATATCATACTACGTGGGGGGAGCGACAAGGTGAAAGGCTCATTGGACACGCAGAAGGGTCCAGCCGACGCTATGACCACCGCCGAACCGGCGGCTGAGGAGACCATCCGTGCTCGCCGCGTGACTTGGGCTGACCCAGTCGCCGTGCTTCAGCGCGCCGCAGGGATGAGCAGGGAGGAGATGCTGGCTGCGCTCAGGTCAGGAGAGCTTCCTAAGCCGCCGATCGCGGAGCTCCTTGGAATCGATCTAGTGCAGGTGGAGTCGGGCCGCGCCGTATTCGGATTTCATCCGAGTGAGTATCACTACAACCCGGTCGGAGGCGTCGCTGCGGGCGTCGCGGCCACGGTCCTGGATGCTGCGATGTGGGTCGCGGTCCAGACAAGCGTTCCTGAGACGACGATCGTCAGCACCGTCGACCTGACGCTGCACTTTGTCGCAGCGCTCTCCGCGGACGTGGGCTACGTACGCGCTGAAGCCCGAGCCGTGCACGTGGGTCGACGGACCGGGACCGCGGAGGCAAGGCTGGTAGATGAGAGCGGAAGGCTCTACTCCCATGCCACGGCCGGCTTCTACTGTGCCTCCTTCGGCACAGGTTCATAGAGGTGCATTCGCCGTCGTCGTTGTCGCGGTGGCTGCGCTGGCGGCGGTCGCGTCCCATCAGTCGGGGGAATTGAAGTTGCGGGCGTAGCCTCCGCTTTGTCCTGAACGACGAAGCGAATGGAGGTACCCTGCATGGAGAAGGTACGGATGAATGTCAAATCAGGGAGCGCGTTGCATTGGATCGTGCAACAGTTTGTGTTGGGTGTCGGTGACGACGAGCTAAAGCGCAGGCGTTTGGGCTTCTGAGCCATCCTGTGTTTGACGGAGACTTCGATGCCAGGTTTTCCCTGGCGGAGGGAGAAGTCACCGAGCATGCCAAGAGCGAGGAAGTATTCACAGGAGCTGTTGGACCGTGGCGCGCGTCTGGTGTTCGAGTCTGGGCGCCCGATCGCGCATGTCGCGAGGGATCTCGGCATCGAGTCTGAGACGCTCCGCAAACACGTCCGCCAGGTAGAAGCTGATGAGGGCCGGCGCAAGGACGTCTTGACCAGCCAGGAGCGTGAGGAGATCAAGACGCTTCGCCGTGAGGTCTCCCAGCTGCGCCGTGCGAATGAGATCTTGAAGGCCGCCTCGGTGTTTTTCGCGGGCGAGCTCGATCCACACCGTCCGAAGTGAGCGCGTTCATCGAGGAGCACCGCGAGCGCTTTGGGGTCGAGCCGATCTGTGAGACCTTGGGCGTGTCGGCGTCCGCCTACTACGAGCGCGCCACCGGCCGGCGTTCGACCAGGGCGATCGAGGATGAACGGCTGCTCGGCGTGATCACCGAGCTACATGCCGCCAACTACTACGCCTATGGATCCAGGCGAATGTGGAAGGCGCTTCTCAGGTCTGGGGAGCGGGTCGGCCGCAGCCGCGTGGAACGACTGATGCGCCAGAACGGCCTGCAGGGCGCAAAGCGCCGTGGCAAGCCGTGGCGGACTACCAAGAGCGACCCGCGGGCCCACCGCGCGCCGGATCTCGTCAAGCGTGAGTTCGCCGCTCAGCGCCCGGACGAGAAATGGTTTGCGGATTTCACCTACCTGCGCTGCTGGGAGGGCCTCGTGTTCTTCAGCTTCGTGATCGACGCCTACAGCCGGCGGATCGTCGGCTGGCAGTTCGCCAGCCACATGCGCACCGACCTGGTGCTCGACGCGCTACGGATGGCGCTCCACCAACGTCAGCCGGGCGCCAATGTCGGTCTCGTCCATCATGGGGACGCCGGGTCGCAATACACGTCCTATGACTACACCCAGACCCTCGACGACCACGGCGTCCTCGCCTCGATCGGAACCGTCGGCGACGCGCTTGACAACGCCGTCGCCGAGAGCTTCGTCGACAGCTTCAAGACCGAGCTCATCGCAGACCGCGCCTGGGCCACCCGCTCACAGCTCGAGCTCGCCGTCGTTGAGTACGTCGCCTGGTTCAACAACGAGCGGATCCACGAAAGCCTCGGCGACCGCCCACCCCGAGAGATCGAGGAACTCTACGCTGTCAAAGACAGGCCAACCACACCCATCACGAGAAGATAGGGAACCTATACAAACGGTCTCCGTGGAACGCAGGGCGGCTCATTCCCTTGTGATCGTTGGCGGTGAGGAGCAGTCGCAGGGCAAACGACAACTACGGATTCGCGCTCGCAGCGCAACCGGGCAAGTCGCAGGGGCGGCCAATTAGCCCTTCGGGCTCTCAGCCCAAAACCTTCTCACGGCCTGCCCTCGCATCTGCTCCAGAAGGCCCCTGTCCCGATCAGCCGAAGCTACGACCAAGACCAGACGGCCCCCAACGCGCAGTTTCATGCCAGTAGCCCCGAGCGAGAGGTTCCGCTCTGAACTGGATGAGGCGCTGGCCGGTGTGGCCGGCGAGGAGGACCCGATCGAGACGGTCGGGCGCCTCGGAGCACGGCTGATCCTGCAGCAGGCTCTGGAGGATGAGGTCTCAGGGTTCCTCAGCCGACGGCGGCCACGAGAACTCCCCGTTGGTGGCCACTTGATTCCCCACCCGTCCGGTTCGGGCTCGACGGTGCGGTGCTTGTGCACCGTCGACTGTCGGGAGGACGCCCATCAGCAGGTGTGCCGGATCTAACCGCCGTAGGCGCTCTCCTCGTACCTGTGGCATGTAGCATCTTTACGGTGGCGGAATGACTGCTCGTCCCGCAGGCGGTGAGGAGCCCAGTGCTCAGGACGAGCAAGACGGTAACGGTGGTCCTGCCCGCTATCGGGCACATTCTGGCAGGACGCCGGTTAGCACCGCGACTAGTCGCCCTCCCAGCAATGCGTATAGCCTCGAGGCGCACGCAAAGAGGCCGATCGCGCCCAGTTCGCGCCCCGCGTTCCCACTGCGATGTGTCCGGTTGACCGCAAGCCCAGACGGTATTCGCGACGGCGGATGGCTCAAGGACTCGACCTGTATCCGGTATATGTGCGAACGATTCGGTTCCCTACACATGAGGAGACGATTGTGCCCGTTTTCCTGGCAGGAAGCGCGGGAAGTCTCACGCCGAGACACGGACGCGACGCGCTCCTCACACGAGTCGAGCAATAGCGTCGGAAATCGAGTCAGCGCGGGCGGCAGCGCCAACTCGCAAGAGTGGCTCAACCTACGTAGGCTTCGATCGTGCAAATTCCTCACCAGACAAAGCGCGTGCTCCAGGCCGTCCAAGACCTGCCCGACGGCGAGGCCTACGGCCTCGCACTATCACGGGCCAGCGGACTGAAGTCGGGAGCCCTCTACCCGCTGCTAGATCGCCTGCGCGATGAGGGCTGGCTTTCCGCGCACTGGGAGGAGGTCGACGAGGAGGCTTTAGAGTGGCACGCGCACATGTACTACCGGCTCACGGACCTCGGGCAGACCCAGGTCGGCGCCGTCGTCGCTGACAAGGCCCTTGGCCCTCGTGACCTAATGCCGGGCTCGTAGTCACGAGCGCTCCCGCCTTCGGGCGCACTTACGAGCGACGAGTCCCGAAGTCGGTGCGGCTCTCTAAGGACCTATCCAAACCTAGCCTGAGCTTGCCTTCCGTCGCCCATTCCGGACGGCGGGTCCTCATCAATACGCAAGATCCGCGAAAGGTTTCCGCGGTGCCCGACACGTATCCGACCGGGCATCCCAAGTTCGAATTGCAGGTTGCCCAGATATGTTAGCTCGGGCTCATAGAGGTGTGCTCAGTCGAGGGCGTCTTTGCGGACGTGCTGAACGCATCTGACGACGACCCAGCGCGAGGTGCGGCGAAGCGATCACTTCTGCTGCGCCTGTGTGGCATCGAGCGTGTCGGGCTACCATGCCGCTGCTGGAGCCCGCCTGCGAGGCCGTCAGATCGCGGGGGGCCTCGAGCGCCTCCCGTGATCATGCGTTCGGTACTCTCCCGGATGTCGCACTTCATCTACACTCCACGAGCTATGGCCGGAGTGCGTTCAGCGGCAAGCTGTGTCCTCCGCTAGGAATGCGCTCTGTGAGAGCGTCTTACGCGGACTGACCGGGCGTGAACGTGACGGTGCTGCTGGCGCGCTGGACACGGTGTTCGACGCGGACCCCTCACAGCAGGCTAGGTTGCTGATAGTCGCATTTGCCAGAGCGTCTGAGCAAAGGTATCCGGAGGCGGCAGCCAAGGTCTTAGACGCCCGTGACGAGCTGGTTGCGCTATACGAACGCGAACACGGTGGGCCGCGCTGGCAAGGTGGCGAGAAGAGCGAGGAGAGCGCCATGGCGAAGGCCGAAGGGGTGGTGCTGAGGAGTGTGCGGCATGCTCGGTCGGCGCGACGATTCTGATGCGAATGTAGAGGGCATCTCGCGAGGTTGAGCATTCAAGCTTCAATCCCGAAGATCGATGCAGAGGCACTGGGTGCCTGCACGTGAGCCGTGTCGCGCGGGTCCGGGAAAGCGCTGGGGACAGGCCCGATCCCAGGCCTGGCCGGGCACGGGCATCTGGACCTCGACGTGGCACGCCAGCGCGCTAGTGAGGGCCCGGGATGTGGTTCCGTGGCCGAGAGCTGCGACGCGGTTCATCTGCCGGAGCAGGGGTACTGAGACAACCGATTCACATGACCGATGGCCGTCGAGGGCTGGGGGCTGCAAGTCCAAGGCCTTGGTTGCGTTGGTGTTTCAGGGCGATTGAGGACGGCAGCGTGTGTAAGATTCAAGTGGGCCTCCTTGGGCGTCTTCTCAGGATTGCTCGACCGAAATCCTGGATGAGGGCAAAAAAAATAGAGATCAGATGGGTGCGCGCGCACGCGAGCGAGAGTGGTGAGAGGCTGCTCTCCCTGCGAGGTGTGAGGTCTTCGCGGGGAGCGGGTTTCGGATGCCAGACGGTCAGTCGTAGACGTGCGCCAGGGTCGGTGTGGCGGCGCGGCATTGAAGTCGCTGCTGAATGTGCGCTCGACGCTCGCGACGATCTGGGGGCTGTGACTGATGATGCCTAGCTCGCGGTTGTAGAGCAGGCTCTGGCGCGAGAGGTTCTGCGAGCTCACGAACACCAGGCGCTGGTCGATGCTGATCAGCTGGGCGTGGATGTAGAGCGCAGAGGGGGCAGCGTCGGCGTGCGCCTGCGCGCCGCAGCGGGCCAGGTAGGTGAGCGCCGTCCGCGAGGCTGGCTGGTAGGTGACAACAGACGGACTCGTACGCCTCGGCGGGCGTCCCGACAGATCTGGCGGGTCTCGGCGGGGTTTCGCTCTCGACGTCGAGGCTTCGCCTGGCCTGCGCTTTCAGGCCGGTGGCTCATTCGCGACGGGGTGATTCTCACGACGATCGCCGTCGCCGCTGGGCCGCCATGGTGAACGAGAGGGCGTCGATCGCCAACTTCGGTTCGCACCGGCGGACGGTCCTGCGCAACTGGTGCCTCCGGCCCGGATCCCAGGTTGTAATGATCCGTCGCGAAGCTATAGGGTGGCGAATTAGAGTCGCCATTGTTCCCGTGCCTCCTGGCCTGGGATCTCGATATCGCCGGACCGGCATGGATTCCGGACTCACCCGGATCGAGGCGGACCTGTCCATCAAGCAGAGGAGAGAATTCTGATGCGCAGAGCATCCACCTGTCTTGCCTTGCTCGGCCTTGCCGTTCTCGGCCTACCGGCCGCTGCCTCGGCGACGCCCACGATCACATTCAAGGCGGTCGCCATCCCGATTCCGGGCTTCCCGCACACGGGCAACATCCTCGGTGCAGGCGCCGCCCTGAAAATCGAATTCAACATCAAAGGCACCGAATACGACGAAGGCCACCCGCCGCCGCTGATCGGCGTCAACGTGTTCCTCCCCACCGGCGGCAAGCTGCACCCGCAGGGATTTGCGGCCTGTTCGCCGACCGCGCTGAAAGAAATCGGCGAACCGGCCATCGGCACCGCCGCATGCCCGAAGAGCTCGCTGCTCACGTTCCCCGTCTCAAAACCGCAGCCCATCGGCGAAAACGCTGCGCACGAAGTCCTGGCCAATGAAAGCTACGCCCTGGGCGTCGTCAAGATCGGCAACGGCCCGCCACCAGAAGAGAAAGCAAGGATTCAGGGCTTCTTCGCCCCCGGCGGCAGCCTCGAGTTCTTCTCGAAGGGCGTCACGCCGACGTTGCTTGAACTCATCTCCCCGGGCAAAGTGACCAACTCGAGCGGTGGCGGCTTCGGGCCCGCGACCTTCACCAAAGTCCCGCTCGTCGAAACGCTGCCCGGGGCCGCCGACGCGTCGGTGGAAAAAATCATCGTGTACGTCGGCGCCGCATACAAGAAGCACGGCGAGACGACCTACTACGGCACGCTGCCGAAGAAGTGCCCGGCGGGCGGTTTCCCGATCAAGGCGGAACTGACGTTTGCCGAAAACGGCAACGAAGCCGCACCGGAGACAGCGAGCGCCGTTTACAAAGCGCCGTGCCCGAGGAAGTAGCCGAACGGCTAATTGCGCGGACCCATCGAACCAGGTGGGTCCGCCCGCATCCTTTTGACCGTCAGGAAGGGACTGGGGTGAGCACGAAGTCGATTGGGGCTCATATGGGGGGCGGCTGTCAAGCGGCGGGGGTAATCGGCCGGGCGAGAGTCTCGGGGCGCCACGAGCTTGGCGCCGGCTCGGTCGACCACGTCATGGTCAGGCTCATATGCGAGGGCTGGTACCTCAAGACCCTTGTTCGTCGCCGGGCTCGCAAGCTAGAAGACCACTGAAGAAGTCGGTTGAGCTACTCTTCCCGCTCTTCGAGATATCGGGGTCAAACAGAGGCTACGGCCGTCTATTCAGTTCCCCCGGATGGTGGGAGGATGTCCCGGCCGGCGTGGAGCTTCGGTAGCGGCCCGGTTGTGGCTTTCAGACGGTGAGGAGCGTAGCGGTCTCTTCAGATACTTGTGTGGGGACGATGGGGGTTGGTCTCTGCTTGATGGTAAACGCGAGCTTGGTGAGGTCGGCGTGACCGACGATGCGGCGGAACTGCGGCAATAAACATGACGGTGCTGTAGCGGTGCTGGACAAGGCGGTCAACGCTGACTCGCCAGAGCAGGCGAGGCAGCTGATCGTTACATTCGCCGAAGAGTTTGAGCAAACGTATCCGGAGGCGGCAACGAAACTCTTAGAGGCGCGTGACGAGATCGTCACGCTATACGAACGCGAAAGCGGCGGGTCTCGGCGCCAAGTTGGCGGCAGACGGAGGAGAGCGGAATGTCGAAGGACGAAGGCGTGGTGCTAGGGCGTGTGCGGCACGCTCGGTCTGCACAGCGGTTCTGACGCTAGCGTAGGCATCTCACGACGCATCGTCATCCGTACGCTGCGCCGGGCGCTGTTGATGAGCGCGATGAACGGGCGATCGCCGGGGGCCGGCTCAGTGATCAGTGACAGCCCACCAGTGACGCTCGCGAATTGTGCCAGCGGCGGGTCCTTGACCTGTCTGAGTTGTCGCTGGAACGGTGCTGCGGCCCGGTGTGCACACCGCCCGCGCTCGTGGTGGTGGCGCCGGTCGAGGCGCAACCGCCGACTGTGAGTAGGACGGCGGCACACCAGCCGACGAGCAGGGGACGGCTCATCGGGCGCGGACGGACTATGCGGATCAGAGGGGAATGTCCTCGTCACCGGCGCCG
>Ga0182024_10004693_pt1 | contig 31181 bp, 17 predicted proteins | sample P32metaG_FD_120480 | JGI IMG/M metagenome (GOLD analysis project Ga0182024, IMG submission 120480) | Permafrost microbial communities from Stordalen Mire, Sweden - P3-2 metaG (Illumina Assembly) | ecosystem: Environmental > Terrestrial > Soil > Wetlands > Permafrost | place: Sweden: Stordalen... | reverse complement strand
GCCCGCCGGTGCGAGTCGAACCGAAGGCGAGCCAGAAGCTCTTGCGATGCCCGCTTGTCGTACAAAGGTGAGACATGATTAGCCTTGAGCATAACAGGCCGCGTGGGGGGGCGGAAATCATTTTCGCAAAAGAAAAAAATCCCCTAAAAGTTGCTTGCGAGCGGGGGCGATAGCAGGAAATCGACCCGAAAGCCGGGGGCACCCTAGGATTCCGACGGTTAACGCAGGGGAGGTGCCGGCGACGTTACACGCGCGAAGTGCACCCGCGGAGAGCTCAGCGCGGGCGCGCGGCGATGGCCTGATCCACGACGGCGGCGTGCAGACGCAGAATTCGAGCAACCTCGCCGATCGACTCGGGATGGCGATGCAGCTTCTCGTGCTTGGCCGGAACCAGCAGTTCGCTGTCGCCGCAGTGCTGGGCGCTCGAGACCGGAACAACGCCGTCCCCCGGCTCGCCGACGACGCCGCCGGTGCCGATGATGGAGTGCAATCGCACTGCGCAATTTATCGGCATCTGGGCCAGGCCGTGCAGGAAGGGACTGTCCGGATCGAGCAAGTCGATGGTCGTGGGGCGACGGCGCTGGACGATCGGCTTGAAGACATCGCGATTCTGTTCCATGAGTTGGTGATACTGCTCTTCCTCGTCCGAACCGAAGCGGACCAGGTCGGCGCTGACGCGGCCGACGAGCCGCCGCGCGATGCCACTCCCCCTGTGGGGAGTGCCGATGAAGATAACGCGTTTGACCATCGGCACCGGTTCGAAAAAGAATTCGCGGGCCAGGCGTGCCTGCAAATCGGGCGAGGCGCGTAGGGCGCCGAATGGCTGCACGGCCATCTCGCGCCATAGCAGGTCGTAGGAGGTGGTGACCTGCATCTCGGCGACAAGCCCACCCAAGCTATGCCCGACCAGGACCATGGCATCGAGGGCCGGGTCGGTGTGTTGGGGATCGAACGTATCGCGCGCGAGCTGCAATCGCTGGCGCAGCACCGCGGCCGATTCCAACACCTCGCCGCCGGTGGGATAGCGAAACGTCCAAAACTGAAATTGATCGTAGAGGTCCGACTGGGCGCGGAGGTCGTTGATCATGTCGGCCCAGGTGATCGGATCCGAGTACAAACCATGGATGAAGACAACCGGGATCTTGCCACGCTGATAGGGTTCGAGCAGCAGAAGCTGTGGTTTCACCGACGTGTCGGTGGGGGCGGTGAACCCGCGCAGGTATTGCCGGGGCGACTCGTTGACGGTCGCCGCCAGCGGAGCCGTCAGATCGCGGGCCAGGGGGCGCGACACTCCGCCCCAATCGACGCTGCGGGTTGCCAAGGGATTGTAGAGTTCCAACACTTGCTCGCCGCAACTGCCCTCGGCCGACGCATCGGCGACGGGGCGCAACACGGCCGTTACGGCAAACGGTTGCCAAGGGGCGAAGAAGATTTCCGGCTGACAAGCGGCAATGCGCTCGCCAATGAGCGGCAGCCCCAGGCCGGAGCATTGGTAGCGATGAGCGATTTCATCGCTCTGCTGATGTTCAGCGGAGGTGAGCCGGCAGAACTCGTCGGGTCGCCAGGCAAAGCCACAATAGCGGATGGGGACGACGCGCGTACCCCCCTCGACCAGGATGAATTGTCGCTGTGGATCGAGCCGGCCGTAACGCTGTCCGGCATTGATCAAGCCGGCGAGAGCCGCGCGGTAGACCTTGGCGGAGAGGCAATCGGTGCCGTCCGGAGTTGCGGCGCATGGTTGGAGGCCCGGTTGGGCCTGAACGGCGGCCAGGTAGTAGAGATCGACCGCGTGAGCCTGGCCGTCGCGATCTAAAGCTTGAGCCTGTGTGAGCGTGACTTGTGCCGCGGCAGTGTCGACGACAGCGTCCGCGACGGGTTGCGGTACGCCGGGGGAGGCATCGCCGGGAAAATATCCGGCCTGTCGAGCGAGGCTGCCCGAGGTGCAACCGCCGAGGGCAAGTGCCGCCAGGACGACCCAGCATCCGAGCGTCGGTCGACGCGCAGGGAGATCCGTGGCGGATGAGCAGACAGAAGGCATCGCATCTGGGGGGTGGGCGACAGGCGGGCGTGGCGGTCAATCGAACCATACCACACGCGATGGCCCCGACGCGGCACTTGACGCCCGAACGCTGTGGCCAGCGCGGACTCGCGCGGCAGGCGCGCGTTACGATCGCTATACCTTACGCAGCTTCGCAGTAAGTCGGGCCGTGGTGAGAGGGAACCGCCGGCCGAGGCGTCGCGAGCAAAGTGCCGTTAGCAGCGTATTTCAGCAAGGTGTAACGGCTCGCCAAAACTAACCCGAAGCCACCCGCGCTAGCGCAGGTACCCGCGAGGGACTTCCATCGTAGCCCCTCGCTTGCGCTTCGGGTTAGTAAGATTGCGGGCGGATCACGTGCGTGAAACGCGCTCTAGAGCGAAAGCTCCGAATAGATTTCGGCCAGCGCGAAGAGTGCTCCGGTGACGAAGCCCTCGGCGAATCGCGGCGAGGCCAGCAGGGTGTCTTCCAGATGGCTGACGAGTGAGGACGTGCGGACGCCTAAGAATCGGGCCACGTCAAAAATGCTCTTGGGCCGAAAGACCTCGCGTGCCAGATGTTCCAAGTGCTCGGGACTGGCACCGGCCCGCGCCCATTGATACCCCTGCTTGATGCCAAATTCAAAGTCAATCATGGTTGGGTTCTCCGGCGAGGGGTCCGACGTGTCTGACCACCCTCGGGCAGCTTGATCGGCGGCAGACGCCGCGGTGGCTGGAACGATGGGATCTGAGCAGGCGATCCTGGGCGCGGTCGCGTCTTTCAGAACGGGTGCTGTTTCGAAGATTCAAGCTCGAAAATGTCGTGCGGGCAACTAATCAAGACTATCTCATACTGGGAATTACAAACCCGTCAGAATCGTGGGGGTAGGCGGTGCGCAACCCGGTCTGCGATCGTGCGCAAATGTAGAAAATCGACCTGCGCCGCAGTTGCCGCCCAGATCAGCACACCGTTGTCAATGCGCGGGCTGAGAGATCAACAGGTGCCGCAGAGCCGACCAACGAACGGCCGAATGCCCCCGTGGGAAACAGACCCCTGTAACGGTCCGTTCAGCAAAAGAATTGCTTTCATCCTAGACGAGCATCAAAATAGGAACTGGTTGAGTCGGAGGGGCGGACGATCAAGCACAGTCAAAACCGATTGGATAATCCCAAATGAATTTGGGCTTTTGCACGAAAGCGGTGATCGTGTGGATGAGCTTGCTGACAGCGGGCCCGCTGACGACCAAGGCACTAGCCGCCGATGAAGGTGAACTGCCGGAGCCGCCGGCCGACGCTGCTACTCCCACGGCGGACACTCCCGCGACGCCGGCCGAAATTGCCCCGCCACCGGCTAACGAGCCCAAGCTGACCGAGGCCGACAAGGCGCGACTCGATGAGGCGAACCAACTGATCGCCGCAGCGACCGGTCACTCAAAAGCAAAGCAGTATCGTAAGGCCCTTCCGTTGGCCAAGCGTGGTCTGGCAATACAGGAAGAGGTTCTCGGCGAAGCGGATCGCGAAACGGCCGAGTCACTGTGCTTAGTTGGCACTCTCTATTCCGATCTGAACGACTACAAGTCGGCGCGATCCTATTTCGAGCGGGCGTTGGCGATCTATCGAAAGATCGCGGGTGAAAAACATCGCGACACCGCCACGGTGCTCGGCAAGCTTGGCGGTCTGCTTCGACGCGCAGGTGATCGGGCCGGAGCTCGCCCGTTGCTCGAACAGGCGCTGGCGATTCGCAAGGAAGTCCTCGGCGAAAAACACGCCGAAACGGTCGGGGCACAGATGAACTTGGGCTTGCTGCTAAAGGATTCAGGGCAGTTTGCGGAGGCGCGTCCTTATTTGGAACAGGCGCTGGCGACGCGCCGCGAAGTCCTGGGCCGCAAACATCGACTAACGCTTCAAGCGACGGCGTATCTGGCTGCATTGCTGAGGGAAATGAAAGACTACGCCGCCGCCCGCCCCTATTTCGAAGAGGCGCTGGAAATCAGCCGTGAAGTCAACGGTGAAAAAACCCCCGCCACCGCGGTCTTTCTAAGTGACCTGGGCGCGTTGCTGCGAGACATGGGAGACCTGAACGGAGCGACTCCGCTGCTCGAGCAGGCTCTGGCGATTCGCATCGAGGTGCTCGGCGAAAAAAAGCTGGCAACGGCCTCTTCCTACCGTGACCTGGGCTATTTGCTACACCAAAGGGGACAGCCCGACGTGGCCCTTTCGCACGTCGAGAAGGCCCTGACGATTTGTGAGGCGGTATCGGGAAAAAACAGTGCCGATGCGGCTTCGGCACAGGTCGACCTGGGCTTGCTGCTGAAGGCCACTGGGCAGTTCGCCGAGGCGCGTCCCCACTTCGAAAAGGCGCTGGCGATTCGCCGCGAAGTTTTTGGCTCAAAGGATCGACGCACGGTCGAAGTGGTGGGCTACCTGGGCGTTTTGCTCTACGAAATGGGAGACTACGCCGGCGCCCGCCCCTATTTCGAAGAGGGCCTGGCGATCGCCCGTGAAGTCGCTGGGGAAAAACACCCCGCGACGGCTACCTGGCTCGGCAACCTGGGGGAACTGCTGCGAGCCATGGGAGATTTGAACGCCGCGCGTCCCTTGCTCGAACAGTCGCTGGCGATTCGTCGCGAAGTCCTCGGCCGAAAGAATCAACTGACGGCTGAATCGGCCGTCCGCGTAGGCGTTTTGTTCCAAGAAATGAAAGATTACGCTGCCGCCCGCCCTTATTTCGAGGAGGACCTGGCGATCGCCCGTGAAGTCGCGGGGGAAAAACACCCCGCGACGGCTAAATCGCTTGGTAACCTGGCCGAATTACTGCGGGCCATGGGAGACCCGGACGGGGCGCGTCCCTTGCTCGAACAGGCTTTGGCGATTCGTCGAGAAGTATCCGGCGAGAAGCACGCCGACACGGCCCTGGCGCTGCTGGCCATGGGACTGGTGCTACAGGACATGGAGAAGTGCGACGAGGCGCGTCCTTACCTGGAACAATCGCTGGAGATTCGCCGCGAAGTCTTTGGCCGCAAGAATCGACTGACGGCTGAATCGACTGCCCAGATGGGCGTTTTGCTGCAAAAAATGAAGGATAATCCCGCGGCCCGCGCTTATTACGAAGAGGCCCTGGCGATCAGCCGTGAAGTCTCGGGAGAAGAACACACCGAAACCGCGATTTGTCTCAATCAACTGGGGGAGATGCTTCGAGATATGGGGGACCTCGGCGCGGCGCTTCCGTTGCTCGAACGGTCGCTGGCGATTCGTCGAAAAGTGTCCGGCGAGAAGCACGCACAAACGGTCTGGGCAATGATCGGCCTGGGTGTGCTGCTGCGGGACATGGGAAAGTTCGACGAGGCGCGTCGCCACCTGGAACGCGCGCTGGAGATTCGCCGCGAAGTCCTCGGCCGAAAGAATCGACTGACGGCTGAATCGACTCTCCAGGTCGGCGTTTTGCTGCGGACCATGAACGATTATGCCGCCGCCCGCCCCTATTACGAAGAGGCCCTGGCAATCAGCCGTGAAGTCGCGGGGGAAAAAAACCACGATACCGCCATCTATCTCGCGCACCTGGGGGGATTACTTCGAGACACGGGAGATCTCGACGCGGCCCGTCCATTACTTGAACAGTCGCTGGCGATTCAACAAGAAGTGTCCGGCGAGAAGCACGCCGATACGGTGTCGGCGATGATCGCCCTGGGTGTGCTGCAGCAGAACATGGGGAAGTTCGACGAGGCGCGTCGCCACCTGGAACGCGCGCTGGCGATCCGCCGCGAAGTCTACGGCTCGAAGAATCTCTTGACCGCCGACTCGATGGCAAACATGGGCGTGTTACTCAGCAAGATAGGCAAGCCCGATGCCGCGGTGAAATACCTGAAAAGATCTTTAGCAATCCAACGCGGTATCGTGGGAGAAAAGGACCCTCGGATCGCCACTGTCTGCCGGAGCTTGGGCAATGTGCTTCAAGACATGGGAAATCTGGTCGAGGCGCGTCCCTTGCTCGAACAATCGCTGGCGATGACACAGGAATCACTGGGTGAAAAGAACTCCGAGACCGCGATGGCACATCTCTCGATGGGCGCGCTGCTGCAAAAAATGGGACAGTTCCCCGAGGCGCGGACACAATTCGAACAGGGACTGGCGATTCACCGCGAAGTTTTTGGCGAGCGCCATCGCGATACGGCCACAGACTTGGTTTTCCTGGGAGTGCTGCTCAAGGATATGAAGCTGTACGTCGAGGCGCGTCCCTACCTGGAACAGGCGCTGGCGATTCATCGCGAAGTGAGTGGCGCTAAAGATCAGAAAACGGCCAATGCAGCGTACAACTTGGGAATCTTGCTCTTTTGGAGCGGGGACTATGCCGCCGCGCGCCCCTGCTTCGAAGAAGCCTTGAATATCGATCGCGAAATCCTGGGTGAGAATCATTTCGAAACGGCCATCCTGTACAAAAACGTCGGCTGGTCGCTCTACAAGGCGGGGGAGTTGGCCGAGGCGAGGCCCTACTATGAGCAGGCCTTGAAGATCAACCGCAAAGTCTTGGGCCCAAAACATCTTTACACTGCGTCGTCGTGCGATGATCTGGGCGTGTTGCTACGCGAGATGCACCAGTACACCGCCGCGCTCCCCTATCTCGAAGAGGCGCTGGCGATTCACCGCAAGGTTGCCGGAACAAAACACTATCTGACGGGCATGTCGCTGGCCGAACTGGGGCGGCTTCGTTTCGCCATTTGCGACTTCGCCGCCGCGCGCCCTTTGCTCGAACAGGCCCTGGAAATCCGCAAAGCGTCGCTGGGCGAAGAGCATCCCGATACCGTCGCATCGCTCGCCGATTTGGGCATGCTGACGTTTGAGCTGGGAGACATCGTCTCGGCGCGCCATTACCTCGAACAGGCTCTGACGATTCGCAAAGAAACGCTCGGCGAGAAGCATCCGGACACCGCCGCGTCGTTGGCCAGCGTCGGCAGGCTGTTACTGGAGAGCGGAAGCCCTTCGCTCGCGCGTCCCTATCTCGAGCAGGCCCTGGCAATCCGCCGAGAAGTTTTTGGCGAAAAACACCGGCTTACGGCCGCGTCGCTCGGCGACCTGGGCGTGTTGCTGCGCGGACTGGGAGATTTTGCCGCGGCCCGGCCGTATCTCGAACAATCATTGGTGATTCGCCAGGAAGCTCTCGGCCTGCGAGATCCCGAAACCGCCGCCTCGCACGAAAACTTGGGCATCCTCTTGGCCGCGCAGAATGAATGGTCGCAAGCCGCCGCAGAAGAGGAGCAGGCTCGGCAGATCCTTCGCCGGTACATCGCGCAAACGCTGTCCAGGAGCACGGAAACCGAACGACTTGCCTTTTTGCACAAAGAGGAGCGGCGTTCGTTCCGCAACGCCATGTCGATGGGCTGGCACGAGCGGAAAAACCCGGCTCGCTGCGCGCTGTCGGCCGGTTGGCTGCTCAATGGCCGAGCGATCGCTCAAGAGTCGCTGGCTGCACCGGCCTTGCAAGCCCGTGACGGCCGGCCCGCGGCGGTGCCCCAGTCGACGAAAAATCCGGCGGTCGAACAGGAGGGGACCGGATCGTCGACAGGTGGAGATAGCCCCGCGGAAGCGCCTGACGCCCCGCCGAAGCAAGGCGACACTCTGTCCGAGTCGGATCAGGCGGATGGCCAGGGCGTTCGACCGGAGCCGTGGATCGACCTGGCCGCGGTTCGCCGAAGTCTTCCTGCCGATGCGGTGCTTGTTGAAATCGCTCGGTTCTCGCCGCGCGACTTTGCGGCCAAGGGGAAATTGGAAAAATGGCAGCCGGCCCGTTATGCCGCTTGGATCATTCCGCCAGCCGGCGCAGAGGGCGTGCGGATTGTCGACCTGGGCGAAGCCGAACCGATCGATCGGGCGGTCGTGGCCGCCCGCCGCGCGCTGACGCGTGCTCCGCCGGCCGACGGAGCGGGCGATCTGAATGATGGTGCCGCCCAAGCGATTCTGCGCGAAGCCCCCGGCAAATTGGCGCGCCTCGCGCTCTATCCTATCCTTGCCCAAATCGGCGCTGCCAAACGGTTGATCATCGCCCCCGACGCGTCGTTGTGGCTCGTCCCCTGGGGTGCCTTGCCGCTGGCCGATGGGCGGTATGCCATCGAGGAATATGAGATTCATTATGTGGTCACCGGGCGGGATTTGATCGCGCCGCATCGGCCAGCGACCGAGCCCGCCGGAGCGATCGTGATGGCCGATCCTGACTTTGATTTAAGTGCGGAAAAGGTGGCGGCGACCACGCAAGCGGCCTTGCAAAAACTGGAGCGCGTCGCGGTCAACCAGCCGGCGAGCCGGCAGGTCTCCGTTGATCTCGGAACCATTGCTCCGCGAGAACGGCTCGTAGCGGCGGCGACGGTAGAGCGCGCTCTCCCCAAGCTCGCCAGCTATGCCGGTAAGCCAATCCTCTTTTCCGAGCAAGATGCCTTGGAAGGAGTTTTCAAAGCGCTCGTCGGACCCAAAGTGGTTGTGGCGAGTGCGCAGGGCTTTTTCCTCGTCGACGAACAGCTTGAATCGGGTGACCGCGGTGGCATGCCAGCGCCGGACGAAAAGCCGTTGGAGAATCCTCTGCTCCGCTGCGGGCTGCTGCTGGCCGGCTGTAATCAGCTTCTGGAGAGCGCTGACAAGCCCGCGGGTGATAGGGACGACGGGATTTTGACCGGCATGGAGATTGTCGGCACTGATTTGCGTGGCACGGAGTTGGTCCTCCTTTGCGGCTGCGACACCGGCTCGCCTGATGTGCGCAGCGGCGCCGCGGCGGCCACTCTGCGGCAGGCATTTCAATTGGCCGGAGCCGAGGGGGTGGTGGCCTCGCTGTGGCAAGTGCCCGACGCCCAAATGGCCGAGTTGATCGGCGCGTTGCTGGCGAATCTCGCCGCGGGCCAGTCGAAGGCCGACGCACTGCGCAGTGCCCAGCTCGCGATGATCGCCGCGCACCGCACTGAGGACCGTAGCCAGCCAGTCTCTTGGGCGGCGCTAACGCTGACGGGGCGATAGAAGCCGATTTGGTGGGCTGAGAATTAGCCCCATCGCCGTCCAAATCTCAAGCCAGTGCCACTCTCAGGCCCTGTGGCATTTTATCGCCGCAATGGTCTGGGTACCTGATTGTCGACTGCATCCGCCGCACTCAAGCCAGTATTGAACCGCCGTCAGAATTTGTCGGTGGGCGTGCCGCTGCCGGCGGCGGGCTTTTCGCTCTCTTCCAACTTGTAGAGGGGCAAGTAGCGGTAATAGACCTCGAGCGTCAGCGCCGAGAGGCTGGTCATCATGATGCGGCCGCCGGCATCGCCCCACTGGTCTTTGACCGGTTCGACGGGATCCCAACTACCCCGGGCACAGCCCTGTTTGGCCTGCGTGGTGATCAAGAGCTTGCGCATCTTGCGATTCCAGTTGTCCCAGTCTGGCCCGGGCACGTTGTGCAGCACCTGGGTCGCGTAGTACCAGTAGTAGATGTTTCGCCTCTCGATGGCTGGAAGTTGCGCGGGGCTCATCAGGAAGCCGACCCCCTCGACCATGGCCGGATCGCTCCGTTTCATTCCCAGGTATTGCGAACACAAAAGTCCGACGCTGGTCATCGACGGCGTCGGGCCCAGCTCCGTGTTGTAGGCGAACAGCCCACCGGCCTTGCCGTGAGCGGTGCTTTGGAGCCATTTTTGCGCCCCGGTGAGGGCGGCCGGAGGAACGTTGAGGCCGGCCATGATGCCGCTTTTGAGGGCCATGATTTGCCAGCCGACGACCGAGGTGTCCCCCGCTTCGTCGGGCAATCCCTGATACCACCAACCGCCGCGGGCAGGATTCTGCGCCGCGCAAATAAAATTGAGCGCCCGCTGCGCAGCCACCTTGACGTCGGGATCGTGACTCAGCCCATAGGCTTCGCACAGGCAGATCGTCGTCAGGCCGTGCGTGTACATGCGCTGCGAGCTGCCGGCCGACAAATCGCCATCGGGCTTTTGGTTGCCGATCAGCCAAGCCAGGCCGGCCCCGATGTTTTTGCGGTAGGGGCCATTCTCGTGGTGGGTTTGACCGGCGGCGAGGAACGGCAGCAGGGCCATGGCCGTGGCGGCCGCGTCGGAGTCGGCCGATCCGCGGCCGGTGCAGGTGGCATCCTTGCATCCCGCTTGAAAGTTGGCCAGGCTCCAGTTGCCGCCGTGGAGTTGGTGGCGTGCGAGCCAGTTGAGAGCGCCGGCCACGGCCTGTTCGCTGTCTTTGGTGGCGCCATCGCCCAGCATCCGCCCGCGCGCCTCTTTGCCGCGCGTGGCGAATCCCAGGTCTTTGCCGCCAGGACGGCCGCCGTCGCGCGAGCCATCGATGTTGCCGAATCCGCGCGATGAGCCCGGGCCGGGGCTGAGCAGCGCGAAACTATCGCTGCTGCCCGCTGGCGGACCGCTCGGTTCGGCGCCGCCGGGTTCTGTCTCGGACGCGGTGAGTTGCTGGCTCGCGGACGATTCGGCCAAAAGCAGCGTGTCGGTATTCAGCGGGCTCGGTTCGAGCGGCGAATCACTCATCTTGAAATTGGTGATCTCGGGATCGGGAGCCAGAGTTTCCATCGCCGCCTCGAACGACGGTGCGCCTTCGGTTGGCGGTTGGGCGACCATGTTCATCGTCGCCACGACGACCGCGAAGATGACGGCATGGACTGTAACGCTCAAGGCCCAGGCCGCGCCGCGCGATTGAATCCACCACCGCGTCTCTTCGACCACGGTCGACCACTGCAGGCTGTGAGAAGCTGCCGACATGATTGACGCACCTTGTCTGAGGACATGAAACGAGCCAACGCCGGCGAGCGCGGAACGAGAGCCAGTGAGAATACCGCCGAGGCCATCGCCAGAGTTGCTTTGGGTCGATGGCTCGCTTGTGCCTCCCTCCCCGCCCGTCGACGAATTATCCTCCCGGCTCATGGCGCGGGTCAAGTTGGCGGCCGCCGAGTCGGGTAATGGAAAAATGTCGGTGGCGCGCTCCGTGTCGGCGATTGTCCGGTGACCCGTTTGTGGCCACCGGCAGAGCCGAACCGGCCCAATCGATAAATCTCCAATCGGCAAGCAGTCATTGGCCAGCAGCCATCGACAACATCGAAGCGGCTGCCGGAGTGCCAAGAAACGACGCAGTTCCCTAACTGCCAAGAAACCGACGAGTTTATCGGGGGGGTGGCTGACCGGGCTCGAACCGGCGTCCCCCCCGCTGTCTGCCATCTCGGCGGAGCACTTCGTCGTCGCAGCCGGTGGAGTCAATCATCGGACAATTGCGAGGAAACGGTCGGTTTGCGTCGGCAGCTTGCCAGGCAGTTTGGCCGGTGTTCAGGGCACGATTTACGGGATGCGGGTCGATCGGCAAGCGCAAGAGTGGTCTAGGTTATTTCTTCGCAATGCATTAGACCTTTGCCTCTCTTGCGCAAATTGGGGCCTCGATGATCGCGCAAACCCTGAAACAATTCGCGGAGTCGAAAACTCGCCGTGGACAAACATCGATCCTATTCTGCCGGACTTTCTGCCTCGCAGGCGAACGCCGGAATGCTGGCGCGCTGGCCTGAGCGGCATCAACGATCCAAAGCGCATGAGCAGCCAATGGAACTATGCCCGTTGGTTTCGCAAATGCAGCGACATTCTTGTGCGGTGCGAAAAAACGCTGCCCCTACCACGCCTTGGCGCAACTCACCTTGGCGCGGGTAAAACCGTCGGGCGTGAGTCCGACGCTCGTCCGCAATAGGAAGAAGGCTGCATGAGAACTGCACCGGTTCACGTTCTGGCCAAACCGGTCGGCAAGCAAATCCGGCCGAAGGAGAACGTGCCTTCGCTCCAGTTGGCGAGGGTCGATCCGCATCCGTTCGCGCGCTGTGTCAATCCTCATCTGGCAGACTTGCTGAGCAGGTTGTGGCTCGACAAGCGATTTGTGCGTGGAGAAGGCTGCGAACTGATCGACGATCATGGCCGACGCTATCTCGACTGCATCGCCGCGTATGGAGCGCTGCCGTTCGGATTCAACCCGGTGAAAATCTGGCAGAGCCTCGAGGAGGTGCAGCGCAGCGGCGAGCCGAGCTTCGCGCAGCCTGCTCTGCTGGACGCCGCCGGTGAGCTGGCCGAGCGGTTGTTGGCCATCGCTCCGTCCAACCTGCGCTATGTAACGTTCGCCAACAGTGGCGCCGAGACGATCGAGGCCTGCATCAAACTGTGCCGGGCCGCCACTGGCCGACTCGGAATTCTGTCCACGGACAACAGCTTTCACGGCAAAACACTCGGAGCCCTCTCGGCCACCGGCAATCCGCATTATCAGGAAGGATTCGGCGCGCCGAGCAGCGACTTCCACACCATCCCGTATGGTGACGTCGAGGCGCTGCGTCGTGAACTGAAAACTCATCCCGGCCGTTACGCCGCCTTCCTGGTCGAACCGATTCAGGGGGAAGGGGGCATCATTGTCCCGCCGGCTGGCTATCTGACAGCGGTGCGTGAACTCTGCACGCGCTTTGGCGTCCTGCTGGTGCTGGACGAGATCCAGACGGGTCTGGGACGCACCGGCGAAATGTTTGCCTGCCTGTCCGAAGGGGTCCAGCCCGACGTGATGACCCTGGCGAAGGCGCTGGGAGGGGGCCTGATGCCGATCGGCGCCATGCTGTGTACCGAGTCCGCCTATACCGAGAGTTTTGCCTTGAGGCATTCCTCGACCTTCGCGGCGAATACGCTTTCGTGCCGGGCTGGGTTGGCCACGATCGAGATGCTGACCTGTGATGACAACGCCCTGGTGCGCCGTGTGAAGCGTAATGGAGCCAAGCTCAAGGAGGGCCTGCTCGCATTGCAACGCCGCTTCCCCCAGTTGATCGCCGAGGTGCATGGGCGAGGCTTCCTGCTGGGGATTCGATTCGTTCGCAATCGGCATCTGTGGCCGGAAAGCCTGCTGGGCGTGGCTCTCGAACAGGAGTTCTTCACTCCGCTGTTTGCCAGTTACATGCTCAACGTCGAAGGCATCCGCGTCGCACCGACGCTGAACGGCAAGTCGGTGATCCGCATCGAGCCGGCGCTGACCATGACCTGGCCGCAGTGTCAACGGATGCTGAGGGCTCTGGAGCGGACGCTCGCCCTGTTCGCGACCGGCGACACGGGACGCATTCTGGCGTCGATCATCGAAGGCGAGCCTCAACCGTTGGTGTGGGCGACTCCGCCGGAAAAGCCGTGGGTGACGGTCAAACCCCAGCCCGCCGAGCGCCGCTTCGCCTTTCTGATGCACCCGTTGGATTATGGCAACGCCGTCGACTTCGACTCGTCGCTGGCCTACTTGGATGATCAGTCGCTGGAAGAGGTCGTCCGAAATGTTTCCGGGCTGGCCGAACCATTCGTGGTGAGCCATGGCCGCGTGGTCGCGAAAACCGGCGAGACGGTTTATGGCGAGTTCATCACCTTGCCCAGGACAGCGGATGAACTGGCCGCGATGCCCAAGGAAGAGGCGGCCGCCTGCGTCCGCAGCGCGCTGCACCTTGCCCGCGACCGAGGGGCCGAGATGGTTGGGCTGGGCGCTTTTACGTCCGTCGTCACCCTGGGTGGCAAAGCCGTTTCGGACGAGGGTGTACCGATCACGACGGGCAATTCGTACGCTGCGGTGGCATCGGCCGACGCCGCTCGCAAGGCGTTGGCCTTGGCTGGAAACTGCGAGGACAACCCGCCCGATGCCGCGATCGTGGGAGCCACCGGAGCCATTGGTCGAGCCATGGCCCTGCTGCTGGCCGAGGACGTGGGCCGGCTGACCCTGGTCGGCAATCCCGAATCATCGCGGAGCCGTGTTCGCGAACGTCTGCTGGAGCGAGCGGCCGACCTGGTTGATTTTGTCGCGGCCCTCTCTGCCGAAGGAGTGAACTTCAAACCAGGCACCTTCGCCGCCAGGCTGCTGACGCTGCTGCCCTGCCGAGGGGAAGAAGTGATCGCCCAACTGGAACGGACCGGTTGGCTGGTTCTGACACAGGATACGAAGGCGGCCGTGCGCGGAGCCCGGCTGGTGGTGACGGCGACGAGTTGCACCGGCAGGATGGTCGGACCGGAAGATCTGCAGCCGCGCGCCGTCGTGTGCGACGTGTCGCGCCCCGCCAACGTGTGCCGGCAGGTCATGGCGGCTCGGCCCGACGTCCTGGTCATCGACGGCGGCATTATCGCCGTGCCGGACAAATCGATCCTGAGTCAGTTCGGGCTTGGCCCTGGCCAGGTTTACGCCTGCATGGCGGAAACGATGATGCTCACGCTGGCCGGGCACCTGCGCAATACCAGTATCGGAACGGACCTGTCCCCGGAGACGCTGCAACTCTTGCGGTCGCTGGCGGACCGGTACGGCTTCGAGGTGGCCCGGCTGCGCAGCTTTGGGCAGACGGTGGAGGAATGAAACAGGCGCGGGCATCCCACAGCTCGCTCAACGTCGACAGGTGACACGCATGAATCGGATGGACGGCCTTTACGAGTCGATCGATGCCGTCCCGTTGGACGAGTGGGAACAAGTGTGCGGCGCGACGCCGACCTGTTTCATGGAGCCCGGCTTCCTGCGTGCCCTGGAACGGACATTGCCGGATCAGGCCCGCATCTTTCACGCGATTTTTCGCTCACCCGACGGCCGGCCGACGGCCTGCGCCAGCCTGTGTCTCTACCCGGTCGATCTGTTTTCGTTGGCGAGCCCGGCGATTCGCGATCGGACCGCCTGGCTGCAAAGACTGCTGCCGGGCCTGACGCGGCTCAAGATCCTGATGTGCGGTCTGCCTTTCTCGGCCGGCCAAAGCCATTTGGCCTTCGCGCCGCGAGCCGATCGGCCGCGGGTGCTGGAACAACTCGATCTGCTGCTGCGTCAGTTGGCCCAGCGCGAGAAGGCCACGCTGATCGTGCTGAAGGAGTTTGGCGAAGAGGAGCAGCCCGACATGGATTGCCTGCTCCGGCGGGGCTATGTCCGCGGCGATTCGCCCCCGATGTACGAGTTGGAAAAACCCTTCGCCAGCTTCGACGAATATCGTGCCGCGCTGAAGGCCCATTACCGGACCAACGTCAAACGGGCAGAGCGCAAGTTCGCCACCGCCGGCTGCCGCCTGGTGCGTCTGACGAACCTCGACGACATTCGACGCGTCTACACGCCGGAAGTTCACCGCCTCTACGAAGCGGTCGTGATGAATTCGGAGACGCGGCTCGAAGTCCTGTCGCACGACTTCTTTCTCGAACTGGCTGGGCAATTGCCCGGTGAGCTGGCCCTGACCGTGGCCTATCGGGAAGACCGCTTGATCGGCTTTACCTGGGAACTGGTCGATGGGCCGGTCTATCACTTCCTGTTCATGGGCCTGGATTACCGTCAGACCGTCGACACCGATCTCTATTTCAACCTGGTTTACCAGGCGCTCGATCACGCCTTTCGATCGGGCGCGGGCGTCGTTCACGTCGGCCAGACCGCCGATGGATTCAAGAGCCTGCTCGGCTGCCGCGGCAACCGCCGCTATCTTTATGGCCGGGGCGTGGGGCCAACCTTCTCCTGGATTCTGCGGCGGGCTGCCGGTCTGCTGTTTCCGCCTCGACCCAAACTGGCACCGCACGACGTATTCAAGGCGACGGTGGCGGGGACCGGTATGCCGCCAGTCGCGTCGCTCGCTATGCCGCTCGCGCGTTTGGCGACGGCATCGGCTCCAGTTGCACGATCGACGCATCGCTGAGCAGCGGGATGATCACTGGCCAAATTTATTGCCGAGCGGTCTGCCAGTGCATAAAAAAACCCCGCGATTCCCAATTGGCAGGGAATCGACGGGGTTTTTGCGAAGGGGTGGCTGACCGGGCTTGAACCGGCGACCCCCAGATCCACAATCTGGTGCTCTAACCAACTGAGCTACAGCCACCACAAGCGGCGCGCGTGTGGACACCGTCCGCCTCCGCCGCCAAGCCGACATAATACCCCGATCCGCCGCCGAGGGTCAACGCCGACAGGCGAGCGGAGAAGCCGGCCGAAACCGGGATGCCTAGAGGTCGGACCGCCGCCACGCTAAAAAAGAGAGCAATTCGGTCGGTTGCCGGCACGTGCCACATCAAAGGAGTCGATGCGATGGCTTTTGCGAACCGCCGGCGGGCGTGGCAAATTTCAGGATTGGTGCTGACGCTGGTCTTCGGGGATGGCCTCCGATCGGTCGCCGAGGATGCCCCGGCGACGGATTCAGACCGGCTTCCGACGAATATTCACGATTCGTCGAGCGACGCCGAGGCGAAGGCGGCGGACGATCACTCGACGGGGCAGAAAGGGCTCAGGGAAGAACTGAAGAAACTCGACGATGCGCTCGCAAACGATTGCAAGGACATGCCCGCTCGGCAGCGGCGGGCCGAGATTCATTTGGTGCTTGGCGAGAACGATCTCGCCCTGGCCGACGCGGATTGGCTGATCGCCGAGCAGCCCGACGAGGGGAGCTACCATCGATTGCGGGGCAGAATCCACAGCAAGCTAGAAGATTACAAGCAGGCGATCGTCGATTTTAGTGAGGCGTTGCATTTGGACCCGGAAGACGCCGAGAGTTATCGAGAACGTGGGATCGCATATTGTGAGACCGACAACTACAAAGCCGCCGCCGTCGATCTAAACAGTGCGATACTCAGAGCGCCGGACGATGAAATCGCGCGCTGGCGTTTCGCTGATGTCCTGTCGCAACTCGGGAAATATGAGGACGCCATCCGCGAGGCGGATTACCTGGTCGAAAAAAGCCCAGACAATTCCTCGAACCTGCGGCTGCGGGGCTACATCCAGCAGGACTGGGGGTTTTTCGACAAGGGACTCGCCGATTTGTCGCAGGCGATTCGACTCGATCCCAAGGATGCGAAAGCACACCGCTGGTACGCGAAGATCTTCCACGCGCAAGGTCGCGACCAGGAAGCGGTCGCCATGTTGGACAAAGCGATCGAACTCGACCCGAAAGAAGTCGAGGCCTATGTCGAGCGCGCGACGGTTGACTGTGCCATGACAAATTGGCCCGCCGCGCTGGCCGGTTTCAGCGAGGCAGCTCGATTGAATCCCACCTGGGGGCACGCGCTGGTGCAGCGGGCGGCGATCCGCGCGTTGACCGGAGATCGGCAGCGGGCGATCGCCGACTATTCCGTGGCAATGGCGGAAGTGGCACCCCGTACGTTGGCCGTGTGGCAGGACCCGCTTTACGAGACGACTTCGAAAATGGGATTGCCCCCCGTCAGCGGCGCCGCGCCGGCGGCGGAAAGCATTCTCGCCGAATTTACCGTGGCAAACTGCGGCGTCATTGTCGTGACGGCGTGCGTAGGGGAAAAAACATTGCGGATGGCACTCGATACCGGTGCGGACTGCACGATGTTCGACGAATCGCTTAGGGATTTGCTGGGCGCGGAGATCGGCATGACGAGTGTCAGTACGCCCGGGGGTCCGGTCCGAGCGTCTAAATTTGGCCCGATCACTTTGAGCCTGGGTTCCGCTGGAAAGATAAGCACGCGCGGGCCGACGTTCTGTGCTAACCTTGGCGTCATGAACGAGGCAACCGATGTTCGCCTCGACGGCATCGTGGGAATGGATGTGCTGTCTCAGTTTGTTTTTCAGGTTGACCTGGCCCGGCGCAAGGCCTATCTGCTGCGATCCTGCCCTGACGATGCGGGCGTAGCAGTCCCGTTTATGGATCCGGATCTTTCCGTAATGCGAAACAGGAATGCGAACGTCGGGTATCCGGCACCGGAGATTCTATTGACGCTTCCGGGCGGCAATGAGGTCCCGTTTCTCGTCGATACTGGATACGCGGGAAGCCTGGGTCTTGAATCAACAATTTGCGAGCAGGCCATCACGCAGCAGAGAATCTCCCTGCTCGGTGATACTTTGGGTGGGGGACTCCAGAGTGTCGAAACACGGCGATTAGGGATTCTGGAAACGATTCGGCTCGGAGAGTTTCAGCACCGGAATCTGATGATTGACGAAGTCCGGTCGTTCAATATCATCGGACTGAACTACCTGGCGCGATTTGTCGTCACCTTCGATTTCCCGCGCAGGCGACTGCTGCTCAGGCCGTCGCCGCTGTTCGCCGTTTCCGAAGCCGAGCGAACGTTGCGGATGGGAAAGCTTTGGATTGATGGAATCCACACCGCATCGCCTGCGGAAATGGTTGAGTGCCTCGACAAGCTGATTCGGGCCGATCCCGGCAATCCGGCTCGCTATATGCCCCGCGTGCGGTATCGCGTAACACAGGGGAACTATGACCAGGCGATTGAAGATCTTGACGTGATGATTCGTCTTAATCCGCGCGATGCGACGAGCTTTTATGCTCGCGGGAACGTATTTTGTTATAAGCGCGACGCCGATCATGCGATGGCCGATTTTGACCAGGCCATCGCGCTCGAACCCACGATGACAAGTGCCTGGCGTAATCGTGGGCTGGTTTGGGCCACCAAGGGAGACTTTCAACGCGCGCTGCACGACTTGGACGAAGCTTTGCGGCTGAGTCCAACCTACAAAGAGGCTGCCGAGGAGCGCCGGCTGGTATTGGCGGCGTTGGAAAGGAGGAACGCCGCGAGTGTGCCAGAAAAAAGCGTTGCCCCTCGCGCTTGCTGCCCCAAAAAATGCCGAGCCCATCCTTGCCTGCGGCGGTGGCGGCAGCGACGGATGGTGTTTGCCCGGTAGGCGGATTGGCGCCTGTTGCCCGGCGGCGGGCACGACTCCGTACCTTCTGAGGTTTTGGCTACTCGCAAGCCGACCCGCAACCCGGGCCGGGCGGAACGCGTCAGCGGAAGCGGAAGAGACGAGGCCGCATGCCTCGGAAACGGCTTGGTGGCGTCGGAGAAGGAGACGCAGGCTTTGCCGCCGGATCGTTTGGCGGCGATGCGGCCGGCGCAGGCTCGCTCGGTGGAACTCCGGTTGGCGCAGGCTCGTTCTTCGGCGCAGGCTCATTCGTCGGCGACGTGCTCGGTGCAGGCGCACTCGGTGGCAACACGGTCGGCACAGGCACAGCCGGCGGTAACTCTTTCGGCGCGGGCACAGGCGCCGGAGCAACACTCGGGGCAGGCTCGTTTTTCGGCGCGGGCACAGGCGCCGGTGCAACACTCGGGGCAGGCTCGTTCTTTGGCAATACCGTCGGCGCGGGCGCAGTCGGCGGTAACTCTTTCGGCATCGGCGCGTTCGGTGGCGACTTGCTCGGCGCGGGCTCGTTCTTTGGCAACACCGTCGGCAAGGGCACCGTCGGCGCGGGCGCTGTCGGCGGTACCTCTTTCGGCATCGGCGCGTTCGGTGGCGCCTTGCTCGGCGCGGACTCGTCCTTTGGCAACACCGTCGGCGCAGGGGCAGCCGGCGGCGCTACCGGCGGTGCAGGCACGGTCGGCGGCACTACGGCCGGCGCGAACCCGGGCGGCGGTACGACGTCCGGCGCAGAGGCGCTCTTCGGCAACACCGTCGGCACAGATGCAGGCAACTCCTTCGGCGCAGATGCCGGCGGCGACGCCACCGTTGGCGCAGGCACAGGCGTGGGCAACTCCTTCGGTGCGGCCGCGCTGGGCATTGCGACCGCCGGCGCGGGCGCGGCTTTTGGCAACGCGGCCGGGGCAGCCGCGGCCGCTGGTAGCACGATCGGCGCGGACTCGCTCGGCGGCAACTCTTTCGGCACCGACCTATTCGGCGCTATCCCAGTCGACGCAGCGACACTCGCCGCGGGCTCGCTGGCCGCCGCCACGCTGCCAGTCTCGGGCGGGGCAGCTGCGGGAGAGGCTGCCGATGGTGACCAGGCGGTCGGTTCGGCCAGAAAGGTGACCGGCGTCACACGGGGCAGGTTCAGCTCCCAGTTCCAGCGGTCGTCGTCGAGACGCTGGGCTTCGGCCTGCTCGAAATGCCGCGTCGAATAAACGGTTTGAACGCCGATTGACGCCGCCCCGTCGTCGAAAGAGACGTGGGCAAAATATCCACCGCCGTGGGGGACAACATTCACCGATCGGACCCGCCAGTCGGGATGCACGTTCTCAAGCGCGGCCGCGAAGGAAGGCCAGAACTTGCTGAGCGAGTCGTCCGCCGGAAGGTCCAACTGCCGATCGGCGGCGGAGTGGTTGGCAGTTTCGGCGTGAAAATTGCCGCAAATCGCCAAAACTTTCGCCGCCGGGGCCAGCCGGGCTCGCTGGCTGGCCAGGTTCGCGGCCATGGCGGCATCGCGGCCGACGCAGACGGCCACGAACTCGTCCGAGAACGGCGGCGACATTGCCTTGGGATCCATCTTTTCGATTTTCGCGTCCGCTTTGGCGGTCTCGGCTTGCGATTCGTCGAAACAGATCAGCTTCCAGCGGTAGGGGGGAGACAACGCGGTGCGGATGAGCGTGAGCGCCTGAATGTTGCCCCGCCCATCGGCGACCGGCTTGGCGAAGAACTCGGGGACCGTCTTGGTTTTTCCCGTCGCCCAATCGGTCAAGGCCCCTTGCTGGTCGGCCGGGACTTCCAGCGCGAGAATGCCATAGCCCAACTTCGAGAGGGGCGCGAGCAGGGCCGCCGCCACGGCCGGCACTTCTTGCGATCCGTGCAGTTCGCCCAGGATGAGGACATCGCTCTCGCCGGCCAGAGTGCAGAGAGCTCGTTGGGCCGGAACCGGCAACGGGTAGGGCTGGATGTTTTTCGGGACGGCTGGCTTGGCAACGGCCTGTTTCGGAGCAACTTGCTTTGGAACGGCTTGCTTCGGAATGACCTGAGCTCGCGCGGCAGGCGCCGCGAAGATCAGGCACAGCGAACCGAGGAAGAATAAAAAGTAGAGGGGCAAGAATCCAAAATGACGTGTCGACATCACGAATCCTTTCTCCGCCTTTCGGCGGTCAACGCAGCCTGCTTTACGAAGCCGACGACCAACGGATGGGGCTCGGCCGCCGTCGATCGCAATTGCGGAACAAAGAGCGTGCCCAGAAAAAATGGGTGGCCCGATAGCTCCATCATACGAATCTCTCCCTCACGATCGCGGCCGACGACTCGCAGCGCGCTGTCGGCGAAGATCGGCGCGTACTCGGGATGGATCGCGAAATTACAATAATAGCGTTCTTCGACTCGGGCTGCACCATAAAGTCTGGCGGCCAGGCTGTCGGGCGCGATCGCGATCGGCAGCACCCGGTCGACAAGTGAACAGGCCAAGCGCGCGATGATCAATTGCGAAGCGTCGGGGTCGTACTCGGCATGTGCGGCATCTTGAAAATCCAGCACGTTACGAGCGTATTCGAGAACCAAATGCTGGAACCCGCCGCACGTGCCCAACAACGGAACGTGCGACTCGCGCGCAAAGCGAATCGCCCGCAGTGCGCCGGCCAGGCTGCGATAGGGGCTGCCCGGCGCGATCCAAAATGCGTCGGCAGATTGAAGAAGCGACGCGGCGCCGGTCGAATCGAAGGCGGTGGGCGATTCAAAGGCGCTCGTCGAGACCCAAATCGGATCGAGCTCGACGTTGGTGCTGGCCGCGGCGTGTTTCAAGGCCGCGTCGGTCGCGCGATGAGGCAGAAAGGCGTCGTTATATTCGCCAACGATGACGAGCTTGGCGCTGGTCGAACTTGTCACGGCTCGCCATGCCTCCCATTGTGTTGAAAAATTGGGACAGGCACCTCACGACGACGATTTTTTTCTGCACTTCGGCAGCGCCGTTCGGAGGCCAGTCCCATTTTTCAACTTGCCACGGCTCGCCATGCCCCCTATTTCAACACGTTTGTGAAGGTGTGATAGGAGGACAGCCGCGGCGGCGGCGAGGTTCATTCGACGATCGCCGGAACGGCGGCGACGACATGGCCGTGGAAGAAAATGATGAACAGGGCGACCGAAATCAGGATGCTGACGGCCGGAATCAGCCAGAAGGTGCGCCAGTCGGTCACCCGCTCGCTGACACCTGTGGCGGGATCGACCACCTCGCGCGTCAGCCGCTGATTGAGCCAGCCCGAGGCTTCGGTGCCGAGATACATGCCGAGTCCGTAGGTCAACACGGCAAACAGAGCCTGGCCACTGGCGGAGATCGTGCGGGGAGCGGCTTCGTCGACAAACATAAAGCCGGCCGTGAAGAAGAAGTCGAAGCAGATGCCGTGCAGGGCCACGCCCAAGACGACCAGGGCCAGCGGTTTGCCGAGGGAGAAGAAGCCGAACCGCAGTCCCCAGGCGGCCATGCCGATGGCCAGCACCCACTTCATGCCAAAGTGATTGAGCGACCAGCCGACGATGAACATGGCCCCCAGCTCGACCCATTGGCCGACGGTTGTCAGCGGACCGACGTTGTCGCTGCGGATGCCGACCTTCTTCTCTAAGAAGATGGCGATAAAGCCGAAGTAGAAGGAGGCGGCGATGGCGATCAGGAATGCGACGCCAAAGAAGACGGCGAACGACGGATCGCGAAACAAAGCCACTGCTTCGAGGAACGGCAGCGTCTTGGCGTCGTGCGACGGAGGGGTGTGGGGGAGCCAGAACGAAAAGACGCCCAGCACCAGTGACAAGGTGGCGGCCAACAGAATCGGTCGATTGCTGACTGGCTGGCCCGGCTTGAGAAGGAGCTTGAGGAAGAGATTCGCCGAGATCCAGCCGAGAGTGCCCCACAGGCGGATCAGCGGAAAATCGGCCCCCCCCTGAGGGAGATGGGCAAACGTCAAAGGATTGACGAGCATGATCGTCGGGGCAAACGTCAAGGCATAGACGAGCGTCACCCAGTAGAAGAGACGCTGATGGGTGATCCGGGCCAGGCAGAACAACAGCGCCGCCCCGACCAGTTGCAAAACGCCCATCACCTGCTCGCCGGCAAAGTAGCGATCGGCGATCGCTCCGACAAACATCGGCGCGATGATCGAGCCGAGCGACATCGTGGCGTAGATGTTGCCGATCCCCTTGCGCGAAAACTTTAGGCCTTCGAGATATTGCCCCAGCACGACCCACCAGGCACCCCAAATCGCGAACTCCAAAAAATGGAGCGCCGACAGCGGAATCCGCAGCGCCATGGTCAGCGGCGGAACAACTTCGGCAGCCGCCGTTTCGGCCAGTGCCGCGCCGGCCAGCGCCATGAGGGATGCAACATTCATCGACAGCAAACTCCCAGGCGAACGAAGGGGATAGGACCGCGGGTTTGTCGCAGCGCGTGTGGAGGGCGGAAACGCCGGCCAGCGGATTTTAACCCTCGCGACGGGCAAACGGAAGCCGCGCTTTCCGGTCGCCGGGCTCAACTCCGCCGAGCCAAACCGCCCGCGTGGGGTAAGCTTGGGATGCGAGATGGTGCCTGCCGAGCGCGGCCCATGCGCGTTTTTCCTCTGAATCGGGTGGTAGCGATTATGCAACGCTTGTCGGATCGACCCGGCCCGTCGCCGTGGCACGCCCGCGGGGCTTTGGCCGTGGCCGCGGTCACGGTGCTGCTGCTGGTGGCGGTCACATTTTCGCCGCTGCGGAGCGGTTTTGCCGACGCGCCCAGCCGCGGGGCAGGGGACGTCGAGCTCTATCAGGCCGAGGCAGCCCGGATCGCCGCCGGCGACAGCTATTATGCGGCCGTCGAAAGCGAGCTGCGCGAGCGCGGCTATCCGATGCAAAGCGTCTTCAATTGGCGCACGCCGTTGCCGGTGTGGCTGGTGGCCATGTTGCCCCCGGGGGGCGCTCAAGTGCTGTTGATGGGAACGGCCGGCGTGATGTGGCTGTTGGGGCTGGCACTGTTGGGACGCGAGTTCGGCCGGCTGGGCATCGCGGCCGGCATGGCGACGATCAGCGGAGCGGTGTTGCCCTGTTTGCTCGACGACGTGTTTATTATGCCCGAGGTGTGGGCCGGTGTGCTGATTGGCCTGTCGGCTGCGGCCTATGGGACCGAGCGGAATCGCTTGGGGCTGTTTGCGGCGCTGGCGGCGCTCTTGCTGCGTGAGCTGTCGGCCCCGTGGTGCCTGGTCTGCCTGGCGTTTGACGTGCGTGCCCGTGGACGCCGGGCCGCGGCGCCGTGGGCCGCTGGTTTTGCGGTTTACGGGGCGCTGTATCTCCTGCACTTATCGCAAGTGTTGCCGCGGATCGCGCCCGGCGACATTGCCCAGGCGCAGGGCTGGGTCCGTTTTGGCGGCGCCGGCTTCTTGATCTCGACCGTGCAGATGAATATCTGGTTGCTGTTGGCCCCGCAGTTTTTGGCCGCCTTGTATCTGACGGCGGCACTGGTGGGAGCCGCAACCTGGTCGAGCCCGGCAGGCAAGCGGATTGCTTGGGGCGTGGTGCTGTACGCCGTGGCGTTTTCCGTGGCGGGGCAAGCGATCAATCAATACTGGGGCTCGCTCACCGCCCCGCTCTTTGCCCTTTCGGCCGCGGCGGCACCGGCGGGTCTGGTTCGCCTGTGGCACGCGGCAAATCTGGGGCGCACGGTGCTGGCCGGCCCCGAGGCGGTTGGCGCGAGCTGAGGAGAGTGGGTCAGGCCGCGGAGCTTGATCAAACGCTCCCGCCTGCGCATGAAGGGAGGAGAGTGGAGGTCCGGAAGCGTTCGCTGCACAATTCTAGCCGGATGCCGGGGTGACGAGTACAATACGTTCGGTGTCATTCCAGGATTGGCGGATGCGACAATTCGAGCTGTTTCCAACGCAAGCAACCCGTCCAGACCCAATGCAGATCGCAAATGGAAAGCCGCAAGCTCGAAGCTGAGAATCTTCCGCTAAAAAATCCGGCGACGCGCGAGGCGATCGAGCTGGCGTCGAGAATCATCAGCCTCACCAGTTCGCTGTTCCGCGCCGAGGCGACGTTCTTCGAGAGCTGTGATCCAGAGTTTCCCGGTGATCGATATCATGTCGTCGCGGTGGAGACATCGCTGAGTCCAGCGGAGATCGTGCGCGCCGAGCAGCAGTGGATTTCAGAGGTCATCTCGATCGCTCCAGAGTGGGAATCCTTACGGCTCAGCATCCGCGCGAAGTAAATGGACGGCAACGACTTCATCGATTTCGCCAGCGAGCTTTCCGCTTCGGATGCGATCGGTCCAGCAGCGTGCCGAACGGTTGTAAGCCGTGCATATTACGGCGCATTCCACCTTGCGCTGGCGCTGGTCGAAGAGTTCGGATTCTTTTCGAGGCGATCCGACAACGAACACCGGTGGGTTCAGTGGCACTTCCAGAACTGCAAGCTGGCCTTAGCCCAGGAGATCGGCAGGGCGCTGCAGAATTTGCATGAAAGCAGGAAAGAGGCCGACTACGACCTCGCAAGACCACAACCGGATTCACCGACGAACGCCGCGGCGTGTGTGCTGCGTGCCGGCGAGATTCGCAGAAAACTGGCCGAATGTCGCGATCCGACGATTTCTGCGCAGCTTGTCGCAGAAATGGTGGATTGGCGCACGAAAACGAACCAGTCGTAAATGCGAACCGATTGGGAGTGAAAACGGGAAACATCACTGATTTTAAATCATTGGTGTCCCCGTTAAACCCGGGCGTTCGGCGGCGGAGGACTTACCGTGGACTTGAGAATCCGCGACGCAACAGAGGCCGATCTGCCGGCGATCGTTGACATCTATAACCAGTCCATCCCCGCCGGCTGGTCCACGGCGGACACCAAGCCAATCGCGGTCGCCGACCGCGTCGAGTGGTTCCGCAAGTTCGACCCTGTGAAACGGCCGATCTGGGTAGCCGAGGTGGACGGGCTCGTGGTCGCTGTGACCTACCTATCGTCGTTCTACGCTGGTCGCCCGGCCTACGATGCCACGGCCGAAATCAGCGTCTACATCGCCAACGCCCACCAACGCCGAGGGATCGGTCGGCGGCTCAAGCAGTGGGTGATCGAGCAGTGCCCGCGGCTGGGAGTGACAACGCTGCTGAGCATGCACTTCGACCACAACGAGGCCACCCGGAGGATCAACGACAGCTTGGGGTTCCAGCAGATGGGTCACCTGACCGAAATTGCGGTGGTACAGGGGCGTTCGCGGGGGCTAGTCATCTCCGCTCTCCGCATCTCGCCCAAGATCGCCGAGCCAGGGGAATGAAGCGGGGACATTGCTGATTACAAATTAGTGATATCCACGTTTTCGATTCACCGGGCCTGCCAAGAAGCGAACAGGGACAGATAGCCGATCAGGTAAACAATGCCGGGGATCGACGCGAGCAAGATATACCACGTTGTCAGGCGAACGGCGTGGAGGGCGTACGCCAGGCAAGCGCTGATCCCGCAGGCGATTGCCAGGATACTTCCTAGCCCACGTCCTTCATGCGACGGTATCAGAAGGTCGGCGGCGACCCAAAGGGTGATCAGTGCGAGAAGCAGCGCAAAGTAACCACGGCGCCGATTGAGACTCGAGATGCCGCAGGCCTGGGCAACCGCTAGTAAAAAGGCGCAGCCGGATGTGGGTAGAGCGACCGCCAGTCCGACAATGTAAGGATCATCCGTCGCGAGTGAATTCTCACCGGCAATCAGACAGTAGAGGGCAGCGACAGCAAAAGACGTGACCGACAATGCGATCCAGGTGCGCACCGCGAGTACGCAAAACTGAGCTTCGCATGGTGCTTTGGTTCTCACAGCAGCACCCGGGAGCAGAAGGAACGGCTGGTTGATTGTGGCCTGACCCGAGGTCAGAGACTCACCGGCGGCGCCGATTACTCGCCGCGTTTCTTCTTGCCGCGACGGTCCCACTTTTTCGAGCCGCGCGGGGAGTCGCCGTCGGGCGTTTCGCCGTGAGCGGCCGAGGGACGCTTCTGGGCAGTCGAATCGCCGGCCGGCGAGTTGCCGCGGTCCGCCGAGCCGGAGCGCTCGCGACCGGACGACTGCTTGTGATCGGCCGAGCGCTCGTCGATTGCCGGCTCGTCGTCGGCAGGCCAGCGGTCGGCCGCGACATGCCTGGCATCGCCCGACAATTGTTCCGGGGCCAGCCACATCTGATCCATGCTCAGTGAGTCGATGTTCAGCGGATCCTGATGGATCGGATCGGCACTCGACAGATCGACGCCCCGCGGCTCGCTGCTCACGGGCTCGCTGCCAACGGGATCGCTGCCCAACAGGTCGTCGATCCGCGCTTCGCTGTCGGGCGAGCCCGGTTCGGTCGGCGGTGTGTGGAGCTTGGCGCCGGACGTGGCCGGCAGGATGAGGGCCATGAGCGATTCGGCTTCGGCCATCAGTTCCTCATAGTCGGCGTCGGTTTCGAGCTTGGTGCGCCAGTCGTCGCCGGCCAGATCGCTGGTGGCGTCGAATTCGGCGGCGAAGGCCAGATAATCTTCGGGTCCCAAATCGTCGCCCGCAGCCGACCAATCGCTGCCGGCGCGTCGGCCAACGGGCGCCCGCCGGTCGGTATCGGCACGCCGGGCGACGGCGGTCCGCCGCTCGTGGGCGTCGCGGCGTTCGCTGGCGGTGCGCCGGTCGGCGCCCGGCCAGGTGCCGGTATCTTCGGTGGGCCAGAAGTTATCGGCAGCCGGATGCAGGTTGCGCGTTTGTTCGACGACAAACAGCGGCCGGCCGCGGACCTGGTCGTAAATGCGGATGACATATTCGCCGAGAATGCAGATGCCCAACGAGTTGATCGCACCGAAGAAGCTGGCGACCAGCACGTTCGAGGTCCAGCCCGGCACGCTCAACGTGGTGAGGGCCTTGCAATACAGGGCGTATCCGCCGAGCAGCAGGAACGCCGCCAGCGAACTGTAGGCGAACACATAGAAGACGGTGAGCGGGAACGACGAGAAGGAGAAGATGGCCGTCTTGGCCAGCCGCCACAAACCGCGCAACGAAACACGCGGCTTGTCGTCGTAGCGACGCTCGCGATTGACTTCGACGCCGCGCTGCTTGAATCCGACCCAACTGCGCAGGCCGGGCAAATAGCGATCGTGCTCGCCAAGGGCCACGATCTCGCGGACCACGCGCGCGTCGATGATGCTGAAATTGCCCGCGTCGGCCGGAATCGTTGTCGACGCCACGCGCGACAGCAAGCCGTGGAAGGCGGCGAACAGGCCGCGCTTCCAGATCGCCTCGGGCCGGTCGCGCCGCACGGCATAGACGACGTCGTAGCCGGTGATCCATTCGGCCACCAGGCGGCCGATCGCCTCGGGAGTGTCTTGCAGATCGGAATCCATCAGCACGACCGCATCTCCCTTGGCATGGCACAGACCAGCCTGGACGGCGGCCTGATGTCCAAAGTTGCGGGCGAGATGAATGACGCGCACATGCGAATGGCGCTCGGCCAAATGGTCGAGGGTGCGCGCGGTCTCGTCGGTCGAACCGTCGTTGACGAAAATGATTTCCTGACCCGTGCCACAGGCAACCACGGCCTGGTGAACGCGCCGGTGCAACTCTTCGAGCACCTTGGCTTCGTTGAAGACCGGCAGCACAACGCTGATGAGGGTCTCTTTGAGAGGAGGACGGGTCATGGGATTTCCAGACTGTGGTCGAAGGTGACAAAACGGAAACAGGCCATCGGCGGTGCACGGTCGATTCGCCGCCGCGCTGTTTTTCGCCGCGCTGCGCCGATCGCTCGCGTTAGCGCAGCGATGGATGGGCCGTGGCCAGTTCGGTCGCGATCGCCTGGCGCGCGGCCATGCGGCGCACGATCCAGGTGGCCACGACCCACTGGGCACACAACAAACCTAGTCCAAGAGTTGAGAGGACCTTGCCCAGTTGAAGGCTAAACGGATGGAAGTCGATCGTAACGCGGTGCTTTCCCGGTTCGACCACGCATCCCAGAAAATCCCGATTAAGCCGCAATACCGGCACCGGCCGGCCATCGACCGCCGCCTGCCAGCCCGAATGGTAGCTTGCGGCGACGACCAGCAGTTGGCGACCGGCAGTGTCGGTGCCGAGCGAGAACCGGCCGGGGCGCTGGTCGAGATCGGTGATTGTGCCGGGCGATCCGGGCGTCAGGTCGATGTCCTCGGCAAAGGACGCGGGGTCGAGCGAGGCGCCGCCGAGGTGCGGTAGGTAGTTCGTCGCCGGGTTGTAAAGCACCGCGTCGCCGGCGACGACTTCGGCCGGAAAATGCTGAAGGCCGTCGACAATTGCCCGGGTGACCAGACGAATCGGCGGCAGCGGATCGGCGACCGGCAGCCAGACAATGCGGTTGCTGTAACCCGCGTCTTGCTCTTCGGCCCGAAAGCCAACACCGGCCACGCGCAGGGAGTCCGGATCGCGGTAGTCGAGTTGCCGGGCAGGGACGAGGCCGGCGTAACCGTCGGCCCGGCGAAAGCCGGCCAGCAGCAGGCGATTGCCAACTTGCTCGGGACGGTCTCCTGTGTTGTAGGGCTGGGCCACGACCGGCCGATCGGCGCTCGGCGGAGCGTCGGGATCGTGCGCAAAACGTTCGAGCCGCTCGGTGTCGGACAACACGACATAGCTCAGACCATAGGCCCCGACGTCGAGCGCGGTGAGCAGAATCAGAACGATCAGCGCAATGCGCGAGCCGCGCGCCGCAGCGGCAACCGCGATCGCGGCGCCCGCAAAGCACAGCGGCGCGACCGCGATGAGCGGCCAGACCGCCACAAACTCGGGCCAAATCCAGGGGGCAATCAGCGCCGTCATCAAACTCGCGCCGCAGACGATCCACAGCGAAGTGTTCGACGTGCCGGCACTGTCGGTTTTTGCTTCGGTCAGTCGCTGCCAACCGATGGCGGCCAACAGGGCCACCGCCGCGTAGACCCACACGATCGACCGACAGGGAAAACGAAATTTTCCGACCAGTGGCAAATGCTGCTGCCAGCCGCCGCCGATTCCATATTCGCCAAAGGCCAACAGCAGGGCGATTCCGCCCACCCACAACGCGGCCACAATCAGCGGCCGGCAATCGCCCCACGAGCGGCGGTGAGCCAACAGCCAGACCGCGAGAAGTAGCGGCACGGCGCCAAAATAAAGTCCCAGTTCGTGCGTGTTTTGACCGACGACGCGGGTGGCGAACAAATAGGGAGCCACCACTTGCACAAGATTGAGCGGATGGAGCGAGCCTGAACTGGCGAAGGCGGCGTCGGCCGATTGCCGCGTCGAGTGGCTGAGGGCATCGAGCGACGGGATGAGTTGGATGCCACCCAGCAAGACACCGGCCACACCGGCCAAGAGCAAGTAGACCAGTTGACGCCAGCGCGGGGTCGGAACGACCTCGCTCGTCAGGCAGATGAGTGCGTAGGGGACGATAAAGATCAGCCCGATCCAGACATATTGCGGGTAGCCGATCAGAATTTCGGAGCCGAGCAGGGCCGAAACGAGTGCAAAAGCGCCGGCCCTGGAAAACGGCCGCCTGCGAAATTGGACCTGTCCCCTTTTTGCGCGGAGGGCGTGGTCGAGGGCCCAGAGAAGCCAAGGCCAATGGGCCACGACGGCGACGGCGTTGGGATGAACGAAGTGGAGCAGATTGAAGCCGGAGAATGTGAAGGCCAAGGCGCCCAACAGGGCCGCGTCGCGCCGCAGCAGCCAACGCCGCAGTAGCAAATAGCTGCCGGCCAGCATCAACGGATAGCTGAGGAGGAGTTCCAGGTCGAAAGCCAGGCTGAGGGGCAAAAAGCGGTAGAGCGCCAAATGAAGCGGGTGATAGGTGCCGGCTTGTCCCTCGCCGGTGAGATAAAATCCGCTGAACAGCGAAGGGAGCCAATCGAACGATTCGCCCGCTTTCAATTGCTGGGCATAGAAAGCCCGCAGCGGCAAATGGTAAGCCCCCAGATCATCGGCCACGTAAACTCGGCCGGCCAACAGCGGAATCGCCATGGCTGTGCACAACAACGCGGCCACGGCGATCAGCCAGACGAGCAGCCGTCGTTCGGTCGCCGGAGGTGATGCCGTTGGTTGCATGGCAAACGAGCGCGCCGGGCGTCTTACGACACCAGCGCTCCGGGCGGGCGGCGTAGTTGCTGCAAATGGGGGACATCGAGGATTTGAAACGAGCTGGCCACGTCTTCCCAGCGCTCGCCGCGCTGATCGATTTGCCGGCTGGCGATCGGCCCGAGCGTGTCGGCGGCCAGTTGCAAGTAACTGACGGCGGTCGGTTCGAGTCCCATGATCCGCGCGATCGTGGCATCGACTGCCGTGGGGCTGGTGCCGACGATGACCAGGCCCATCTCCTTGGGGCTGCCCAGGATCGGGCCATCTCCTTCCATGCAGGTGATGCCGTCGACGATGGCGACGGTTTTGGGGAGCGAGGCATTGATGTCGAAGACGGTTTGCGGGATGCCGGCGTGGTGGAGGACGTTTTTTGGCCAGCCGTATTTGATACCGGGAATCACGCCGTAGAGGTTTTTCAAGGCGGCGGTGAATCCGACCCAGTGATGTGTTTTGAGCTTGGGCATCGAGACGATCAGATCGGCCTC
>Ga0182024_10004692_pt1 | contig 31184 bp, 42 predicted proteins | sample P32metaG_FD_120480 | JGI IMG/M metagenome (GOLD analysis project Ga0182024, IMG submission 120480) | Permafrost microbial communities from Stordalen Mire, Sweden - P3-2 metaG (Illumina Assembly) | ecosystem: Environmental > Terrestrial > Soil > Wetlands > Permafrost | place: Sweden: Stordalen... | reverse complement strand
CGGAGATGGTGATGCCGGGGGACAACGTGCAGATGACGATCGAGCTGATCACGCCGATCGCGATGGACGAGGGGCTGCGCTTCGCGATCCGCGAGGGCGGCCGCACGGTGGGTGCCGGTGTGGTCACCAAGATCCTCAAGTAAGCCACGATTTTTCTTCTTCTATTTCTTTACTTCTTTCTCCACACAGTCCTATGGCCGGCCGCATTCGCATTCGTCTCAAGGCCTTCGACCACGCCGTGATCGATCAGGCGGCGGCCGACATCGTGCGCACCGCGGAGAAGACTGGCGCGCAGGTATCGGGGCCCATTCCGCTGCCGACCAAGACCCAGCGCTGGACGGTCTTGCGCTCGCCACACGTGGACAAGAAGTCGCGGGAACAGTTCGAGCTGAAGACCCACAAGCGGGTGATCGACATTCTCGATTCACGCGCACAGACGGTTGACGCGTTGACCAAGCTGGATCTGCCAGCCGGTGTCGACGTGGAGATCAAGGTCGAGTAGCCATGATCGGAATCATTGGAAAAAAAGTCGGGATGACCCAGATCTTCAACGACCAGGGCCACCAGATCCCGTGCACGGTCGTCGAGGCGCCGCCCAACCCGGTCCTGCAGGTCACGGATCCGGCGACGACGGGCATGGCGCAGATCCAGCTCGGGTACGGGGTCCTGCGCGTGCGGCGTGAGAGCGGCAAGGGCGAGCGCGACCCCAAGGGCCGCCGCGCGTCGCGCGCGGCCATCGGCCACGCCGCGAAGGCGGGTCTCGCTGCGCCGCCGGCCGCGCTCCGCTCGATCCGGCTGGATGACGCGCCGGGCAAGAATCCGGAGATCCCCGCGTTGAAGGTCGGCGACACCGTCGGTATCGGGATCTTCGCGGTGGGTGATGCCGTGAAGGTGACCGGCACGAGCAAGGGGCGCGGGTTCCAGGGCGTAGTCAAGCGCCACAGCTTCGCCGGTGGCCCGAACACGCACGGCAACACCAAGCACCGGCGTCCGGGCTCGATTGGGCCGGGCACCGATCCGTCGCGGGTCATCAAGGGCAAGAAAATGCCGGGGCACTACGGCGCCGAGCAGCACACGCAGACGCATCTCCGCGTCGAGCGCGTGGATCTCGAGCGTCACCTTCTCTACATCCGCGGCTCGGTTGCCGGTCCGAAGAACGGGCTGGTCGTCGTGCGCAAACAGCAGTAGAGGATCGCGTGGCTGAATCCCAACACGCGTCGGGCACCCGTTCGGGGCCCATGACGTTCGAAGCGGAGACGTTCACTGCGCTGGGGACGCCGCGGCCGGCCGTGCCGCTTCCCGGCGAGCTGTTCGACGGCACGGTCAACATTCCGGTGATGCACCAGGCGGTCAAGGCGTTCCGCGCCAATCAGCGGCAGGGGAACGCGGCGACGAAGATCCGGAAGTTCGTGACCGGCGGAAACCAGAAGCCGTGGAAGCAGAAGGGCACCGGCCGGGCGCGCCAGGGTTCGACGCGTGCACCGCACTGGGTGGGCGGTGGCACCGTGTTCGGTCCGACGCCGCGGAGCTACGCGCAGTACGTGCCGCGGCAGGTGCGCGCGCTGGCGCGCAAGAGCGCGCTCAACTCGCGGGCACGCGAGGGCGCGGTCAAGGTGATCGACGCGTTCCATTTCGACGCGCCGCACACGCGCCGGATCGTGGAGCTGGTCACCGCGCTCGGCGTGCCGGACCGGAAGGTGTTGATCCTCACCGATGGCGCGCAGCCGAACGTGTATCTGAGCGGCCGGAATCTGCCGCTCGTGCAGGTGCTGCCGTACTCCGACGTCTCGACCTACCACATCCTGTGGTCCGATGTGGTGCTGATCGAGGCATCGGCGATCGGCCAGACGCTGGAGCCGGTCGCGGAGACCGAGCGGGCGGTGCCGGCGCGGAAAGCGCGGGCGGTGGCACACGGCGGGTCGCGAGCGGGCGGTGCCAAGGCGGGCGCTGGCACGGGTGCCGCGAAGGCAGCCAAGAAGGCAGCGAAAAAGACGGCCAAGAAGGCGAAGCCCTCGGCGGCCAAGGCGAAGCAGGCGGGATCGAAATCGGCAGGGAAGCGCGCTTCGGCGCCTGCGGCCAAGAAGCGGCCCGCGGCGAAGAAGGCGGCTCCCAAGAAGAAGAGGAGCTAGTCCATGTCGACGCTACACCGCACCATCGTCCGCCCGATCATGACCGAGAAGACCTCGGCCGGTTATCAGGCGCGCGGTGAGTACACGTTCGAAGTTGCGTCCGACGCCAACAAAGCGGCGATCCGGCAGGCGATCGAGCGGTTGTTCGGGGTGAAGGTGACGGGTGTCTGGACCGCGAATGTGCGTGGCAAGCTGCGCAAAGTCGGGAAGACGTCCGGACGCCGGCCCAACTGGAAGAAAGCCATCGTGAAGCTGCGGTCGGGCGACACGATCGACGTATTCGAAGGCTAAGAGGACATTCCGATGCCCGTTCGCCAGTTCAAGCCGGTCACCAAGAGCTCGCGCTTCCGGTCCGTTCCGGATTTCGCGGAGATCACCCGGACCACGCCCGAGAAGTCGTTGCTCGAGCCGCTCAAGAAATCGGGCGGTCGCGACAATCACGGGCACATCTCGATGCGCCGCCGCGGTGGCGGTCACAAGCGGATGTACCGCGTCATCGATTTCCGCCGGAACAAGTTCGGCGTGCAGGGCACGGTCAAGGAGATCGAGTACGACCCGAACCGCTCGGCGCGGATCGCGCTGATCGAATACGCGGACGGCGAGAAGCGCTACATCCTGCATCCGCGGGGTCTGTCCGTGGGCGACACGATCGTGTCGGGTCCCGGCTCGGATGTGCGGACGGGGAACGCGATGCCGTTGCGCGAAGTGCCGCTGGGCACCGACGTGCACAACGTCGAGCTCAAGGTGGGCAAGGGTGGGCAGATGGCGCGGTCGGCGGGTGCGTCGGCCGAAGTGGTGGCCAAAGAGGGTGAGTACGTGACGCTGCGTCTGCGCTCGACCGAGATGCGGCTGGTGCATGGCAACTGCCTGGCGACGATCGGGATGGTCGGGAACGCCGAGCACGAGCTGCTGTCGTGGGGCAAAGCGGGCAAGACGCGCTGGATGGGGCGGCGCCCGAAGGTGCGCGGCGAGGTGATGAACCCCGTCGATCATCCGCACGGCGGCCGGACGCGCGGCGGGCGCAACGTCGTGAGTCCGTGGGGCAAGAAGGAAGGCGTCAAGACGCGTCACACCAAGAAAGCGTCGCAGCGACTGATCGTCCGCGGCCGGAAGCGCGGCCGGGCGACGCAATAGGAAACCGAGCACACCATGGCGAGAAGTCTCAAGAAAGGCCCGTACGTGCATGAGAGCCTGCTGAAGAAAATCGGCGCGCTCAACACGCGGAACGAGAAGCGGGTGGTGAAGACGTGGTCCCGTGCCAGTACCGTGATCCCTGATTTCGTGGGGCACACGTTTGCCGTGCACAACGGGAACAAGTTCATCCCGGTGTACGTGACCGAGAACATGGTCGGCCACAAGCTGGGTGAGTTCTCGCCCACGCGGTTGTTCCGCGGGCATTCGGGCAAGGCGGTGGACAAGAAGGCGTCCGGGGTTCCGGTGGCCGCGGCGTCGCCGTCGAAGCCGGGCGGGGGCCGATAAGTCATGACCGACGTGCGGGCATTCCAGCGGACGACGCGGCAGTCGCCCTACAAGATGCGGCTGGTGATCGACCAGATCCGTGGCAAGGACGTCAACGAAGCGCTGGCGCTGCTCCGGTTCTCGAAGAAGCATGCGGCCAAGCAGATCGAGAAAGTCCTGAATTCGGCGGTGGCCAATGCCGAGTACAAGGGGCGCGAGTCGAACGACCCGGTGGATGTGGACACGCTGTACGTGAAGCACGCGATCATCAACGAGGGTCCGAAGCTCAAGCGGTTCACACCTGCGGCGATGGGGCGCGCGACGCCGATTCAGAAGCGAACGAGTCACGTCGAGATCGTGCTGGGTCCGCGCGCGGTGGCGGCCAAGCCGAAGGCCAAGGCGGCGAGCGGCGAGCGCGGTGCGCGTGCGGCGACGGCCAAGCCGGCAGACAAGCCGGCGGCCAAGGGCGGGGAGAAGGCGGCGGCGAAGGGCGCCGAGAAGACGGCGGCTACGCGGCCGGGCACTCGCAAGAAGGGGGCTTAGCAGTATGGGACAGAAGACCAATCCGATCGGATTTCGCCTCGGCATCTCCAAGCAGTGGCGCTCGCGGTGGTACGCGAACCGGGATTTCCCGCAGCTCCTGAAGGAAGACGAGCTGCTGCGGAAGTATCTCAAAGCGCGCGTGGGGCATGCGGCGATCTCCGACATTCATATCGAGCGGAAGCCGGGCAAGGTCGTGGTGACGATTCACACCGGCCGGCCGGGCGTGGTGATCGGGAAGAAGGGTGCCGAAGTCGACAAGCTGCGTGACGAGCTGACGCAGTTGGTGGGGAAGGAAGTCGGCATCAACGTCGAGGAGATCAAGCGTCCGGAGCTGGACGCGCAACTGGTGGGTGACAACGTCGCCAATCAGTTGGCGCAGCGTATCTCGTTTCGCCGGGCGATGAAGCGTGCGGTGCAGAGCGCGATGCGGATGGGTGCGCAGGGCATCAAGATCAAATGTGGCGGGCGGCTCGGTGGGGCGGAGATCGCACGTGTGGAGGGCTACCACGAGGGCCGGGTGCCACTGCATACGTTGCGGGCGGACATCGACTACGCGACATCGACCGCGAAGACCACGTTCGGCACGATCGGTGTGAAGGTGTGGATATTCAAGGGTGAGATCGTCGAGGACCGTCGTGGCAAGACCTACTCGACTGGTTCCTGACCGTAATCACAGCTGCTGACAACCGACTACTGAGCCATGCTGAGTCCAAAGCGGGTCAAGTTCCGCAAGATGTTCAAGGGGCGCACGCGGGGGCTGGCGACACGGGGCAACACCGTCGTCAACGGCCACTACGGGTTGCAGGCGTTGGAGCCCGGGTGGGTGTCCAACCGGCAGATCGAGGCGGCGCGTGTCGCGCTGACGCGGCACATCAAGCGGGGCGGGAAAGTGTGGATCCGGATTTTCCCCGACAAGCCGATCACGAAGAAGCCGGCCGAGACGCGCATGGGCAAGGGAAAAGGTTCGCCCGAGGGGTGGGTGGCGGTGGTGAAGCCCGGGCGGGTGATGTTCGAGCTCGAGGGTGTGACGCCGGAGATCGCGCAGAAGGCGATGGCGCTTGCGGCGGCCAAACTGAGCGTGCGGAGCAAGTTCGTGGTTCGTGAGGAGGCGCACACCGATGCCTCATAAGGGACTGGTGGCGAGCGATATCCGCGAGTGGATCGATGCCGACATACTGGCACGCGTCGCGGAGTTGGAGGAAGAGCGGTTCCGGCTACGCTTTCGGGCGGCGACGGAGACGCTGGAGGATGCGTTACGGTTGCGCTGGTTACGCCGCGACATCGCGCGGCTCAAGACCGTGTTGCGGGAACGTGAACGGGGCGCGCAGGCGTCCCGCGGTGAGGGCACATGACGGAGATGCACAACCCGCTGCACCACTCGGTGCCGGGCGGAACGGCGCATGAGCGAGTCCGCCGGGCGCGGAAAATCCGCATCGGTACGGTCGTGAGCGACAAGATGCAGAAGACGGTCGTGGTCGCGATCGAGCGTCGCGTCGCGCATCCGGTGTACGGCAAGATGATGACCCGGACGACCCGGCTGAAGGTGCATGACGAGGCGAACGCGGCCAAGACCGGGGATACGGTTCGCATCATGGAGACCCGCCCGCTGTCGAAGGACAAGCGGTGGCGTGTGATCGAGATCGTCGACCGCGCGCGCTGACCGCCACGGACGAGGCATCCGCAAATGATTCAGCAGGAATCGATGGTCAAAGTGGCGGACAACTCGGGGGCGAAGACGGCCCTCGTGATCCGCGTATTGGGCGGGACGCGCCGGCGGTACGCCGGGCTTGGCGACACGGTGATCGTGGCCGTCAAGAACGCCCTGCCCAACGGCACGGTCAAGAAGTCCGATGTCGCGCGTGCGGTGGTGGTGCGCACCGCCAAGGAGACGCGGCGCAAGGACGGGACGTACATCCGCTTCGATGAGAACGCCGTGGTCATCATCAACGAGCAGGGCGAGCCGCGGGCGACCCGTATCTTCGGACCGGTCGCGCGCGAGCTGCGCGAGAAGAAGTACATGAAGATCGTGTCCCTGGCTCCCGAGGTCATCTAGCCGTGCGCATTCTCAAGCAGCGGAAGACGGCCGGCATCCGGAACCGGAAGCGCCATGCGATCGCGGCGGAACGCGAGCACGTGCACGTCACGGCCGGCGATCAGGTGCGTGTGATGCGCGGCGAGGACAAGGGCAAGGAAGGAAAGGTGCTGCGAGTGTTCCGGAAGACCGGGCGCGTCACGGTAGAGGGCGTGAACATCGTGAAGAAGCACCGGAAGGCGCGGCGGCCCGACGAACAGAGCGGGATCATCGAGCAGGCGGCGCCGGTCCATGCGTCGAACGTGATGTTGCTCGACCCCAAGTCCGGCGACCCGACGCGGGTGAAGGTGCGAGTCAACGATGATGGCACGAAGGAGCGGCTGGCCGTGAAGAGCGGCGATGCGCTCCCGCGCGTCCAGGCGCGCTAGGAGGACGGTATGGCGACGAAAGACGGTGACAAGAAGCCGGATCGCAAGAGCGGCGCGACCAAGAGCGGCGCGACCAAGACCGGGGCGAGCAAGAGTGCCGGGGGCGGTGGCGGCGAGGGCGGCGGCAAGGCGTCGCGCGCGCAGCGCCGCGAGGCCGCGACAGCGGCTCCGCGTCCGCCGCACACGGGCGTGGGCCGTCCGGCTCCGCCGCCGCGGTTGCGTGAGCAGTACAAGCAGACCGTGAAGCCGAAACTGATGGAACAGTTCGGGTTCTCGAACACGCATCAGGCGCCGACCCTGTCGAAGATCGTGGTCAACGTCGGTGTGGGCGAGGCGATCAAGCAGCCCAAGGTGCTCGACAAAGTGGTCGAGGAGCTGGCGATCATCACGGGACAGCGGCCGGTCCGCCGGCGGGCGAAGAAGTCGATCGCCAACTTCGGCCTCCGCGAGGGGCAGGAGATCGGCGCGGCGGTGACGCTGCGTGGCGCGCGGATGTGGGAGTTCCTCGACCGGCTGGTGAGCGTGGCGATTCCGCGGATCCGTGATTTCCGCGGGCTGCCGACGCGCTCGTTCGACGGGCGGGGCAACTATTCGCTGGGTCTCAAGGAGCAACTGATCTTTCCCGAGATCAGCTACGACATGGTGGAGCAGGTGCACGGCATGGACGTGACGTTCGTGACGACGGCGCAGCGGGACGACCAGGCGCTGGCGTTGCTCAAGGGACTCGGGATGCCGTTCCGGACCGAGCAGGACAAGACGCAGACCGCGCGGCGCAGTGGTGCGACCGCCGCTGCGCACTGACACATTTTTCGACGAGAAGCCGATGGCCCGTAAAGCGATGATCGAGAAGAGCAAGCGGAAGCCGAAGTTCCCTGTGCGGCAACACAACCGGTGCCAGCGCTGTGGCCGGGCCCGCGCATATCTCCGCAAGTTCGGCTATTGCCGGATCTGTTTCCGCGACCAGGCGCTGAACGGGTTCATCCCGGGCGTTCGCAAGGCCAGTTGGTGAGAGGACCGCAAACATGACGATGACCGATCCCGTGGCCGACATGCTGACCCGCATCCGCAACGCGTGCGGATCCAAGCACCGGCGTGTCGACGTGCCACTCTCGCGGCTCAAGCTCGAGATCGCGCGAGTGTTGAAGGAGAACCACTACATCCAGGACTACAAGGTTCTGGCCGAAGAGCGGATTCTGCGGCTCATCCTGAAGTACGCGCAGGGTGGGCAGCCGGTGATCCGCGCACTGCAGCGTGTCTCGTCGCCGGGTCTCCGGAAGTACGTCGCCGTGGCGGAGCTGCCGCGCGTGCGCAATGGATTGGGGATGGCGATCGTGAGTACCTCGAAGGGCGTGATGACGGACCGTGAGGCGCGGCAGGCGCGCCACGGCGGCGAGTTGCTCGCGCTGGTCTGGTAAGGGGCCGGCCATGTCACGTATCGGTAAGAAGCCGGTTCCGGTCCCGAAGGGCGTCACGGTCTCCGTCGAGGGTCTGACCGTGAAGGTCAAGGGACCGCGCGGTGAGCTCACGCGTGTGGTGCACCGCGACATGCAGGTCTCGCTGGAAGGCGCCACGGTGATCGTGGCCCGGCCATCCGACGAGCCCAATCACAAGGCGTTGCACGGCCTCACGCGGACGCTGATCGCCAACATGGTCGAGGGCGTCACCGCGGGGTTCAAGAAGCAACTCGAGATCGTGGGCGTCGGGTACAAGGCCGAAGGGCGGCCGTTCGGGCTCCAGCTCGCGCTCGGGTTCTCGCATCCCGTGGACTACCGCGCGCCGGCGGGCATCAAACTGACGGCGCCGCAGCCCACGTCGATCGTGATCGAAGGGGCGAACAAGGAAGTGGTCGGCCAGGTGGCGGCGGAGCTTCGGAGCTTGCGGCCGCCCGAGCCGTACAAGGGCAAGGGAATCAAGTATCTCAACGAGCAGATCCGCCGGAAGGCGGGCAAGACGGGAGCGAAGTAATGGGGCGCATCGGTATTCCGAAGTCGCGCGACGCCAAACGCGTGCGCCGGCACCTTCGGGTCCGCAAGAAGGTGACGGGCACTCCGGAGCGTCCGCGGCTCGTCGTGTACCGCTCGGCGAAGCACATCACCGCGCAACTGGTGGATGACGTGGCGCAGCGGACGCTGATGACCGTCACGAGCCAGGTGGTGGCCGAGGGGAAGAAGACGGAGAAGTCGGCGGTGGTCGGACGCACGATCGCGGCCCGCGCGAAAGACGCGGGGATCAAGCGGGTCGTGTTCGATCGCGCAGGGTATAAGTACCACGGCCGGGTGAAGGCGGTGGCGGACGGCGCCCGCGAGGGCGGGCTCGAGTTCTAGAGCCTGATCGGTGTTGATCGGAATTCACGCAGCGCGACGGAGCGAAGAGTTATATGGCAGAGAATGAAACTCCCGGAGCCAGCACACCGGCCACGCCGCGCTCGGCCCGCTCGGGCGGTGCGCGGTCTGGTGGTGGTGGGCGCGGTGGCCGAGGCGGACCTGGTGGCGGCCGAGGCGGGCCCGGAGGCGGGCGTGGTGGGCCCGGAGGCGGGCGCGGCGGTCCTGGGGGCGGCGGGCGCCCCGGGGGCGGTGGTGGTGGCGGCCGGGATGGTGACCGGCGCCCGCGGAGTGGCGATGGACGGGGCGACGGAGGCCGTGAGGGTGGCGAGCTTCTCGAGAACGTGATCGCGATCAACCGCGTCGCCAAGGTCGTCAAGGGTGGACGCCGGTTTTCGTTCAACGCGCTGGTGGCAGTCGGCGACGGGCAGGGCAAGGTCGGGTTCGCGACGGGCAAGGCGAATGAAGTGTCGGAAGCGGTCCGCAAGGCCGTGGACGCCGCGCGCCGCCGGATGGCGGCCATCCCGCTCACGGGCAGCACGATCCCGCACGAAGTGATCGGCCAGCATGGTGCGGGGCGCGTGCTCATGAAGCCGGCGGCGCCGGGTGCCGGTGTCATCGCCGGTGGGGCGGTGCGCGCGATTATGGAATGCGCGGGGATTTCCGACATCCTGACGAAGAGCCTTGGCTCGACGAATCCGCACAACATGGTGCTGGCCGCGCTGGACGGGCTGCATCAACTGACGACGGTCGAGGACATCGCGCGCGAGCGCGGGGTCGACGCCGCGAGCATCGGGTATCGTTCGCGCGCCCGCTCCAAGGAGACGGTGCATGCCTAGAAGTTTCGTATGGCATCCGAGCAAGGGCCCGGACTACACGCCCAAGGCGTCCGCCACGACGGGCCAGGTCGAGATCCGGCAAGTCCGCAGCGGGATCGGCCATTCGTCGCGCATGCGGGCGACGTTGCAGGCGCTGGGGTTGCGGCACCATCAGGCGGTGGTGATCCGGGAGCACACGCCGGCGGTGGCCGGCCAGATCAAACGCGTGCGCCATCTGGTTCGCGTCACGCCAGTGGGGAAGTAAGATGGCAGACGATCGGTCGAATCACATCGGGCTCGACAGCCTGCCGCCCGCCGTCGGGTCGCACCGCAACCGGAAGCGCCTCGGACGGGGTCCTGGGTCCGGTACGGGCAAGACGTCGGGCAAGGGCACAAAGGGTATCAAGGCGCGTGCCGGCCATCATGGACCGGGCGGTGGCAAGCCACAGTTCGAAGGTGGCCAGATGCCGCTCACCCGGCGCGTGCCGAAGCGCGGCTTCACGAACCCGTTCCGGGTAGAGGCGCAGCTCGTTCGTCTCGACGCGCTCGGCCAGCTTCCGCCGGACGCGGAAGTGACGCGGGAGACGCTTGCGGAGGCCGGCTTGATCCGGCCCGTGAAGGGACCGGCGAAGCTGCTGGCCAACGGCAAGGTTCCGCGGGCGGTGACGGTGCGGGGCGTGAAGGTCAGCGCCGGCGCGCGGGACAAGATCCTGGCCGCGGGCGGCCGAGTGGAAGAGTAGGGATTCGGAAGCGCGGGCCGCCGGCTGGCGGCCCGCAGTCTTTACGCAGGGGCCATTGTGGCGCAACCCAATCCAGCGGCAGCGGTCGCGAACATCTGGAAGACGACGGAGCTGAAGGACAAGATCGTCTTCACGCTGCTGTGTTTGCTGATCTACCGTGTCGGATCGCACATCACGGTTCCGGGTGTGAACGTGATCGCGCTGACGGACTTCTTCGCCAATCAAGGGAAGGGCGGGCTGCTCGGCCTGTACGACCTGTTCGTCGGCGGCGGGCTGTCGCGCGCGACGGTGTTCGCGCTCGGCATCATGCCGTACATCTCCGCCAGCATCTTCATGCAGATCGCGGGTGCCGTGCTACCGCAGATCGACAAGATGCAGAAGGAGGAAGAGGGCCGGCAGCGGGTCAACCAGTGGACGCGCTACATCACGGTCGCGCTGGCCGTCGTGCAGGGGTGGGGGTTCGCGCTGTTCACCGAGTCGCTGCCCAACGCGGTCGCGAACCCCGGTGTGTTGTTCAAAGTGGAGATGGTGCTCTTCCTCACGACGGGCGCCGTCTTCGTGATGTGGCTCGGTGAGCAGATCACGGAGCGCGGCGTCGGCAACGGCGCCAGCCTGATCATCTTCTTCTCGATCATCGAGCGATTCTGGCCCGGGATCTTCGACACCGTCCGCTACATCCAGACCGGCGCGACGAACGTGGTCAAACTGATCGTCCTGGGCGCGATCATGGTGGGCGTCGTGGCCGGGGTCATCGCGATCACAGTCGCATCACGGAAGGTGCCGATCCAGATCCCGCAGCGGACGATGGCGCGCGGGCGCATGCGCGACGGGGCCAAGAGTTTCATCCCGCTCAAGATCAATTCCGCCGGCGTGATGCCGATCATCTTCGCGCAGTCGGTGATCGTCGTGCCGGGTGCCATCGCGCAGTTCAGCGGCAAGCCGTGGGCTCGCGATGCCGCCGACTACGTCCGGCCGGATTCGTGGCTGTATTTCGTGCTGATGGCGATCCTCATCATCTTTTTCACGTACTTCTACACGTCGATCATCTTCAATCCGGTGGATCTGGCGGAGAACCTGAAGAAGCAGGGCGGGTTCATTCCAGGGGTGAAGCCGGGATCGAAGACCGCCGAGTACATCGATGAGGTGATGTCCCGGATCACACTGCCGGGGGCGGTCTTCCTGACGTTCATCGCGCTTCTCCCGATGTGGATCGCCGAGCAAATCAACGTGCCGTTCCGGTTCGGTGGCACCTCGCTGCTGATCGTTGTCGGCGTCGCGCTCGACACGATCACCAACATGAACCAGCATCTGCTGCTGCGGAAATACGACGGGTTCATGAAGAAGGGCGGCGGCCGGGGTCCGCGTGGCGGCATGGGGTCACCGGTCGGCGGCTTCTGACCATGGCCGCTGCCGCCATGGGAGACGGCGAGCGGACGATCGTCGTGTTGCTCGGGCCGCCGGGCGCCGGGAAGGGCACCCAGGGCGAGCAGCTCGCGACGGCGCTCGGCATCCCCAAGATCTCGACGGGAGACGTATTGCGCGCCGCGGTGCGCGATGGCACCCCGCTGGGACAGGAAGCGAACGCGTTCATGGATCGCGGCGATCTCGTCCCGGATCCGGTGATCCTCGGGATCATGAAGGATGCGCTCAGCCAGCCGTCGTCCGCGCGTGGCGCGATTCTCGACGGCGTGGTGCGCACGGTTCCGCAGGCCGAGGGGCTTCAAGCCGCACTGAGCCAAATCGGCCGCGTCACGACGGTCGTGCTCGTATTCGCGATCGACGACGACGTGCTGGTGCGCCGCATCAGCGAGCGGACGGTGTGCGAGGCGTGCCAGACGCCCTACACGGGGCATCAGCCTGGCACCGTGTGCCCCAAGTGCGGCGGCAGGCTCGTCCGGCGGGCCGACGATGAGCCGGAGGCCGTGCGGCAACGGCTGAAGGTGTATCACGCGCAAACGGCGCCGGTCATCACGTGGTACCAGACACACGGCGTACGGGTCGTGCCGATTGACGCCGTGGGAACCCGGTCCGACGTTCGGACCCGTGTGCTGCGCGCGTTCTCGCGCTGACGCCGCGGCCAGTGCCTTCCGGCCACCAGCGACCTGGTAACAGCCCGATGATCCAGCTCAAGTCTCCGCGCGAGATCGAGATCATGGCTCACGGCGGCCGAATCCTTGGGGAAGCGCTGCGACTGCTCGCGTCACGGACGGTGCCGGGGGTCACCACGGGAGAGCTCGACGACCTCGCTGACGAGTTCATCCGGAGTCATGAGGGAGCGGTGCCGGCTTTCAAGGGACTCTACGGGTTCCCCGGGAGCATCTGTCTCTCGATCAATCAGGAAATCGTGCACGGGATCCCGTCGCCGAAGCGCGAGCTACGAGCGGGCGACATCCTGTCGATCGACGTCGGCGTGAAGTACCAGGGGTATTACACGGACGGAGCGGTTACCGTGCCGGTTGGTGACGTCCCGAAAGAGTCTGCGCGCCTCCTTGCAGTGACGCAGGAGGCGCTCTCGGCGGGAATCTCTGCGGCGACGCCAGGGAATCACCTCGGCGACATTGGCGCTGCGATCTCGGGCGTCGTGTCGCGAGCCCGGCTGTCGCTCGCGAAGGATCTCGTCGGGCACGGCGTCGGTCTCGAGCCACATGAAGAGCCACAAGTCCCGAACGAGGGCAAGCCGAAGCGGGGCACCAAACTGGTCCCGGGTCTCACGATCGCGATCGAGCCGATGGTGAACCTCGGCGTCGCCGCGACGCGGACGCTCTCCGACCGGTGGACGGTGGTGACCGCGGACGGCAAGCGGTCGGCGCACTTCGAGCATACCGTCGCCATCACGGACGAAGGACCGCGGATCCTGACGGCGGCGTAGACGCTGCCGGGTCCGCCTACAGGTGCTTCTCCACTTCCTCGGTCGCGATAGATGCTGCGTGGGTCGTCGCCCCTACCAGGCGTTCTGCCTCCTCGGCGAGTCCGCGTCCCAGTGCCGGATCGGTGAGACCCGCGACGTTGATCCGAACGTTGTAGGCAGCGCCGCGGCACGCCGCCTCGGCGAGCAGGGCGGCCACGCCGGCATCCGACACGGCGTTGGGGTTGCCACGACTGGCCGCGGTGGCGGCGAGCTGGGCGACCCGGCGGCAGATCTGTGCCGTCTCGAGCGGGACGCGGGCAGCGCCCATGAGCGCTCCGGCGATCGCCTCGCGCCGCGCGGCCGCCGCGGTGTCCGGCTCCTTGGGCATCTTGTAGGCGGCCGACACCGCGGCGTAGGAGTCGGCGTCGCGGGCGACGAGAGCGGACAGCGTTGCGGCCAGTGAGGCGGATTCCGCGAGGACCGCGCGCATCTCCGCATCGACAGGCGCGAACTTCGCCTTGCCGACGGTGAGCCCGGCGACCATCTGTGTCAACGCGGCGGCGAGCGCGCCGACGTAGGCGACAACGCTTCCGCCGCCGGGCGTCGGGGCTGCGGAAGCGACGGCCGACATGAACCCGGACAGCGACGGCTCGGTGGAGCCCCGTGAGCCGTCGCTCGAGCGGATCTGGTGCTCCAGCAACTGTCCCTGGGTGAAGCCACGGAGCTGGACATGCCGGACTCCCGCATCAAGCAGCACGCGTTCGGGGATAAGACCGACCAGCTCACTCCACGTCGGTGTGACGCCAAGTGCCTGCGCTTCGGTGCGGACCGCCTCGAACGCCCGATGCAGCGGCGTCTGTTCAGTGTCGACGAGATTCATCGACACCTGCGCCTGGCCGTCGACTTCGAGGCCGAGCGCTTTGACGTAGCGCAGGCCGCCTGAGGAGCCCCGCACGGCCTTGGCGACCTGTTTGGCGACGGCCAGGTTGCTCGCTGGTCCGAGGTAGACGTTGAAGGCGACGAGGAAGGGGCGTGCGCCAATGGCGACGGCGCCGGCGGTGGGGTGGATCTCGCGGGGACCGAAGTCTGGTGCCCGTTCGGGGTCGGTGCGGATCAGGTCTCGGAGCCCCTCGTATTCGCCGCGGCGCACGTCGGCCAGGTTCTCGCGGCTGGGGCGGGTGGCGGCGCGCTCGTAGAGATAGACGGGAATCGAGAGCTCACGTCCGACGCGTTCGCCCAGCAATCGGGCGAGCGCGATGCAGTCCTGCATCGATGCGCCCTCGAGGGGGACGAAAGGCACCACATCGGTCGCACCGATGCGCGGGTGTGCGCCGCGGTGGGACCGGAGATCGATCAGCGACTGGGCGGTGCGGATGCCCGCGAACGCCGCCTCCGCCGCCGTGGCGACGGGCGCGACAAACGTCACGACCGTGCGGTTGTGGGATGGATCGGACGACACGTCGAGAATCGTCACCTGGGAGACGGCGGCGATCGCATCGCGGATCTGGCGAACGATCTCGGGGCGCTGGCCCTCGGAGAAATTGGGAACGCATTCGACGAGCGGCATGGCGGGACGGGCTAGGGAATCACGACGGCCCGGAGCCGGCGCGGGCTTGCGAGAGAGTCTCGATCAGCCACCGATGGATCGCGGGGTTGCCGGCGACGACCGGTGTATGGCCAACTTGAGCAGGTGCACCGGACAGGTCCGTCACGATCCCGCCGGCTTCCCGGATGATGATGATACCAGCGGCGATGTCCCATGGCGCGAGGGTCAGCTCCCAGAACCCTTCGAACCGGCCGCATGCGACGTCGCACAGATCGAGCGCGGCGGATCCCGCGCGGCGGATGCCGGAGACCTGGCGGCTCACCGCAGCGAATTGCGGCTGGTACTCAGCCAGGCGGGCGAGATGCGAGAACGGGAAGCCGGTACCGATCAGTGCGCGGGATGGCGTGGTGATCGGCGACACGGTGATGGGCTTGCCGTTGCGGAAGGCTCCGCCGCCAGCGGTGGCCGTGAAGACGTCGTTGGTGACGGCGTGATAGACGACGCCGGTAGCGAGCGTGCCGTCCACGACGACCGCGATGGAGACCGCGTACTGGGGATAGCCGTGCAGGAAGTTCGTGGTGCCGTCGAGCGGATCCACGACGAAGACGACGCCGCGGTATGCCGCGAGCGGCGACGCGCCCCCGGGGCCGGGGCTCAACTCCTCGCCCAGGACCTGGGCGTCCGGCAGGGCGGCGCCCACGATTTCGCGGATCATGGTCTCGGACTCGCGATCGACGTCAGTCACGAAGTCGGCGAAGCCTTTTTCCTCCCACTGAAGCTGCGACCGGGACGATGCGCGCGCCTGGATCTGTCGTCCGGCGGTGGCTGCGGCTCGCTCGGCGATCGCTTGCCACGCACCGGCGTCCTGTCTAGCTTCGCGCGATGGCACTCGCCACACCCCGCGTCTTCAGCGGCATCCAGCCGTCCGGTGAGCTGCACATCGGCAATTTCCTCGGCGCGGTTCAGGCCTGGGTGGAGATCCAGCACCGGTACGAGTCGTACTTCTGCGTGGTGGACTACCACGCGATTACGGTGCCGTACGTCCCACTGGAACTTCGCAGCCGCACACATCAGATGGCGATTTCGCTGCTTGCGGCGGGTATCGACCCCAGCGTGGCCACGCTGTTCATTCAGTCAGCGGTGCCGGAACATACCGAGCTGGCGTGGATTTTCAACACGATCACGCCACTGGGAGAACTCGAGCGGCAGACGCAATTCAAGGACAAAGCGCAGCGGCAGGAGAGCGTCGCGGCTGGGCTGCTCAACTATCCCGTGTTGCAGGCGGCGGACATTCTGCTCTACCGGGCGGACAGCGTGCCCGTGGGAGAGGATCAGGTCCAGCATCTCGAGCTGACGCGTGAGATCGCACGGCGGTGGAACGCGCGATTCTCGCCGGAGATGCCGTTCTTTCCCGAGCCGAAGGCATTGCTGACGCCGGCGCGGCGGATCATGGGTCTCGACGGCCAGGCGAAGATGTCGAAATCGCTCGGCAACACCGTCGGACTCCTCGAGTCACCGGACGAGATCTGGGCGAAGCTGCGCCCCGCGGTGACGGATCCGAAACGTGTGCGGCGAACGGACCCCGGGACGCCCGAAGTCTGTAACATCTACTATCTCCACAAAGCGTTCAATCCGGAGAGCACGGTCGAGCTGGTCGCCGAGCGGTGCCGAGCGGCTGGGTGGGGGTGCCTCGACTGCAAGAAAGTGCTGTTCGACGGAATGGAGCGCGTACTGGGTCCGATGCGTGCGCGTGCGGCCGACATCCGCAGCCGGCCTGGCCACGTCGAGGAGGTGCTGGGGGATGGGGCGGCAACGGCCCGGCGGGTGGCACGCGACACGTTGCGCGAGGTCAAGGAGATCATGGGCTTGGCCCCCGACGCCGGTCTCAGGCCCCGGGCCGTGGATCGGTAGGCGCAGCGCTACAGGCGATCGCTGACCGGAGGATGTCAGTTCACGTCCTGCGGTGTACGATGCCGGCATGACCGCACCACCGCATTCCGGTACCGACTCGCCGAGCCGTCGTGCGTGGGTGATGCTCGCGGTATCGCTCGCTCTCTTCGGTGCCGCGTCGGCCGTCGATTCGTGGGCGTTCCACCATTTCCGCCTCTCCGGCGTCTACGATCGGGACTGGGGCCGCGCCCTTCGGTCGATGGGATACTGGCCCTTGTGGATCGCGCTCTCCTTCGCGCTCTGGCTCACCGATCGTGCTCGGGGGCGCGGCGTGCAGCGGGCCGCAATCCTCGCGGGCGCGGTCACGGTCGCCGGTGTATCGGACGAGGTACTCAAGCTGGTCGTACGGCGGGACCGACCGGGGGTACTCGACGGCGCCTACGCGTTTCGATCGTGGCCGGATCGGCCGTTTGACAGCAGCGGCTTCGGAATGCCCAGCAGTCACGCGATCATCGCGTTCGCCGCTGCGGCGGCGCTCACCGAATTCTTCCCGGCAGCGGCAATCGTTTGGTATGGACTGGCGGTTGGCTGCGCGGTCACGCGAGTGCTCAGTGGCGCCCATTTTGTGAGCGACGTCGTCGTCGGCGCGCTCCTCGGCATAATGATCGCGACGTGGGTTGCCCAACGCGTGGCGCACGCAACAGCCGCATAGCGGCCGATGCTCATCCGCGCAGCGTTCGCGTCCATCCCGTATCCGCGGATCCCGCCCGACATGCTGCACATCGGACCGTTTCGGGTTCGATGGTACGGGGTCCTGTACCTCATTGGCTACGTCGTGGGGATCAACCTGGCACGACGACGGATTGTGGATGGGCGGTCGCTGCTGACGCGGGCCCAGACCGACAGTCTGGTCGGGTATGCCGTGATCGGGATGCTGATCGGCGCACGCATCGTGTACATGGTTGTCTACGATCGCGCAACACTCGTGCGGGACCCGCTGGAGACACTGCGTCTGTGGCACGGCGGGCTTTCATTTCACGGCGCGATTCTCGGCATGACGGTCGCCAGCATCCTCTTCGCGCGCCGCGCCAAATTGCCTTGGCTCGGGGTAACGGACACGATCGCGGTGTGTGGCGCACCGGGGCTGTTCTTCGGGCGGATCGGCAACTTCATCAACGCCGAGTTGTACGGACGTGTGACCAACGTGCCGTGGGCGATGATTTTTCCGACAGATCCGAGCCACTTGCCCCGTCATCCATCGCAGCTCTACGAAGCGATTGGTGAAGGCGTGCTCGTCGCGGCGATCGTGTGGTGGATCGACCGGCGAAGCCATGCCGAGGGCTGGTACCGTCCGGGCACGCTGACGGCGACGTTTCTTCTCGCATACGGCGTGGTCCGGTTTTTTATCGAGTTCACGCGGCAACCAGACGCGCAGCTCGGGTTCGTCCTCGGGCCCTTCAGTATGGGGCAGCTTCTGTGCTTCGGGATGATCGTACTTGCTGCCGCGGCTGCCCCGCGCCGCCGTTTTTCCACGGCGGCCGACACATAGGGGTCTGTGCCGTCGCGGCCGAGATCAACACGGCCACCACCGGAGGATCCGATGGTGGCCGCGGCCGTAAGTCGCTGCCGTCATTTCGAACGGGTGGCTTCTTCCTTACCCTTGACCACGTCTCCCGACGAGTAATGCGCCTCGAACCAGCCGGTCATCGAGTCACCCTTGTAGTGTCCCACACTATGGAGCACGGTGACCGTCTTGCCCTTCATCAGCATGCTCTCGTACGGTCCCACTTCGGTGACGATGCTGTCTCCACCCGAGGCCACCACTCGCACCGGGAGTGGCGCCCGATTGGGGTACACCAGCGTCCACGTTTTCGGATTCGATGTCGCGATGATCATGCTGGTTACGACCACGCTGTCGTTCGGGCCGACTGAGGCTTTGACCGCCCACTTGCCGGCGACGTCGGAGAGCTTGATGCCACTCCCCTGTGCGCCGGCGGTGGCAGCGAGGCCGGCGATGAGGGAAGCTGAAACGATGAAGGTGGTGCGCATGAAAATGCTCCTTATTGAAAGACGGGATAAACCCTATGGCGGGGAACGTACCCTTTCCTGGCGCATGCGCGAGGAGGGGATCCCGTTGACGTTGCGGCTGGCATAGGTCCCGGTGCGGCCGAATCCCTGGGCGCGCTAGATTACCTCTCATGTTCGACACCAACACCCGGACCGTCGTCGTCGTCGGCGCCCAGTGGGGAGATGAGGGGAAAGGGAAGCTGGTCGACGTGCTGGCCGAGCGTGCCGACTGGGTTGTGCGGTACCAGGGTGGGGCGAACGCCGGGCATACGGTCGATCTGGGGACGTCGTGCTTCATCCTCCAGCAGATCCCGAGCGGGATCCTCCATCCGGGCGTCCGGTGCGCGATCGGGAACGGGGTGGTGCTCGACCCCGAGACCCTGTTCACCGAGATCGAGCGCCTGGTCAAGGGTGGCGTGGATGTCGAAGGGCGCCTCTACGTCAGCGAGCGGGCGCATCTCGTGCTGCCGTACCACAAGCTGCTGGACGCCGAGAGCTCGGCCAGCCGGAAGATCGGCACGACGGGCCGCGGGATCGGGCCGGCGTACGAGGACAAAGTCGCGCGGCGCGGCGTCCGTGTGCTGGACCTCCGGCATCCGGCCCATTTAGCGGGTCTCGTCGAGCGTGGGGTCGATCACGCGAACACGTGGCTCGCGCATTTCGGCTCGGCCAAACGCGCCGATGTCGCGCAGACTGTCGCAACACTGGAAGCGCTCGCCCCCCGGCTCCTCGCGATCGCGGAGGATGTCGGACTCGCGGTGCACCGGGCGATCGGGACGGGGGCGGCGATTCTTCTGGAAGGGGCGCAGGGCTCGCTGCTCGATGTGGACCACGGCACCTATCCGTTCGTGACGTCCAGCAATACGACGTCGGGCGGGGCGGCAGTCGGCGCGGGCATCGGGCCGACCGCGATCGACGCCGTGCTGGGCGTGGTCAAGGCGTACACGACGCGAGTGGGCAACGGACCACTTCCCACGGAATTCGACGAGCCGCTGGCGACGCAGATGCGCGAGCTGGGGCACGAGTACGGGGCGGTCACGGGGCGGCCGCGCCGGTGCGGGTGGTTCGATGCGGTGGTGGCCCGGTACGCGGCGCGGATCAACGGCCTGAGTGGGTTGGCGGTCACGAAACTCGACGTCCTCGATACGCTCGATCGCGTCGGGATCTGCACGGGGTACGAGGTCGCCGGGAGCGTCCACACGGAGTTTCCAGGCGACCTTACGGCGCTCGAGCACGTCGTGCCGCGATACGAGTGGTTCGAAGGCTGGAAGCAGCCGACTGCCACCACCCGCCGGATGGAGGACCTGCCCCGTGAGGCGCGCCTGTACCTCGACCGCATCGAGTCGCTGGTGGAGGCGCCGATCCGCTTCGTGAGCGTCGGCACCCGCCGGGACCAGATCATCGAAGTCACCGGGGCGGTCGCGGCGACATGACACGCGGGGCGGCCGCGGGTACGGTATCGGTAGCGGTGATCGGGGCGGGCCCGTGCGGGCTCGCGGCGGCGATCGCGCTCAAGCAAGCCGGCCTGAGAGTCGAGGTGTACGACCGGTCCTGCGTCGCGAGTAGCGTTGCGAGCTACCCCACGTACATGACTTTCTTCTCGACGGCGGAGAAGATCTCGATCGGCGGGCTGCCGTTCGTCACGGCCGGGGAGAAGCCGACGCGGCGCGAGGCGCTCGCCTACTACCGCATGGTCGTGCAGTACTTCAACCTCGTGCTGCGCCTGTACGAACCCGTGTCCGAGATCGTGCGTGAGGGCGAGCATTTCGTCGTGCGGTCACAGACACCGCGCGGCGATACCCAGACGCTGTTCGATGCAGTGGTCGTGGCGACCGGGTATTTCGGGACACCGAACCTCCTGCACGTGCCGGGGGAGTCGCTGCCGCACGTCACCCATCTGTATCACGAGGGGCACGACGCCTTCCGCCGTGACGTCGTGGTGGTCGGTGGCGGTAATTCTGCCGTGGATGCGGCGCTCGATCTCTGGCGCTGCGGCGCGAAAGTGACGCTGGTGCACTTTCGCGAGCATCTCGACGAGAACGTCAAACCCTGGGTGCTGCCCGACATCACGAACCGTCTCAAGGATGGCAGCATTGGGGGACGGTGGAACGCGCGCGTCACCCGCATCGACGTGGATACGGTCACGATCGGCGGGCCAGATGGGCCGCAGGCCCTCCGTGCCAACCACGTCTATCTGATGACCGGGTTTACTCCGAGCACGGGGCTGCTGCAGCAACTCGGCGTGTCGATCGATCCGGACACGGGCATCCCCGCGCACGACCGTGCCACCATGGAGACGGATGTGGGGCGGGTGTTCGTGGCCGGCGTACTGGCGAGCGGTTACGACGCCAACAAGGTCTTCATCGAAAATGGCCGGGGCCACGGGGTGTTGATCGCGCGTCGTCTCGTCGCCGGCCGGCCGGTCGCCGCTCACGGATAGCCGCACTCACACCACGGCCTGATGCCCTCTTCCCGCCCCGACGTGATGGACAAGCTCGTGTCTCTGTGCAAACGGCACGGCTTCATTTTCCAATCGTCGGAGATCTATGGTGGCACCGGCTCGGTCTGGGACTACGGGCCACTGGGCGTCGAGCTCAAACGCAACATCAAGGATCACTGGTGGCGGGCGATGGTGCGATCGCGTGACGACATCGAGGGACTCGATGCCGCGATCCTCATGCATCCGCGGGTGTGGGAGGCGAGCGGCCACGTCGCGGGCTTCACGGACCCGCTGGTGGACTGCAAGACCTGCAAGGGCCGATTCCGGGCGGACGCACTGGCCGACGCGCGATGCCCGCAGAAGCCGAGCAAGCGGCCGGGCGAGTGGGAGGCGTGCGATCTGACGGCGCCGCGGCAGTTCAACCTGATGTTCAAGACCTTCATGGGACCGGTGGAGGAAAGCGCGTCGGTGGTGTACCTGCGTCCCGAGACGGCGCAGGGCATCTACGTCAATTTCCTCAACGTCCAGCAGTCGACGCGGCAGAAGATCCCGTTCGGGATCGCGCAGATCGGGAAGGCGTTCCGGAACGAGATCACGCCCGGGAACTTCATCTTCCGCACTCGCGAGTTCGAACAGATGGAGATGCAGTTCTTCGTCGAGCCGGGTACGGACATGGAATGGTTCGAGCGGTGGAAGGCGGAGCGCATGACGTGGCACCTCACGCTGGGGCTCGATGCGGAGCGCCTGCGGTACCACCAGCACACCAAGGAGGAGCTGGCTCACTACGCGCGAGCGGCCTACGACGTGCAGTTCGATTTCGGCGGTACGCTCGGCTTCCAGGAGATCGAGGGGGTGCACAACCGCGGCGACTTCGATCTGACGCGGCACCAGGAGTATTCCGGGAAGAAGCTGGAGTACTTCGACCAGCCAACGAACCGCCGCTACGTGCCCTATGTGATCGAGACCTCGGTCGGTGCGGATCGCGTGACGCTGGCCGTGCTCGTGAACAGCTATCGCGAGGAGACCGTGGACGGGGAGACGGAGGGCCGGACCGTCCTGGGCTTGCACCCGTCGCTGGCGCCGATCAAGGCCGGCGTGTTTCCGCTGGTCAAGAAAGACGGGATGCCGGAGTTCGCCACGGCGCTGGCGGCGGATCTCCGCGCCCGGTTTCCCGTCTTCTACGACGAGTCGGGGTCGATCGGCCGGCGGTACCGGCGGCAGGATGAAGTCGGCACGCCGTTTTGCATCACGATCGATGGCCAGACCGCGGCGGACCAAACGGTGACGATCCGCGAGCGGGACACGCTGCGGCAGGAGCGTATCGCCGCGGTCGCGGTGGGCGATTATATCCTCGAGCGGATCACGCGATGACGGAGCGAGAGGGACTGGCCACGCGGGATGGCGACGCCCGGCCGTGGCGCTGACACCGGAACGGCTGCGGGCCGACGCGGACGCCTTCATGGAAGAGGTGTCGCGAGAGTTTCTGATGGTGCATTCCGGACTCAAAGCGACAGCGGAACTCCGGCCGATCTACGCGCGATACGCGCGGGTGCTGGGTCCGGCGGCGATGGACCTGGTGCGGGCCGAGTTCCGCGATTCGACGCCGGGGAGCGAGGCGCATCGGGGCGCGCGGCTCATGCTGGAGTGGGAGGTCGAATCGCAGACGGGACGAGCGCTGGCGGAGATCGAGGAGCGAGAGATCGCCTGGGAGTCGTCCGCGGTCGTGTCCCTACCCGACGGGCGCCAGTTCCCGTATCACAGCGCCGGAATCGAGATCGCCAACGCGAGCGACCGGCGGGACCGGCTGGCGATCGACGAAGCGCGGGCGGCGATCGTCGAGAGCGGACTGGTTCCGATCCGCCGCGACCGGCTGCAGCGGGAGCGCGATTTCGTCGAATCGCTGGAGCTGGCGGCGGACTACAACACCGCGTTCACGCTGGTGAGCGGTATCGCGCTCGGCGATCTCGTGGATCAATGCCGCCAATGTCTCCGGGATACCGAAGCCGTGTGGGGCGATCTGCTCCCGCGCGCTGCGCAACGCTCGCTGGGCGTATCAGTCGCCGACCTCACACGAGCCGACGCCCTCGCGCTGGTTCGCGCTCCGGAGTTTGATCGGTTTTTCCCGGGGGCCGCGATGGAAGACGCGGTGCGGCGCCAGGTGACCGAGATGGGTGTCGATCCGGATGCCGGCGGGCGGGTTCGCTACGACACCGGTGAGCGGGCGGGCAAACGTGCGCGTGCGTTTTGCGCACCGGTGCGGGTCCCGGAGGAGGTGTACCTGGTGATGCGTCCGCACGGCGGGCAGACGGATTATCAGACGCTGTTACATGAGCTCGGGCATGCGCTCCACTTCGCGTACACGCGTGCGGATCACCCGTTCGAGTACCGCTGGGTTGGTGACAACTCGGTGACCGAGTCCTACGCGATGCTGTTCGACCATCTCATGCAGAACCCGGGGTGGTTGCTCCGGTACTCAGGGCTGAGCAAGCGTGAGCTCCCGCCGTTCCTCCGTGCGGCGGCGCTCGAGGAGCTGCAATTCCTGCGGCGGTACTGCGCGAAGCTGATTTACGAAGTCCAGCTCTACGGTGGCCAGGTCTCGTGGGATCTGGTGCCTGATCTCTACGTCGAGACGTTGACCGAGGCGACCTCGTTCCGGTACCGGCGTGCGGACGCGTTCATCGACGTGGACGCGCGGTTCTACGCGGCGCGGTATCTGCGCGCGTGGCAATTGGGCGCGTTGCTGGCCGAGGCATTGAGGGAGCGATTCAACGAGGATTGGTACCGGAATCCGCGGGCGGGCCCGTGGATCGTCGACGGACTCTTCGCGGAGGGGCAGCGCGAGCTGGCGGATGAAATCGCGCAGCGGGTGGCGGGGCATCCGTTGTCGTTTGCGCCGGTCGTCGCGGCGGTCGAGCGGTTGGTGGCGTAGCGACCCCAGCAATACTTTCGCCGCGTTCGTCACTGGCGCGTACCGGGGCGGATTCGTCTGTTCCCAGCGCAACTGACATTGTACATTGGTGTTAGTGCGTCAACTCCGCCGCCCGTGACAAAGTCGTTCTCGGCAGCCGCCGAGCGCCTCCGTTTGGCGTCGCCGACGGATACGGCGGCGTCCGGTTCGGACGCTGCGGTGCGGGAGTTGATGGCCATCCGCGAGATCGTTCATGCGTTTCTGACCGCGGACCGGCCGGAAGAGGTTTTCCGGTTCGCGCTCGAACGCGTGAGTCCTGTGGTCGGCGCGACCTTCGCGTCGGTGTATCTGGTCGATGGTGCGTCCGAGCTCATGCGCCTGGCAGCCGCGTACAACTGGCCGCAGCGCTACGAGCCCTGGCTCGGCGAGATGCGCGTCCGGCTCGGATTCGGGCCGAGCGGCGAAGCGGCGAGCGAGCGCCGGGCGATCGAAGTCCCGGACGTGTTCGCGGATCCCAGCCTCGAGGACTGGCAGGAAGTCGCGAACGAACTCGGGTTCCGGGCGCTCGTGGCGCTTCCGCTGCAGACGAGCAGCCGGGTGCTGGGGGCGGTCACGTTCTACTTCGCCGATGCGCGCGGGTTCAGCACCGAGCGGCGCGGATTGCTGCGAATCGTGGCGGCGCAGATGGCGGCGACGGCGGAAAAAGCGGCGCTCATCGACGATTTGCGGCGGGCCAACGCCGCGCTCACGGAGTCCAAGGCGGAGCTCGAGCAGCAGTATCTGGCGGTCCTTGAAGCACGGCGGGTGAAGGACGAGTTCCTCACCAACGTGACGCACGAGCTGCGGACGCCCCTGACGGCCGTGATGGGCTATATCTCGCTCTTGCAGGAAGAGTTCTCCGGTCCGCTCACCGACCACCAGCGAAACGACCTCTCGCTGGCCCGCGATGCGAGCGACCGCTTGCTGGCGTTGATCGACAATCTCCTCGAGATGACGACGCTCAAGCGGGGCGGGATGGACGTCCAGGTCGAGACCTTCGACCCTCGCGACTTGCTGCGCGACGCCGCGACCGTGACGAAGGGGCGTCCTGACAGCACCGAGCTACGGATCGAGGTCCCACCCGATCCGGTGCGGTACATGCGGACCGATCGCCGCAAACTGGCAAAGATCCTGTCGAGCCTCATCAGCAACGCGTACAAGTTCACCGCGCGCGGCGTGGTGACGGCGTCGCTGGAAGTGGCGAATGGCCGCGCACTCTACCGGGTGCAGGACACCGGCATCGGCGTGCCGCTGGCGTCGCAACGCCTCATTTTCGAGGAGTTCCGGCAGGTGGACGGATCGCTGACGCGCCGTTATGGCGGGACCGGTCTCGGGCTCGCACTCTCCCGCCGGCTCGCGCGGCTGCTCGGCGGCGACATCGAGCTCATATCGGTGCCTGGAGAGGGTGCCACGTTTACCCTCGAGATCCCGCTCGAATATCAGCCCGCGGATCCAGCCATCCTCGCGTAGCCGGCGGCGGTCGCTAGCTTATCCGCATGCCTTCATTCCCGAACCGCACGCTCCAGCAGACCCGTACGTCGTTGTCACCCGACGGAGTCCTCTCGTCCGCGAAGCAATTCTTTCTGCGGCGCAACACGCTGTACCCGGCATTCCTCGAAAAGGAGGGGCCGAGTTACGTGACGTTCCGGGGCCAGGGCGGGGAAGAACTCGTGATCGGAGTGGTACGCGACGTCGGCGCGACCGCGGTCACGGGCTCGACCTACATGTTCGACCAGCAGATCGCGCGGTTCTTCACCACACTTCCGCCGGTGCCTTCGGCTCCCAAATCCGAGGGTCTGGCGTGACATCCCCAACCGGCAATCCGGGACGCGATGCAGATCCCGCACGCGTCCCCTTCGTGGCGTCGTTACGCGTAGGACCCGGCATCATTCGCCTCGGCGCAGAGGGGGAGCCGCGTGTCAGCATTCGCGTCGAGATCCCGGAAGTCTGGGACGCGGTGCGGGTGGATACACCGCTCACTGAATCCGTCCTGACCGTCAAGATGCGCGCGTTGACCGCGCTCTACCCTGACCATGCTGTGCCCGAGGAGTTCGTGGTGAAGCGGAACGGCATCGCAGTGCAGGACGAGACGGCGAATCTTGCCAGCATCGGCGTCCAGAACGGATCGACGCTGCTGGTGACGCTGCTGCGGCGCCGCCCCGTGCGGAGTTGAGCCGGCCGCATTCGCGGCGTTGAGCGGCTGGCCAGCGGCGTACGCTTCCATGCCGGTCGCGCTCGTTTCAAACTCCGACTGTGGCAGGCACGACACCGGCTGGGGTCATCCCGAGCACGTCGGGCGGTTGCGAGCGATTCCCACTGCGTTGCGCAACGATCCCGAGCTGTATCAGGCGTTGCTGCAGGTCGAAGGCCGGCACGCGAAGGCAGCCGAACTGGCGCTCGTGCATGGCTCTGACTACGTCGCGAGTATCGAGCGTGCGGCGGAGGAGGCGGCCGCGGCGGACACTGTGATGCATCTGGACCCGGACACCGTCGTCAGTGGCGGGTCATGGGATGCGGCCACCGCGGCTGCCGGGTGCGTCATGGATGCCGTGGACATGGCGGCTGATGGCCGTGCGATCCGGAGCTTCTGTGCCGTGCGGCCACCGGGGCACCACGCGGTGCGCGATCGGGCGATGGGATTTTGTCTGTTCGGCAGCGTGGCGCTGGCGGCGCGGTGGGCCCGCGTTCACCACGGCATGGACCGGGTGTTGATCGTGGATTGGGATGTGCACCACGGCAACGGCACGCAGGCACTCGTCGAGGCGGACACCGGGATCCACTACGTCTCGATGCATCAGTGGCCCTGGTATCCCGGGACGGGCGCGGCGGCCGACCGGGGACCGCACGGGACCGTCTGGAACGTCCCACTGTCCGGCGGACTCGCCCGGGGGCACTACACAGGGGCGCTCCTCAACGCCGTCGATCGGGCGGTGGCAGGATTCACCCCAGACGTGGTCCTCATCTCGGCCGGGTTCGATTCGCTGCGAGGGGACCCGCTGGGGGGCTTTACGCTCGAGGTCGAAGACATCGGACTTCTCACGCGCGAGCTAAGGGACCGGGCCGAGCTCTGGTGCCGGGGCCGAATCGTGAGCGCTCTGGAGGGCGGCTACGCGGTGGGGCAGACCGCTGCGGCATGCGTCGCCCACCTACGCGCGATGGTGTAACTTGCGCGCAATGAGCGCGTCTCGGCGCGTCCCGATCAAGTCCCATCCTCCGGCGCCTCCGGCGCCAGCCATACTCCGCCTGGTACAGCTTGTGGTACTCGGTCGCTGGCGAGCGACCGGGGAGCAGTTGTACCGCGAGGTGGCGCGGGTCACCGAGATTCAGCCGGGGCAGGAGGTGTTGGTCTCGGGCTGCGGTGACGGGGTCACCGTGGAGTGGCTGGCGAAACGAACCGGCGCGTCGGTCACGGGGGTGGATCCGGATGCGGCCCGGATCGAACGGGCCGAGGCTCGTGCGCGGCTCCCTGCCGTGACCCGCTCGCGTCCTCTCCACCTCTCCTATCAGCAGGCACCCCTCGACGATCTCCCGCATGAGACCGCGGTGTTCGATGCGGCGATCGGGGAGCCCGCGATCGCCGGCGCCGCGGATCCTGCGCGAGCGGTCGCCGAGCTGGTGCGTGTCACCAAGCCGATGGGTACCGTGGTGCTCCTGCAGCTCACCTGGGGGTCCGAGCTGTCGGCGGACGAGCGTGAGTTGCTGGTGGAGCGTCTCGGGCTGCGTCCACATCTCCCCGTAGAATGGAAGCGGATGCTGCGGGTGGCGGGCGTCGTCGACGTCCGGGTTCAGGACTGGACCTCGGGGGATCCCGGGGGCCCGTCGACGGCGTCGGCTTCGCGCGACGCAGCGGATGCGGCGCAACTCACGTGGCAGCAGAAAGTGCAGATCGTGACTCGCTCCTGGCGGAAGTGGGGCGGTGGGTGGCGGGCCGCGCGCGCCGCAGTGGAGCAAGAGATGGAGTTGCTCCGCGACCTGTCGGACGAGCGCGCGATCGGATTCCAGCTCATTACGGGCGTCAAGTGGCCCCATGCCCGCACCGACCGCCGCGATGCATCGCCGCAGGCGGTCGTACCGTCGTGAGACGACGCTCGTGAAGCGACCGCGGGCGGCGCAGGCATACCGGCTGTTCGGGCTGATCACCGCGCGGACCAATCATCTGCCGCGGTTGCCAGAGCTGCGGACCGAGCGATTCGAGGATCTCGCGGCGGTCGTGGCCGAACAGCCGAACGCGAGCGCGGCGCCGGCACCCGATATCGAGCGCCATCGGGTGGTGGTGGCCGACGTCTTCGCGCACTGTGCGATACTGCCCGCGCCGCCGGGTACCGTCTTCCGGTCGATGGGTGCGCTGCGCCGGTGGGTGGCACTGCATCACACGGCGCTGTTGGGCGGCCTTGCGTACATCGAGGGCCGCGCCGAAGCGCGAGTGCACGTGCGGCGGGCCCGGGGAGCCGCCGGACGGGGCGTGGCGGGCGAAGGCCACGCCGCCGGTGTGCAGCGGGACGGGGTTGGCGTCGAGGCCGCGGCCACCCAGATCTTCCACGAGCTTGGGCGGGCGCAGCCCGCTTGGGTCGTGCCACCGGCTCCCGCCGCCGGGCGTGACGCGGGCGAGGCCAGCGCGTCGTTCCTCGTGGATCGGTCACGCTGGCGCGCATTTGCGGATGCCGTTGCGGCGGAGCAGCACCGGGACCCGGCACTCGAGGTCCGGCTCACCGGTCCCTGGCCGCCGTACGACTTCGTCCGCCTGCAGTTCGGAGGGTAACGCACTGTTCTGCCCAGACTGCGGCACGTGGAACCGGGCGGTGGCGGTGCAATGCGCACGGTGCGCGGTCGCACTCCCTGCGATCACGCCGGTGGCCGCGGAGCCCCCCGACGCCGAGATCACGCAACTGCGCCGCCTGACGGGCAATCGCTACCGGATCGTGCGCCGTCTCGGCAGCGGCGGTATGGCTCATGTGTACTACGTGGAACAGACCGCGCTCGGCCGTCCGCTCGTGATCAAAGTCCTGCACGCGCATCTGGCGCGCGAGAGCGAGATGCGGGAGCGGTTCCGCCGCGAAGCCGAAGCAGCCGCGCATCTCACGCATCCGTTCATCTGTCCGATCCTCGACTACGGCGCATCGGACGATGTGGTCTACCTGCTCATGCCGTTCCTGTCGGGCGGATCACTGGCCGACCGGCTCGTGCGAGATCGTACGCTGCCGGCGGTGTTTGCCGCATCGACCGCCGCGCAGGTCGCGTGCGCCCTCGACTACGCGCATCGCCGCGGCGTGATCCATCGCGACATCAAGCCCGACAACATCCTGTTCGATGACGACGGGTACGCCATCGTGACGGATTTCGGCATCGCGACCGCGCGCCGTCATGGGCGGCTGACGGGGACAGGGCGGGCGATGGGTACTCCGCACTACATGTCGCCCGAGCAGGCGATGGGCCGGATGGTGGATGGGCGCAGCGATCTCTACGCGGTCGGTGTGATGTTGTACGAGATGCTGCTGGGCATTCCGCCGTTCGATGGCGCGGACTCCTACTCGGTCGGGTACAAGCACGTACACGAGGCGCCGGTGGCGCCCGAGATCGTAGATTCCCGCACGCCCCCGGCGCTGGCGTCGATCGTCATGAAATGCCTCGTGAAGTCGCCGGACGACCGATTCCAGTGCGGCGTCGATCTCGCCGACGCCCTGATCGGATTCCTGGCGCAGAACACGTCGCCGAGTGCCACGCGGCTCTCGTGGCTTGCGCGGCGGGCGGCCACGGAGCCGGTTCCAGCGGCGTAGGGCCGCGTAGGGCCGCGTAGGGCGGCGTAGGGCGGGGGCGGCGGCACCGCCTGCCACCCATCATACTTCGGTCCGTGCGCAGCGCCGTGTGTGGTCTTCTGGCAGGTTTGCTGGCCACCCAGGTGGCCGGTGCCCAGCTGTGCGATCGCCGTGACAGCTCCGGCGTCAGGAGCGACGCCAGCCGCGATCTCTATTGCCTGACGCTGATCGCGGTGCCGGGTGAATCCGCGGCGGTTGCGGGGCACGTCGATCTGAGCCACGTGCCGGGGCCGTTCACCCTCGCGGTGACCCCGGACGGACGCGTCATCTACGACCCTGTCGTGACCGTCGCGGGACTACCGGCGCCCAGGTCGCTCGGCAACTTCACCGTTTTCGTCGCGTGGGTCACGCCGCCAACGATGTATCCGGCGATCAAACTCGGCGTGATCTCCAACGGCACCACGACCGTGCACCGCTTCGCGCTCGATCCCTTCGTGATTCTGATCACCGCGGAGCCGAATGCCAACGTGACCGAGCCGGGGACTCGCGTGGTGCTGCGAGCGGGGTCCCCGAGCACGCGGCTGCTCCCGCCAGACATGATGCAGTTCGCGGCCGGTGCGTTGCGGGATACCGCCGTGAGCGGAGCCTCGATGGTCATGCCCGGCATGACACCGGGCGGCACGCGGATATCCGACGCGGACAGCTCCGTCCGATGGACCGGCGTGCCGATGCCGGCGGGACTCGCCATGGTGCCGGGCGAAATGGCACTTCGCCCGGGTACGCCTCCACTCCTTCCCGATACGAGACTCGACGCGCCCGATGCGCGGCCGAACGAGGTGGTCCGGGTCGCCGACGGTGATACCCTGCATCTCACGGCGGGACTCGTGTCGCGCGTCATCGATGGCCGGCGCGTCCGGATGTACGCGTACAACGGGCAATACCCCGGTCCCGTGATCTCCGTGCGGCGTGGAGCGACGATCGTGGTGGACCTTACGAATCACCTCGACCAGGCCACTACGATCCACTGGCATGGCGTCCGGGCCGACGCGGCATTCGACGGCGTGCCGGACACGGCCCATCCCGCCGTGCTGCCGGGGGGGCGATTCGAGTATCGGGTGCATTTCCCGGATGCGGGAGTCTACTGGTACCACCCGCATGTCCGGGAGGACATGCAGCAGAATCTGGGACTCGCGGGCGCGATCGTGGTGGCAGACACGGTGGGCG
>Ga0182024_10004691_pt1 | contig 31197 bp, 36 predicted proteins | sample P32metaG_FD_120480 | JGI IMG/M metagenome (GOLD analysis project Ga0182024, IMG submission 120480) | Permafrost microbial communities from Stordalen Mire, Sweden - P3-2 metaG (Illumina Assembly) | ecosystem: Environmental > Terrestrial > Soil > Wetlands > Permafrost | place: Sweden: Stordalen... | reverse complement strand
GCTCGCGGCGATCCAAGTCGGGCGGTCTTGCGGTATCACGCCGCGCAAGGCGACTCCCTCGGACTGGCTTCATTATTCTCTGGCACAGACGAGCTGGTCGACGCAGCCGATCGCGAAGTAAGGGAAAGCGGATGAAGATCGTGTTCGTGACGACCTGTAAGAATCGTGCCGCCCATCTGGCCAGAACGCTGCCGAAGAACTTGGAGGACAATCCTCGATCGACGTTCCTGGTTCTGGACTATGGCAGCCAAGATGATTTGACATCTGTGCTGATGCCTTACCGGGACTTCAAGTACGGACGGCTAGTTGTCTATCATTATCCGACCGACGGACCGTTCCGCATGGCCCACGCGAAAAACATGGCGCACCGGCTCGGAATCTTGGAAGGCGCCGACGTCTTGGTAAACCTCGACGCGGATAACTACCTCGGCGCCGGGTTCGAAGACTTTGTCGCGGAGAGATTTGAGAGCGACACGTTTCTCTGGTCCGGGCTGGTGCAGGGTCTCGGCCGCAAAATGCGGGGGGTCAGCGGCCAGATCGCGGTGACGCCGCAGGCGTTTCTCAAAGCCGGCGGTTACGATGAGAAGAAGTACGACACTTGGGGGCCTGACGATAAGGATTTCAATGCCCGACTCTGTCACTTGGGCTACCGGCCCGTCCAGATCGATCGAAACTATCTGGCGGCGATCCCGCATGGCGATGGCGTGCGTTTTAAGGAGTACCCCGAGGCGCGTGAGAACGCGTTAGGAGAAGAGGCGGAACTGCCGCCGCCGGAGACCGCGGTCGCCAACTTTGGAAAGTTTGGCATGGGCGAGGTTCTCGGGCCCGGTGGCGCCCTGCAACTCGGCCCGATACCGACGCGCATCTTCGGAATCGGGTTGCACAAGACCGCGACCAGCTCGCTGCACGCCGCTCTTCAAATCCTGGGTTACGAGAGCGCTCACTGGGAGTCGGGGGCTTGGGCCAAAAGCGTCTGGGATGAAGTGCGCGCGGGAGGGATTGCTCCGACCTTGGAGAAGTTTTATGCGGCGTCGGACCTGCCGATTAGCATTCTCTACAAAGAGATGGATCGCGCGTATCCGGGATCGAAGTTCATCCTGACGATTCGGAATGAAGCCGAATGGCTGCGCAGCGTGCGCGATCACTTTTCGTACAAGAATCCGTTTCGGTGGGAATGGGACGTCTACCCGTTCAGCAACGTGATCCATCAGGCGATTTACGGGCGCAAGACCTTCGACTACCACACCTTCCGGGCGCGCTATCGTTGGCACAACGCGGAAGTGATCGAGCATTTCAAGAATCGGCCCGATGATTTACTGGTGATGCGCACGCCGGCGTGGACAGATCTCTGCCGGTTTCTCGGAAACCCGGTTCCGAGCGTCGACTACCCGAGAAAATTCGTAACTAACGGAGGATAACCAATGACGCGTTTTAAGCTGGGGCAATTGCCGCCCGAACCAGATCCTAAAGCCAAGCTGCTCAAGAACTATCTCGATCGCAAGGCGATCACACCCCCGGCGACCGAACCGATCGACATGAGCAAGTACGCGGCGAAGTACGACTATGTGATGACTGCCATGATGGCTAACGGGCCTGACCCGGTCGCGCCGCTAAAAATCGCGCCGTTCGGAGTTGGCGACTGCGTATTCGCAGCAGCGGTACGCTTCGCTGCCCTTGAAGGGCTGAGCCGGGGGCGTGTCCTGTTCAAGAACGCGGCTGATATGTGTACCGCCGCGCTCGATGGATACGCGAGCACCGGTTGGGACATCAACCAGACCGACTCGCAGGGCAACAACCCGACTGACCAAGGCACGATCCCGAACCGCGCTTTCAAGTGGCTCCAGACCAAGGGCTTGCTGTGCTCGAATGGTTCGCGCCACAAGTTCGGCCCGATGCTGCAGGTCAATCCCCTCGACTTCGCGGAAGTCATCATCGCGATGAATATCGCCCAAGGTATCATGATCGGGGTCAACTTCCCGGCTGCCTGGGACAACTCGCCGATATGGGACGTGACCAACACGCCACTCGAAGGTGGACACGAGATCCCCGGCTACTCGGACCTGAAGCTGACGACCAGCGGTATCCAGATCGACACTTGGGGCAACGCGGCGCCGGGGCCGCGCATCATTACGCCGGGTGGTCTCGCGCAGCAATGCAACCAACTCACGGTCATTATCGATCCGCTGGAGTTCGGATTCGGGCGCCACGGCAAGAAGGCCAACGGAAAGCGCCGGCGCGGGCGGAACATCGAGGGCTTCAACCATGCTCAGTGGCTCGCGGATGTTGCGGCTGACGGCGGATTTTAGAAAAGCTCCGAGCGCGGGCGTCCGGGCCTAACCGGAGCCTCCGGACTTTGCCAGCCGGTATCTGGCGGCTCGCGCTCGGTTCTTTGATCGTGCTAAGGGGAGAGGAGGGATACCTACATGGCACGCGACAAAAAAGGTCGGTTCATCTCGGAGCGCACGCGGATTCGATTGGCGGCAGCGGCGGCTAAGAGAGCGGCGGCGCTTCTCGCCGTGCCGCACGAGGAAGTAGCCAAAGAGTTGCTGTCCGGAGACACCTACAGTCTCGGAGACGCACCGAATTCGCCGGGCAAAGAAGCAGAAGCGCCGCTCGACACTCTCGACCTCGAGGCGACGCATCACTCTCCGGAATCCGAAAGCAAGGCATGGAAAGCCATCCTCATCGCTCTGTCGGTGATCGGGTTGCTATGCGCCGCTGGCTGGTACGCGCTAAATCGCTCGCAGTTGGAGTCGCCCCCGGAGCCGACCAACACTTGGGGCAACGCGGCCGCGTCGAGCGCGAGCGCATCGCCAAGTGATACGCCGACGCCGATGGTGACTCCTTCGCCGAGCGCGTCCGCCACGCCGGTCGATTTTCGCAAATACAGCGAACCGGATAACGACTGAAGTTGTAAGAATGGCGGCTGCGGTTCCAGAACGACGAGTCCCCAAGGACCTCACTCCCGACGCGTTGCTCAAAGCGCGCGACGAAGCCGAGCGTCGTAAAAAGGCGTTTAATCTTCGAATCCTGAACGCTAGCTACGAGGACATCGCCAAACAAACTGGCATCCATGTAAAGAGAGTCGGCCGCGAAATCCGCAAGGCACTCGGCGAGATCGACGAGATCGATCTGCTCGATCGCCGCAAGCTCGCGGCCGAGCGGCTCGACGCGCTCGAGCGGCCGTTCTGGGCGCGCGCTCTCGGGGGCGACGTCAAGGCCGGGAATTTCATCCTGCGCTGCGAGACCCAGCGCGCCGAACTGTTCGGGTATGCCGCCGGCAAACCGGATTCACCCGATGGGCCCCGGCTCGGGGAGATAGCGCGCGGCCTTCCCCCTGGAGCGCGGGCGACGGTCGAACTCTCGAGCGTGTGGCAGAGCCCCGATGTCATCGCCGCGGTGCAGAAAGCTCGCCGGGAGAAGATGATCAGCGGGCCCAAGGAATCCGCGATCGATGCGAGTTTTATGCGCGGGTCCGATGAGAACGCCGTTGACCCTGACGAGCAACTCTACGACGAGGTTCTCGCCGAGGGAGTTGCGCAAGCGAGTGAGTCAGCATAAAGAGTAAGCGACCAATCTTGGCGACAATGTCGGGAGGATGCGGGAATGAAAGTGCGGAAAAATGTAGCGCGACTGATAGGGCTAGCTGCAATTATTGCTTTGTTCGGCACGCTCAGCCTCAAACCGGATCCGCTCCGGGTCTTCCAGACGATCGCCGCCGCCGTAACCGCGACCGTAACCGCGACCGCAACCGCGACCGCAACCGCGACTACGACCGCTACGGCCACGCCGGTTGTCGCAGTATTTCCCACGCCGACTGTCGTCGCCGCGCCCGCCGGCTGCGCATCTATCGCAGGCCTCGGGCCCTATACCATCGGCGTGAGCTGGTGTCAGGATCAGAGCCAATCGCCCTACGTGCTCATGGTCTGGAACGGAGTTTCGTTCGTCCGGCCCGCTGCGCTCACGAAAGGCGTCACGCCGCCATCGACCGCACCTGATACCGCGCTGTGGCTGAACACCAACGATTATCCGCCGGTGCTCGAACAGTGCAGCGCCTCGACCTGCTCGCCGGCACGGTGCCTAGTCGGAGTTTGCGGCATTTGGAATCCCCTGATGATTCCAAACTACGGGCCGCTGGCGTCGCCCGTGCCCTAAAGAAAAACACCCCAAAAAAGGGCGGGGAGTCGATTATTGGTTTACCTCTAGCGACTTCCCGCCTTGACTTCAGAGCGTTGGCGAATGTGGATTTTCGACTCGGTAGCTCACAGTTATTCTGGGACGGACAATTAGAACTTCCGTGTCCTCTCTGCCAAGCGCTTAATCTCAAAACTTCAGATCACTCGACCGAGACCTGTCGTAGCTGTAGGCGCTGGTTTAACTGGCGCTGGATCGCTTATCGCATGTTCCACGAGTACGTCGATGGCCCGAGCGAGAAACCATCTGACCCCAATGAGCCGATAAGGGCTTGGACCCCGAGCGACGAACTCAAAAGTATGCGACCGCGCGCGCGGGGGCTTGATGGAAAATATGTCAAAGGCCCCGGAGGCGCAGGCGATGGCGCGTGACGATTCCTATACCGGCAAGGCCGCATCGATCGTTCAAGAGGTCGAAGACATCGCAATTTTATTCGGTTGGTCGTTCGAACGTCTCTACAACGGATTCTGGCAAAGGCCCCGCGGGCTCGCGGCGGTGCTTCTCGACGACGATCAGATCGACTCAATCGACGAAAACTACGCCATCATTCGCCCCAAGCAGGCCGGCGGGAAGACCCTCAAATTCTGGCGTGTGACCAATGGCTACTGAGAGTTTCGAATCACTATCTTCCGCCGAGCAGGAGGTTATTCTGACCCGCGCCTGTCCTGACTATTGGCTCGAAAAGACGACTGGCGAAAAGGCTTGGGCTAGGCAGGTCGAGGTCATGCAGGCGGTTGCGATGCACCCGCGGGTGGCGGTCGCGTCCGGGAATGGAATTGGGAAAACGTGGCTCGCTGCTCGGTTGGCGGCCTGGTTCCTAAGCGTCTTCTCCCCTGCGACCGTGGTGACTACCGCGCCGAACATGCGTCAAGTGAAAGACCTCCTCTGGAAAGAAATTCAGGTCGTCGCTGGCAAGGCCAAAGAGAATGGGCATGATCTGGGCGGCGAACTGTTCACCGCGAGTTGGGAATTTCCCGCGCTCAAGAGAAGGGGCATTAGGCACTACGGCGTCGGCTTCGCCTCGAAAGAATACGACGTCAACCAATTTCAGGGCTATCACAACTCACATATTTTGGTGATAGAGGATGAGGCCGCCGGCATCAGTGAGCCGGTCGACGAAGGGATCAACTCGATTCTCAAAGGCGCCTTCACTCGCTGGTTGAAAATCGGCAATCCGACCACACTCAAAGGGCCGTTCTTCGGAGCCTTCAAGAGTAAAGACTGGGTCTGTTATCACATTTCGCAATTCGATACCCCGAACGTAAATGCAGTCCCTCCACCGCGAATATTTGAACAGGATCTCGGCACGCGCAAAGAAATCATGGAGCGGTTCCTCGATAGCCTCCTCACGATGCCGATCAGTATCGATGGCGTTGTAACCCCGGCAAATATCAAGAGCGACTTCTACAAATGGGGCGAAGATCATCCGCTCTGGCAGGCGCGTGTGCTCGGGCAGTTTCCGGATCGGACGGAGGACACCTTCATCGCGATCTCGTGGGTCGAGCGCGCCGCGGCGGCGACTCGCAATCTGGAAGGCGCGACTATCGACGTCGGTGTCGACGTCGCGCGCTATGGCAGCGCGAACACGGTCTTTGTCGCGCGCATCGGCGATCGGCCTGCACAGGGAAACGCATTCGCTTGGGAGAAGTACGGTCAGCAGGGCTTGATGGTTACGTGCGGCCGCATTATCCAGTTTATTTCAAAGATCCGTGCCTTTTGGAAGGAAGTGGCCCCCGCGAATCTGCCCTGCCCGCTGATTCGAGTCAAAATCGACGCAGTTGGCCTCGGTGCGGGCGCCTACGATCGCTGCAAGGAGATCTTCGACGGTGAAGAATGGCGCGTGGATGGCCGACGTACCGTCACGGTCCACGAAATGATCGAGCATCGCACCGCGCGCAATCCCATCCAATACACCAACGCTACTACCGAATGGTGGGCGCTGACAGCACGAGGCTTCGAAGCCGGGGACATCTCCGGCGAGGTCTTCGCTGACAAAGACCTGATGGACGAATTGGTCTCGCGCAAATACGAATACGGGTCCGATGGGAGAATGCGAGCAGAGAGCAAGGAGGCCATGAAGACACGCGGCGAGGCTTCACCGGACTTCGGCGACGCCGTGGTGATCGCTTACGCAGACATACCAATGAGTTTATTCGATGATGAGGAGCCGTCATCCGGCCTACACGCAGGTCTTGTCTACGGCAGGTAGAATCGATGGAGCAGTCCCATCTTTAAGACAATCGGCAATAAGATCACTTTCGCGAGCTGGGCGACCGCGCGCTACAAAAAGTTGGATCTATACGACCGCCTGTTAGACGGAACCTTCTACGATCATTTGCCCAATTCGTTTTATGAAGAGACGGGACAACGAAACCACTACATCCCGCTGCATGAGCGCAGGCCGTCGGTCCAGTACAATCTCTGTGCGTTCGTGGCCAGGAAGATCGCGCGCAAGCTCTTCGCGGGACGCCACGCGCCTCGCTTCGCGCACGAAAACGACGACCTCAAGGAAGCGGCTACCGCACTCGCGCGCGAGGGCTTCCTCGAGCAGAAGCTCCTTCGTGCAGCGGTCTGGGGCTCCGTCGGCGCCGTTTGCGTCACTTTCAAAATCGAGCCCGATGGCGCCGAACAGCAGCGCATCGTATTCGAGGTCTGGCGCGCGAAATGGTGCGAGCCGGAATTCGACAAGCTCGGCGAGCTGAACTCGCTGCGCATCGCCTACCTGACTTATGGCTACCAGTTCAAGGCGATCTACGGGGTCGAAAAGGACGATGAGGGCAAGCCGATCGATGATGGCGCCCTCTATTGGCATGTCTCGGACATCGACACGCAGCAATGGATTGTCTACCAACCGAGAGCCAAGGACTCATGGCCCCCTGGCGATGAAAAGCCACTCTTGGCGATGGACGAGTTGAAGCAACCTACGCCGCACAACTTCGGGTTCGTGCCGGCGCATTGGTTCGTGAATCTGTCGAGCGGGGATGACATCGACGGCCAATGCCTGTTCAAAGATGCGATCAACACGGCGATCGATATCGACTACACCATCAGCTCGCTCGGCCGCGGCGTCCGCTACAATGCCTCGCCCGAGGTAGTGCTAATCGGCAAACGCAAGAATGCCGACCTGGACGAACGCACCGGGGCGATGGTGATCCGCGGGCCGACTCACGTCATCGAGATGGAAGGCACCCGGCGCGATTCCGCCGGCAACCAGATCGGCGGCGGTGACGCGAAGCTCCTCGAAATGAGCGGCCAGGGGATTGCCGTCGGCCTGCAGCTCGTGGAGACGCTCCGTAAGTTTGCGCTGGAATCGATAGCCGCCTCCAGGAAGGACCCCGACAAGATAGGCGGTCCCCAAAGCGGACGTGCGATGGAGATGCTCGACGACGATCCGCTCGATCTCTATGACGAGATGCGCCAGACGTACGGCGAGAACGGATCCCTGCCTCTGATGCGCAAGGCGATGCGCGCGGCGGCGAAGGTAAAGCACGCCTTGCTTGAAGGCGTTAGTCTCACCGACATTGATGCGCTCGCTTACTACTGGCCGAAGCCGTACCAGCCGGGCGCGCAGGAGATATTCCAGCTTGGGCAAGGACTTGTTGCGCTCACCACGCCGATTCCGGACGAGCACGAAACTGCTCCTGGGCCTGCTGTACCCGGCGCCGACGGGAAACCGGGGAAGCCCGGCGCGGCGCAGCAGACTGGCACGGTCGCGATGCGGCCGATTATGACGATCGAGAAGGCGTCCCGCTTGGTCGACACTATGCTCGACGTTCCGCCGGACGTTGCGACTATGCCCGCGCAACAGGAGCCCGCGCCCACCGGAGACGATGGCGGGCATCCTTCTCCGGAGCCGGTCGAGACGCCGGAGCACGACAAAGAAGACGAAGGAGACGCCCTCGCGCGCGCGTCGAAGCTCTCGCAGCCTAAACCGAAACGTCCGAGCGGGCGAGCGCCACGCAAGAAGGTAAGTAAGTGAACCCTCAACTAATCCAGGTACGCGAGCCCGAGATCGGGTCCAAGGGCTTTCTCATCGAGAAAGATGGGCTCTTCGTCTTATCGACCGGACCGGGATTGTTGCGCGGTATCGCGTGCACCCACGCGGGATCCGGAATGCTCGTGGTGCACGACGGGGTGCCTACTTCGAATGGCTTCTTCGAGAATCGCGGACACCGGCAGATGGCGGCCGGCAGCAGCGACGAGATCTGGCGGTGCGCGCGGTGCGATGGCGCTCAATGCCCGATGTGTTTTGGTGCCGGGGAGATTGCTCATGCGATCGAACGCGTCCCTTGCCCGGTAGGACCTCGGCATTGTTCAGCCTGCAGGGGCACCGGAATAGAGGGAGACTACTGGTCGCGAAACGGCCGCGTGATGATGCGGCTGAATCAAATGGGGATGTGGATGTTCGATGCGGGGTTTCACCACGGCCTCTCGATCGCAGTTGCCGGCGGAACCCCATCGGTGCACATCATCGCGACGATCACTTGGCTGACGCATGGCGACTAAACAAAAAGCACATCGAAAGCCGGGCAAGGTTGTGAAGTTGCACGCGATCGACGGGCAGCATGGGGTCCACGCGACGCTGGCCAGGCTCTATCGGAATTTAGAGAAGGATTTTCCGGGCGCCAAGCAAGTCTTGGTCGTGATTCAGAGTTACCCCGACAAGAACCACGAATGCGAATGGGCGACGGTTACTAACAATCTGACGCGGGCTGAAAAGCTCTATTTGTTGGAGATGGGGAAACGGGTGATGTTCGGTGACTGAGTTGTTCACACCGGCCGGGCCCGGAAGCCTCATGCGATCGGTAACGATCGATGATGTCGGCGTCTTCCACGTAGCCCGTCGGACCTGCGAGCTGTACTCGGTCGAGATTATGGGCGGCTGGGGGAGACTCCGGGTGAGCAATGGACGCGGGCGGAGCCTCTGGTATCAGCCGTCCATTTTTACAGGATCGTTCGTGATTGGGTGCGAGGCCGAAGAAGGACTGATCATCGAGATCCAAGGTGGACCGCCGACGGTGAACGTCAACTTTAGAGAGAAAACGCGCGACCTAGTGTGATTCAAATCAAGTCCCCAATGACAGGTTCGATACAGCTCTTTTTGCGCGAGGACGGCGCTCAGGTCGCGGTCGGGGACAAAATCCTCGGCATCGAGAGCATGAAGATGATGAACGAGGTGAGAACGCCGGCTGCGGGTCGGCTGAGTTTCAAGGTACGTCTTGGACAAGTAGTGAATCGCGGACAAGTTCTGGCGGAGGTGGATGATGGCGCTACCAATCAAACTAACAGCTAGCGGGGCGGGGATCGCGGCGAGCGCGCAACTCCAAAGTTCGGGGCTAGTGGTCGCCATTAAAGGCGTGGCTGGCGTCGCGGCTCTCGATGCTGCGGTCTGGGTCGCCCCGCAGAACAACGCTACTACGAACGGCGACGAGATCGCGCATATGAAAGCGTCGGCCGCAGGGACAGACACACTGGCGGTGCCAAACGGCATAGCTGTCGAGTCGGGTCAGTACCTGCTGGTGAACTTTGTCGACACTGACGCCAATCACGAAGTCTGGATATATTTCGACTGATAGTCGAATAAGGGAGAGAAGGATGTTCATACAAGGCTTCTTCGGTAGAGAGTTGGACCGACGGATGTTGCTGCTTGAGGGCGAAGGCGAAGGTGGTGGGGGAGGAGGAGCTGGCGGCGATCCTCCTGCCGGCGGTGGCGCACCCGCAGGCGGAGGCGGAGCGCCGCCAGCCGCTGAGAGCGGCGAGGTGGATATCGCCAAGTTGCCGAAAGCAGCTCAGGAATACATCCAGAAGATCCGCGGCGAATCTGCGAGTGAGCGCACCAAGCGAATCGCTGTCGAAGCCGAGCGCGATCGCCTGTCGAAAGAGAAAAAAGACAGCGACGACAAAGCGTCCGTCGAAAAAGGCGAATTCAAGACCCTCTACGAGAATACCAAAAAAGAACTCGATACCGAACGCACCGCGCGCCGAGCACAGACCATCGACGGTGCGATCCGCGAGGCTGCCGCCGCCGCTGGTATCTTAGATCCCGACCTCGTCACTCTCATCAAGCGCGAGACCGTCCAAGTAACCGATTCCGGTCAGGTCGCCGGTGCCCGCGAGGCTGTTGAGGCGTTCAAAGCCGAGAAGCCCAATCTCTTCAAGGCTGCTGCGCCTGCTGGCGGTGGCGGGGGAGGCGGCGGTGGTCCTACCCCTCGGGGGACCGGGCCCCGCAGTCCCGCCCCGGCTGGTGATGGCGGCGGCGGCGCACCGAAGGATGTCGGCACTTTGGAGCAGAAAGACTATAACGCCCACAAAGCTCAGACGCTTCGCAGTCTGCGAAACGTACGGTAGGAGAGACCCCTCACATGAAAAATCGGACCATTACCGGCTTGATCGTCGCGCTCATTGTCTCTCTAAGCCTCCTGCATCTGATGCCCTTGCGTGCGCAGGTTTCGGCCGAGGTCGGCAACGCAAGCGCGGTAAGCGTAGATCGTGGCCTCGGCGTTCAGCGTCAAGCCAGCGTCCACTCGCGACTCGGTTTCAAGTTTCATGTTGAAGCTTTCGACCGCGATCGTCACTTGGCTTGGACTCGCGATACTCACAACATGGTGACGACGCAGGGCGCGAACTTGTATATCAACAGCACCCTGTTGAACGGCGTCCCTGTCTCCGCCGAAGCCGATGGCAACACTGCCGGTTCGGCGACCGCCGTGACGGGAACTCTGCTACAAGACCAGGCCGCGACCGGACAAACGTCGTTAATCGTTCCCGGCACGGTGAGCTTCACGATCGCGAGCTATACCGGGACGTTCACCGACAACGGCAAGGGCGGCATGATCTGCACTGGCACTTGCACGAATTTCACCGCCAGCACCAGCACGTTCACCTATACGACAGGCGCGTTCCTGCTCAGCTTCACCAGTGGTGGACCCAACGCGAACGCGATCACGGCGGCCTACAACTACATCGCCTCGAAGATGTATGTCAGTCTGTTTTACGGAGCGAGCGCACCCACGTTCGCGATCACTGACACGCTCGCTTCAAACGGCTGGACTGGTTCCGCTGAAGTTACGAGCACGCAAGTAACGAACGCTACGCGGCCACAGTTTGTCGGCGGCGCGGTTTCTTCTGGCAGCACAACCAACTCAGGCTCGGTCGCAGTCTTCACCGGCAATGCGACTGTGACTTTGCAGGGCATCTTGGTGACAAACAGCAACGTGCTCGCGGGCACGACCTACGGGCAGCTTCTAGGTGAGGCGACCTTCACGGCCGCTCCGATCGCCGCCGGGTATACAATTAATGTGACGGGAACTGTAACTTCGACTGCCGGATAATTGATGCGCGCGGTCCGTTATACCTTTTGGTTACTCCTGTGCGCGATACTTATCATGGTACCGCGCACGGCGTTTGCCGCCGTAGGATTCGTTCAGCAGACGACGGTAGCGAACGTTGCTTCGGGCAGTCCTAATCCTACTTTCGGCGTTAATACCACAGCCGGAAACGTGGTCATCGCCATCGTCTATATGGGTGGCATTAGAACGGCTTCGATATCGGGGATGGGCGCTACCTGGACAACGCTGCGTGATTCAGGATCGCTTAGCGGGGCCGTGAGGGTCTGGATTTTCGCCGGGATCGTCGTCACGCCTGGCACCTCTACGACGATCACCATTTCCAGCGCTGCGAGCAGCGCACAGCTTATAGAATTCTCGGGCGTTGCATCGCCGCTAGTTGCTGATGGCTCAAATAGCGGCAACGCGGCTTCGGGCGCAACGTCTCAAGCGACCGGGAGTATCACTACTACCTACGCCAACGATCTTATTGTTGGGGCGGTAGGCGTTGGCCCGATAGCGGGGGCTACTGGTACAATCGCTTCGCCGTCAAGTCCTTGGAACGGGTTGAACGGCGCAGCGCCATCAACGACTATTTTTGCGGATGCTGCCAGCTATCAGATTGCTACGAGCACCGGCAGTTTCAACCCTTCGTTCTCGTGGACAACAGCGACGGGCGATGGAGCGGCAGTTGTAGCTCTTGAAGCGGCAACGAACTTCGTTCAATCTAGCGCGGTTGTTAATAACGCCGTAAGTCCGATCACGCTAACCTTCCCAGCTACTACTACCGCCGCCAATCTCGTAACAGTCGAGGTTCAGGATTCGGGAATCCTGGGAGCGCCGTCTGTTACTGGCATGGGCGCGACGTGGACCAAGATCGCGCAAGATAGCACGGCGGGCGCGCAGCAGTCGTCGTTGTTCGCCGCAATCGTAGTCACGCCGGGAACTACCGTCTCAGTTGCCTTTACCGCCGGTACGGTGTCGGCGGTAGCTCAAGAATGGTTTGGAATAAGCATCACCACCGACGGCACCGGAACCGCTGCGGCAGCGACGGGAACTTCGGTTGCTCCGACTACTGGTGCGACTACTAACGCCTACGATCTGATTCTCGCTTTCGCAGGTCATGCCGCAATCGAGACGGTTACGGTGCCTAGCTCGCTGTGGAGCAAGTTGACCGGTAGCGACGCGGCGACTCCTACTATCGACGTGGTTTACCAATTGTCAGCAGCGACTGGTACTTATACGCCGTCGTTCAGTTGGAGCACGACCGGACTTAATTCAGGTGCGGTCGCAGCGTTCAAGTACAATACGGTCAGTGTCAGCGGAACTGTAGCAAAGGGCGGAACGGTCACTAGCTCAAACGCCGCATCTTTATCCCGCGCTGGCTACCCTCCGACGACTCCGAATGCGGCGGGCGTGGTTTTTATGAGTGGCTTCGAGACTGGGGATTTCAGCGAATGGGGTACACTTAACGGCGTGCCTTCCGTGGTTACATCGCCGAGAACCTTCGGTGGATACTCGGAGCAGTCTACCTGGGGGTTGTCGGCCTTCGCCAACAGTCCGACTATTTTCTCGGGCGGAGTTGGATATATAGGGTTTAACTTTAATACGAATGCCGTGTCCCCCACTGTCACGAATCAGCTTGTTTTTCTCCAGGTGTTTAATACGTCCAGTCAAGTCAGTTGTGGGCTGCGCTTGCAAACGGATTCTACCGGCACTATCACTTTAGGTGTACGAAGTTTAACTGGTACGCTAGGTACTTTTACGGTTCCCTCGAACACCTGGGAACCGCTGGAGGTAAAGTGTGTAGCTGGAACGACATCGAGCAATGGCGCGGTTGAGGTAAGACTTAACGGCTTAGTAGTCTATACCAACAGTGCTACCAATACAGGCACCGTCAATTTAAGAAACATATCTCTCGGTGTTCTGACTAACGGCTCTAGTACTTCGGGGAATCTGTGGTTCGACGATGTAGTTGTCCGCTCCGACCGCTACCCCGGCCCCGGCTACATCATCGCGCGGCAGGGAGTCTCAGGAACGCCGACCTACGATGCGTGGACTAAGAGCAGCGGCACTACCGCTTACAACCTTCTGTCCGAGACTCCGTTCAACGCAACTAATAACGTCAGTACAACTACGGCGAGCGCGATTCAGAGCATGAACCTCGGCTCTTTCGGAGCCGCTGGCAGCGGGACCGAAGGCACTGGAATTATCGCGCCGCAAGATACGATCAACGCAGCGCAGACTTCGATAGTCGCCAAGTCATCGTGGTCTACTTCAAAAGGGATCAACATCTTTCCACGTTTTAATGGCGTCAACACCGTAACTGCCATTAATGCGACTGCCAGCGATGCTTTCTATAGTAGCGCCTTATCTACCCCGACCTACACAAATCTTACGGCTGCAAGCTCTCAGATAGGAGTTCAAAATACAGGAGTTGGCGCTGGCACAGCGCAAGTTGAAGACGTATGGGAGATGGTAGACTTTACTCCAGCGTCTCTGGCGGTTGCGGGCGGCGGTACGGTCACAGGATCGAGAGCGCCGAGAGTCCCGGTATCTGCAAGTGTCGTTAAAGGCGGCACGATTACCAGTTCGCAAAGTATAGGAGCGATTGCTCGCAGCGCTGCGGTTGTGAAGGGCGGATCGATCGTAGGCTCTTCTCAGAAGTCATTCGCACGCAACGCATCGGTCGCCCAAGGTGGCGTGGTCGGAACTTCGAGCGCTGAAACTCTTACGCGCGCGGGCTCCATTTCGAAAGGCGGCTCCGTCGCGGGTGCCGGTACGGAAACTGTCGCGCGTTCGGCTAACATTTCGAAAGGTGGGACACTATCGGCTGCCCGAGCAGTCTTAGCGGGAGTCAGCGGAGCTATCAGCAAAGGGGGATCGATCGTGGCATCCGTGATCGTAGGTAGCGTGATTGCTGTCGCTGCGACAATCGCGAAGGGCGGCAGCGTAGCAGCGAGCGCTGTAATTTCGGCTATTCGCAGTGCGACGATTTCCAAGGGCGGAAGTATCATGGGATCAAGTCAGGAGGCGGTAGCGCGTTCGGGCTCGGTCTCGAAGGGTGGAACAATAGCTGGATCGCGTGCGGCATCGGTATCGAGGTCCGCGTCGGTCGTGAAAGGCGGCTTGATATCATCGAGCTTCGCCACAACTATTTCGCGGGCCGCGTCGATCATAAGGGGCGGGGTAGTGTCCGCGACTGTATCGGTAAGTAGTCTCATTTCGGTTTCGGCATCAATCATTGGACTTGGTGGCGGCATGAGCGCCGCGCGAGCGGTTGCCGTGCCTAAGTCGGCTGCGGTCGTGAAAGGAGGTGCGATCTCGGCGGCGCGTACAGCCCAAGCTATGCGCGCGGTTTCGTTCGGAGAAGGCGGGCAGGTGTCTGCGGTGCGCGGCGTATCCTTGAACCGCTCTGCGTCACTCCAGAGCGGTGGCCTTATCTCAACGCTGCGAAGGATTTGGGCCTACATCGTTGGACTCATCCATGGAGGCGGCTCGATCACGGGATCTGCCGTGCCGACCTCCTTGCCGACGCCGGCAATAATCAATCTCACGATGCCCCTCTATCCGACGGTCTACGAAGACCCCGCGCTGTGGCCAATCGAGCCTTTGACGATGCCGATCTACCCGAGGATATATCTTGAAGCGAGGATGCCCTGATGAAAACTCTCAAAAGACTTGGCTTCTCAATTCCGCTCGCCCTGCTCCTCGCTTTTCCGACGTTCGCGGCCCAGCAGCAACAGGTCTATGTCGCCGGGGCGAAGGGCGTCGTCCTCAACATCACCCCGAACACCGCGACCCAGCCGCCGGTAAATTTAACTGGGGCAACGGTCACCCTCGTAATCATCTCGCCAATCAGTGTGCGCCATGTGGTCACAGCGACGGTCGCCAACGGTGGGACGAGTGCAACCTACACTACTCTCGCAACGGATTTCCCTACCGCCGGCGCCTACCAACTGCAACTCGTTGCGCAGTGGGGATCGGGGGTGCTCATATCGAGTGCGGCCTTCAATCTCACGGTGAGCCCCGCTCTCTGAGGTTTGACAAGCGTTCGGTAAAGGCATAGTTGCACCAAGCAGAGAGCCTGAGATAGCGGCGGAGCGGCTGGCGGCAGATCCAAAGGCGACTCCCAAACTATTTCGCCGGATGAAGAGCTGGCAGATCCAAGCGCAGACCGGCAAGAACCTGGGGCGGGTAGGGAACGGCGCGAAGCGGTCCCCCCGGAAAAAGCGGAAGATCCGATGACCGTGGAAAGTTGGTAAGAACGTCACAACTTTTTACGGAGACGGAGTTCTCGCAAAATGTCGAGCCCAGGCACTTTCGTAAATTTCCCGCCGCAACTCCTTGGGATGTTGCAGCAAAATTTCCTCGATCGCGAACTCGAGGAAGGTCTCGATTCCTATCTGGCCTACCGGCGCGAAGCGGTCCAGGAGACTATCCCAGCGCGGATCGGCGCGACCCTCACTATGACCAGAAAGGGGCGTAAGACCCCGATCACGCAACCGCTCGATCCGACCCAGGTCGGCACCAACCTCGACAATGGGATGACGCCCTCGACGTTCTCCATCGAGCAGTACAGCTTCTCGATGAAGGAATGGGCGGATACCGTCGATACCGATTTGATGGGCGAATTGGCGGGCATAGCCAATCAGCTTATCGCCAACTCGCGGAACAACGGCGTCCAAGCCGCGCAGTCGATGGAGCGCATCGCGCGTAATGATTTGTTCGCCGCATACATGAGCGGCAACTCGCGCGTCCTCGCCGTCAACTCGCAGACGTCGATCCAGGTCGACGATATCCGCGGCTTCGGCACGGTCCTCGTAAACGGCACACCGCAGGGTGTGAGCTCGGCGACTCCGTTGGCGATCACCGAATACAACGATTCCGGAACTTTGGCGACGGCCACGCAGGCGCTCAACGTCACGGGCGTCGCCCCGGACGCGACGAACGTGAGCTCCACCAGCATCACCGGTGGGCTGTCGGGAGTGCTGACCTTGGCGGCCGGCGCGGCCAATACGATCCAGGTGGGCGACTCGGTCATCTCGAACAATGCCCCCAAGGTGTTCCGGCCGTTCGGCAAACGCCTGACGAGTTTGCTAAATGGCGCCGACGTTCTCACCATGTCGATCGTCGATGATGTCCGGGCCTATCTGCTGGATAACGGCGTTCCGCCGATGCCCGATGGCACCTATCACATGATTTTGGATAACACCTCGATGCGTCAGTTGAGGGCCGATCAGGACTTCAAAGTCCTGTTCGCAGGGCGCGAGGAGACTCCGGAGTTTCGCGGCGGCGATATCGTGCGCCTGCTTGGCATAACTTTCATCCCCACCACGGAAACCTTTGTCCAAAATCCCGGCTCCGGCGTTGGGGTGCGAGTACGCCGGCCGATCATCATGGGGGCCGAGAGCTTGATGCAGGGTAACTTCGAAGGGCTGGACATCTGGCTCAATCGAGAGGGCGTCAATCCGATCGGCGAGATCATGCTGATCGATAACGTCGCTCAGATTGTGAGGCCACCGCTCGATCGCCTGCAGCGCAACATCGCGCAGACCTGGACTTGGATCGGAGACTTCGCGGTCCCGACCGACGTCACCGCCACCACAGACACTATCCCCACCGCTAGTAACTCCTTGTTCAAACGCGCAGCGGTGATTGAGATAGCTGGCTGATCGTTATATCGTAATCCGATGACTAAGAGTTGCCCTCGCTGCCAGACCGAAAAGCCGAACACGGACTTCTATCCAAGTCCCCGTCGTGCCGACGGCCTGTCCGGGTGGTGTAAACTCTGTGATAACGCGCGCCATAAGAACAGCGAGGGCCATCGACGGCACTCTCGCGAATCGCAGCGGCGTTTTCGCCAGCGTAATCCGGGGCGAGCCAAAGCCATATTGGCGAAGTCTCGCGCGAAGCAAAAAGCCGAGCGCCTTGAGGCGCATCCCCCTCTGCCCGAAGGTTTGAAGCGCTGCGGTTCCTGTAAGGAAGTTCTGCCTCTTGAACAGTTCATGCGCGACAAACGCAATAGCAAAGGGCGAGGATGTTATTGCGTTCCGTGCAATCGGAAGAAATCTGCGAAGCGCGGAAACGCGTACTACCATCGCCATGCGGAGACGCGTCGTGCGAAGCAGAATGAGCGCCGACGTGGGCCTGCTGCAAAAGCGGTTGCCAAAGTCTGGCGCAAGCGTCCCGAAGTGCGCGCGGTCATACGCGAGCGCGAACGAGTGACGAAGGGCATCCTCCGCGAGCGTCGGTATGCAAACGGCGACGTGGAGACCAGCTTGGAAGTATCGTTCACGCGCGCGGACTGGATCGCTGTGATCGAGAAATTCGGTGGGGCGTGTGCTTATTGCGGCAAGCCGGGGCGCATGACCTTAGAGCACATCGTTCCCTTAGTGAGTGGCGGCCGAACCGAGAAAGGGAATATCATTCCGGCCTGTTTGCCGTGTAATGCGTCGAAGCAGGAACGGCCGTTCGAGGAATTCTGTCGAGAGCGAGGAGTCGATCCCGACCAGATTCTCAACGGCCTGCCCAACTAAAGCAGGGAGAGAGGAGAACTCAGATGGCCGAAGTAACGCGAGTAGATAAAGAGTTTCCACGGGTTCCCGCCGACGCGGCACCCACCAAGAGAGGATTGCGCAGCGGCGGGCCCTCGATGAATGTTCCGGGCGACGGCGGCGTGCGCAAGGCCAAAGGTACGCTACCGGGAAATCGCGCAGGTCGTTCGGCGGTGGACTATGCCGATGCGATGTCATCGGTGGGCGGGCCCGCTGACTCGGGCGACGGAAAGCGCGTCGATAACAAGTGACCGGCGGTTAGCCCAATGCCCACGGTGAGAAAAATCGTTACGGCGAAGCGACCAAGCAAGCAGGTCAAACATCCGGTGCAACCCGGCACCTATTGGCCCGGCCAAGAGATTCGGGAGCAAAAGCAGACCGATACGGTCAAGGCCCTTTATTCCCGAACCGGGGCGACGGTCGAGCGCGAAACGATTCCCGGAATCGGTGTCGTGCGCGAGGTAGATGCCGACGATCGCTATGTTCCGGGATGGGACAGGCTGCCCGGCGCCTCAGCCGCCGCAGAACGGGTTGCGGAGCGCCGCGAGGACGGCCAGAGAAAGACACCGATCGGCGGGCCAGGCTTGATCAGGAGATAAATTTAGATGCCGACAGCACCGACGCCCCTGCAGGGCAATCCCAATGTGTTCGATGGGCGTCAACCGACGCTGATCCCGAACTTCGATCCTGTCTTCTACGAAAACGGCGCTTTGCAGTCCGAGAGCCCGCGCCAGATGAAAACCCTGCATCCGACGTCCGGTGCGACGACGTGCATGGTGCCGACCAACAATTTTACCTACGTCAGCCACCCCGGCGGCGCCGCTGCGGCGGGCATCATTGTCTCGTATTATTACGGCAGAACCTACGAGATCTCGACCTCGCTCTATAACGAGATGGTGACTGCGGGAATGCCGGTATCGGCATAGTAGAAGAGAAGATCGCGTTCGACAGGGAGAGAGAAACCAGATGGCGGAATTACCTGAACTAGCGGATGCGTCGCCGCCTTACCGGGCGGTGAAGCCGGTAGTTGCAAAGGCAGGGGCGGGAGCGACGGCCAACCCGGCCGAGGAAAAACTCTCCCTGCGGCGGGGTGAAACGGAGTCCGCCCCTGCCGGCGCACACTCTGAAGAAAAGCCGGAACAGCTCCCCGTTCATAAGGCGCTGTCGAGCTTCAACGTGATGATAGGCCCGCAGATGCGAAGTTTCGAGATGGGCGAGACCATCGTTGAGCAGGGCACCATCAGGACGCTCCTCGACCTCGGCTGCCCCATCGGACAGGCTCGCGACATGCTCCGGCATCGTTGCGGATCGTGTGGATCTATGGCTGCGATAAGCCCGACCAAGAGCGAATTGCGATCCGTCGCGGAAGCGATGGGTCTGGAGCTAATCGGATAGGTGCTGACCGGACAACAAAAGGTCACGATACGCCGGCAGCTTCGGTATCCGGCGATCGGCGTCTCGCGTACTTCGGTTGGCGGCCAATCGTTAGCCAGTGGTGGGCAGGGCTTCCGCTACTTTCAGGCGTACGGCCGGCTCGAGTACATCCTGAACAATCTTCAGCCGTATGAAGAAGCGCAGATCATCGGATCTGCCGTAGGGTCGATCTCGATTCTCGGTCTGACAGCGGTCGGCGATACTGTCTCGGTCACTCTGTCGGGCGCAGGACTGGTGAGCCCAGTCACACTGACCGTAACCGCTGTCCTCGGCGATAATCCGGTCAGCCTCTCGAATAAGTTGGCGGCCTTGGCTCTTCAGAATCCCGCGCTCATCAGTGCAGGCTTCATGGCGGTGACTCCATACGGAACGGGACCTTTCGCGCAGAACGCTGTCCCTCTGCCGGAAGTGGCGTTCTTCAATCCCAAGCCTTTCACCATCGCGGCGGCAGCCACGGGACAAACCGGGTCGGCTGTCACCACAGATGGCAGCCCGGTTACGGATCCGATAGCGATAGTTGACGATTCGACGAGCCCCGTGACGACGCTAACCGGCTTCATTCCAATTCTGATCTACCTCGAGGGCGCGATCGCGGGCACGACGCAGAATCTCGATACTTCGAAAGCGGACGTGTGGACCGCGCGCACCGATGAGCCCGAGATGCGGATCAAGCTCTATAATTACTGGCGTCGAGCGTTGGCGCGGCATCTCGAGGTTCCGCTGTGGGAAGACTTTAACGATTACGGCGGCGGCGTGCCGACGATGGCTACAATCTGATGTCCCACTTCAACCACATCGAAAGGCAAATTGATCGTGGTAGAGGCAAGGCCGCGAAGCATCTCGGTCCGCCCTTCGACGTTTATCGCATCCAAGCCAATGCGGCGCTGAACTATCTCGACGCGGCGAACAAAATCAGAAGCAACTTTCCGGTCTTCCGCCGAGTGCTGAAGGGCCTCGAACACAAGGAAGGCCCGGATATGGGATCGCTGTTTTTCGAAATGATCGCCGACATGAGCAACTTCGTGACCGGCGATGTTTTCGTTGAACGCGACCCGTTCTATGGAACCAGCGGGTATCCTACCGCGGGTGACATCACTCCTTTCCCGACTCCGCAGTTCAACGGGATCTGCCTGGCGTTTCATGCGCCTATTCGAAAGAACATCGGCGCGCGCGTGAACCGACTCGGCATCGTATTCCGTCCGACGGGCGCTCCGGACGCGAATGGCTACTGGTCGCCGGATATCAACTCCGCGCAGCCTCTCCTGCTGTCGAATGGCAGTTGGGCTCTCGCGGCGCCGGGCGCGGCCAACGCGCTGATACCGATGGGCGTCTCAGCCAACGAGCGCTTCCATGGGGAACTCATCCATGGATTGCCGTCGTCGACGCCGCTCACGCGCTGGTTCATATTCGTACCGGCGCTGAAGGGGTTTCAGTTTCTTGAGGGGGACATCATCGCAAGTCTCGACGCGGACGCGCCGGTAGAGGACTATGCTGACATTCTCCAAAACGGCTCCCGGTACATCGTGATTCATCCGTTCGGTCAGGAGTCCGGGTTGGTCGGTAACCAGTTGGTATGTGAGCGCATAGGGCAGAACTGATGGCGAAGCTTAGAAAAGACGAAGTAGGCCAAGGGCGGGCGTTCTACGTTTTTTATTGCCCCGGCTGTGGGAACTGCCACTCGTTCGAAGTGCCGCGTTGGACCTTCAGCGGTTCGATGGACAAGCCGACCTTCACGCCGTCCCTGCTCTGCAATCAGAGCGATCCGGCAAGCCGATGTCATCTTTTTGTGACAGACGGGAAAATTAAATATCAGCCTGATTGTCACCACAAGTTCGCTGGTCAAACAGTCGATATGGTCGAGTTGGAAGATTTGGCAGATGGACGTTGATGAGGTCATGACGCTGCTAACCACCGAATTGCAAAGAGCGATCGGTGCTCTGTCGCCTGCATTCACGGCGCCTATCGTGTTTGGCGAGGGCTATCCCACGGAGTCGTTCCTGCTACAGCAGGTCGCTTCCAAGGGTAGTGTCTCCATCACGATCTTTGATCGCAGGCCAGCGGCGAACGTGACGCGCTGGATGCCGTTCGTCGCAGTCGAGAAGCCGCATTCCACGGGGGTCACGGTCGAACTCAGCGGCAGCCCGCTTGCCGTCGATGGCGAGCAAACCATCACGCTCAGCGGCGTCGTCAATCAGAACGATGCCGTCGCGTTGACCGCGTTCCTTCGCGGCGGCCCGTCTGTCAATGGCGGTGTGAGCGCGATCGCGGGACCGCAGGATACGCCGGCGACCCTTGCCGCGAAGCTCGCGGCGGCCATCAATGCAGACTCGTTCCTGCCGGAGTGGATGACGGCCAACGCCACCGGCGCGGTTGTCACGCTTGAAGGGACCGGCGCGCAGCCGATTCAGCTTGCGGTCGCGGTCGGAAACATCCGGTTCCAAAAAGTCGAGAACGCGCGGTTTCTGCGCGAGCTGCAGATCATCGTCTACACGAACAGCAGTGCCGCTCGCATGATCCTCGGGAAAGCCATCATGGGCGACCTCGCCCAGCTCTATGCGAACTTCGGTTTGCAGGACGATGACGGCGAGTGGGTGCGTGTCATTCCGTTCGGAGATGTGCTGAACGATCAGGACGCAGGACGCGCTCTCTATCGCCGCGACATCCTGCTCAACGCCGAATACGGAATCACCGCCGAGCAAATTGCGTACGACATTCTATCGCCGCGGCCAAATCTCACCGTGGAACAAGGAGCGTAAGGCGCGATGGGTCAGATCATTGTTAATGGTGGGAGCTTCAACGCGGCTGGTCTGCAGGCCGACGATCTCTACATTCAGATTATTCCGCCGCCTGCGTCGGTTGTGGGCGTGCCGGTCGACGTCGTCGGAGTAGTGGGAACCGCGTCGTGGGGACCGCTCAACGCGCCGACGTTACTCGGGACTCCGGGCGACGGTGCTCGAAACTTCGGACCCATCCCGGTCTGGGGCAGCGGAACGATCGACCTGCACGATTTGGCGACTGAAATCGTGATGCTCTTCCAGCAGGCGCCATCCCAGGCGCAGCTCCAAGTTTGGGCCTCGCGTATCAGCGATGGTACTGACGCCCCGGCATTCGGATCAGTCATGGACGGCGAGGGTACTCCGGTGGCCGGCGGCGTTGTCGAGGCGCTCTACAGCGGTATCGCAGGCGACCAACTCTCGTTGACGATCTCTCCGGGAGCCTTGGCCAATACCTTCAACGTCGTTATCGGCGGTTTCCCCGGCGTGCCGGCGGAGCTGTTCCCGAACATCCCGAACTCAGCGGGAAGCTTTTGGCAGAACCTCGCGAATGCGCTCGCGCTGGGCCAGTCCGGTATCCGGCCGCCTTCTCAATTCGCGCGCTTCATTCCAGGAACGCCGACGGAGGTTCCCACGGAGGCGCCCACCCTTTCGCCGGCGCCAGACGGAACGCATACGCAGTTCACCTTCACTCTCGCGAATGGTCCCGTGCAGCAGGGAACTCTCATTCTGACCGATAGTCACGGAGTGATCTTCGCTGACTCTGAGGGCAACGGCACGCTACAGGGCGTCGGCGGGACCGGAACTGTCAACTATGTGACCAAGCAAGTCGCGCTGACCTACTCGGTCGCTCCGATAACCGCTACCACGATGGCGGCGGATTACGACTACATGGTGGCCAATACCCACGCTCCGGTGGCCGGCTCGACGCCTCTCGCAAACGGCGCCGACGGGCGCGCCGGTGTGAACACGGCCGCTTTGCTCGGCAGCGACGCATCGCTTCCGAAAACTGGTCTGTATGCGTTGCGCAGCCTCAATCCCGCGCCAAGCATGGCTTACCTCGCCGGCATGACGGATGGGACGATCGTCTCGAATCTTCAGGGCTTCGCCGACAGCGAGGGCGTTGCGATGGCGTTCGCCTTCCCGACCGGAACCTCGAGCCAAGCGGCGGTCACCGCGAAGCAGGGCTACGGCATCCTCGACTTCGAGATGCTTTGGTTGAAGGACTGGATCTATTGGTACGACCCGGTGAACCAGCAGGTCCGGCTCGTGCCGCCCTATTCCACGATTCTCGGCCGCACCGCGACTCTGCCGCCACACGTCTCGCCCGGAAACAAGGAAGTCTTCGGGATTATCGGGACCGAGCGGAACAGTCCGTACAGCGGGAACATTCCTTATTCGAACGCTGAGATTGGGCTCCTAGAGTCGGCCGGCATCCTGTTCGTAACGAACCCCATTCCGGCGGGACAAAAGTGGGGCATCCGTCATGGGCAGAACGGAAATCCCGTGCCGCCGGCTGATGACGTTGCGTACACCCGGATGACGAATATGCTGGAGCAGTTGATGAACCGCATCCTTGGCCAGTTCGTCGATCAGCCGCAGAGTCAATCGCCGAAGGATCCTACCCGCGATGCGATGAAGACGATTTCGAATGCCGAGCTCCAGTCCCTCCAAGACCTCGGGATGATCGATACGCAGGATATGAATGGAGGACCTGGCTACCTGGTCGTCTGCGATCTGACGAACAATACGCCGGCCCAGATCGCCGCGCGCTACTCTTCCATCGCCTGGAGAGTGGTTTACCTGAGTAACATCCGATTCCTGATCGGTTCGCTTCAGGGCGGTACGACGGTGGTCACGCAGGGTAACAGCCAGTCGCAAGCGCTGGCGGGACAGGGACTCTCGGTCTAGGAGAACAAACGTGGGATTCCAACTTAACGGTTACAACCTGGGCACGGACGTTTCGATGACGCTGCAGCACGTCGAGAGTGGCGTCGTGCTGCCGGCGGCGTTGCTGGGCCACCTGATGGAATTCCAGTTCGATCAGGAAGACCAAGTCATTCGCGTCGTGCCGATTACGAACGGCGGAAAGCCGCTGTACAACGTGGTCTACATGGGTTGGCGCGGGCACGCGATGTTCACCCGAGTCAACGGCGCCCTGACCGCGATCTTGGCGGCGACCGAGAAAGATTACTTCGACAACGGCCACCTCAATCACTTCAACATGCTGGCCACCGTGCTGAATCGCGACTCGACGGTGGATCAGTATATGTTCACCGCCGGTGTTCTGAGTCGGCATCAGGGCGGCAACTTCCGCGCGGACAAGGAAGTCGATCAGCGGATCGAGTTTAATTTCCAGCGGATGGCGCTGACGGCCGGGTACGCGGCGCTGCTTCCGATCGCGGCGGGATAAGAATGGCATAACTAAGCCTTAATTAAGGCATACTTACGACAGGGAGAGAGACACATGCCTGAAGAGACCAAACCGCCAGAGGAAGCATCTGGACCCGGACCTATCCGGCGCCAAGTGCGCGAGGTAGATCCCGCGCGCGCGTCGAGGCAGCCGAACTTCCAGGACGCACAAGCCCAATCGGACGCTGTCGCCGATACGTTGCGCAAGGCAGCCGGAGGCGGGTTCGAACGCCCCGACTCACAGAACGGCGCGGCTTTCATTCCGAACGCAACAGGGGAGCGACCGTTTGTGCAGCTCCAACTTCCCGACGGTCGGACGTTGACCCTAGCCCAACCCGAGGTCGCCGTCGGCTTCATCCTCGGTCGAATTCTCGGACCCCAAGAGTCGAGCAACCCACTCTCAGTTGGCTATGCGAAGGCCCTCATGTACGTCGCCGAGATCGATGGGCAGCCGGTCAGACGCCCGACCAATATGGCCGAGTTGCAGAATCTCTCGAACGTGATAGGTGATCGCAACCTAGATCTTGTATCGATGGAGTTCGCTCGATACTGGCCGCAGATGACCGAACTCACGGTCCTAAAAAAAAATGGGGTCGTCGGATGACGTCCGCGAGATCGTGGCGGCGGTTAAGCACGGCCTCAGTTATTACGATGCCGTGAGGATGCATCCCAGTGAACGGCAGGCATTTCTTTACGTGGCAGCGGAGATGGACGGGATGCGTGTCAACTGGGAAACCGGCGAAATCAGCGAGCCGCCGCAGCCGGGACGAGATCCGCGCGTGGCTGGGCGGGAGTAGGCGATGCGCGACTTCGATAGTTTTGAAGCCTTCGGCGCGTTCTGGGAATTTGCGGTCATACCCGGCTACTTGCTCGCCATGCACGCGGCGCTCGATGAATGCGGCGCCGCCGTCAAAGAACGCATCCAAGAGAAGATAGGCGTCTCCCAAGGTCCGAGCCACGGCTACCCCGGCTGGGCTCCGCTCGCCGATACGACCCTGCATGGATGGGGACCGAACCCCGGAAAGATAGCTCTCGGTCAGACCGGGCGGCGCAGCGGCGAAGATCCGCTCATGGCAACCGGGAAATCGCGCGACGAAATCGAGTATGTCGTTCATCGCAACGATCTCGCGGTCACGATCGGCAGTAACAGCGACGGCCTTTTCTACGCGGAGTTCGGGACCGTGAACGAACCGCCGCGACCAACCTTTCGGCCAGCAGCAGAAGAGATCGTCGAAGAGGTCATGCTCGCGCGCATCGGCGAATTCGCCGTCGCGGGCATCACCGGCATAGGAATCAGAACGCTCTACACCTCGGCTCAACTGTCTAATTTCGGCACTGGTCGCGAATACGTGAATACTTCGCGCGCGAGCTTCCGCGGATTCGCGCGCGGGATGGGCATGAGGAGTCGATTTTAGATGGCTGGTTTCTCCGGATTTAAGGTCGGTATCTCGATTTTCCTGCTGGATCAGGCAAGTCGCGGGTTGATGGGAATCACCCGCTCGATCGCGAGCGCAACCGGGGCGAGCAGAGCTTTGCGCGCCGAGCTCGCCGGCATTCAGACTTCGATGCGGATCGGGATGGGTATGACCATGATCGGCGGCGCTGGACTTGGGCTGATCGGAAAGGCAGTCAAGGACGCTGCCGAATTCCAGATCAACATGGTGCGCGTCGCGAATATGTTCAAGCTCTCGACCGATCAGGCGCGCCTATTCAAAAACGAGCTATTCGAGATCTCGCACCGCACGATGTTCTCCGCGGAAAACATCCAAGACGTAGCGCTCGGCATGAAGAATGTCGGTATTAACTTCGAGAACATCAGCAAGTTGCTGCCGCAATTCAGCGCCGCTGCGGAAATCTTATTCAGAGTCAGCAAGGGCGGCGTGTCGCCGCAGCAAACCGGACAAGTCCTGGGCGAATTCGCGCATACCTTGGGGGTCTACGATCCGAAAGGGCTGGCGCGGCTGAGTAACGTGCTGGTCAACGCCGCGCAACTCATACCAGGAGGAGCGCAGGGACTCATCACACAGCTCGGCTATCTCCGTCCAGCGCAGCTTATGGGGATTCCTCCGGGTAATCTCACTCCGCAACAAACAGAGGAGTTCCAGGTCCGCGGCGGAATCAAAATGGTTGAACTGTCCGCGCTGGCGCAGCAGATCGTCGGCGGCAGAGGTTCGGGCGCCAGAGGTCCGGCTTCTGGCGCGGCGATGCTCAATTTCCTAATGGGTGCCGCTGGCGTAGGTACAACTCTGACGGGTTTTGGATTCATTCAGAATCAACTCGGTCGAGCAGCGCTCGGATTTCTCGATCCTGCGACCGGAAAATCCCCGGCGATGGCAAGCGGCGCCCTCGATATTTGGAAGGAGGTACAGACAGCACAGGCGGCATTCAATCAGGCCCGGACACTCCAAGGTCAGCAGCAGATGGTACGGCGAATGGTCCAGGAGATGAGTCATGCGCACATGACTCTCCGTCAGGTCACCACGATTATGAATGCGCCGATGATCAAGGGAGTGCTGGCAGGACAGGTGCAAAACCCCGGCGCGTTAGTAGATATGTTCGAGAAGTTCATCGGTGGGCAGACCGGGATGCGTTTTGCTGCGACAGTGTCCGCGCCCGGCACCGTCACTGCGATGCAGAATCTCGTCAAGTCCATCGAGGGCGGCGCCAGCATCGCCGAGCAGCAGCAGAAGTTTCTCGACACCCTGCCCGGTCGTTGGGCCCAGCTCACGACCGATATTCACAATGTATCGATCGAGATCGGGACAACGCTGCTACCCATCCTTACGCGGTGGGTGGTGAGCATCGACAGCGTCGTCGAAAAGTTTCGGATTTGGATCGAGGCGCATCCGGTTGCTACGAAGCGGCTAACAGAGTTGGCGGCCGCCATCTCCGGACTTACACTCGCCGGCGGAGTAGCGATTTCCCTTTTGGCAGTTGGCCGTGCGCTCCGGATCATAGCGGGGATAGGAGGTTTCGGGTCGATCGCTGGCGCGATCGTAACGGCGCTTACAGGACCAACGGCTCTCATAATCGGTGGCGCAATCGCGGCGGGGTTCATCGCCTGGATGATAACCAAGTGGACCGGTCTAGGAGGTCCCGACGATCCGCTTGCTAAGCTGCATCGTGACGCCGAGAAGGATCGTCCGAAGACGATGAGTGAATGGTGGCGCCGTATGGTTGGGCCATCGACGCCTATTCCCGGTGCCTTCAAAGACAGCCCTGAATACGAAGAGTGGCGGAAGCGAATTCATCCGTTTGGCACACCGGCGCCGGTGCCAGCGCATAAGAGTCCGTCGGCATATTTCGGTCGGCCGTTCGGTGGCGGCATCGAGCCCGCGATGGCAACAGGTGGCGTCACGATCGCACCTGGCGCGATCCATATCGAAGTTCACGGCGACATCGCCGGCGACTCGACGATCGAGAAGCTCCGGCGCGAGCTGCACGCGGCGCTGCTCTCGTTCGGCAGCGGCGGGGGCGTTACCGAATCTACATTCGCTCATGGAGCGGCGTCGATCTAAATGGGCGCGATACCCATACTGACGAACTTAGGGACGGCCGTCATCGGAAATGCGGCGCGCCTTCTTTTCGGTGGACCCCAACCGCTCGACTTCTTCATCGGGACGTCGACCGCCAACCCCGAGATCGTATTCGGCGACGGGAGCAATCTCCGCGGCAACGTCGGGATGGAGATCCCGGAAGAGTTCGATGGTTTGGGAGGCACCCAGATGTTCGCCGGCCACGACTTCCCCGGCGGTGTCAGGACACTCCAGCAGATGGGGGCCTTTCCCGAGACGCTCAAGTGGAAGGGGACCCTGATAGGCGGTCAGGCTTTCGCGCGCGCGGCATCCATGGACCGTCTACGCATCAATGCCGCTGGAACTTTGCTCTTCCTCAACTATGGTCCGTGGCAGTGGCAGGGCTTACTGATTCGATTCAAAGGCCGGGTGCGCCATCAATGGTTGATCGAATACGAGGCCGAATTCGAACCGTTCATCGACCTGACGAACACCAACCAAGTGATTGCCGCCCAGGGCTCTCAGAGCTTGCTCACCGAACTGATGAACAGTCTGAGCACGTTCGTCGGCAACACGACCGGACTCTCGGCTGACGTACTCAGCGAGATCAGCTTAGTAATCGCGTCGATTGGTTCCGCTGGATTGGCAGCAGATCCATCGTTGGTATCGAATGCGATCGACGCTGTGACGGGATCTGATAGCGCCGTGTTCGCACAAGCGAAGAGTCCTAACCCGGCGGATGCCGCGCTGGTCGGAGACGTGCTTTCTAAACTCCTGCTCCTGGCGCAACTCTACCCGGTGGCCCCGCCGATCAAGACTCAAATCAATCGCATCAATCCGAATCTGCCGGCGTTGGCGGCCGAGCAGCTCGGCGATCAGAAGCAATGGCCAGCGATCGCAGCGGCGAATGGTCTTTTGGAGACGATGCCGAAGGGAGTCTTCTTACATCTCAACATTCCCGTAGCGGTGACATCCAGTGGCTAAAATCGTTCCACAGGTTGTGATCGCGGGGAGGACGATCCCGGTATCCAGTTTTCGAACTCAGCGCGGAAGCTATGGGGCAATCGGGACCTGTGTGTTCACAACCGACGTGGAGCAATTGAAGACGAACAGCCTCAATATACTCAAGGCGAATCAGGCGGCGATCGGAGGCCAACTCGGCGCCAGTTTGCCTATCGCAATATCGATCAGCACGGATGGGGGCAATAACTTCACCAAGCTCTGGACCGGCGATATGGACGATGCCGATTTCGACTTCCAGGGAGACACCGTCACGATCCGTGGCCGAGATCATGCCGCGCGGCTTTTCGACGATCGCGTCGTGCTCAAGGCGGACGAATATCAGAACAAGCGTCCGTACGAAATTGCGATCAAGTTGGCTGGCGACTACGGTCTCACTCCAAAAGTAACGGTCGATAGGACCCAGCCATTGGCGGGCGACCTCTATAAGATCGACGCGGTGAGCCTACCTCTGCCACGGCCAAAGTGGGACTTGTTGGTTTTCCTTGCCCGGTCAGTAGGATGGGAAGTCTTCGCCGGACTCGATAACGATCTGTTCTTCGGTCCTGCGGTCCCCGGCAAGCCGCACAAATTTACTTGGAAGATGAATGACCCTAGCGCGGGTATCCCCGTGATGAATCTTCACATGGAGTACCAGCCGCGGCGGAACATGACCTTTCAGATCCTGGTGATGAGTCAGCACGCCGCGACCGAAGAAGTCTACTCAGAACGAATCATGGTAATTAATCAGGAGATCACCATTGACACTGTTCGCAAGGTGAAGGCCGGGGTCTACAAGGGATCTGCCGCACAGCGGTTGCGATCCGCGATCTCGAGCAAGCTCGACGGACGGCCACTCTACATTTTTTATCCACAAGGCAAGACGCTCCAGCAGGTCCAGGGGCTTGCCGAACGCATCTATTACGACATTGCGCGCAAGCTGTTCGTCGCGTCGGGCGAGGTCGATGGCTTGGTGACTCTGAATCTTCAGGACTCGATTCAGCTTGTCGAGGCGAACGCCGGAGATCTCCAAGGCTTCGCGGGGCAGCAGCTTTCGCTGGTCAGTGTTGCGCATCGCTTCCAGATGGCGCCGCGTGGTAAGAACGAGGCGGGATTCGTAACCGATTGGAAGGCGCATTTTCTGCCCGCGAGTCCGAGTTCGGGGACCGAGGACCCAATCCTCGTAACCGGGGGCGAGTCATAGGGTTATGCTTGAGCGTTTGACAGTACGCGGCGTTGAGCTTGCATCTGCGATCGGGGTGTCGACCGTAACGACGAGCGCGGTTGCGGTTGCGCATCTGATGGATTGGAATGTTTTTCTAACCGGCATTGTTACCGCGATTATCACTGCTTCGATTTCAGGAGCTGCACTTATCATCGTTACGGTCTACATTCGCCGCGGCCAAGAGGCGATAACAAGAAGTCAGGAATCGCTGCATATTCTTGTCGATGGGCAGCAGACCAAACTCAACGAACTGATTCGCGCGGCGGTTAAAGAGGCGGCAGAGACGACGGCGGAAAACGTTCGGCTTAGAGACGCTGCCGAGCGTGAGGCGAGGGCTGCAGCCGATATTCGTATGAGGTTAATGGAGACCAACGCCGAGAGGGTCACTGCCGAGCGTAAGCTCGGTGAGGCCAACGTCAAAACCGCGCTTGCCGAAGGCGAGCACAAGGGCGTCGTAGCTGAACTGACTCGCAAGGCTGAAGATCCAGTGACGAACGCCAAAGTTGATGAGCCAACTGCGGGTAGCACGGAAGATAAGAAATGAGTTTCCAAAGCTACGATGAACTCCTGCACCTCATCGTGCACGCCGCCGCGCGCCAGCAGGGCGACAAGCGGATGACCTTCTACGGTCACATCGTTGCTTATGACGCGAAGAACCATTGCGTCAAAGTCCAGATCCCGACGCTCGCGGTCGACGAAAGCTCGCCGGGGGTCGTTACCGGATGGATACCCCTCGGCAGCCATATGGTCGGAAACGACTGG
>Ga0182024_10004690_pt1 | contig 31199 bp, 20 predicted proteins | sample P32metaG_FD_120480 | JGI IMG/M metagenome (GOLD analysis project Ga0182024, IMG submission 120480) | Permafrost microbial communities from Stordalen Mire, Sweden - P3-2 metaG (Illumina Assembly) | ecosystem: Environmental > Terrestrial > Soil > Wetlands > Permafrost | place: Sweden: Stordalen... | reverse complement strand
TGCGTCCGCTGGCTGAACGCATAGGACATCACGCCGTAAATCCCGATGGCGGCGAGCAACAACGCCACTGCCGCAAAAATTCCCAGCAGCTCCAGCGCAAACCGCCGGTCCGCCACCGATCGCGCGATGATTTGATCCATCGTGCTGATGCTGTGCACCGGAACATTCGGATCAACGCTTTCCACCACTTTCCTCACCGCTTCTCCCAGATGTTCCGCGTCGCTGCGCCCGCGGAGAAACAGCACCGCATTCACCGGCGCGAACTGTCCCAACGCAACATATATATGCGGCACGCTGGGAGCCTCAAATCCGTCCGATTTGACATCGCCCGCGACGCCGACAATCGTCACGCCTTTGGGGCCTGGTCCAAATGCAAATTTGACCTGTTGCCCGAGTGGATCCTGGTCCGGCCAATAACGCCGCGCGAGCGTCTGGTCAATCACCGCCACCGCCTGGGTCGTACCCGTATCGCCGACGGTGAAATTTCGGCCGGCCATCAAGGGAACTTCCATGGTGTGAAAATACTGCGTATCAACGATGGCAATGTCCGCAACCGGATTGCGCTCGGAATCATCAGCGCGCCCTTGAATCGAGAACGGAGAATAGTTTCTCCCCGAATTCATCGGCAGAGTGTCGTTGCCCGCAATCGCGGACTGTTCCACGCCCGGCAGTTCCGCCACGCGGCGATAAATTTCCATCAGAAAAGCGGCGCGCTTATCCATTTCTGCGTAAGGATCTGTTTTCGGATCGTTAGGTTGCGGAATCCAGATTTGCACGGTAGTCAGATGGCTGGGATTGAATCCCGGACGCACCTCGAGCACGCGCCAGAAACTTCGCAGCAGCAATCCCGCGCCTGCCAGCAAAATAATCGAGAGTGCAACCTCAGACACTACCAGCACCCGCGAAAGCCGCGTATGCCGCCTGCTCGCGCCCGACCCGCGACCACCTTCTCTGAGGTTTTCCACCTGATTAGGGTTCGAAGCCTGCAGCGCCGGCGCCAACCCAAACAACACTCCCGTAAATATCGAAATCACGAAAGCAAAAAACAGCACCCTGACGCTGACGTCAATCTCATTGAGCCTCGGAATATCCGCGGGAGCCAAACTAATAATCGCATTCTTCAAAAACAAAACCGTAACCAGCGCGACCACGCCGGAGATAACGGCCAAGAGCGTGCTCTCGGTCAAAAGCTGCCGCGCCAACCGCGCGCGACTCGCGCCCATCGCCAGGCGAATCGCAATCTCACGCCGCCGCCCCGAAGACCGCGCCAGCAGCAAATTCGCAATGTTCACGCACGCGATCAACAGCACAAATCCCACCGCACCAAAAAGTATGAACAGTTCCGTGCGCTGCGGCCCTACCAGATCTTCTTTCACCGAAACCAGCCGCAACGTCCATCGCGCCGCGGCCGGATATGCAGCGGGATACTGCCGCGCGAGCTGTGCCACATAAGAATCAAGCTGCGATTGCGCCTGCGCCACTGTCAGCCCCGGCTTCAACCGCCCAATCGCGCCCGGAACGAATCTCATTGTTCGATCCGGCGGCACAGGAAACGGAGCGCCGTTGAATCCAGTCGCGCTCCACACCTCCACATCAGTATCGAGAGTCCGGCCCGGATGACGAAACCCCGGCGGCATCACCCCCACAATCGTGTACAGGTCACGATCGAGCGACATTTTTCGCCCGATGACGTTCGGATCCGAACCGTAATTGCGCCGCCAAAAGCCGTCGCTGATTACCACCGGCTCCGAAAATCCCGGCACGGTATCCTGCCGTGTGTACACGCGGCCCAGTTCCGGCTTCGCTCCCAGCAATTCGAAGTAATCGGGGCTCGTGACCAGGCTTTCGGCGCGCACCGTCCGCTCTCCGCCGCCCACTGCCGAATTGCTCGGCGCCACCGCGGAAATATCCTGAAACACACCCGAGCGCTCTTCCAAATCCCAAAGCTCCGGCGCGGACATGCCCACATCCTGCTCGTTCGGCCCACCCAGGTCGTCGAAGATGCGTACCAGCTGTTCCGGATGCGGGAAGGGCAGCGGCCGCAGCAGAACGCCGTACACCACGCTGAAAATGGCCACATTCGCGCCAATCCCCAGCGCCAAAGTCAGCACCGCCACAATCGTAAACCCGGGGCTCTTGAGCAGCGTGCGCAGCGCGTAACGCACGTCCTGGACGAATGTGAACACGGCTCCCTCCTGGTGCACACCCTTCACACCGCAGAAGTGAATGTTCCTGTTGTTCTATGGACGAGCGAAACCGCGCGATTGTTAGCAGAAAGATGGCAATAGAAGCAAGCTCGGTGAAGAATCGAAATCGCATTACTCGCAGCGGCCACGCAGTGTCCGCGCCGTCGCGGAACCGGACATTTTTGCGTCTGCGGCAGCATTTCTCGCGTCCGCGCACTGTGTTGATCACTCACGCGGAATGCCCCGACGATCCCGTCGCTCAAATCGCGCTCTCAACCCAAAGCTCCAATCGAAGCACCATTTCAAGGTGTGCGCTTGTGAACAGATACCAGCATTCGCTGCGCCCATAATCAACGTGCTTGGTGTGGATACCCAAGAAAAACGGAGCTTAATGTATGAACAAAATTAAATATCTTGTAATGGTTGCTGTTGCTGGAATTTTCATCACGGTGGGCGCTCCCAAACTAGAGGCCCAGGTCAGCGTCGGCGTCAGCGTTGGAGGCGCCCCGGATTGCCCTTACGGTTACTATGACTACGCTCCGTATTCCTGCTCTCCCTACGGCTACTACGGCTCGGAATGGTTTTCGGGCGGCACCTTCATCGGCGCCGGCCAGTGGTTCCACGGTCCGGACAACTTCCAAGGCCAAGTAAATAACCGTTACGATGTGCAGCGCGGTTATCGCGGCTCAAGGCCGAACGTCGGCGATAAGCAAGAGCCGTCCAAGCGTGTTGACAAGGTTTCCCATTTTAAGGGAAACGAAACGCGCGATGGCCGCGGTCACGTGAGCAACGGAAAAAAATAAGTACAGTCCATACTCACAGCCCAGCCCTCACCGAAAATGGGTTCCGGGTGGCCTCCCGGCCATCTGGAACCTGTCTTCACACGCAAGTTGCCCGCCCGCAGCCGCGCCATATTTTGGAAGGGAATCTAGTCGTTTATCAGGTTAGAGAGAATCCTAGTCCGGTTCGCGGCAAAGTATCGAATAGACCACGGGGGCAAGCATTTTCAGCCTACATGTTCGAGGCCCACGGCGTTAACAAACGAACGAAGGGTGCTGCTACTCGTATCTCAGCGCCTGCGTCGGCGCAATCCTGCACGCACGTCGCGCCGGCACGTACGCCGCCAGCATCGCCACCATAAATAGTGACGGCACCACGATCACGTACGCCACCACGTCCACTCCGCCGGAATTGAACAGCATGGAATTCATCAGCTGCTCCAGCGCGAAACCCATCGCCAGCCCAATCGCCGTTCCCATCCCCACCAGCACGAAGCCCTTGCCCATCACCAGCCGCAGCACATCCGAGCTCACCGCGCCGAGCGCCATACGAATTCCAATCTCGTGCGTTCTGCGGCTCACGTTGTACGCCACCAGTCCATACAAACCGGCGATGGCCAGCAGCAGTCCCACCAGGCCCATCGTGCCCACCAGATCAATCGCGATTTGTGGCCCTCGCACGGCCTGATTCACGTAGAACTCCTCATAAGTGCGTGTCTGCAGCAGCGGGAGGTTCGGATCAAGGCTACGAACAGCGTCCTTCACGGGCTGCACCAGTTGCAGCGGATCGCCGCTTGAGCGCAACATCAAAACCATTCGCGCCACAGGATGCTGCGCGAGCGGCACGTACACGAAATCCATCGGGTCTGTCATCGTTGCATACTTGATGGTCTCCGCCACGCCTACGATCTCCATCGGCGTACCAGTGCTGTTATCCAGGCGGATGTGTTTTCCCACCGCGTCGCCGCCCGGCCAATAGTGCTTCGCGAAGTGCGCATTCACGATGGCCACGCGCGGCGCATCGGCGGTGTCGGTCGTCAAAAACGCACGTCCGCGCAACATCGGGATTCCCATCGTCTGGAAATATCCTTCATCCACCGTATCCATCGTCGAAGTAAAATTCTCGCGGTCCGGCGGCATCGTGATACCGTCCGGCACGAACGTCATGCCGTCAAAATCGTCCTGTCCCAGCGGAATATTCTGCGTCAGGGCTTCGCTCTGTACTCCGGGAGTTTCCCGCATGCGTTCGGCCAGCAGCTTGTAAAACTGCTGCGTCTGGGTGACGTTGTACTGAATGAGGCGCGGATCAAACCTGGTCATCAGCAGATGGTCTTTCGTGAAACCGGTACCTTCCATCAAGTCGTGTTGGAAACCACGGGCCATTAGGAAAGATGCGGTCAGCAGCATCAGCGACATCGCGACCTGCGCCACCACCAGCAGATTGCGGCCCCACAGGCGCTTGCGTCCGGGGAGGTCCACGTCGGCGGACTTCAGCGCATTCACCAAGTCCACGCGGGTGCTCTGCAGCGCCGGAGCCAAGCCGCAAAGGAACGCGCTCAACACCGACAATCCGACGCATACCAGTAGCACGCGCTTGTCCATTTGGAACGGCACGGCCATCGGCAACTCCGTCGCAAAAACGATGGTGTCTTTCGAGTGGAACCACTCGATGACGCCGTAGCCGATGGCGATCCCCGCCAGTCCGCCCAGAGTCGCTAGTATCAAGCTTTCCGTCAGCAGCAGCCGGATGAGTCGCAAACGTCCGGCACCCAGCGCCAACCGCACCGCGATTTCGCGCGCTCGCGCTCGCGCACGGCTCAGCAGTAGTCCCGCAACATTGGTGCAAGCCACCAGCAGCACGGCCAGCGCCAGGATCACGAAGACTACGCCGAATTTCCAATTATCGTCTTCGGTCGTCCGCGTTTGAAATTGTGTGTAAACCGCTGCGCCGCGGCTGCGACTGACGTTCGGATAATCCCGCTCGAAGTCTTTCGCCAGCACGGCGAGTTCGTTGCGCGCTTCCTGCAAACTGGTATCCGGTTTCAAGCGCGCCTTCACGTTCAATTCGCGATCGTCGCGGTCCTCGAAGAAATTCTTCCGCAGGTTGGTGGAAAACACCGGCGCCATCGCCAGCGGCACGTACAAGTCGGGATGTTCGAATGTCTGCATCCCCGGAAAGCTGTCCGGAGCCACGCCAATCACGGTGAACGGTGTGCCGTTCAGTCGGATCGTCCTGCCCACGACGGCAGGGTCGCCCGCGAATTCGTGCCTCCAGAAGTCCGATCCCAGCACCACCACCGCATCGCGGACCGGCACCCGGTCTTCGTCTTCGCGAAACCCGCGCCCCAGCCGCGGCTCCACGCCCAGCACGTGGAAGAAGTTGCCCGAAACCATTGTCCCGCCCTTGATTCGCGGTGTGACGCCGGGCTCGGCGCTGAAGCCCACAGCCTGCATGTCCGCGTAAGCGATCACGCCGTCGTAACTCTTCGTTTTGTCGCGGATGTCCAGGTATTCGCGGTAGGAGAAATCATCGAACTTACTGTCGTGCGTGGTGCTTACCAGCGTGACCACGCCGCCCGCATGCGGCACGGGATATGGCCGGAAAATCAGCGCATCCACCATGCTGAATGTCGCAGACGTCATCCCAATCCCCAGCGCGAGCGTGATCGCGACGAACGCCGTAAGTCCCGCCGTGCGCCGCAAACTCCGTATCGCGAACCGCAAATCCTGCACCAGCGAATCCAGGAACGCGCCCGTCCGCGAATCGCGCACCTGCTCCTTCACCTGCTCCACTCCGCCCAGCTCGATCCGCGCCGCGCGCCGCGCTTCCGCCGCCGGCATCCCCGCCCGCATCTTTTCCTCAATCAGCATTTCCAGGTGGGAATGAACTTCCCGATCCAGATCGGCGTCCACACGGCGGGTAAAAAACAAATTGCGCAGAAAACTTCGCGCTTTTACGAGGAGCGGCATGTTCAGTACCTCCCTACGATGTTTCCAATGCCTGACCGATCGCCAAGGAAATGCGGCTCCATCGCTTGGTCTCGGCTTCCAGCTGCTTCAATCCCGGTTTTGACAGCCGGTAGTATTTCGCGCGGCGGTTATTCTCGGACTCACCCCAAAACGCCGTAATCCATCCTTCTTCTTCCATGCGGTGCAGGGCAGGGAAGAGCGACCCCGGCTTAACTACGAAGGTGCCGCCGGTGATCTGCTCGACCCTGCGCGAGATTCCCAATCCATGCATCTCGCCGGCGCGCAGCGATTTCAAGATCAGCAGGTCCAAAGTCCCTTGCAAAAGGCTCGTCTGTTCAGGGCTCAATCGAAGTCTCCTATCGGCGTTCTATACGAATACTAGCACCGTCCTATAGAATGTCAATAGGAAAAGAACGCCCGCCGGCGCGACCGACCCTCGCTCCACCCAACGTCGCAGCCCTAGCCCATTTTGGAGTGCGGCGGCTTGCTTGCCCTGAGGCCCCGATTGCATCGGGACCGAAGGGCCGCCGCTTTGCCTGGCGCGAGGCTTGCCTCCCGTGCCTTTTGCAGGACCGCTGCACCTCGCGGCCCGGCGAGGGATGTCCGTACATGGGAACGCCAATCTCCCGATTGGCGAACCACGCCACGGCCGGGCCGGCCCGCCTCGCACGCTCGTACTCGGTAGGGGCGCTGCTTGCTGCGCCCCAGCTTGCCCGGGCGTCAACATTTCCGCGGTGCTGTCTTGGCATCGCGTGTCGGAGACACACTACCCGCCCCCTCGTACCGCTAGCCTCCTCGCACCGCCTGTGATAAAGATGTTCACTCTACGTGCGCCATCATCATTACCCATCACGGAGACATTCTTGACTCGTCGAAAAGTTAAAAGCACCGCCGTCACTCTGCGCGACGTCGCGCTGGAAAGCGGCGTGTCTCCCGCCACCGTCTCCATCGTCCTCAATAACGCGCCACTCTCCCGCTACATCCCGCCCACCACCAAGGACCGCATCGAGCGCGCCGCAAAAAAGCTTGCCTATCGCCCGAAAGTTGTCTCGCGCTTCCTCAGCGGCAAACGCAATCGCACTGTCGGCGTAATGGTCTTCGATATCACCGATCCCTATTGCACATTAATTCTCCGCGGCATCGAAAACGCGCTCTACCAGGCCTCCTACCTCCCCATTCTCACCGACGTGCACAATCAACGCGGCCGTTTCGAGCGCTACCTCGAAATGCTCCTCGCGCGTCCCGTCGAAGCCCTCATCGTCGTCGCCAACTGGCTCTTCGTGGATATAGACCTCCTCGCCGACGTGGAAAAACGCAACATCCCCGCCGTCATGATCGGCCGCGAACTGCGTTCCGGCGCCGTCAGTTCCGTCATGGTGGACAACGAAGCCGGCGCGCATCTCGCGATGGAGCATCTGCATTCTCTCGGCCATCGCAAGATCGCTTTCATCCGCGGTCCGAAAATGTTAGGCGACAGTTCTCCGCGCTGGCGCGGCGTGCGCGCCTTCGCGCGCTCCGTGAACATGGAGATTGACCCCGCGCTCGTCCTGGATTTGCCCGATTCGTTCGACCCCAATTCCAGTTACGAAGGAGGCCTGAAGCTCACCGAAGAATTTCTAAAGCACAAAAAGCGCTTCACCGCCGTGATGGCCTTCGACGACATGACCGCTTTCGGCGTCATCCGCTGCCTGGCTCGCGCGGGCATGAAAGTTCCGGAAGATTGCTCCGTCATCGGCTTCGACGACGTGATCCCCGCCGGCCTTTCCGTTCCGTCGCTCACCACCGTCCGCCAGCCGATGGAAGCGCTGGGCAATGCCGCCGTGGGAATTGTTTTGGACGGGATCAACGCAGCCATCGAGGAGCGCGAATCCACAGCCGTGCACCGGCTGCTTGCGCCCGAACTCGTAGTGCGCGAATCCACCCGCGCCGTTTCCTGGGCCTAGAATTGTGCGTCGCCGCAGCGTCTTTGCGCTTGACTTGCACGCAGCCCGCGCATAATACTCGCTTTAATAAATTTTAATGAATCTAGTCGCGCGGTGAAACGGATCGCTAAACAGCTTGCGGAAAAATGCGCGAGGCCAAGGTGTTGACTTTGTAGCGGCCGGTTCAGGTTCATCGAACCGGGCAGCCTTTGCCGTTGCTTTGAATTCGTAGCGTTATTGATGTCGCGACAACGAGTGATCGTCTTGCACTCGGCGTTCGAGTCAGTGTAAGAACTCGAGAATCTTTGTATGTCGTGGCTTTAGCCACGACATAAACCATACGAAATGCGCGCGGCTTTGGCCGCTGAAGTACCGGTTTTGCTGTCGTCACACAAAATCCTCTACTGCCCGATGGTTTTCCCGGGAGGTCAAGGCACCTTGCGCAAAAATAAAAACGTTCGTCCGCATCCCAATCGCATCGCAGCAGCCATCGTTCTTGGCGCACTCGCGCTCGTGCCCATGCGCCTATTCGCCGACCCTCCCCGCGAATCCGCCGCAAAACTGTTCCTTCACTCGGACTGGACCCTGCAGTCCTCCTGCCAGCTAAACGCCACCGGCGAACAAATTTCCACCGCCGGCTTCAACACCACCGGCTGGCACTCCGCCACCGTCCCGTCCACTGTAGTCGCCGCGCTGGTCGCCGATAAAACCTATCCCGATCCCTATTACGCAAAAAATCTGCGCGATATTCCCGGCACCGAATATCCCATCGGCAAGAATTTCTCGCTGCTGCCCATGTCGCAAGACAGCCCCTTCCGCTGCTCGTGGTGGTATCGCACGGAATTCAAGCTGCCGGAAAATTTCGCAGGACGCCGTGTGTGGCTGCATTTCGGCGGCATCAACAACCGCGCCAACATCTGGCTCAATGGCCACAAAATCGCCGACGCCAAGGATGTCGCCGGCGCCTATCGCACCTACGAATACGAAATCTCCGCGTCGCTCACGCAAGGCCAGCTGAATTCGCTCGCAGTCGAAACCTTCGCGCAAACCGAAAAAGATCTCGGCATCAACTGGGTGGATTGGAACCCCGCGCCCCCGGATAAAGACATGGGCCTCTGGCGCGACGTCTATCTGCAGTCGAGCGGCCCCGTCGCCATCCGCTACCCCCAAGTCATCACTCATTTCCCCACCACGTCGCTCGCGCAAGCTAATCTGGCGATCGAAGCCGAGCTGCACAACGCTACAAACGAAGAAGTCACCGGCACTCTCGAAGCCCAGTTCGACGACGTGCAACTTCACCAGACCTACACACTGAAGCCGAACGAAACGCGCACCGCCCGCTTCCTCTCCGACGCCTATCCGCAACTGCAAATCAAGAATCCCAAACTGTGGTGGCCCTACGGCATGGGCTCTCAAGACCTCCACGAACTTTCTCTGCGCTTCACTGCAGCCAATCAGGAATCCGACGCGCAAACCGTCAAATTCGGCATCCGCGAAGTCACCGCCGCGCTGAATTCCACCGGCGCCCTGCAATTTTCCATCAACGGCAAAAAAATTCTGATCCGTGGCGGCGGCTGGTCGCCCGATATGCTTCTGCGCCAGGATATGGACCGCCTGCAAAACGAATTTCGCTACGTCCGCGACATGAACCTCAACACCATTCGCCTCGAAGGCAAGCTCGAAACCGACGAATTCTACAATCTCGCCGACGAGCGCGGCGTCCTCATCATGGCCGGCTGGTGCTGCTGCGATATTTGGGAACAGTGGAAGCACTGGCAACCCGAACATCTGGAAATTGCCACCGCCTCACTCCATTCCCAAATCATGCGCATGCGAAGTCATCCCAGCATGCTCGTGTGGCTCAATGGCAGCGATAATCCTCCGCCCGCCAACGTCGAAACGGCCTACGTCAAAGTCCTGAAAGATTCCTCCTGGCCCAATCCTTGTATCTCTTCCGCTTCGGCCACGCCCACCACCGTCACCGGCCCCTCCGGCGTGAAGATGACCGGCCCCTACGATTACGTCCCGCCCGATTACTGGCTGATTGATACCAACAAATACGGCGGCGCCTTCGGATTCAACACCGAAACCAGCCCAGGCCCCGCGCCTCCGCTCGCGAGTTGCCTGAAGAAATTCATTCCTGCGGATCACATGTGGCCGCAGGATTCTTTCTGGAATTTTCACGCTGGTTCCGAAGGCTTCAAGGACCTCACTCATTTCAATAGCGCCATGGACGCGATCTACGGCCCTCCCGCCGGCCTCGACGATTACCTGGTGAAATCGCAAGCCATGGCCTATGAAGGCGAACGCGCCATGTTCGAGTCTTACTCTCGCAACAAGTATGCCACCACGGGTATCATTCAGTGGATGCTCAATAACGCCTGGCCTTCGACCATCTGGCACCTCTTCGATTACTACCTGCAGCCCGCCGGCGGATATTTCGGCACCAAAAAAGCCTGCGAGCCGCTGCACGTGCAATATTCCTACGACGACAACAGCATCGCCGTCGTCAACAGCCGCTACGAGAAAGCCGCCGGCCTCACCGTCACCGCCAAGCTCTACGACGTTTCTCTTCACGAGCGATTTTCAAAGCAGGTGCAGGTTGACGTGGACGCCGACGGTGTCCAGAAAGCCTTCACGCTTCCCGCGGAATCTTTCAACCCTGCTTCGCCTGCCTACTTCGTCCAGCTGCAATTACAATCGAGCGACGGAAAAATCGTCAGCCAAAATTTCTACTGGCTCTCCGCCAAAAAGAACACCTACGAATGGGCCAAGACCACCTACCGCTTCACGCCCGTATCCTCGTACGAAGATCTCACCGCTCTGAAGTCGCTCGAAAAAGTCACAGTAGATGTCTCCGCGAGCATGTTGCCTGGCCCTGACGGCCCCGTCGCGCATGTCCTGCTCAAAAATCCCAGCGAACATCTCGCTTTTCAGATTCACCTCGGCATTCACAAAAGCGGCCAGTCCGATGAAATCCTTCCCGTATTCTGGGACGATAATTACATCGAGCTCATGCCCGGTGAATCTCGCGAACTTACCGCGCGCTACCTTCCCGCCGCGTCCGTGTTCGGAGGTTCGGAGCTGACCGTCTCCGGATGGAACATCGCGCCCGCCAACATCCCTCTAAAGGAAGCCCGCGGCCTGCCCGCGTCATCCACCGGAGCAGGGCACTGATGTCCACCGAGCAGGGCGGGCCCACGATCATTCCTCCGGGACGATTTCCGAATCACATGCTGCGCGAGATTTACGAGCAGCCGCAGGCCATCTGCGAAACCATTCGCCAGAATGTAGCAGACGACGTAATTTTTTCGAATTCGCTCCAGCCCATCGAAAAAGCGCTTTTCGCCTTCAAGAAAATCATCATCGCTGCCAGCGGTTCCAGCCGCAATGCCGGCCTGGCCGGTGAAATTATGATGGAAGATCTCGCAGGCGTTGCCGTGGACGTGGAATACGCCAGCGAATATTGCTATCGCTCCACGCATTCGGATACCGATCCGATCGTGGTCGTCATCACACAATCCGGTGAAACCGCGGACACCACCGCCGCGCAGCGCGAAGCGCTCAATCGTGGCGCCAAGACCGTCGCCATTTCCAACGTCGCCGATTCCACCATCTCGCGCGAAGCCAGCGCCAACCTGCAAACCTGCGCCGGCCTGGAGAAAGCGATCCCCGCGACGAAAAGTTTTACCTCGCAGCTGACCATGCTCTATCTCCTGGCGATGTTTCTCGCGCGCCAACGCGGGCGCATGACCGCCGAAGTAACCCGCACGCACTTGAATTTTCTGGCCGAGCTGCCCCGGCAAATCGAAAAGTATCTGCCGTCCTGGGACGCGCAAGCTTCCGAGTGTGCGCGCGCTTTCCAGCAGGCGCGCACCTTCATGTTTCTGGGCCGCGGCGTGCATTATGCCATAGCCCGCGAAGGCGCCCTCAAACTCAAAGAAATCTCCTACGTGCAAGCCGAAGGTCTGCCAGCAGGCGAACTCCGCCACGGCTCAAACGCTCTGGTGGATGAAAACCTGGTGGTAGTAGTGCTGGCCACGCGCGACGCTGCCGATCCCGATTCCGTCCTGCGCTACCAAAAAACCGTGTCGGTGCTCGAGTACGTAAAAAGCCGCGGCGGAAAATCCATCGCCATCGCCACCGAAGGCGATCGCGAAGTAACCGCCGTCGCCGATCGCACCATACTCGTCCCCCCAGCAACGGAACTGCTCCTCCCAATTCTCGAAGTGGTCCCGCTGCAGCTCTTCGCCTACCACTACGCCGTCCTCAACGGCTGCGACGTGGACCGTCCCAGAAATCTAGTAAAATCCGTGATCACCGAATGAAGCTACGCGCTTCTGCCGCAGCCTTTGAATTTGTAGCGGTCGCCTTCAGGCGGGCGCCTTTGATTTTGTTTTTGACTTGGCCCTTGTAGCGGCCGGTTCAGGTTCATCGAACCGGGCAGCAGTTCCCGTTGGTTTGTCTTTGACGTCGCTTTTGACTTTGCCTTCGTAGCGGCGCACTTCAGTGCGCCATCGATGTCGCGGCACTCACCGATGGCGCTCTGAAAACCGCCGCGACAAATACTGAAACGCAACAACCGTTCTCGAAAGGACCCATGGCCAACGAGCCAGGCCAATCCGCACAGTCCGCCGTAAAACTTCGCCGCGTCCTAACCCTCTGGGACCTGATCATCATCGGCATCGTGATCATCCAACCGATCGCCCCGATGGGCATCTACGGCGTAATCAGCAACGACGCCCGCGGCCACGTCGTCACCACCATTCTCATCGCCATGGTCGCCATGCTCTTCACCGCGATCAGCTACGGGAAAATGGCGCGCGCGTACCCTTCCGCCGGCTCCGCTTACACCTACGTCGGCCAGGAACTCAATCCCGCCCTCGGCTACGTCACCGGCTGGGCCATCGTGATGGATTACATCCTGAATCCGCTCATCTGCACCATCATCTGCAGCCAGCTCACCCAGAATATTCTTCCGTTCATGCCCTACTGGACGCTCGCCGTCTTCTATGCCGGCGCTTTCACGCTTCTCAATATCCGCGGCGTCAAGACCTCCGCGCGCATCAACGACGTAATGGCCGCCGGAATGTCCATCGTCGTCGTGATCTTTTTCGCCTTCGTGATTCATTTTCTCTGGGGCCTGCACGAATACGGCCACGGTTTTTTCACCCGGCCGTTTTACAATCCCGCAACTTTCAGCTTCAAAACCGTTTTCCATGGAACTTCCGTCGCCGTCCTCACCTACATCGGCTTCGACGCTATCTCCACCTTTTCCGAAGAAGTCGAAAATCCCCGACGCAATATCATGCTTGCGACCGTCCTGGTGTGCCTCATCACCGGCGTGCTCGCTTCGCTCGAGGTCTATGCCGCGCAGCTTGTCTGGCGCGACCAGCCGTTTCCCTCGGACAAAATCACCTCCGCGTTCCCGCTCGTCGCCCAGACTGCTGGCGGCTATTTCCTCTTCCAGCTCGTCAACTTCACCATCCTCATCGCCAACATCGGCTCCGGCCTGGGCTCGCAACTCGGTGCTGCTCGCCTGCTCTACGGCATGGGCCGCAGCAACGGCATCCCCAAAAAATTCTTCGGCGCGCTCGACCCGAAAAATCACATCCCGCGCAACAACGTCATCCTTGTCGGCGCCATTGCCCTCGCCGGCTCCTTCATCATCACCTACGACCAGGGCGCGGACCTCCTGAACTTCGGCGCCCTCCTAGCTTTCATGGGCGTCAACGTCGCCGCGCTCGTCCGCTACTACGTGCGCGCAGAAAAACGCCAAATCCTCAATCTCATTTCGCCTCTTCTCGGCTTCCTGATTTGCGCATTCATCTGGAGCCACTTGAGCGGCCCGGCCCTCAAGCTCGGCGCCATCTGGATGGTCTTGGGGATGACCTATGGCGCAATAAAAAGCCGCGGCTTCCAGGCCGATCTGGTGAACTTCGACATCCCCTCCGACGAATCCTGACGCTCGCGACCGGCCGTCGGTGTCCTACGTCGCGCACAGCCTCTCGTCCCGTTTTCCACTAGAGGCCATATCATAAACAGCAGGCTCGGAAGGGCGGGGCTTCAGCCCCGCCGTCGAGCCCGCCATACGAAGGTGCTTTAGCCCCTGAAGCCGCGCTTCCCGATCGCGGCTGAATGATTATGAAGATGGCTTCTGAGCATTTGCTGCGCTCCAATCCGTCCTAATCCTTTCGCCCTCGCCGGACGATTGTTCCGATAGGGGTCGCCGCAGGCTCTGTGGAAAGAGCCTCCGATTCTTGAGCTTCTTGAACCCGGCACCACAGTAAGCGGCTGTTTCAAATCAGAGCACCTCAAACCTATGGATCCCAGAGCACTCAACGTTCTCTTGGTCATCGCCGATCCTCAAGACGAGGCCGATATCCGTCAGAAGCTGGGCGGGGCCCGCAGCACTTTGTTCGCAGTGCATGCAGTCCCGAGTCTGGCCCAGGCGTTTAAGCTGATCGCCGAGCAGCCCTTGGACGTTTTCTTGATTGATCTCGCCGTTCCGGATTCCGACGGCATTTCCGGCTTGCAGCGCCTGATTGCCGCCGCACACTACGCGCCGGTTATCATCATCACCAGCATTTATGACGAATCGCAAGCGCTCGAGGTAGTACGAGCCGGAGCGGACGACTACGTCGTCAAAAGCCGCATGAATGCAGCAGCCTTCGAGCGTGTGCTTTCCTACGCGATCGAACGCCATGGCGTGCGCAGGCAAACGGACTTGCAGCTGGCGGTGTCGCGCGTACTGGCGGAATCTCAAAATCTTCCCGAAGCCTGCGATGGAATCCTTCGCGTGCTATGTGAGTCCTTGAAGTTTGACCTCGGAGAGATCTGGCGAATCGACAATTCGGCAAACCTGATGTTCCATGCGCGGTCCTGGTGCGTGCCGTCTCGCAGGCACCTGCAATTTCAGGCCTTGAGCCATATCTCACATTTTCGCTGCGGGGAAGGCCTCCCGGGACGCGTCTGGCAGACTCGCTTGCCCCAGTGGATCGACGACGTGACCGAAAGCGACTACTTTACGCGTATCCCCGCCGCCACTGCTGCCGGAATTCGTGGCGCATTCGCCGTTCCCCTCAGTTTGTTCCAGGGAATCTTCGGCGTCATGACGTTCTTCAGCCACGAACGAAAACGCATTGACGAGCAGCTGAATAACTTTCTCATGAGCATCGGAAACCAGATGGGCCAGTTCATGGCTCGCAAGGTCGCCGAAGAAGAACGCGAACAAATCGGAAGAGAACTCGTCCTGATTCTGGACTCGACTTCCGAAGGCATCTACGGGGTGAATCCTGCCGGTTCCATCACCTTCATCAACCAGTCCGCCGCTCGCGCGTTTGGCTTCAGCCGCGAAGAAGCCGTCGGCAAGAACTCCCACGCCTTATTTCACCACACTCGCGCGGATGGCACCCCGTATCCAGAATCCGAGTGTCCACTCAGCAATCTCTTGCACACGGGGAAAAGCTATTCCACCGATCTCGATTATTTCTGCAAGGTGGATGGATCGCACCTGGCAGTGACCTACTCCGCTACGCCGATGTTCGAAGGCACACAGGTCAGTGGCGCGGTGGTCAGCTTTACGGACATTTCTGAGAAGCGCCAGATGGAAATCGAACTCCGTCACGCGCAAAAACTGGAAGCGGTGGGCGGCTTGGCGGCGGGAATCGCCCACGAAATTAATACCCCCATCCAATTCATCGGCGATAACACTCGCTTTCTGCAGGATTCCTTCCGCGACACCCTGGAGATGATCACCAAGTACGAAGAAATATCGCAGCAAGTCCGAAACGGCGCCGTCAGTGCTGAACTCCTCCAACACCTGGATGCGATTTGCACGAAAATCGAGTGGACTTTCCTGAAAACGGAAATTCCCAAAGCCCTGGAGCAAATGATGGATGGCGTAAAGCGCGTCGCCACCATTGTCCGCGCGATGAAAGACTTCTCGCACGTGGATCGCAGCGCGGACAAAACAGCGGCGGACCTCAACCAGGCCATCGAGAGCACCCTGATTGTTTCTCGCAACGAAACTAAATACGTCGCCGACGTCCAAACCGATCTCGGCGTCTTGCCTCCTGTTTTCTGCCATCTCGGCGACCTGAATCAGGTTTTCCTGAACCTGTTCGTGAATGCCGCTCATGCCATTGGAGACGTCATGAAAGTCACCGGCCAAAAGGGCCGCATTACCGTCGCAACTCGCGAGGATGGCGACTACGTTGTCGTGACCGTCAGGGACACCGGCACGGGAATCCCCGAGGGAGTTCGCGGGAAAATATTCGACCCATTTTTCACGACCAAAGAAGTCGGCAAAGGTTCTGGTCAGGGTTTGGCCCTGGCACGCGCGATTGTGGTTGAAAAGCATGGTGGCACGCTTACTTTTGAAACGGAAATGGGGCAGGGCACCACGTTTTGTGTGCGCCTTCCAACGCACGCTGTGCCGGCCCCCAAAGAGGTTCCCGTATTATGAAGCGAATCATTTTTGTTGATGATGAAGTCAGGATTCTCGAAGGATTGCAGCGCATGCTTCGTCCCCAGCGTCATACCTGGGAAATGGCGTTCGCTCCCAGCGGTCAAGCCGCGTTGCAAATGATGGACGCCACCCCGTTCGACGTCATCGTATCGGACATGCGCATGCCCGGCATGGATGGCGCCGCGCTGCTGAAGGCCGTTCGCGAAAAATATCCCAGCGTTTTGCGCATCATTCTTTCCGGCTACACCGAACTGGAGGCGGCCCTCAATGCCGTGCCCGTCGCGCACCAGTTTCTGGTCAAGCCCTGCGATCAGGACACCTTGCAATCCGCCATCGAGCGCGCCACCAGCCTCAACAGCATCCTTAATAACAAGCGGCTGGAAAGCATCGTCGGCTCCATGCAGCAATTGCCCTCGTTGCCCAAGTCCTGCCTGGAAATGCGCGAGGCCCTCGCGGATCCCACGAGTGATTCCCATCGTATCGCGCGGCTTGTCGAACGCGATCCCGCCATGTCCGCCAAAGTCCTACAGCTCGTGAACTCCGCCTTCTTTGGCGTCGCGCGAAACGTCAGCGACATCAATACCGCGATCACTTATTTGGGAAAAAGTATTCTGGAAAACCTGGTTCTCTCCGTCGAAATCTTTCGCGTCTTCCGCCCCACCAAAGCCATACCGGGCTTTTCGCTCGAAGAGCTGCACGTCCACGCGCAGTTGACCGCCAAGATGGCCGGCCACGTGGCGGGCGACAAGACCATTCGCGGGCTCGCGATGGTCGCCGGCCTGCTTCATGACGTTGGCAAACTGGTTTTGGCCGAAGCCACTCCGGAACATTTCGCGCGTGCGATCGCCGGCGCAAAAAACGAAAATCGCCCGCTATTTGAAATCGAAGAGGAATTGACCGGTGTCTCTCATGCCGAGGTCGGCGCCTATCTTCTCAGCATGTGGGGCATTCCCTATTTAATCGTCGAGGCTGTTGCGCATCACCACCATCTCGAGCGCGTGGCCTGCGGAAAGGTCGATTTGGTCGCCAGCGTGTATTTCGCAAATTGGCTGGCTCACGAACATGCGGCGACGCAGCTTGGCGCCGCCAGCCTTCCCAACGCGCCGCCCAATCAGGAAGTCGTTGCCAGGCTGGGCCTGGAAAGCCTGTTGCCGGAATGGCGCGCGGCCACCGAATCTGCCGCGCTGGAACTATCCGGAGTGTCCCATGCAAAATAATGAACGTCCCAGAATCTTGTGCGTAGACGACGAACCGAACGTTCTCGATGGCCTCGCTCGCACTTTGCGTAGCCAATACGTTGTCGAAACCGCTACCGAGGGAAAAGTCGCCCTCGATTTATTAAGGACGGCTGAACCCTTCGCCGTCGTGATGTCCGATCAGCGTATGCCGCAAATGACTGGGACTCAATTCCTCGCTCACGCCCGCGCCGTCGCGCCGGCCAGCGTGCGCGCCTTGCTCACCGGTCAGGCAGACGTGGAATCGGCGATCGCCGCCGTAAATGAAGGTAATGTTTTTCGCTTCCTCTCCAAGCCGTGTGCCACGGACGTTTTGCTGAAGGCTCTCGACGCTTGTTGCGAACAACACCGTCTCATTACCTCAGAAAAGGTTTTGCTCGAACAAACCCTTCACGGCAGCATCAAGGCCCTTGTGGATATTCTCTCGCTCGTGAACCCGCTGGCTTTCGGCCGCGCGACGCGTGTCCGCCAAAGTGTGGAACAGCTGATGACCCATTTCCATATCCGTGAGCGCTGGCCCGTGGAGGTCGCCGCTATGCTGTCCCAGATCGGGTGCGTCACTCTTCCTGCTGCGACACTTGACAAACTGTATAGAAGCGAACCCCTCAACCGTGCCGAACAGGAAATGGTCGATCGCATGCCCGCCGTCGCAGAGAAATGCCTGTCCAATATTCCACGTATCGATGCCGTTCGGGAAATCCTGCGGCAGTCCAATCGTCAATTCGCACAAGCCAAGCAACGCTCGGACGCCGCGCTCGATAAAGCGATTCCCTGGGGTGCTCGGGCGCTGAAAGTAGCTCTCGACTATGATCTGCTCGAGAGTGGGGAAAATCATTCGGATCATCCGATTGCGATCATGCGCGGCCGCATGGGTTGGTATGACCCGCAGATTTTGGATGTTTTTGCGGCGATGCGCGGAAATCCCCAGGACAAAGGCCAGATGCTGGAGCTCGCGATTCGCGATGTCAGGGTCGGCATGACCTTCGGAGAGGACCTTAAATCCGGCAAAGGTGTGCTGCTGATCGCGCGCGGCCAGGAAGTCACTCCCGCGTTGCTCGAACGCATGCGCAATTTTTCCAGCGAACTTGCGATTCGCGAACCTGTTCGCATGTTGCTTCCCATTCCCGCCGTAGCCGCCAAAGAGCCAGTCCCGGAGGTTTCACACGCTTAACAGCTTGCAGAAAAATGCACGCAGGCCAAGCCTCTTGCCTTTGACTCGGCCTTTGTAGCGGCCAGCTTTAGCTGGGCGTCGTTGACTTTGCTGTTGATCTTGCCGTCGTAGGGGCACGGCATGCCGTGCCCGCGCCTTTGACGTTGTTTTTGAATTTGTAACGGCCGGTTAAGTTTCATCGAACCGGGCAGCCGTCGCTTTGCTGTTTTAGCGGCGCACTTCAGTGCGCCATCCGCATTTCCACGCGCAGCCATGGTAGGGGCGCTGCTTGCTGCGCCCCAGCTTGCCACAATGTGAGCTTAGCGCAGCACTCCGTCAAGCGACCAACCAGCGCCGTAGGTGCGACACAGCTCTGGCTGCGGCTGCCGTAAATTCTTGCCGGCAATTTCGCTCATGCCAATAATTTAAGACGTCAACAGCAGTGCCGCGCAATCACTCCGCGTCTTGCGTCACGATGTGCACGTCCACTGCGGGGGCATCATTCAAAAATCGGTTAATCGCATTCATATACAAAAGTTTGCGCCATCCCTCCGTCGCCGACCTGCCGAAGATCACATGCGTAATGTGCTTTTCCCGCACAAATTGCGCCATGGCCTCCGCCACGTGATGGCCCTTCAACCGCACCGGCTTCGCTCCCAAATTTTCCGCAAATTGTAAGTTAGCGGCGAGCGATTTTGATTCCTCCTGCCCGCTTTCACTGTCCAGGTCCACGTGCACCGCGTAAAGTTCCGCGTCCATCCGCCGCGCCATGCGCGCCGCTCTCGCCACCAGATACTGCGCCTTCGGATTCTCGCTGATGCACACCGCCAGCCGCTCGCGCACCGCCCACGCTTCCTGTATATCCTTCTCTACCATGTACGATTCCAGGCTGCGGTCCACCTGTTCCGCCACCTGGCGCAACGCCAGCTCCCGCAATGCGATCAAATTGCCGCGGCGGAAAAAATTCTTCAGCGCCTGCTCCACTTTCTCCTTTCCATACACGTCTCCGCGCCTCATCCGGTTCTGCAGCGCTTCCGGTGTCAGGTCCACCATCACCGTTTCATCGGACACTTGCAGCACCCAGTCCGGCACCGTCTCGCGCACCGCCACTCCGGTAATCGCGCGCACCGTCGGCGCGATGCTTTCGATGTGCTGAATGTTTACCGTCGAGATCACATCAATGTTCGCATCTAATAATTCCAGCACGTCCTCGTAGCGCTTGCGATGTCTGGAGCCCGGAATGTTGGTGTGCGCCAGTTCGTCCACGAGCACCACTTTCGGTTTCCGTGCCAGGATCGCGTCCATGTCCATCTCCGCGAAGAGCGTGCCCTTGTAATCAATCATGCGCCGCGGAACGGTCTCCAGCTGCGCGGAAAGTTCCGCGATGCCCTTTCTCCCGTGCGTTTCCACCACGCCGATCACCAAGTCTTGGCCGCGGCTATGCCGCCGGATGGCCTCGCTCAGCATGCTGAACGTCTTGCCCACGCCCGGCGCGTATCCCAGAAACAATTTCAGCGCGCCTTTTGTTTTTTCGGCGGGCTTCGCCGCGGCCAGCCACTGCTCGGGAGTTTTTGGCATGCGTGTATTCTCTTCTACGAACGCTGTGAAAGCTACGTTAGAATGGCAGCGTGCGCGTGCACTGGTTCACTCGATTCCTGCGATTTCTGGCCGCTTTCGTCCTGGTGCTGGGAATTTCTCTTGTATATCGCCACATTCTTCTCGTCAACCCCACCACTGTCGCGCTCACTTTTCTGCTCGCCATTCTAGCCGTTTCCACCGTATGGGGCATCGCCGTTTCCGTGTTCATGTCCGTAGTGGCAATGCTCGCATTCAACTATTATTTCCTGCCGCCCGTCGGCAGATTCACGGTCGCCGACCCCCAGAATTGGGTTGCGCTTTTCGCTTTTCTGGTTGTCTCGATGCTGGCCAGCCACCTTTCCACCCGCGCGCGCCAGAAAGCCGACGACGCCTCGCAGCGCCGCCGCGAAATCGAAAAACTCTACGCCTTCAGCCAGGGGCTCCTCGAATCCGGCAACGTGATTCAATTGCTCAACCGCATTCCTTCGCAGATCGTGGACATTTTCGAAGTCGGCGCCGCCGCCCTGCTTCTCGCCGAAAAACAAAAAATCTACCGCTCCGGCCCGGTCGTCGCCAAACTCGATCTGGAAAGCCTGAATACCGTCGTGCTTCGCGAAGAACCGGTTGTGGATGTTCCCAATAGTCTCTGCTTCGTCCCTGTGCGCCTCGGCGGCCGCTCCATCGGCAGTCTGGGTATTTCCGGCTCGATGCTTTCGCGCCAGACTCTCGAAGCCATCGGCACCCTCGTCGCCGTCGCCATCGAACGCGCCCGCGCCATCGAGCAACTCGGCTTAACCGAAGCCGCCCGCGAAGGCGAACGCCTGCGCACCGCCCTGCTCGATTCCGTCACGCACGCGCTGCGCACTCCGCTCACGTCCATCAAAGCGTCCGTGACGAACTTGCTCTCCAACTCCAGCGTCACCGACCGCCAGCGCCAGGAACTCCTCACCATCATCAACGAGGAAACGGATCGCTTGAATCGCCTCGTCGGCGAAGCCGGCGAAATGGCGCGCCTCGATGCCGGTGAAGTCGAGCTCGAACTCGAACCGCGCCCCATCGAAGACGTCATCGCTGCCGCCATCAGCAAATGTCAGTTCGCTCTCGGCGATCGCGTCGTGAATGTGAACGTGCAACCCGGACTGCCGCCCGTCCGCGTGGATATTTCGCGCGCCCGCGAAGCTCTGGTCCATCTGCTAGAAAACGCCAATCAATATTCGCCTGCGGCCCAGCCCATCACCATCACTGCGGAAGCGGCCGGCGATTTCGTCGTCACCAGCGTCGCCGATCGCGGCGCTGGCATTGACGACCTCGAACAAAGCCTCATTTTCGAAAAATTTTACCGCGGCAAGGCTCAGCGCTACCTGGTGCAAGGCACCGGCATGGGTCTGCCCATCGCCAAGGCCATCATCGAAGCGCACGGCGGCACCATGAGCCTTACCAGCCAGCGCGGCCAGGGCTCTGTTTTTTCATTCACGCTGCCCGCTGAACGCGGCCGGTCGAGGGATTGATGAACGCTGCCACCATTCTCGTAGTGGATGACGAACCGCAGATCCGCCGCGTCATGCTCACCACCCTCGCGTCGCACGGCTACTCGGTCGTCGAAGTGCGCAGCGGCGAAGAAGCGCTCGAAAAAGTCCGCGGCATGAGGCCCGATCTCATCCTGCTCGACGTGAATTTGCCCGGAATCTCCGGCCTCGAAACCTGCCGCGAAATCCGCGCCACCTGCGATGCGCCAGTCATCATGCTCACCGTGCGCAATACCGAACGCGACAAGGTCCAGGCGCTCGACGCCGGTGCCGACGACTACGTCGTCAAACCCTTCGGCGTCGAAGAGCTCATGGCGCGCATCCGTGCCGCGCTGCGTCGCGCCGCGCCGGGAGACGCCACTCCGCCCTTCGTCTCCGACGATCTGAAGATTGATTTCGAAAAGCGCACTGTGATGGTGCAACAGAAACCCGTCCGCCTCACGCCGAAAGAGTTCGAACTTTTGCGCCAGCTCGTCTCCAATTCCGGCAAGGCGCAGGCTCACCGCCGCCTCCTGCAAGCCGTCTGGGGACCCGATTACGGGGAAGAAACCGAATACCTGCGCGTTTTCATCAATCAATTGCGAAGAAAAATCGAGCCCGACCCCCGCCATCCGCGCTACATCCACACCGAACCCTGGATCGGCTATCGCTTCGACCCACCCAAATCAAAATCCCGCGCCCCCCGCTCCGAAAAATAATTTCGCTCACGGTGCACCCTGCAAATCAGGTCAGAAGCGATATGGCCGGCTTGCACTATCTTGGAGTGCGGGAGCTCGCTCCCGCCTTGTCGCGGGGAGGCTTGCCTCCCCGCAGTCAGCAAAGGCACGGCGTCAGCCACTGAAGCCACGCCGTAAAATCGCGCCAGCTCCTAATGCATCGGATGAACGGCATCCAACTCCAAATTCAATTCCAACACATTCACCCGTGGCTCTCCGAGGAATCCCCACTGCCGCCCCTCGGTATGCTGCGCCACCAAAGCGCGAAGATCTCCCTCACTCATCCCACGCTCGCGCGCCACACGCAAAATCTGAAATTCCGCGGCCGCCGGCGAAATATGCGGATCCAACCCCGAACCCGAACTGGTAACCAAATCCACAGGAATCCGCGCCCCAGGATTTTCCGCCTGCAAACGTTGCACATCGCCATTCACCCGCGTAATCAGCGCCGAATTCGTCGGCCCCAAATTCGACGCTCCTCCACTCGACGCATCCGGATCGTATCCAGCAGCTCCCGCCGCCGAAGGCCGCGAATGAAAATATCCGGCCGAAGTAAACGGCTGCCCGATCAGGCTCGATCCCACCATCTTCCCGCCCACGTGAATGATTTCTCCATTGGCCTGGCGCGGAAAAGCCCATTGCGCCAGCAAAGTCACTGCCAGCGGATACAAAATCCCCAGCAAAATCGTCGTCACCAGCGTCATCCAAATCGAAATCAGCAAGTTTTTTTTCATAAGCTAAGCGCCCCTATGCCAGTCCGATGTGCGTAATAATCACGTCAATCAATTTGATCCCGATAAACGGCGCGATAATTCCGCCCAGCCCGTACACCAGCAGGTTTCGTCGCAGCAAAGCCTCCGCTCCCAGTGGACGGTATTTCACGCCGCGCAAAGCCAGCGGCACCAGCGCAATAATAATCAGCGCGTTGAAAATCACCGCCGAAAGAATCGCCGACTGCGGATTCTTCAGCCCCATCACGTTCAATACTTCCAACTCCGGAAAAGCCGCCGCGAACATCGCCGGAATAATCGCGAAATATTTCGCCACGTCGTTCGCCACGGAAAAAGTCGTGAGTGCCCCGCGCGTAATCAGCAATTGCTTCCCGATCTCCACCACCTCAATCAGCTTCGTCGGATTCGAATCCAGATCCACCATGTTGCCGGCTTCTTTCGCCGCCTGCGTTCCTGCGTTCATCGCCAGTCCAACGTCCGCTTGCGCCAATGCCGGCGCGTCATTCGTGCCGTCGCCCGTCATCGCCACCAGTTTGCCCTTCGCCTGTTCGCGGCGAATCAACGCCAGCTTGTCCTCCGGCCGCGCCTCCGCCAGAAAATCGTCCACGCCCGCCTCGCGCGCAATCGCCGCCGCTGTCAACGGGTTGTCGCCGGTAATCATCACCGTGCGAATTCCCATCACGCGCAAATGTTCAAAACGCTCGCGCATCCCGCCCTTCACGATATCCTTCAAATGGATCACGCCCAGCGCCCGCGCATCCTCCGCCACCAGCAGCGGCGTCCCACCGGAATTCGAAATGCGATCCACCGCTTCCATCGTTTCATGCGGCACCGTCCCGCCCGCTTCCTTGATATATTTCACGATCGCATCCCGCGCGCCCTTGCGAATCTTCCGCCCATCCATATCCACTCCAGACATTCGCGTCACCGCAGAAAATGGAATGAACGTCGCCGCCACCGATCCCAACTCTCGCCCGCGCAATCCGTGCTTATCTTTCGCCAGCACCACGATGGATCTGCCTTCCGGCGTCTCATCTGCCAGCGACGCCAACTGCGCCGCATCGGCCAATTCACCATCGCTCACGCCGGGTGCCGGAATAAATTCCGTCGCGAACCGGTTCCCCAAAGTAATCGTCCCGGTCTTATCCAACAACAAAGTGTCCACGTCGCCAGCCGCTTCCACCGCCCGCCCGGACATCGCCAGCACATTTTTCTGCAGCACGCGATCCATCCCCGCAATCCCAATCGCCGAAAGCAATCCGCCGATCGTTGTCGGAATCAAGCACACCAGCAACGCCACCAGCACGAACACCGACTGCGGCGCGCCTGAATAAATTGCCATCGGCTGCAAGGAAGCCACCGCCAGCAAAAATATAATCGTCAACCCCGCCAGCAAAATGTTCAAAGCGATTTCATTCGGCGTCTTCTGCCGCGAAGCGCCCTCCACCAGCTTGATCATCCGATCCAGGAAAGTTTCGCCCGGATTCGACGTGATCCGCACCTTAATCTCATCGGAAAGCACGCGCGTCCCGCCCGTCACCGCCGACCGATCGCCTCCGGATTCCCGAATCACCGGCGCCGATTCTCCGGTAATCGCGGATTCGTCCACCGACGCGACGCCCTCGATCACTTCGCCATCGCCCGGCACGAACTCCGCCGCCGTAACCATCACCAAATCACCCACGCGCAATTGCGAACCCGGCACCGACTCGATGCTGCCATCCTGCTTCAGCCTGCGCGCCACAGTCTCCGCGCGCGATTTGCGCAACGCCTCCGCCTGCGCCTTCCCACGCCCTTCCGCCATCGCTTCCGCGAAATTCGCAAACAGCACCGTGAACCACAGCCACAAAGTGATCTGCAGCGAAAACCCAAATCCGTGCGTGTGTTGCACCATTCCGCGCACCAGGTCAATGGACGTGAGCGCCGCGCCCACTTCCACCACGAACATCACCGGATTTGCCGCCAGCGTCCGGGGATTCAGTTTTACGAAAGAATCCCACACCGCCTGCACCACAATGTCATGTCCCCAGCGTGATTTTTCCTTGCTGCTCGTTTTAGTGGCCATGGGTCCTTAAAACACCTTTCCCGCGTGCATCATCAAATGTTCCAGAATCGGTCCCAGGCTCAGCGCCGGGAAAAACGTCAACGCGCTCACGATCAACACCACGGAAACCAGCAGCACCGTGAACAGCGGCGTCGTCACCGGAAAAGTTCCAGCCGATTCCGGCACGTATTTCTTCCGCGCCAGGCTTCCCGCAATCGCCAGAATCGGAATCATTGCGAAAAACCTACCGAACAAAGTCGCGAATCCGATCGTGGTGTTGTACCAAAGTGTGTTCCCATTAAATCCGCCGAACGCCGAGCCGTTATTTCCGGTAGCCGAAGTGTACGCATACAAAACCTGCGAAAGTCCGTGCGGCCCCGGGTTCGAAATGGAGGGCGTCCCAAAAGATTTCGCGACGACGGAAATCGCCGTGAACGTCAGAATCACCAGCGGAAAAATCAGCACCGAAAGCATCGCCATCTTCACGTCGTAAGCCTCGATCTTTTTCCCCAGATATTCCGGCGTTCTTCCCACCATCAGTCCGGCGATGAAAACGGAAAGAATCACGAACACGATCATTCCGTACATCCCCGAGCCCACTCCGCCAAACACCACTTCACCCAACATAATGTTAATCAGGGGAATCATCCCGCCGAGCGGTGTGAACGAATCGTGCATTCCGTTCACCGCGCCGCAGCTCGCATCGGTCGTCACCGTCGCATACAGCGCCGAATTCGTGATGCCGAATCGCACTTCTTTCCCCTCCATGTTTCCGCCAGGTTGCCCCGCACTCACTTTTTGGTCCACGCCATGCAACAAAGGATTTCCGCGCGTCTCCGCTGTGTACGCCGAAACCACGCCAGCAAGGAACAGCACAGCCATCGCGCCCCACACCGCCCAACCGTGCCGCTGCGATCCGGTCATCCGCCCGAGCGTGTACGTCAGCCCCGAAGGAATCGCAAAAATCAGCACCATCTGCAGAAAATTCGTCAACGGCGTGGGATTTTCGTAAGGATGCGCGCTATTGGCGTAGAAGAAGCCGCCGCCGTTCGTGCCGAAAATCTTAATCGCCTCCTGCGACGCCACCGGACCCTGCGGGATCAATTGTTCGTTCACCACTTGCGTCGTCGGCTTGCCGTCGGCGCCCGCGGTCGTCACCGTTTGCGCATCCACCAGCTGCGTGTGCGTATACGGCCGGAAATTCTGAATCATGCCTTGCGATACAAAAATCAGCGAAACCACCAGGCACACCGGCAGCAGCACCCACAAGATCGTGCGCGTCAGATCCACCCAGAAATTGCCGATGGTGTCCTGTTCGCGCCGCGCCACTCCTCGAATCACCGCGATGGCCAACGCAATTCCCACCGCCGCCGACAGGAAATTGTGATAGGCCAGCCCCGCCATCTGGGTGAAATAAGTCATGGTGACTTCCGGGGTATAGGCCTGCCAGTTCGTATTGGTCGTAAACGACGCCGCGGTATTGAACGCCAAATCCGTCGGTACTGCCGCAAGATTCTGCGGATTCCACGGCAGGTGTTGCTGTACGCGTTCGATCACGTACAGCAGCGTCATGGAAACGCCGCTGAACAGCAGCATCGCGATGGCGTATTCTGTCCAGCGCATTTCCCGCTTTTCATCCACGCCCGTCAGCATGTACAGCAAGCGCTCGCATGGCCGCAGCAGCGGGTCCAGCAAAGTCTTTTCACGCGCGAACACTCGCGTCATGAAAAGCCCCGCCGGCTTCGCCACCGCAAACGTCACCAGCAAGAACAAAAAGATTTGCAGCCAGCCATTGGCCGTCATCGTCAGAACCTTTCCGGCCACAGCAAGGCCGCAAACAAGTAACCGAGAATCAAAACGCAAACCACCAACAGAATGATGTTACCGAGCATTTTGTCGCTCCCCTTACTTCAGCCGATCGCACCCGCGCACGTACGCGAGCGCCACCGCAAAAAAACAAATCGTCACCACCACGAACACAATGTCCTGCATCAGCTAATCCTCCCCGACAACGACAACACTTCCTGAAATGTCCGCCGTGTTTAGAATTTCACCAGAATGGACATATCAATAAAATTCTCATCTCTCCGCAGATCCGGGAACCACACGCTGGAATTCTGCGGCGCGCTGGTGCAGAACGTCGTCGCAGGTCCCAACGCTGTGTCGCCAGATGAGACGCCGTTGTTGCAAATGTAATCCGTCGGAGTTCCGGTATTCCCGCCCGGAGGCGTAATGCCGCCGCGGCCCGTCCAGTACGGCACATTCGCGTGCCGGTAGTCATATTCCCAACGGAACGTAATATATTGCTTGGGCATGTAATCAAACGTGATCGAAGAATCCCACGCCTTGAACGGATCTCCCGGATTCTCCGTGAAGTAGGGAGAATTCGTGGACGCCGTAATGGCGCTCTCTCCATTGATCGGCGGCAGCAGCACCAAATAGCGTCCCGGATTGTTAATTTTCCCGCCGCCTAGCGTCACGCCGAACAAATCGTGATGGAACCAGAAGCGGTTGTAGAGCATGAACCCGAGAAAACTTTGCTTGGGTCCGCCCGCGTGATCACCGTAGCAACTCACGCCTCCGCCGTACTCGCAGCCCGCATCGGCAGTTAGCGAAAATGCCATTTTGTCGAGCGTCTGTTCCGGTCGGTCGAAGTACTTTACTTCCACGCTGTCGTCGGTATGGATGCGCCGGCGGTTGGGAATAAACAGATCATCGCGGCCCAGCGCATAGTTGTTGGAGATGACGTTGATCCACGGCTTCGGAGTCCATTTGATCTGGCCTCCCAGCCCCGGCCGGTGATTGGCTGACGCATACGATTGCCAGCCGTTGATAAACCACGGTTCAATCTTCAAATGCGCCGTCGGGAAAATCTGCACGCGCACGCCTTCGAAAAACCACGGCGTGTTCGACGAAACGTACGATGGTTGGTAGGCCCAATTGTCGAATTGGTAGTAACTGAACAATCCGATGTACGAAAGAAAAATGCCCGCATCCACATTCACTCCGTGCAGCTTGTCGAAGTGATACCCGCCATACGCTTCCGATATGTAGCGATATGCGGAAACCAGATCCCACTGGCCGTGGCCCGGGCTGGGGTCATTGCGCGGCGTCGTCGCGGAATACATGCCGAACTGCGTCATCAAGCGCGCGCGAACATTGTCATAGTGGAAGTCGCCGCCGACTCCGAGCTGCGTTAGTTGCACCTCTTGCGACCGGAAGAGTTCGCTCGATCCGCCCATCGAATGATCGGTCGGATGGTTGAAGTCATAGACGTACACCGTGTCTGCGCGGATTTCCGGCGTAAAGAATTTCGAGTCCCAGAAGATTTCTTTGGTGCGCGGGTTGCCGTTCAGCCAGGTCCAGTCCGCGTCCGAAAAAGGCTCGATTTTGGCCGGCGCGGCCTCGGTTGCCGCCTTTGCCGTAGTGGCCATTTCAGGCGTTGTCGCAACGGGCGCTGCAGGTCCTGCAACAACCGGCGCCACGGGCACGGTCGCTTTCGCGCTCGTCGCAGGAATTGTCGGCCGCTCCGGCGCCTTGGCGTTCTTCAATTCCACTTCCAGTTCGTCAATGCGTCTCCGCATCGCATCCAGCTCTTTGGCAATTGCAGGCGGAATTTGCTGGTCAGCGCCGTTGGTTTGCTGGTTTGATGTGTCGCCGTTGCTTTGCGCGAAGCAAGGGAATTGCCCAAGCGCAAAAATCACAATCGCGAAAATGATCCTGGTCGTACCATTCATCAACAACTTCAACATGGAAGTTATCTCCTGTTCTCGCTTTCGTCCTGCTTTTTCTGATTTGCGGAATCTTCGCGCCGCTCCCCGCGCGGCGGCTCCAGTGGTATCACGATTTGGCCGGAAGAAACCATCGGAAATCCCGCCGGCGGCTCGTTACTTCGCCTGGGGTGTTTCTCTTCCCGCCAGAATTGCACCAGCACGTACAGGAAAAAAGCGCACACCACAGCCAGCCCTAATAAAGCAACGACTGCCATGAAACTCATCCTTGTATGTGCGGGTCAGCCCCGAGGTGAGAAGCCTGCCCAGGCGCAGCTACGAGAGCCGCTCCGGCCGAACCATCCACACGCACACCTGCATTCCTCATTCGCACCCATCCCTTAGATGTCGCGTTGGATGGAAAGTTATACGGTACTTCTGTCGCGTCAGGAATCCGTAAGCGTGGCATAAGGATTTCGTAAAGAATCGCAGGCAGGAAAAGCTGTACCGGATCGGTTCAGCAGGGCAGAGAAGCCACTTCGGCGCGGCCGCGGCGCTTTTCGAACATTGCGGCGATTGCGATCGCCGTGAGCAACAGCACGACCGGATCAATCGGGTGTCTATACCGCAGCGAAGCGTGCGTCACATAGTAAATCACAGGAAACACAATCGGACCCGCCGCGAGTGGAAATGCAAACGCGTTCCGCGACCAGATGAGCGTCAAAATCCCACACAACGCGCCGATCGCCGCCAGCGTATTAGTGATCAACACCAGCCGCACCAGCGGCGATTCGGTGTCGCGGAAACCCTCGATGGGCTTTTCCATTCCCGTCCAAGTCGCCACAAAGCGCCGCCCGAAAAGTGTAATTTCCAATCGTGGATGCGTCTCGATGAAAGCAATCGCCCTGCGCCACTTGTCCTGCATAAACGCCGCCTCGCCCATGTGAATATAGTTTCGAATCTCTGCGCGCTCCGGATCCGCCGCCGGCACAATCTGCGATTGTTCATCAAACTGTTCGTTATTTCCCAACCACAATTCAAAAGGGAAGTTGGAACGCAGCGGAATGAATCGGTGGAACGCCAAGTAATTTCGCACCGTCCACGGCACACAGCACAGCACCGCAATTCCGCACGCCAGCAGTGGACGGCTCAGGCGCAATCGCCCTTGTTGGAACGCGCGATACGCGGCCCAACCCAGCAGCACCGGCAACAAGCTGCCCAGCGAAGGATTGGTCATCAGCGCGAAGCCCCACAGCAATCCGTACCCACACCAGGCGCGCACGCTCGCCGTATCCGCGAGCCCAAGCGTGGCCCACAATATCGTCGCCATCAACAACGCCGCGAGCGACGTGTCCCAAACCCATTCATAAGGAATGATGATCGCGTTGGGAAAAATCGCCCACAGCCACGCCACCCCGGCGCCCACTGCCAAACTGCCCACGCGTTTGCCGATGTAAAATAGCGGCACGCAGGTTGCCGCGGAAAATAAAATGTTGAGAAACACAATTGCAAAAAACGAGTGCGCCGTGTGAATCCCGAATGCGCGGAACACTCCCGCGACCAACGCGGGATAAACCGGCGTCAACCACGCCGTCGGCCCCGTCTCCTGCCAATAAGGTGAGCTAAATCCGTGCCCCGCCGCGAGCGAGTAAGCGATGTTTCCCGTCTCATTCAGAAATGGCACGAGACCAACGAGATCGGCGCGCATTTTGTGTTCTTGATTCCACGCAAACGTCGCCCGCGCTCCCAGCGCAATCAGCAGGATCAGCAATAATGACGTCGCGGCCTTCCACAATCGCTGCTTCATATTCTGCCGTTCCGCTCCTCGCGCGCCGTTCAGTCTATCTTGGATGCATCTTCCGTGGCGCGACGACGATTTCGCCGTCATTTTCTGTGCGCTTCCAGCTGCAGGCTCAACCTCGAACCCGGCGGCGGCCATGTTCAATCCTGCTACTTCCAGTCGTGTCCGTGCATCTGATAACGTAGAGGCGTTCCAGCGCAATCGCGCTCGTGCTTTCTTCTTCTCGCGCTCGCTTGGGAGTTCGCTGGCGAATGGCTGATCCACACAAAGTCGTCATCATCGGCGGCGGTTTCGGCGGCCTCAGTGCCGCCCGTGCCCTCTACTCCGCCCCCGTCCAGGTCACCCTCATCGACCGGCGCAACTTCCACCTCTTCCAGCCGC
>Ga0182024_10004689_pt1 | contig 31205 bp, 28 predicted proteins | sample P32metaG_FD_120480 | JGI IMG/M metagenome (GOLD analysis project Ga0182024, IMG submission 120480) | Permafrost microbial communities from Stordalen Mire, Sweden - P3-2 metaG (Illumina Assembly) | ecosystem: Environmental > Terrestrial > Soil > Wetlands > Permafrost | place: Sweden: Stordalen... | reverse complement strand
GAGGGCTGGAACAGCCCGCGCGCGACCGTCTGCGTGCACCTGGCGCCGACCGCGTCCAAGCGCATCTACCAGCAGCGCGTCGGGCGCGTCACCCGCCGCCATCCGGGCAAGGAGGCGGGGCTGGTGGTCGACTTCGTGCATCCCGCGACCAAGCACGACGACCCCGTTGTGACGCTGCATTCGCTGCTCGACCGCGACGTGTACCGTGGCGGGGCGATCGTCGTCGGCCCGGTGCGCCGCGGGCGCGGCCGGCGGATGCGCGTGGAGCGACGCGTGCTGCCGGTGTGCGCGGAGGAGGAGCGGCGCTTCGCGGTGTTCGAGCGCGAGCTGTGGCGGATCGCGGTCGAGCACCTCGACTACGGCGAGCAGCACGTGTGGGCGGCGCTCGCCGGCGCGCGTGTCGCGCCGAGCGGCTGGCGCAGGGCGCGGGCGATGCTCCACTTCGACCGCACCGGCGAGCTGAAGAGCCGCTTCCTGATAACCGCGGTGCAGCGCAACAAGAACGCGCAGCTGCGGCTGCGGGCGCTGACGGACATCGCCGCGTTGAGCGACCCCGACGCGTTCGACACGGCGATCGACATTATCGGCGGCTGGCCGCGGGAGGAGCGCAAGGAGGCCACCAAGATCATGCTGCGCGCGCTGGTCGAGCGGCGTATCGGCCGCCGCGACCAGGCCAACGCGTGGATCTGGCGATTGGCCGAATACACGCGCGACGTGCACGAGGAGTATGCGGTGCAACGCTGGCCGGAGACCAAGCGGCTGCTCGGCCTGCTCGTCAACTCGGCCGGCGGTGCGCACGCACGCAACGCCCGGCGTTTGATCCACGCCGCGCGCAAGCAGGACCGCCGGCTGGCCGCCGCGCTGCTGGCCGCCGCGCTCGCGCACACACCCGAGGCCGAGGAGGCGCTGCGCGGGGCGCGCACGCGGATGGCCCGTAAGCCCCCGGCGCTGGCGCGCGAGCTGTTGCGCAACTTCCCCAAGCGCCGCGCGCGTAACGCGCGGCGGCGGCGCAAGGGAGGGCCGAAGGGTGGCGCGAACAATGGCGCGGGCAGGGCTGTGAGCCGGCCGCTCTAACCGACGGGCTGAAGGTGGACCTCGCCGGCGTCGAGCGTGGTGTGGCCGCCCCCGGCGAGCGCCACGATCAGGCGGCCCGTGCCGTCGATTCCCTGCGCGCGGCCGCGCCCGGTCCCCCAGGCGATCTCGTGCCCGTGCAGCGCGTCACGTGCACGCCAGGCGTCGAGTACGACCCCCGCGGGCTCGGCCAGCCGCCGCTGCAGCGCGGCGAGCAACCGCTCGAGCGCCGGCTCGATCGCGTCCGGCGAGCGGCCGAGTGTGGCGGCGCCGGCGCGTGGCTCAGGGGGTAGGTCCTCCAGCCGAACGGCCACGTTGAGACCGATGCCGAGCACGGCCCAGCCCTCCTGGGGTCGTCCCTCGGCGAGGATTCCCGCGAGCTTGGCAAAAGGGCGGGAGGGGCCCGATCGCGGGAGCACGACATCGTTCGGCCACTTGATCGCGGCCTGCACCCCCGCGATGTCACAGACCGCGACCGCGGCGATCAGCCCCAGCAGCGGCTCAGGGCCAGCGGAGATGGGGGAGCGCAGGACGACCGACATCAAGAGGGAGCTGTTCGCGGGCGCCGACCAGCGCCGGCCCTGGCGCCCGCGGCCGGCGGTCTGAACCGAGGCCGTGACGAGCGTGCCGTGCGGCGCCCCGGCGGACGCCAGCTCGCGTGCGCGGTCGTTCGTGGAGTCGGTGCTGCGCAGGTGCACGCGCGGGCTGCCGATGGCGATCGCCGGAGGAGGCATGCACGCGAGTGCTAGCAGCTCTGGGCGGGCCGCCGTCGGCGGCAGTTAGCTTAAGCAGGATGAGCGAGGATCTGACGGTGACCGACTGGCGCGCGCGGCGCAGCTTCCAGGCCGAGCAGTTCCCGCTGGAGCAGCTGCTCGCCGCCAAGCGGGAGTCGATCGCGGTAGTGCTTCCGGCGCGTGAGGTCGCCGCGTCGATCGGCCCGATCGCGCGGTGTGTCGCTGAGTTGCGGTTGGTTGGGTTGATCGACGAGGCGCTCCTGATCGACTCTGCGTCGACGGACGGGACTGCCGAGATCGCCGCCGCCGCCGGTTTGACGGTCGTGCAGGAGGACGCCGTGGCGGGCGAGTGCGGCCCGGCGCAGGGCAAGGGCGATGCGATGTGGCGCGCGCTTGCAGTGGTGGGAAGCGAGATCGTCGCCTACCTCGACGCCGACACCGAGAACTTCCACGCCGGCTTCGTCCTCGGTCTTTTGGGACCGTTGATCTGCGAGCCTGAGATCCAGTTTGTGAAGGGCTGCTTCGAGCGGCCGTTTCGCGACGGGTCGGGATCGGCCTCGGAATCGATCCCCCGCCCAGCCCAGGGGGGGCGCGTCACCGAGCTGCTGGCCCGCCCGCTGCTGAACCTGCACGCGCCCGAGCTCGCGGTCTTCGACCAGCCGCTGGCGGGTGAAGTTGCCGCGCGGCGGGAGCTGCTTTTGGGGCTTCCCTTTAGCGTCGGCTACGGCGTGGAGATCGCGATGCTGATCGACGCCTGGCGTGCGGTGGGCCTCGATGGTCTCGCCCAGGTGCACCTGGGCGTCCGCCAGCACGCCCACCAGCCGCTGCGCGAGCTCTCAGCGATGGCCTACGCGGTGCTGGTTGCCGCCTCCAGGCGCTTCCTCGGGCCGGAGTTCGCCGACGCCCACGCGTCGGGCTCGATCGCGTTGCCCCCGCGGGAGCTGGACGCGCCGATGGAGATGCGCAGGGTGCCGATCGAAGAGCGTCCACCGCTCAGACCGCACGCGGGCGCAACGGAGTCGCCCACCTCGGCGGCTGCGCCGGGGCGCGGTTAGAGGTTCTTAGACCTGTCAGCCAGTTCGCGCCGCAACGTCCGTGAGCAGCGCCTGGATGACCCCGGCGACGTCATGCTCGGTGGCCTCGATGTGCGACTCCATACCGTGCTCGCGCAGGGTCTCGCTCGTGACCGGGCCGATCGAGACGATGCGCGTCGCGGGCGACAGGGGAGCGCCGCCCGCGGCGTCGAGGAAGAAGCGGACGGTCGAGGATGAGGTGAAGGTGATGTAGTCGGCCTCCTGAGCCGCCGCGAGCGCGCGCGGGGAGAGCGGCTCGGCGACGGTCTCGTACAGCGCGAGCACGTCCACCTGCGCGCCGCGCGCGCGCAGCGCGTCGGGGAGCACATCACGCGCCTGCATCGCGCGCGCGACGAGGGCGTGCTCGACCGGTACGTCGGCGAGCGCCTCGACAAGCGCCTCCGCGACGGAGCGCTCGGGCACGATGTCCGCGACGAGCCCGTGCTCGGCCAGCGCGCGCGCCGTGCCCGGGCCGATCGCCGCCACGCGCGTGCCCGCAAACGCGCGCGCGTCAGTGGGAGAGCTGCTCGAGCGGGCGACCGAGGGAGTCGAGGGGGCGGCCGGGCCATTGGCGAGTACCGCCGGGGAGCCGGCCGCCTGCGCGAGGCGCGCGAACAGCTCCTGGACCGCGTTCGGGCTGGTGAAGCAGACGAGGTCGTACCGTGCGAGGTCCGGTGGTGGACCGGCAAGGGGCTCGGTTCGGATTACCGGCGCCTGCACGACGGTTGCCCCGAGCTCTTCCAGCTTCCGCGCCAGTCCGCTGGCCTGCGCGCGGGCACGTGTGACCGCCACGGTGCGTCCGCTGAGCGGATATCGGAGCCCGCCCGCCCGCCACTCCAGCTGCTCAGCGAGCCCGGCGACGGGGCCGACGACGGTGATCGAGGGCGCTCGTACCTCCTCTTGTTGGGCCAGCTTGGCGATGCTCTGCAGCGTTCCCGTAACCGTGCGCTGGTCGGGGAGCGTGCCGCGTTCCACGATCGCCACGGGCTCCTCGGCGGAGCGTCCGGCGGCGATCAGCGACTGTGCGATCTGGGGGAGTTGGCGCACGCCCATGTAGAACACGAGCGTCCCCGGGAACGCCGCGAGCGCGGGCCAGTCGAGGTCCGTCTCCGCCGGGCCCTCCTCGTCGCGGGCCGCGCCACGCACGGTCTCCCCGGCGCCGCCAGTCCCTTCGGAAACCGTGTCCTGAGCATCAGCCGCGCGCGTGTGCCCGGTGACGAACGCCACCGCGCTTGCGAGCCCGCGGTGGGTGACGGGGATACCCGCATAGGCGGACGCGGCGACACCGGCGGTGATGCCGGGCACGACCTCGTAAGGGATGCCGGCCTCGCGCAGCGCGAGCGCCTCCTCGCCGCCGCGCCCGAACACGAACGGGTCGCCGCCCTTCAGACGTACGACGCTAAGCCCGGCCTGGGCGCGAGCGAGCATCAGCGCCTCGGTCTCCTCCTGGGGAACCGACGGCCCGCCGCCCTCCTTGCCCACGAACAGCACCTCGGCCTCGGCCCGCGCGCCGTCCAGCGCCGCGGCTGCAATCAGGCGGTCGTACAAGATCACGTCCGCCGCCGCGATCAGCTCCAGCGCGCGCGCGGTCAGCAGCCCGGGATCGCCGGGCCCCGCACCGACCAGGTAGACCTGGCCTGTATCCGCATGAGGTTCGACCTTCGCGCGCGCGGCGGGGCTGTCAGGCGTGCTCAACGGCCAGCTCCTCCGCCCGGCGCAGCAGCTCCTCGGCCCCCGCTGCCCGCATCCGCGCGGCCACCCGGCGTCCGAGCGCGCCGGGGTCGTAGAAGCCGCCAAGCAGCTCGTCGCTCACCCAGGCCGAGCCGTCGGGCAGTCCGACCCAGGCGCGCAGGTTCAAGCAGCCGCAGCCGGCGGGCATGGCATGGGCGCCGAGCGGGGTGTGGCAACTCGCGCCAAGCTCGCGCGCCACGGCGCGCTCGGCCAGCAAGCACGCGAACGCATCCGCGTCGGCGATCGCCGCGACCGCCTCTTCGGCGCGCGCGTCCCCGGCGCGTCCCTCCAACGCGAGCACCCCCTGGCCGGGGGCGGGGACGAAGCGCACGGGGTCGAGCACGGCGCCGACCTCGTTCTCGCGGCCGAGTCGCACAAGCCCGGCGCGGGCGAGCACGATCGCATCCAGGCCATCGTCTTTGAGGCGTCGCAGGCGCGTGTCGACGTTGCCGCCGATCGCCACCACATGCAGGTCCTCGCGGGCTGCGCGCAGTTGCGCGGCCCGACGCACGCTGCTTGTGCCAACCCGCGCTCCCGCCGGGAGTGACTCCAGAGAAGGTGCCCCGCACAGCACATCCTCCGCTGCGGCCCGCGCCGGCGCTCCCAGCAGCGACAGCCCCTCGGCCAGCTCACCCGGCACGTCCTTGGCCGAGTGCACCGCCAGGTCGATCTCGCCGGCTAGCAGCGCCCGCTCGATCGTATCGACCCAGCGCGACTTGTCCTCGCCACCAGCCCGATCGCCGGTCGTCGTGATCGTGACGAGCTCTGTGGGTGGGTGGGCACCCAATAATCCGGCGACATGACCCGCCTGCGCGAGCGCGAGCGGGCTGCCGCGGGTTCCGACTCGCATCAGCCCTGCTTGCGGCGGCGCTGCAGGTCGTGGACCTCGGCGAGCTGGGCGGGCGGGATCCGATTCTCCACCTCGGCCTCCTGTGTCTCCGCGGCGGGCTCGTCGCGCAGCCCGAACAGCTCGCGCACGAGCTCGAGGCTCGCGTGGCCGCGCTCCTGCGAGAGGCTGCGCAGACGGATCGTCGGCTCGTGCAGCAGGCGGCTCATGACCGCCCGTGCGACTGCCTCCACGCGCGCGAGGTCGCGCGGCGAGGCGGACTCCCAACGCCCGTCGTTCTCGGCCAGCACCTGCTCGACGAGCGTGTTGCCGTGCTCGCGCAGCGCGCTCACCGTGGGCAGCACGTCGAGCTGGCCGAGCCAGCGCGCAAACCGCTGGATCTCCTCCTCGACGATCTCCTGCGCGCGGGGGACCTCGCTCGCGCGCGTATCGAGGTTGCGCGCGACGACGGCCTGCAGGTCGTCGATGTCATACAGGGTCACTCCGTCGAGCTCGCCGCAGCCGGCGTCGACGTCGCGCGGCACCGCGATGTCGATCAAGAGCAGCGGCCGACCGGCGCGCTCTCCCATCACCAGCTCGAGCTCCTCGCGGCCGACGATCGGATGGGGCGAGGAGGTCGAGGACACGACGATGTCGGCCTGCACCAGCTGGTCGGGGAGCCCGTCGAGACCGACCACCGATCCGCCGAAGCGCTGGGCCAGGCTGAGCGCGCGGTCGGCGTGGCGGTTGGCCACGAAGATCGTCCCTGCGCCCTGGTCGGCGAGCGCGCGCGCGGTCAGCTCGCTGGTCTCGCCCGCGCCGAGGATCACCACATGGCGCTCCTCCAACGCGCCGAGCACGCTCAGCGCGAGATCGACGGCCACCGAGGGAACGCTCACGCGCCGAGCTCCGATCGCGGTCTCCGAGCGCACCCGCTTGCCTGTCGTCAGCGCGGCGGCGAACAGGCGGTTCGAGAGCGCTCCCGTGCAGCCGGCGCGCATCGCCGCTTCGTGGGCGCGCCTGACCTGGCCCTGGATCTCGGCCTCGCCGACGATCATCGACTCCAGGCCCGCGGTCACGCTGTAGAGCTGGCGCGCGGCGTCGCAGTTGCGCGGCGAGTAGATCTCCTGCGCGAGCTCCGTCGGGCGGATCCCGGCGCGGCGGGCGAGCAGGCCCAGCACGTCTCCCTCGGCTTTGACAAGAGCCCCACCCGCCCCGCCGACGACCAGGTAGACCTCGGTGCGGTTGCAGGTGGAGATCACGACCGCCTCGCGCACCTCGGCGCTCGCCGTGGCCTGCTGGGCGAACTCGATCGCCTCGTGCTCGGTGAACGCCAGGCGCTCGCGCAGCGCCACGGGCGCCGTCTTGTGGGAGATACCGAGTGCCAGCAGCTCGCTCATACGGTCTCGCGCTCTCGCGGCTGGGCGTGCGTTTCGCCTTGCCGGGTTCCGTCTTGCCGGGCCTGCTCCGCGCGCTCGTTCAACTCGCGCAGGTCACGCTCCACGCTCCTAAGGCGGACCGCCATGATCGCCACGTAGATCAGGACGATCGCGAAGAACACGATGTAGGCGGCCGCCACGTAGCCGTTGTTAGAGCTTCCCGGGATGGCTGTCGCGAGCGGGGTCATTGGAAGCCCAGGATCCTGCTGCGCGCTTTGAGCAGCATGCGCGTGCGCTTGGCGGTCAGCTCGTAGGAGCAGAGCGTCGCGAACAGCAGCGCCATCGCCGCGAGCGAGACGAGGAACGTGAACGCCATCTTCGGTGGCAGGTTCGAGGAGCTGCCGAGCACGCGGGGGTGCAGGTAGGAGCTCGACAGGCGCACCGCGAGGAAGTTCATCGGCACGAACGCCCCCGCGACGATCGCGAACACGGATGCGTAGCGTGCCTGGCGCTCGGGGTCCTCGATCGCAAAGCGCAGCGGTTGGTAGGTCGCGTAGAGCAGCATGATGATCAGGAACGAGACGAGCGTCGGCTCACTCCACACCCACCAGTGCCCCCACGAGCCCCGTGCCCATATCGAGCCGGTGATCAGCGTCCCGACGCCGAAGATCAGGCTCATGTGGATCGCCACGTAGGAGCGCAGATCCCAGCGCCGATCGCGTGTGCGCAGGTGCATGATCGCCATCAACCCGCCGAGCACGAACCCGCACAAAGTGACGATCGCGAGCGGCACGTGCAGGTAGAAGATCTTCTGCAGGAACCCTTCTTCGGCTTCGATCGGCGCGTAGAAGAACACGAGCGCCAGCGCGATCGGAATCGCGGCGATCGTGGCGATGCTCAGTGTGCGCAGGCCCCGTCCGTTTGTTGGGGACACTAATCCTCCAGCAGGAAGTCGAAAACGGCGTAGGCGATCAGCCCGAACACCAGATCATAGAGCGCGAGCGTCGCCAGCCAGCGGATTGGGACCCCACCCACCCCCGCCGGATGGGCGAGAACCAGCAGCGGCGAGCTCGCGCGGGCGGCGCCGATCACGACGGGCACGAGCAGCGGCAGCGCGAGCAGTGGCCCGAGCAGGTCGCGCGCGCGAGTCTGCACGGCCAGCGCGGCCACGAGCGTGCCGATCGCGGCGATCCCCATATCGGCGAGCACGAGCACGACGAGCAGGTCGGGCAACGTCTGACCGAGCGGTGGCGCGAGCAGCAGCAGACCAAAGGCCGGCACCGCGATCAGCTCGAGCACCGCCAGGTAGGCGAGCAGTGCTAAAGCCTTCGCCAGCAGCATCGCCGAGCGATCGACCGGCGCCAGCAGGAACGCGTCGAAGCCGCCCTGGTCCTGGTCGGCGACGAACAGGCGGTTGACGCCGAGCATCGCCGCGAACAGCAGCGTCACCCACAGGATCCCCGCCGCCTCGTCCCCGGAGACGGTGTTCTGGTTCAGGGCGAAGTGGAACACCACGAACGTCGTCACGGCGAACAGCGACATTCCAGGGACGGACTCCAAAGTGCGCAGCTCCACCAGCAGCTCCTTGCGCAGCAGCGCTGCGACGGTCGCCCACATCCCCGGCGGCTTCCTCGACGCCCGGACCGGCGCCGACCGCCCCGCGACCGCAGCCGGCGGGGAAGCCTCGGGAGGCGAGGCGGCGAGCGAGCGCGACGGGGCGGGGATGTGTGCGCTCACCTGTACAGCTCCTCGATCTCGCCGCGATCGACATCCCCGGCCCCGCGTAGCAGCGCCGCGCGCCCGTCGCGCAGGCCCAGCACGAGATCGGCCTCGCGCAGCCCGCCGCTCGGATCGTGGCTGGAGATCACCCGCGTACGGCGCTCGCCCTCCCCGCCCGCGCCGATCAGCGGCTCGACCAGCTCCCGCGCGGCCGGATCGAGGTTCGCCCACGGCTCGTCGAGCAGCAGCAGCTCAGGGTCGTGCAGCGTCGCCCGGGCGACGGCCACACGCTGCACCATGCCCCGCGACAAGGTCTTCAGCGGCTCGTCGGCCCGATTTGACAGGGCTACGGCTGCGAGCAGCTCCTCGACGCGTTCCTCGCCGACGCCGTGCAGCCGCGCGTGGAACAGAAGGTTCTCGCGTGCGGTCAACTCGCGGTAGAGCAGCGGCTCGTGCCCGAGCAGCCCGACGCGCCCCCTAACCGCCCAAGCCTCGTCCGGCAGGCTGGAGCCGAGCACGCGCACCCCACCGGCGTGTGGTCGCAGCAGCGTCGCGAGTATGCGCAGCAGCGTCGTCTTGCCCGCGCCGTTCGGCCCGAACACGACCAACGTCTGCCCGGCGTGAAGCGACAGCGACACATCGCTCAGGGCCTCGCGTTCGCCGTAGTGGCGCGCGAGTCCCTCCAACTGCAGCACCGGCTCGCCCTCGATCTCGGCCATCTGCTCCGGGCGTCACTCAGACGCCGGCCGAGGCGGGCTCGTGCCGGGTCTGCGCGGCCGCGATCAGATCGCGCACGGCGTCCTCGCCGCCGCCGCTACCACCTCCGCCTCGCAACAACTCCACCGGGTCGGGGTCCCCATTCACGATCCCCTCGAAGAACTCCTTGCGGTCCTGGTAGGTGGGCAAAGTGCCCTTCGCCCAGCCGCGCACCTCGTTGAGCAGCACCGCCAGCCGCGCGTATGGCTCGCCATACTCCGCGGCGATCTGGCGCTTGATGCGCTTCGCCAGCGCCGGCGAGGCGCCCGCCGTGGAGATCGCGATCGCCAGCGGCCCGGTGCGGACGATCGCCGGCAGGATGAAGTTGCACAGCGGCGGCACGTCGACCACGTTCACGAGCATCGCCCGGCGCTCGGCGTCGTCGTACACGGCGATGTTCACGTCGGTGTCGTTCGTCGCGGCGATCGCCATGAACACGCCCTCCAGGTCCTCCGCTCCGGCGTACGCGCGCCGCTCCCAGCGGATCGAGCCCTCCTGCGCGTACTGGAGCAGCGCCGGCTCGGCCTGCGGCGCGATCAGCGTCACCTCGCCGTCGCACGCCAGCAAGCCCTCGACCTTCTCCAGCCCGATCTCGCCGCCCCCCACGACCACGCAGCGCCGGCCCGTGAGCTTCAGGCAGGCGATGTAGAACGGGGTGTCCAGCATCCCCTGCACGCAGCTCTGGTCGCAGATTCCTCGGTGCAGCTGACAGACGCACTCCTTGCCTGCATAGGCCTGGGCGGGCATGTCCAAAGGGTAGCTGCCTACCGAGGCACCCCGCGCCCCAGCGCTCGCGCTCCCACCCGCGCCAGTCCCACCGCCCCGTGGCGCCATGCGCGCTCGTGGTCTGAATCCCGCGCCGAGCGCAACTGCGCCACCGCGCGTGCCCCGCCCGCCAGCACCTGGTCGTACGGTCCCCACCACAGCCCGCGCAGCCCCGGCTGGCTCCAGGTGATCAGCTTCTCCTGCGCGCACGCGCGCAACCCGGCCTCGCCGAGCACCCGGCCGAGGCCGCCGCCCGCGGCCGCTCCCCACGGACCGCGCGACACGGCGGGACTCGGCAGGTGGTCGTTGAGCCACACCATCCCCGCGTGCAGCTCGCGCGCGACGCGCAGTCCCCGGTAGCGGTCGCCCGTCCACACCGATACCCCCAGGCAGTACTCGCTGTCGTTCGCCAGCGCGATCGCCTGCTCGACAGAGCCGACCGTCACGACCGCCAGCACCGGGCCGTCCACGGGCTCGCGCAGCAAACGCATTGCGTGTGTCGCTCCGGTGATCACCGCGGGCGCGTAGAACGCTCCAGAGCAACCGACGGGCGACACCGGGCCACCGCAATGCAGCCGCGCGCCCCGGGACACCGCGTCGTCGACCAGCTCCCGCACGTGCTCCAGCCGCCGCTCGGAGGCGAGCGGGCCGACCTGCGTGCCGGGCAGCGCGGGGTCGCCCACCGCGAGCGCGGCCGCGCCGCTGATCAGTCGCGCCAGAAACCGCTCGGAGACCTCGCGGGCGACGTACACGCGCTCGATCGCCCCGCGCGCCTGCCCCGCGCCCGCGCATCCCGCCCACAGCGCGCCTTCCGCGGCCCGTGCCACGTTGCAGTCGGCGAGCACCAGCATCGCGTCCTTGCCGCCGAGCTCGACCGTCACCTCCTTCTCCCGCGTGACGCACGCGCGCGCCACCTCTCGCCCGACGGCGGGCGAGCCCGTGAACAGGATCTTCGCCACCGGCGCCTTCGCCAGCGCGACTCCCACCCGTGCGTCACCGTGCGCGAGCGCCACCAGCCCCTCCGGCAGGTCGGCGCGCGCCAAGACCCGTGCGATCCGCTCACCGGTCAGGCACGCCCGGCCGGCCGGCTTGAACACGACGCCGTTGCCGGCCAGCAGCGCCCCCGCGATCTGGCCCAAAGGCTGCGCGAACGGCGCGCTGCCGGCGCCGATCACCCCGACCACGCCATACGGCTCGTACGCGATCCGGGCGCGCTTGGCGAGCGACATCGAGCGGTGGATCTCCACCCGTCGTGAGCCCAGCACCTTCCCCCCGTCGTCGGCGATCCAGATCAGCGCGTCGATCGCCGGCAGCAGCTCGAGTGTCGCCACCTCCGCGCGCGGGCGGCCCTGCTCGCGGCCGATCGCCTCCACCAGCTCGTCGAATTCGTCGATGATCGCCTGCGCCATCCGGCGCATGTACCGCGCGCGGTCGCGTACGCGCAGCAGCGCCCACAGCGGCTGCACCTTTGCGACAGCCGCGACGACCTCGTCGATCTGCTCGGGCGGTGTGGCCTTGACGCTGCCGAGCGTCTCCCCCGTCGCCGGATCGCGTGACTCGATCGTCTCCGCTGTCGTCTCCCGCGCCTGCACGATCGCCATTATCGCCCGCGCATCCCGCGAATCTGCGCCAGCCGCCGCACCAGCTCCGCCTCCGCGTCGCCGGGCTCGTAGAACCGCTCCCCGACGACGCCCTCCGGCAGCAGCTCCTGCGGGGAGACGTGCCCGGGATGGTCGTGCGGGTTGTCGTAGATGAGAGCCCGCCCACCCGGGTCCTGATCCTGCCCGGGCCGGGGTGGGCGGGGATCGGATCGTAGCCACCCCGGCGCCGGCGCCGCGCCGTGCTCGCGAACATGCCGCTGGGCCGCCCCCAGCGCCCGCCCGGCACTGTTTGACTTCGGTGCCAGTGCCAGGTAGATGGCCGCTTGCGCGAGCGCAAATTTGGCCTCGGGCAGCCCCACGTGCTCGACCGCCTGTGCCGCCGCGACCGCGACTGTGAGCGCCGCGGGGTCGGCGTTGCCAATGTCCTCCGAAGCGAGGATCACCATCCGCCGCACGATGAACCGCGGGTCCTCGCCGCCCTCGAGCATCACCGCCAGGTAGTACAGCGACGCGTCCGGGTCCGACCCCCTGGTCGCCTTGATCCAGGCGGAGATGTAGTCGTAGTGGCGGTCTCCCTTTTTGTCGTACAGCACCGCCCTGCGCTGCAGCGCATCCTCGGCCCGCGCGATGCTCACGCTCCTCTCGCCCAGCTCTGCCGCCGTCGCGAGCGCCAGCTCCAACGCGTTCAGCGCCGTGCGCGCGTCGCCTTCGCTGCGCGCCGCCAGGAAGTCGATCGCTTCGTCGTCCACTCCGATCTCCGCGTCAGGGTCCTCGCCCGGCCGCCCGGAGGAGTCCTCGCCGTCCCGTCCCCCAGCCCTTCTTTCGCCCCGTGCCACCGCCCGCCGTAGCACCTCGCCGACCTCCTCCGCGCTCAACGCCTGCAGCGCATACACACGCGTGCGTGAGAGCAGCGCGCCATTGACCTCAAATGCGGGGTTCTCCGTCGTGGCCCCGATCAATGTCACGAGGCCGTCCTCGACGGCCGGTAGCAGCGCGTCCTGCTGGGCCTTGTTGAAGCGGTGGATCTCGTCGAGGAAGAACACCGTCGCCGCCCCGCCGGTGGCGCGGCGATGGGTGGCGCGCTCGAGCACCGCGCGCACCTCGGCGCGGCCCGCCTGCACGGCGCTCAGCTCCTCGAACACCGCACGCGAGTGCTCGGCGAGGATCCGCGCGAGCGTGGTCTTGCCGGTGCCGGGCGGTCCGTGCAGGATCATCGAGTGTGGCTTGCCCTGCTCAATTGCCGTGCGCAGCGCCGAGTCGCCGCCGAGCAGGTGCGTCTGGCCGACGAAGTCGGCGAGCGTATCCGGTCGCATGCGCGCCGCCAGCGGGCGATCGTCCACTGCCGGGGCGGGGTGGGTGGGATCCAGACGGTGCTCGCTGGCGGCGTCTGACTCGAACAGCGTGTCCATCGACCTCAGTATCGCGCGCCCCGCGCCCGCGCCCGCATTCCCGGGGCCTTCGCTCCGCTGTCGCGCTTCGTCCCCACCCCAAGGAATGGTGGACGGAGCACGTATCGGAGGGGCTCGGATTTAGGTTCTGGGGCAGGTTGTCGAAGGGGGCGTGTCGAACTTATGCACCCAGTGTTTCTTATGTGTTTACAAGCAGATTCCGCTGATGGGGAGCGGTCTAATAGATGAACATCGGACCCGCCGAGCTGCTGGTCGGGGCAGGCGGCGAGTCTGTCGGCGGCCTGGACTTCCCGATCGCCGGGGAGGGCGTCGCCGCGCGCTCGCCGCGAGCGTTGTTCTGGAGGCGCTTCCGCCAGGATCGCGTTGCGCTCGTCTCACTCGCGTTCATCGCGCTGTTGATCGTCGTGGCGATCGCGGCGCCGCTGGTCGTGAAACTGCTCGGCCTGCCCGGGCCTTACGTGCAGAATCCGAACCTGACCGACCAGTTCGGCTCGCCGCTCGGCCCCAGCCTGGCGCATCCGTTTGGGGTCGATCAGCTCGGCCAGGATGTGGCCTCTCGCGTCATCTACGGTACGCGCGTCTCGTTGGAGGTGGGCATCTTCGGCACCGCCGTGGCGACGCTGATCGGCGTGGTCGTGGGCGTGCTCGCGGGCTTCTACCGCGGCTTCCTGGACACGCTGCTGTCGCGATTGATCGACGTCGTGCTGTCGATCCCGATCCTGATGCTCGGACTCGGCATCGGCGCGGCGTGCGCCGTGCGGGGCTGTGTGGGGGGCGCGATCCAGCCCGGCCTGGGCGTGATCATCTTTCTGATCGCGCTCGCCAACTGGACGTACGTCGCGCGGATCGTGCGCGGCCTCGTGCTGTCGCTGCGCGAGCGCGAGTTCGTGCAGGCCGCGCGCGCGCTCGGCGCCTCGGACGCGCGGATCATGTTTCGCGAGATCCTGCCAAATCTCGTGGCGCCGATCATCGTCTACTCGACGCTCTTGATCCCGCTCAACATCCTGTTCGAGGCTGCCCTGTCGTTCCTCGGCGTCGGCATCCGGCCGCCGACGGCCAGCTGGGGGCAGATGATCGCCGCCGCGACCCCGATCTTCAACACCGCCTGGTGGTACATGACCTTCCCGGGCCTTGCGCTGCTGCTGACCGTGCTCGCCTTCAACCTGCTCGGCGATGGCTTGCAGGATGCCCTCAACCCAAGGACCGCGCGGTGACGCCGCGCGCCGATGTACAAACAGAGGAGACGCCGTGATGAGTCCGATCAGAACCTTCGCATTGGCCGTGCTCGCCGGAGCGCTCGTACTCGTGCTGGCCGCCTGCGGCTCCAGCAGCAACTCGGTCTCCGGCGGCAGCGGGATCAAGGTCGCCAAGGGGATCCAGACGCCGCTGAACGAGAAGCTGACCGGCGGCAAACGCGGCGGCACGCTGACCGTGCTCGACCACGACGACTTCGAACACATCGATCCGGGGGAGGCGTATTCCATCCTCGACTACGAGGTCATCGACGCCACCCAGCGTCCGCTGTACTCATATAAGCCGAACACGTTCGCGAGCCCGAGCCCGGACATGGCCGCGGGCCCCGCGCAGATCTCCGCCGACGGCAAGACGATCACGATTGATATTCGCAAGGGCGTGCACTTCAGCCCGCCGGTCAACCGCGAAGTGACCTCGGCCGACGTCGCCTATGCGATCGAGCGCGGCGCCAACCCGAATGTCGTCAACCCCTATTTCTCGAGCTACTTCGGCTCGCTCGTCGGCGCCGAAAAGGCTGATGGCGGACCGTTCCCGGGCATCACCACGCCCAACAGGGACACGATCGTCTTCCATCTCACCAAGCCGAACGCGGCGATCGTGATCGATGCGCTCGTGCTGCCGCTGAGCGCGCCCGTGCCGGAAGAATTCGCCAAGTCCTACGACGCGAAGAAACCGACCGAATACGGCAACTACCAGGTCGCCACGGGCCCGTACATGTTCAAGTCAAACGCCGCGGGTAAGGTCCTCGGGGTCGGCTATCAGCCGGGCAAGTCGGCGACGCTCGTGCGCAACCCCAACTGGAATCCGGCGACCGACTCGAGGCCCGCCTACCTGAACCAGATCGACATCGAGATCGGCGGCGACACGACCGTGATCGGGCGACAGGTCCTGGAAGGCTCGGACATGGCCCAGAACGAAGCGCCCGCACAGCCGAGCGTAAAGCTCGCCTATGAAAAATTCCGCGACCAGCTGGAGATCTCGCCGGGCGCCGGCGACCATTACATCGCCGTCGACAACAGGCAGGGCCCGTTCGCCAACGTCAATCTGCGCAAGGCCTTCTGGGCCGCGCTCGACCGCACCGCGATGGACAAGGCGCGCGGGGGCGAGCTCGTGACGAACGTGATGACCCACTTCCTGTTCCCCGAAGTCCCCGGCTTCGCACAGGCGGGTGGCCTGGCTGGACCGAGGGTCGACTACAACGACTACCCCGAAGGCAGCATGGCGGTCGCCGCGAAGTACATGAAGCTCGCGGGCTACCCCAGCGGCTCCTACACGGGTGGAAAGACGCTGCAGGTCGTCGGCTCGACCGGCAGTCCCGAAGCCGAAGACGCCGAAATCACCAACCAGACGTTGAAGAACCTCGGCTTTAGGACGAAGTTCGACTTGGTCGAAGCGTCGGCCATGTACTCGAAGTACTGCGGGGTGCCCGCCGAAGCGATCGATGCCTGCCCGAACGTCGGCTGGGCCGCCGACTTCGGCGACGGCCAGGCGGTGCTCGACGTGCCGTTCAACGGCAAGAACATCCTCTCGACCGGTAACAACAACTGGGGGCTGGTGAACAACCCGGAAATCAACAAGGCGATGGACGCCGCCGAGCTGGTCGTCGGCGCCACGGCGCGCGCGAACGCGTGGGCTCAGATCGATCGCAAACTGGTCGCCCAGGCTGTGGCGATCCCGTACGACTGGAACAAGCAGCCTTACATCGAGTCCAAGGACGTCGCGGGCGTCGGCGACCTGTGGAACACCGGCTCATGGGACTACAGCTACACCTCGCTGAAGTGAAGTGACCCGCTACATCATCCGGAGGATCCTGTGGGGCGTCCTGCTGCTGATCCTGGTGACCGCGCTGATGTTCGTCCTGTTCCGGATCCTGCCGGCGGGGGAACCCGCGCGGCTGCGGGCCGGGCGCAACGCGAGCCCGCGGGTGATCGCCGAGATCAGGCGCGACCTCGGCCTGAACAAATCGCTGCCGGCGCAGTTCTGGATCTATATGAAGGAAGTCTTCCTGCACTTCAACCTCGGCTACAGCTACTACAGCTCAGCACCGGTGCGGGGTCTGATCGCCGAACGGTTGGGCGCCACCGTGTCGCTGACGGTCGGGGGGGCGATCGTGTGGCTCGCGACCGGGCTGCCGGTCGGGATAATCTCGGCGCTGCGGCGGCGCTCAAAGCTCGATCGCGCGAGCATGGGCGCCGCGCTGGTGCTCGTGTCGGCTCCGGAATACTGGCTCGGGCTGATCGCGCTGTACCTGTTCGCCGCCGACATCGGCAGGCTGAAGATCTTCCCCGGCGCGGGCAGCTACGTGGCCTTGGCGAGCGACCCGTGGAAATGGCTCACCTCGCTGATCCTGCCGTGGCTCGTGCTCGCCGCGGGCTCGGCGGCGATCTACGCGCGGCTGATGCGCGGCAGTCTGACCGAGGTGATGGGCGAGGACTACATTCGCACCGCCCGCGCGAAGGGCTTGAGCGAGCGCCGCGTGGTCCTGCGCCACGGCGTGCGCGCCGCGATCAACCCGATCATGACGATCCTCGCGCTCGATATCGGGACGCTGATCGGCTCAGCGATCCTGGTCGAAGTCGTGTTCAACATCCCCGGGGTCGGACAACTTGCCTACACCGCGATCACTCACGCGGACTTCCCGATCGTGCAGGGCACAGTCCTCTTGGGCGCGCTGTTCATCGTCGTGGCGAGCATCGTCGTGGACATCGCCTACGCGTATCTAGATCCTCGGGTTAGATACTCATGACCCCCTCGACGCCCCTGGCTGTGTCCTCGATCGCTCGCGTGCGTAGCACGCCACGCTCACTGCGTCCTGGCCAGGAACGACGATGAGCATGGGGGAGCCATTGCTGCGTGTGGAAGACCTGCGCGTTGAGTTCCCCACCGAAGACGGGGTCGTGAAAGCCGTGGATGGGATCTCCTACGACGTGGGGCGCGGGCAAACGCTGGGGATCGTGGGGGAGTCGGGCTCGGGCAAGACGGTGGCGGCGCTGAGCATCCTGGGTTTGACCCGCGCGCAGGGCGCGCGAACAACGGGGCGGATCGTGTTCGAGGGTCGCGATCTGGTGAGCATGGGAGAGGCGGAGCTACGCAAGATCAGGGGAAACGAGATCGCGATGGTCTTCCAGGACCCGTTGTCGGCGCTGCACCCGCTCTACCGAGTCGGCGCGCAGATCGTGGAGGCGGTGCGCGCCCACCAGGATGTATCGAAGGCACAGGCCCGCAAGCGCACGATCGAGCTGCTGGGGCTCGTCGGGATCCCCGATCCGGGCAGGCGCGTGGACGATTACCCGCACGAGTTCTCGGGGGGGATGCGCCAGCGCGCGATGATCGCGATGGCGCTCGCGAACGAGCCGAAGCTGCTGATCGCGGACGAGCCGACGACCGCACTCGACGTGACCGTGCAGGCGCAGATACTGGCGTTGCTGGAGCAGTTAAAAAGTGAACTGGGGATGTCGATCGTGATCGTCACGCACGATCTCGGCGTGGTCGCCGAGATGGCTGAGGAGATCGCCGTGATGTACGCCGGGCGAATCGTCGAGACGGCCACGACCGAGGCGCTGCTGGATCACCCCGAACACCCATATACGTGGGGCCTGCTGCGGTCGATCCCGACGCTCGACGGTCCCCGCAAAGAGCTGCTGACGCCGATCCCGGGCAGCCCGCCGAGCCTGATCGATCCGCCGTCGGGCTGTCATTTCCACCCGCGCTGCGCCTACGCACAGCCCGAGCACGCGCGGATCGACCCGGAGTTGCGCCCGCTGGCCGCCGATCCCGCCCACCGCGTGGCGTGCCTGCTGGGGGAAGCGGCGCGCAGGCGGTTATGGAAGGAGTCCGCGTGAGCCGGCGGATGGATCGTCGTTCCTGGCAAGGATTAGAAGGCCCACCCACCCCGCGTGGCGTGCTTTGCACGCAAGCGACTGAGGACACAGCCAGGGGCGACGAGACGCCGCCGGCGGAGCCGCTCGTGGAGGTGTGCGATCTGGTCAAGCACTTCCCGACCACGAGGGGAATCGTGTTCAAGCGGGAGATCGGTGCGGTCAAGGCGGTCGACGGCGTGAGCTTTGCGGTGGGGCGCGGCGAGACGCTGGGGATCGTCGGCGAGACGGGCTGCGGGAAGAGCACGACGGCGCGGCTGATGATGCGGCTGCTCGTGCCGACCTCGGGGTCGGTGCGCTTTGACGGTCAGGACATCACCCACCTGAAGGGCTCCAAGCTGAAGGCGATCAGACGCGAGCTGCAGATGATCTTCCAGGATCCCTTTTCGTCGCTGAACCCGCGCAAGACGGTCGGCTCGATCGTGGGCGAGCCGTTCGCGATCCACGGCCTGCACACAGACCGGACCGAGCGCAGGGGCAAGGTACGCGAGCTGCTGGACATGGTCGGGTTGAACCCCGAGCATTACAATCGCTACCCGCACGAGTTCTCCGGCGGCCAGCGCCAGCGGATCGGCGTGGCGCGCGCGCTGGCTTTGGGGCCGAGGCTGCTGATCGCCGACGAGCCGGTGTCCGCGCTGGACGTATCGATCCAGGCGCAGGTGCTGAATCTGCTGCGCGAGCTGCAACGGGAGATGGGGCTGACGCTCGTGCTGATCAGCCACGATCTGTCTGTCGTGCGCCATATGTGCGACCGCGTGGCAGTGATGCGCGAGGGGAAGATCGTCGAGCTGGCCGACAACGAGGCGCTGTACAGCCGCCCGAGTCACCCGTACACCAAGGAACTGCTCGCGGCCGTGCCCGGGGCGCGCCGGAATCGGCGTACGATCAGCGGGTGACGAGCACTGACTTGGCGGCGGAGGCCACAGAGCTGCTGCAACACCTGATCCGCTTCGACACGGTCAACCCACCGGGGAACGAGCGCGCGGCGCAGGAGTACCTGAGCGATCACCTGACGAAAGCCGGGTTCGAGTGCGAGCTGCTCGGCGCCGAGGCCGAGCGGCCCAACCTGGTGGCGCGGTTGCGCGCTGATGAGAACCCCACCCACCCCGCCGATGACGGCCCGACGCTGTGCTATCTGGGCCACGTCGACACGGTGTTGGCGAACGCCGGGGAGTGGAACAGCGCGCACGACCCGTGGTCGGGCGACGTGGCCGAGGGCTTCGTCTGGGGCCGCGGCGCGCTCGACATGAAGTCACAGGTCGCGGCGGAGATCGCCGCGGCTGCGGGGCTGGCGCGGGCGGGCTGGCGCCCGGCGAGGGGCGAGCTGCTGATCGTCGCGGTCGCCGACGAGGAGACCGGGGGCGCGCTCGGCGCGCAGTGGATCTGCAAAGAACACCCGGAGAAGGTGCGCTGCGACCTGCTCGTGAACGAGGGCGGCGGGGCCGTGTTCGAGTATGGAGGCCCGCCCGCCCGACGCCACTACGGGGTGTGCTGCGCGGAGAAGGGCGTGTTCCGCTTCACGGTCACGACCGACGGTGTGGCCGGGCACGCGTCGATGCCGAAGATGGGCGAGAACGCGCTGTTGAAGATGGCGCCGGTGCTGGAGCGGCTGGCGGCGAGGCAGCCCGCCTATGAGCTGACGGCGGAGCCGGAGGCGTTCCTGCGCGCGCTCGGCGAGGACCCGAACGACCCTCAGGGCGCGGTCGCGCGGATGGGCGCGGCGGACGAGCGTCTGGTGACGATGTTCGAGCCGATGCTCGGCGTGACGTTCACCCCGACGCGGATCAAGGCGTCGGAGAAGATCAACGTGATCCCGTCGAGCGCCGAGCTGAAAGTGGACTGCCGCGTGCCGCCGGGACTGGGCGAGGATGAGGTGCGACGCGGGATCGCCGAAGTGCTCGGCGACGAAACGCGTGGGGGCGTGGACGGGATGGACTCCCACCCACCCTGGAAAATCGACTTCACCGAGCGGATCGGCGGCAACCGCTCGCCGATGCAGTCAACCCTGATGGACGCGATCGCGGCGTGGGTCTCCGAGCACGACGAGGGGGCCGACGTGGTGCCCGTGATCTTGCCGGGCTTCACCGACTCGCGCCACTTCCGCGTGGCGTTCCCCGAGTGCGTCGCGTACGGCTTCTTCCCGCAGAAGCACCAAACGCTGTTCGAGACCCAGCCTCTGATCCACGCGGCGGACGAGCGGATCGACGCGCGCGACCTGGCGTTCGCGACGGAGTTCTTCAGGGACCTGGCGCTACGCATACTTAGTCCGTGATGGGCATAATGGACGAATAGACCACGGATGGTGAGGCTCCAGATGAAGTCAGGGAAGGCGACGACGGTGAAGGAAGGCAGGACCACAACGAGTCCTCGAGCCGTCCGCGCGCATCTCCTGGCGAAACACCCCGCGCTGGTAAAAGCCCACGTCCACGCGGCGACGGTGAAAACGCCGCCGGTACCCGTGTCGCATACCTCGTTCGTGCAGAACCTGCAGAACTGGGCGCTCAACTGGGAGCCGGTCCTGATGATCGTGTTCTTCACGGTGATCATCTTCGTGCTGTGGCGCACGCTGAAGATGATGCCGCGGGTCAAGCCGCAGCAGATCAAGCCGGCGTCCGACCAGGCGGTCGGCTGGAAGGACATCGCCGGTGTGGACGACGCGCGCGGCGAGCTGCAGGAGATCGTCGAGTTCCTGCGCGACCCCAAGCCGTTCGCGGCGCTGGGCGCGAAGGTGCCGAAGGGGATCCTGCTGCACGGGCCGCCGGGGACGGGCAAGACGTTGCTGGCGAAGGCGGTCGCGCACGAGTCCGGCGCGCAGTTCTTCGCGCAGTCGGCGGCGTCGTTCGTGGAGATGTTCGCCGGCCTGGGGGCCGCGCGCATCCGCCGGCTGTTCGCGATCGCCCGCAAGCACGAACCGGCGATCATCTTCATCGACGAGCTCGACGCCGTCGGGGGACGCCGCGGGATGGACATCTCCGGGGAGAAGGACCAGACGCTCAACCAGCTGCTCGTGGAGATGGACGGGTTCGCCGGGAGTGGGCGCGTGGTCGTGATCGCGGCGAGCAACCTGCTGGACAAGCTCGACCCGGCGCTGCTGCGCCCGGGGCGCTTTGATCGCCAGGTGTTCGTGGCGCCGCCGGACGTGAAGGGGCGCCAGGGCGTGCTGGGGGTGCACACGCGCGACAAGCCGCTGGGGAGGGTGGACCTCGGGCTGGTGGCCCAGCAGACGAGCGGCTTGACGGGCGCGGACCTCGCGAACATCTGTAACGAGGCTGCGATCTTCGCGGCGCGGCGTGGCGCGAAGCGGATCGACGACGAGGATTTCGACAGTGCGCTCGAGCGCGTGATCGCCGGGGTGCAGTCGCGGCGGGTGCTGAACGAGCACGAGAAGCGCGTCGTCGCCTTCCACGAGGCGGGGCACGCGCTGTGCGGCGAGTTGCTGCCGTCGGTCGACCGCGTGCACCGGATCTCGATCGTCCCGCGCGGGCGCGCGCTCGGCTACACGTTGAACCTGCCGGCGGAGGACCGCTATCTGAAGACGCGCGAGGAGCTGCTCGACTACATGACCGTGCTGCTCGGCGGCAGGGTCGCCGAGCAGGTCGTGTTCGGCGCGATCACGACGGGTGCGGCGGACGATCTGGAGCGCGTGGCCACCATCTCGCACGAGATGGTGCACGACTACGCGATGGGGACCGCGGGCGCGGGGCGCGCGCCCGACGGCGACGTGCGGCTGTCGGAGACGACGCTGCGGATACGCGACGAGGAGCGCCAGGATCTGATCGAGGAAGCCAGACGCGCGGCGCAGCGGACGATCGTCGGCCACCGAGCCCAGCTCGACGCGCTCGCCGGGGAGCTGCTCGAACAGGAGGTGCTCGACCGCGAGGCGATCGACCGGATCATGAAGGGCGTGCCCCGTTTGGAGCGCGCCCCGGGCGTCGGCCTGCGCGTGGTCGCCGCGGCCACGGCGGTGGACGCCACGCCGGGCGAGGGTGGCGTCGGGTCGGGGTGAGGCCCGCCGCCCTCGCACCCGCCGCTAGACTGGCGGGCGTGTTCAGGCGGATCGACCATATCGGCGTGGCGGTACAGGAGATCGACGCCTCGCTCGAGTTGTGGCGCGATCGTTTTCAAATGGAGGTGGCCCACCGCGAGGTGGTCGAGGAGCAGGGCGTCGAGGCCGTGCTGCTGGACGTCGGCGAGAACCACGTGGAGCTGCTCGCGCCGCTCGGCGATGAGACCCCGGTGGGGAAGTTCTTGGCGAAGCAAGGGCCGGGACTGCACCACGTGGCCTATCAGGTGGCGGATATCGACGCGACGCTCGCCACGTTGAGGGAGTCGGGGATGGCCCTGCTCGACGAGCGGCCACGGGTGGGAATCCGCGGCTCGCGCGTCGCCTTCCTGCACCCGCGCGCGACAGCGGGGGTGCTGACCGAGATCGTCGAGCCGGCTGCCGGGGAGGGAGCGCACCGATGACCTCGAGCGCGCGACGGATCGGCGTCGGCTTCCAGGGCGGCCAGGTGCTGTCGCTGCGCGTGAGCGACGACCAGCTGAAGGGGCTGTACAAGGCGCTCGGCGGTGGCGGCTGGCACGAGCTGGAGAGCGAGGACGGCCCGGTGCGGCTGTACCTGGACCAGGTTGTGTATGTACGCGCGGAGGATGAGGATTCCCGCGTCGGCTTCTCCGCCTAGCGCCCTGCAATCGCTGGACGAGCGGTTGCTGCGCGCGGCGCGCACATGGGGCCACGGCGACCCGCTCCTCGAGCGTGCGGTCGCGCGCTTCTCCAGGCTGGGCGAGCACGGCGCGGTGTGGCTGGCGCTCGGCGCGGGCGGGTACGCGCTCGACGAGCCCAGGCGGCCGCAATGGCGCCGGGCCACGGGCACCGTCGCGGGGGCGTACGCGCTGAACACGCTGGTCAAGCTCGCCGTCCGCCGCCACCGTCCCGAGCTGCCGGGACTGCCACCGTTGACGAGCACGCCCACGCAGCTGAGCTTCCCTAGCGCCCACGCGGCGACGTCGTTCGCCGGTGCGCTGGCGTATGCGCGGCTGGGCCTGCCGACGGTCCCACTGTATGCGCTGGCCAAGGGGCTGGCCGTTTCGCGCATGTACCTGGGCGTGCACTACCCGTCGGACGTGCTGGCCGGCGCGCTGCTCGGAACGGCCGTGGCCGCGCTTGCGAGCGAATCGTCGGCCGATCGCGGGACGCGCCCGCGATGAGCACGAGGATCGGCATCGTCGGGATGCCCAACGCGGGCAAGTCCTCGCTGTTCAACGCGCTCACGCAAGCGGGAGTGGAGGCGGCGAACTACCCGTTCACGACGATCGAGCCGAACGTGGCGGTGGTGCCCGTGCGCGACGCGCGCCTGGAGCAGGTGGCGAAGACGGTCGGGGCCTCGGAGATCGTGTGGGACACGATCGACTTCCACGACATCGCCGGGCTGGTCGCGGGCGCGCACCAGGGCGAGGGGCTCGGCAACCGCTTCCTGGGGAACATCCGCGAGACCGACGCGATCGTGCACGTCGTGCGCGCGCACTCCGACGAGGGAGTCGTGCACCCCGAGGGGCGTGTCGATCCAATCGCGGACATCGAGACGATCGAGACCGAGCTCGTGATGGCCGACCTCGAGCAGGCCGAGCGCCGGATCGAGCGCGTGGCCAAACAGGCCAAGGGGGGCGACCGTGTCGCGGCTGCCGAGGAGGCGTGGCTGGGCGAGGTGATCGCCGCTTTGGGGGAAGGTCGTCCGGTGCGCGAGGTGCCGCTGCCCGTGCAGGCCCCGAACGCCGCGCGCGATCTCGGCTCGCTGACGGTCAAGCCGGTGCTGTTCGTCGCGAACGTCGACGAGGGTTCCGACGTCGTCCCCGCGGAGATCGCGGCGCACGCGGCTGCGCACGACGCCGGCGCGGTGGCCGTCTCTTCGCGGATCGAGTCAGAGCTCGCCGAGCTGGCGCAGGAGAGCGAGGAGGACGCCGCGGCGATGCGTTCCGAGCTCGGCCTCAGTCAGGGGGACTCCCAACTGCCGCTGCAGCAGGTCATCCGCGAGGCGTTCTCTCTGTTGCGTCTGATCGCGTTCTTCACCGCGGGCGAGGCCAAGCCCGCCCAGTCCTGGCACCTGCGCGACGGTCTCACCGCCTGGCACGCCGCCGGGCAGATCCACTCCGACATCCAGCAGGGCTTCGTCCGCGCGGAGGTGATCGGCTGGCAGGAGCTGATCGAGGCCGGTGGATACTCAGGCGCACGCGAGCGCGGCACCCTGCGCGTCGAGGGGCGGGACTACGTGATGAGCGACGGCGACGTGATCACCGTCAAATTCAGTCCCTGAGCCCACTGCCTTACACAGCCAGGGGGTGGTCGGGAGGGGGACCTGTCCCCCTCACGTTGAGTCAGTCCCTGAGTTCGCTGTTTTACACCTCCAGGGGGAGGTCGGGAGGGGGACCTGTCCCCCTCCCGTTGAAGTCACGCCGTAGCCAGCCCCTCCAACCGCTTCGCCAGTCGCCCCATCCCAAGCTCTTGTGCGGCGAGCGCACCCGCGGCGAAGTCGGTGGCGCGGTCCTCGGGAGCTTGCACGTCGATCCGCTGGAGCGTGGCGATCAGCTTGAACGCGCGCAGCAGCTCGGCGTTCTCGCGCAGCGCGGCCGCTGTGCGCGGGCGCATCTGGCCGCCCGCCGCGCCCCCGCCCGCCCCCGCCGTGGCTTCTGCCGCAAGTAGCACCCCCTCCAGCGAGCCATGCCGCGACAGCAGCTCGGCGGCGGTCTTGGCGCCGATGCCCGGGGCGCCGGGCAGCCCGTCGGAGGGGTCGCCGCGCAGGGCAATGAAATCAGTCACCAGCGCTGGGTCGATCCCGTAGCGCTCGCGTACCTGCGGAGGGCCGATCTCGACGGGGTCCTCGCCCCCTTTGCCCGGTGTGAGGACGGCGACGTGATCGTTGACCGCCTGAAACAGGTCGCGGTCCCCGGTCAACAGCAGCGCTCGTCCACCGTCCGCCTCCTCGGTGCGCGCGAACGAGAACATCACGTCGTCGGCCTCCAGCTCGTCGCTCCTATCCACCGTCCAGCCGAGGCTTCGGAGCAGCGCCGGCGCCTGCTCCCACTGCACGGCCAGCTCCGGTGGCATCGGCTCGCGCTGGGCGTGGTAGCCGGGATACAGCTCCACGCGGTAGGTCGCCTGCTCGGCGCCGAAGCACGCGGCCACCGCTCGCGAAGGGCGCGCTTCGAGCATCGACAGCAGCGCGTTGACCGTCCCCAGCAACGCGTTCACCGGCTGCCCGTCCGCCCCGACGATCGATTTGGGCAGAGAGAAGTACGCGCGGTACAGCAGCCAGGGCACGTCGGCGATTAAAAGCGGGGCGGGCATCGGCTCCGTCAGCGTAGGGCCGTAGGAGCTACCCCGGCGCCACGCCGCCCGCTGGGTTCGATTCCGGGGCGCCCGCCGGTCCCTGCGCGCCGCCTTCCGGGGTGGCGGGAACCGGCGTGGTTTCGCTCGCGGGCGACGGGCTGCTCGCTGGTGACTGCCCACTGCGGTCGGGCTCGGCCTCCACGCTTGAGCCGCGCTGCACGCTGAAGTACGCCCACGTGTCGTACAACCCCAGCCGCGCGGCCAGTTCGTCGCCGGAGGTGAGCGTGCGCCCGGCGGAGCCGAGCACGTAGGCGGACAGGATCCGCGGCGAGGACCCCCGCTTGAGCACTTCGATGCCGCGGAACGCCCCTTTCACGATGCCGCCGAGGCGCTTGCCGGCGGTGGCGAAGGGGAGGCTGAGCTTCCAGCTGTGCAGCGGTCCGCCGTCGTAGGGATCCGCCACTCCCACCAGCCATGGCTCGGCGGCGGCGCCTTCGAACGCGTCCTGCACGTCTTCGGTGTGCCCGCCGGAGCTCGCGAAGTAGTAGGTGGTCGCGGGCTGGCCGCCGTAGGTGACGACCTGACCGGCCGTCGCGGCGATCGCTCCGTTGGTCGTGGCGGTTTCGGCGGCCTTGCCCAGGTAGACCTGGGAGCGCGTGTCGGAGTACACGTCAAACCTCGACCCGCCCGCATCGGCGGTGATCGCATAGGTGCGGCTCGCGACCGCCTGCGCCTCCAACGCCGCGAGCGGCCAGCTCGCCGGCATCTCGGCGGCGACCACGCCGCGCACATAGGTTTCTAAAGCGAGCGTCTTGACCTTGTTGCCGATCAGCACTTTCACCGTCGTCCCTGGCGGCGCCTGCCCGAGCGCGGTGTGAGTGTAGTAGTGCGCGAGGATCGACGTATAGGACCAGCCGTGCTCGGCGTAGCCCAGGGCGCCATCCTGGCTCATGCCCACGCCGTGGCCGTCCCCGGCCCCGTCGATCACAAGCGTCGACGCGGACGCCGAGGCGCACAGCAAAAGCGCGCACAGCGCCAACGCCGCGGCGAACACCCCCACGAGCACCGCGTGCAGGTCGGTCAGCGATTCCCGCGAGCGCGCGTAGCGGCGGTGATAGGTTGAGCTGGTGAGCATCCGTGCCCGGTGGAAAACAGCCGATCAGCCGGCGAAGCGCTCGGGGAGATGGAATTGCATGTGGTATGGGTCGGGTAGATCTGGTGGGTGGGTGAGCGTTGCACGATGATTGGCAGGGTCAACCCGACGAACTGCACCTCAGACAGAGGCAGGGAGCATGAAGATGGCCGGTAGGGACAGCGAGCGGGCGGTTCTAAAGAAGGTCCCGAAGGACCTGTACATCGGCGGGGAGTGGCGTGCGGCGACGGGCGGCGGGACGCTGGCGGTCGAGGACCCAGCCACGGGGGAGGCGTTGGTCGAGGTCGCCGACGCCCAGGTGCAGGACGCGCTGGCGGCGCTCGGAGCGGCCGCTGACAAACAGGCCGAGTGGGCCGGGTGGGCACCACGAGATCGAGGGGAGATCTTGCGCAGGGCGTACGAGGCGATCGTCGATCAGACCGACGACCTGGCGCTGTTGATGACGCTCGAGATGGGCAAGGCGGTGAAGGAGTCGAAGGCCGAGATCGGATATGCGGCCGAGTTCTTTCGCTGGTTCTCCGAGGAGGCGGTGCGCATCCAAGGGCGCTACATGGTCAACACGACCGGCAAGGGACGGATACTGACGATGCGCCAGCCGGTCGGGCCGTGCGTGTTTGTGACGCCGTGGAACTTCCCGATGGCGATGGGCACGCGCAAGCTCGCGCCCGCGATCGCGGCGGGGTGCACGATCGTTGTCAAGCCGGCCCAGCAGACGCCGCTGTCGATGCTGGCGCTGACGCGGATTCTGGAGGAAGCGGGCCTGCCGGGCGGCGTGCTGAACGTGATCACGGCGAAGCACTCGGGCGCGGTGATCGAGCCGCTGCTGAAGGACCCACGCACGCGGAAGCTGTCGTTCACCGGCTCGACCGAGGTCGGCCGTACCCTCATCGAACAGTCGGCACAGCAGGTGCTGAGGGTGTCGATGGAGCTCGGCGGGAACGCCCCGTTCCTGGTGTTCGAGGACGCCGACCTCGACGCCGCGGTGGAGGGCGCGATGCTGGCGAAGATGCGCAACGTCGGTGAGGCGTGCACGGCCGCCAACCGTTTCCATGTGCACGAGGCGGTGGCGGAGGAGTTCGCGCGCAGGCTCGCCGAGAAGATGGGTGCGCTGAAGGTCGGCCGGGGCACCGAGCCGGATGTCGACGTCGGCCCGCTGATCGACGAAGCGCAGCGCGGCAAGGTCACCGAGCTCGTTGGCGATGCAGTCACGCGCGGCGCGCGTGTGCTGCTCGGCGGTGGCCAGTTGTCGGGGCCCGCCCACCCCGGTTACTTCTTTGAGCCGACCGTCCTGACCGACGTCCCCGAGGACGCGCGTCTGTTGCGCGAGGAGATCTTCGGCCCCGTCGCCCCGATCGCCACATTCTCCTCCGAGGCCGAAGCGCTCGCGGCGGCCAACCGCACCGAGTACGGCTTGGTCGCTTACGTGTACACCCGCGACCTGCAGCGCGCGTTCCGCGTGGCCGAGGGCATCGAGACGGGGATGGTGGGCCTCAACCAGGGTGTGGTGTCAAACGCCGCCGCCCCGTTCGGCGGGGTCAAGCAGTCCGGCTTCGGCCGCGAGGGCGGCTTCGAGGGGATCTCCGAGTATCTGGAGACTAAGTACGTGGCTATGAGCCTGTAGGAGCCATGTCTCCGAGTTAGCAGGAACGATCTTCCGGATTAGCGGCGGGCGCTGCCGCCCCGCCTCCGCCCCCGCCGCTGCCCCCGAGGCGAAGCAGCTCCGCGAGAAACCCCTTGCCGAGGACGCTGAGGACGAGCAGCGCTCCGAACAGCACCACCGCGTCGATCGACTCGCGGCCCTGCTTGGTCCAGTAGTCGTCTTCGAGGTTGAGCCACAGGGCGAACTCGTCGAGCGTGAGCGCGGCGCCGCTGCCGTAGACGATCGAGGTCGCCCGGGATGCCCAGCGCTGCTCGTTCGTGCCGACCTCGAGCAGCCACAGATAGCCGACCGCGAGCAGGCCGGTGATGCCGAAGGTCATGTGGTGGATGTGGCGGCCACCGGGGGTGATGTTCTTGAACGGCCCGCGTTCGGCGCGGATCGCGTGGGTGATGCCACGCACCGCGGCGAAGGTCGTGATGAAGGAGCCGGTCGAGAACAGCTGGCGCTCCTTGCGCCGATCGCCGAAGTGCTTGTAGTACAGCGAGCGCACCTCGTCAGCGCTGGGATTCGAGCTGGGAGAGGTCGATCGTATGCTTCGGCGCCGCGAGCTCGACGTGCGCGTTCCAGCGGTCGAAGACGATCTTGCCCCCGCTCGAGCCGCTCTTGGTGATCTCGATCGGGTACGGCTTGCCGGTCGTGGCGATGTAGAGGGTTCCGCTATGCGAGGCGTCCGTGATGCTGAGCACCTTCTGTCCGTCGATCGTCATGGTGGCGCCCTTCTTCGCAAGCGTTCCGTGGCTCGCCAGTGCGGTGTTCACCAGTTGGCTCAGGTTGGTGAGCGTGGCGAACGTGGCGAAGCTTCCGCTTGTCGCCGACGCCTTCAGCCACTTCCCCTGGAACAGCTGCGCCGCCGCGGCTCCACCGAAGTGGCTGTAGAAGGCGGAGTTGCCGCTGATGTAGACCGTACCGCCGGTCTGGATCACGTCAAAGCTGAGCCCGTCCTCGGAGATCCGCCCGCGACCTCCCCTGCCCGCGACGAGCTCTAGGTCGAGCACGACCGAGGAGCTGCCGTTGACGATCGAGCCGGAGACGTGGACGGAGCTCGCGCTGTCGGCGGCGGCCTTGGCGGCCGCCACGATCGCGACGGGCGTCTTGGACGCGACGCCATTGCCCGAGGAGCCGCCGCAGCCACCGAGCGCGGCGAGCATGAGCACGAGCAGGAGGGCGGTAGGGGCCGAGCGCGGAAGTGCAAGACGCAAGATGGCGCAGATCCTAGCCGACGCCCAAGTAGCCGCCCCTCACTGTCTCCCCGGGCACGTGGGCGAATTGGCGAGGAGGGGTGGCGCGCAGCGCGCCTCAGATTCGACGGCATGGCCGACATTCGACTATGCGCTTACCGTAGGGGACTGCGCTCAAGACGGCGGCGACGAGGGCCGAACGCGAAGGAGAGGATCAAGAGCTCCTGATCGCGTCCCGGCGCCTGCCGAGGGGGTATGTCCGGAGTTTCGGAAGGTTCCTAATTCGAGAAATGTGAGATGTGCGAGTGAGCGCAGCCAACCAAGCCGGCCTTCGACTGCCCGCCCGGCGCGGGGTCGTACGGCGATGGCTCAAGCCGGGCGCACGCGTGGGCGACCGCGCGAAGACGGTGGACGACCGCGCGATTGAAAAAGTTACCGGCCCGCCCCGGCCGGGTAAGCTCGTAACCGTGGAGAGCGAGTCTCGGAAGCCGTCGCCTGTCCGCAATCGGCCACCTGGGCACGACCCTCCGCGTTCGCCGCTGGGCTGGATGCCGTGGCTGGCGCTGGGCATCGTCGCGGCCATCGTGGCGGTGGCGGCCGGCGGGCCGATCCTCGTTGCTGCCTGCGTGGTGGTGCTGGCCTGCGCGGCGGCGGCGCTTGGCTGGCGGTTCGGCGAGCACCGCCGGGAGGCGCTCGAGCAGGAGATCGACAGCCGCTCCAGCGACCTGCAGCGGGCGCTTTCGGAGCTCGAGATCGCGCAGGCCGAGACGGTCAGGCGACTGTCGATGGCGGTCGAGTTCAGGGACGAGGACACGGGTGCGCACATCGAACGGATCGGGCGCTTTTCGACGTTGCTGGCCGAACAGGTCGGCCTGGAGCCGGACTTCTGCGCGACGCTCAGCCACGCGGCGCCGCTGCACGACGTCGGCAAGGTCGCGATTCCCGACGCGATCCTGCTCAAGCCGGGCAAGCTGACGGCGGAGGAGCGCGCGATCGTGGAGACCCACGCCGAGGAGGGCCACCGGCTGCTGCGCGGCTCCTCCTCGTCGATCCTCGACCTGGCGGCGACGATTGCGCTGAGCCACCACGAGAAGTGGGACGGCAGCGGCTATCCGCGAGGCGTGACGGGCGAGGCGATCCCGATCGAGGGACGGATCGTGGCGGTGGCGGACGTGTTCGACGCACTTACGAGCGACCGCGTGTACCGCACGGCGTTCACCGTCGAGGAAGCAGTCGAGATGATGCTCGAGCAGCGCGGGCACCACTTCGACCCGGTGCTGCTGGACGCGTTTATGGAAGTGCTCGGCCGCTCTGGCCCGGATGCCCGCGAGCAGATGCGGGGCGACCCGGGGGCGCTCGTGGAGAGCATCTTGGAAACCTTTGCGACTGCGCTGCAGCGCGGGGACGCGGAGACCGCCGAGGGCGCGATCGCCCAGGCGATCGAGGACGGTGTACCGGCGGCGATGGTGCACGACGAGGTGATCGAACCGGCGCTGAGGCGGGTCACGGCGCTGAAGGAGCGGGGGGAGATCGACGCGAGCGGCGAGCGACTGGCGATGGGGATCGCGCGGCGGGTGCTGGCGACGCTGCGCAGATACATGCTGAGCGGGGATGCGCAGGACGAGGTGCTGGAGCGCGTCGACCAGTCGGTGCAGGCGGTCGAAGGCATGCTGGCGACACCGAGCACGCCGTCG
>Ga0182024_10004688_pt1 | contig 31206 bp, 24 predicted proteins | sample P32metaG_FD_120480 | JGI IMG/M metagenome (GOLD analysis project Ga0182024, IMG submission 120480) | Permafrost microbial communities from Stordalen Mire, Sweden - P3-2 metaG (Illumina Assembly) | ecosystem: Environmental > Terrestrial > Soil > Wetlands > Permafrost | place: Sweden: Stordalen... | reverse complement strand
CCCGGGGTCTAGCCGAATTTTTTCCGAAGAACACTACCCCCACAGCCACAAGCAAATCGCTGATTGCAGCGAAGAGCCTGGTGGGGACTGAATTCGGAAAACACCCACGAGGCAAAGTCAAGTCGCTTTCGCCACGTGATCGGTTTCTGATCGCATTGTCGCTACTTTTGCCCTAAAACCGAACCGGAGAAAGTATCCGGCTTAATGCTGCGGACGAGCTTTGCGCCTTTTTTCTCCGGAGGGCTTCAGAGCAGTCCGGTTTCAGAGACGGTATCCGGCGAATGGAAAACGATCACAAATCGATGATGGGGCGAAAGCGGCTTGACTTTGTAAACGCCTGGAGCTCGCCGCGAGCGGAACTGATCCGACGGGTAAAAAGTTCCACAGCATTGCGGTACTTGCCCGCTGATTACCTCACGTCGGCAAGCAATGCGGCCCGATGGGCTCGAAAGACTTGTACGTCAGCACGAATTCCTGGTGTCCGAGGCTCTCGGAGCAGGTTTGCACACCCGAAGCGATTTCCAACACCTTGCCATAGATCTCTTTACCGACCTCGTCCACGCTAGCTTCCAGACGCAGAATTCTTCCGGCGTTAACATCCATGTCATCGCTCATGCGGTCGTAGGTTTCGGGATTGGCGCAAACTTTAATGACGGGAGAAATCGCCGAGCCGACGACGGAGCCGCGCCCAGTCGTGAAGAGAATCACGTGGGAGCCGCAGGCGATCAACTCTGCGATCTCTGCGTTATCGTTGATATTGGGAAAACCGAAACGGGGTTCACCGTCCGGCACAACATCCAGCAGATACAAACCGCCCTTGCGCGGGACATCACCCGGCTTGATCAACCCGGAGATTTCCGAATCTCCGCTTTTGCAATACGCGCCGATGGATTTCTCTTCGATCGTAGTCAGCCCGCCCTCGGCATTTCCCGGAGCGAAGCTGGCATGGCCCATGACCCTGTAGTAGTAAGCCGCCTTCTCGACAGATTTCTTCAGTTCCTCGCCTAGTTCCGGCGTCACGGCACGCGAAGACATGACCTCCTCGAGTCCGATCATTTCCCCGGTTTCTTCAAAGATGGTCGCCGCGCCTTGTTCAACCAGCAGGTCGAATGCGCGTCCCACGGCTGGATTGGCGGTGATTCCACTGGTGGCGTCCGAGCCCCCACACACTGTTCCAACAACCAGTTCGTTCAACCGCAGCGGAACTCTGGGCACCGCCTCGATCTGCTTCAGCGCTTGTTCTACCAAGGCCTTGCCGGCTTCGATGGATTTCCGGGTGCCACCGGTTTGCTGGATTACGACCGTCCCCACCGGCCGGCCGGTCTTCTCGATGTTTTGCTCGAGCCGGTGGCGATTGAAGCTTTCGCACCCCAGCGAGAGCAATAGTACTCCCCCAACGTTGGGATGCGTGCACAACATATTCATCATGCGGTCTGCATACGCATTTGGGTAGCAGCCGCCGAAGCCGATCAGGTGAACGGGTTGGCCTTTGAAAGCATCCACGATCTCGCGCGCTACGTGGTGTGCACACTCCACGAGATAGGCGACAACGATGCAGTTCCGGATTCCTTTTCTTCCGTCACTGCGGAGAAAACCCTGCAGTGAGGGCGAATTACTTGACGAAGACACGATCTTTCTCCAGTGTGTAGGTTGCGATGTAGTCGCTTTTCAAATTGTGCAGATGAATGTGAGTTCCTACCGGAATCGCTTCTTTCGCAGACCCGATGGGCACTCCACACTTGTACACTTTCTCCCCGGGTTTAATGGATCGCGCTGCGACTTTGTGTCCAATCGCGACATCTTGGGCGAACACGACTTCCAGGCCGTCAATCAGGTCACGGTCTCCCGGTTTGATCGGGGTCACGACAATCAAAACGTTATCATCGCGGTGGATCCGCAACAACTTTCGAGATGTTCCCTCGGCTTGCATCAGAACTTTCCGTACTGCAAGTAAGCCGCGACGGGATCAACCCCTTGCAGAATTGCTTTGCGCACCAGGTTCTCCGTACGTAAGACTTCTTCCGTCTGCTGCACAACTTCCTCGGTGATCGCGCCCGGTATGATTACGATTCCGTCGCGATCCCCAAGTACGTAATCACCCGTATGAATCGTCACTTCACCGATCTGGACCGGTTCCCCAAAAGCGGTCGCTGCCCACTTGGCAACCACGTCCACTGGAGTGAAGTACTTGCAGAATACCGGGAATCCCAGATTTTCGATGAATGCCGAGTCCCGGCAGCCGCCATCGACGATATAGCCTAGCACCTTCTTGTACACGAGCGTTTCCGACGACAACTCTCCCATGTGAGCGAGGGTATGGTCGTTTGGCTGGCAGACGAGGACAGTGTTCGCGGGCGCATTCGACAAGAGCTTACACCACTTAAGCAGACTCTGATGGGCATCCAAAGAATCGTCACGCTTGCCCTGGATGGTGAAAACAGGACCAGCGAGTTTGTGTTGCAGATTCAGTGGTCGAAGGTATTGTGGGAGCGTCTGCTGGACATAGCCCTTCGCCCGCAGCACGTCATAAACGGCTCCGGAGTAGCAGCCTTCCAGCCTGTCGGCGAGTGAGATTGTTGGCGTCATCGGCGTTTCGGCTTACTTTTGCCGCAGTTGGTCCTTGAACTTCGCCGGGTCGCGATACTTCACAGTCTGCAAGTGTTCGCAATAGAGAACCAGTTCTCCCGGCATTTTGAAAACTTCGTACGAGACCTTCACCATCCCCATTTCGGGGTATCTGGGCCATTTTTCAAGCTGCGTGCGAATAGTGTAAATCGTGTCGCCCACGAAAACCGGTTTAATGAAGCGCAACTTGTCATATCCGTAGCTAAAGGTGTGAATGTTGTTATGCGCCATCAGCCCCAGGCCCAGGCTGAATACCATAGCACCCGCTACCAGGCGCTTCCCGAAAATTCCTTCTTCTTTGGCAAAGACATCATCGGCGACGTAGGGATGCATGTCGAGAACCATCGCATTGAACAACATGCTTTCGCCTTCGGAAATCGTGCGGCGAATCGAACGTGCACACTTACCCACCTCGAAGTCCTCGTATAACCAATCTTCGGCGTTCCAGATGGGGATTTCTTTGTGCTTAGCGGGATCAGGATTTGGATTCTTCACCAGGTTCCTCTTTTCTCGTTATGCGATTCGGCGTGCTGCAACCCGCTGCGTGGCATAGTGCTCATTAAGCCATCGGATTAGGGCTCCGTCCTTCACGTCTCCGCGCAAGCAGCGATTAATCTCGATTCCTGCGGCTTCAAAGAAACGCACAAATCCGTCGAATCGAGGCCGCAGGTAGGCAGTCTGCAAAGTTTGCAGAGTGCCGGAAAAGAAACTGTCGGCTGCGGCGTTAACTGACGAGTCGGTCCATGCGGCCAGGCTGGCAGGCTGGCCCCCTTCGCGGAAGTAGGTACCTTGCTGGTGTTCGGGGCTGACGAGCCATTTGGCATAGGCGATGGCTTCCGATTGATGTGCACTGAGCTTGCTGACTGCTACCCCCGCTCCCCCCAACATGGTTCCGGCACATCCGCACTGACCGGCGGCCGGAGCATCAGCAAACTTTAATCGCACCGAGTTGCCAACTCGCGAGTAGTTGGAGTATCCGAAACCGTACGGACAGTAGACCGCGTCAGAACCGCTGGTCATGAAGTCGTAAACTTGGATCGGATTCCACTCCACAGAACTGGGATGGGCGAGCGCTATGAGTGCATGAAGACGATCCAGTACCTCCGCGGCGACGGAGTCATCCACGAACAGTTCACGTTCCTCAGGGATGGGATATCCGAGATTCGCGCTTAGCGTGAAGAAAAGACTGATCGCATCTGTCGGGCACGCGGGCACCACGATGTATTTCCCCGCTTTGCGCGCTTTCTTTCCCAATCCCAAAACACCGTCGAAGGTGATAGGAACAGCGGGAGATAGCGCTAGTAACAGATCAGGCCGATACGATGCGACTTGCGTCGCGGCATCGACGGGGAGGGCCCAAAGGCCGCCGCCGTACCAGTAGGATTCCCAGGAAGGTCCCACGGAGTCAGCCGCAAAACGAAGTTTCTCAGCTTCGCCGATGGAGGGAGCGAGGTCAACTAACGCCCCATGAGCTGCGGCGTATCCGACGAATGGGTGATCCACGATGAGGAGATCGTAACGATCCAGATATCGTTCGACGGGGGCTTCGCCAAACTCCCGCAAAGTTCGGCGATCCCAATGGACACTGATTCCAGGATGCTGCTTTTCGTATTCGGAAACTCCTCCGAGCAAGGGGGCATAGCCACGGGGATGATCCCAGGTGAGCCCTTTGAGAATAATCCCCACATTAACCTCCCTACTTGAGAAGAGTCTTTTCAGGCCTGTCAAGCGGCCGGCCGCTTCTCGGCCAGCAAGATGTGCTCGCAATACAAGACCACTTCATCGCGCTGGTTCAGCACTTCACAAGCTTCCACGATGCGACCCATCCCTTTCCGCTTCGGGTCTTCCTGCTTTTCCTTGACGGTGACGCGAGTCCGCAGCGTGTCTCCGATGAAAACGGGCTTGGGAAAGCGCAATTTGTCATACCCGTAGGTGAAGGCGACGGGATTGATTTGACTCGCCGTGAGGCCGATGCCAATGGCAAAGGTCATGGTGCCGTGGGCAATACGCTGACCGAAGGAAGTCTGACGGGCAAACTCCGCGTCTACGTGATGCGGGAAGTAGTCTCCTGTGTGCCCCGCATGAATGACAACATCGGTCTCCGTAATCGTGCGTCCAGGGGTAACTCGCTGCGCGCCGACAACATAATCTTCGAAATACTCAGTTCGCGTCATGTCTGCACCGCACCGGAAGAGAGTTCCGGCCTCTTACTACCTATGGCCAAGGAAACTGCGCGGGACGCCCGGTTCAACGCCTCCTTGACCTGCGGTGGACCCACGCTGTCTCCGATGCGCGCAAGAAAAGGAACTGTCATTGCCGCGATTGCTTCTCCGTGCTGATTCAATACTGGGTAACTTATGTTCACCACTCCGTGAACCTGATAGCTAGCCAGTTCCTCGTAGCCGCGCCGGCGAATCTGGTCCAGGTGGCGGTAGAGACCAGCCGGGATTGGTTTTCTGGAGCGGAGACGCCACGCTCCCAGCGCACGGGCACGAACTTCATCGCTTTGAAAAGCCAGAATCACGTGCCCGGAAGCTGTGTTCAAGAGGTCAACATTTGCTCCTAGTCGGACCGAGAAACCCATGTTCCCCGGCGCGTCGAACTGCGCTACAACGACCACCTCAGCATTGTTGAGCATTGCCAGATGGCAGGATTGGCCGGTGTCGCTTGCGACCCGCTGCACCAGCGGGCGCGCCTGAGTGACTAACCGTTGCAGCGGATGATGGTGGTGGATAATTTCAAACAGCTTCAGCGTGAGTTGGTATCGCTCATCCGGGCCTGTCCGGGAGATGTAGCCCCGTTCGTCAAGACACACCAACATGCGGAACACCTCGTTGATCGTGCGGCCGAGACGGCTGGCGATTTCACTATGGGTCAGGGCCTCTGAGACCGAAGCAAGGAGTTCCAGGATGTCCAGGCCTTTGTCAAGGGCTGGAGCTGCGTAGCGGATTCTCCGCGAAGTCACCTGCCGCCGAATTGGGAGCACGCGTCGGGTGGTCATAATGCGAAACGTCCCTTAGCCTACTAGATAATTTTTCTAATGAAAACATTATTTTATGGGTAGAATTAGTGATCTCACTGTGGCTGAGTCAAAAGCATCCCACTTCCGGGAGTTCGGGATGACCGGCGTTGGCCGCAAGTCAGGAGCTTTCCGTGACTACTTCCACAGCTCGTAACGATGAGAGGTCAGAGAGACCTCTCCACGGCATTCTGGTACTCGACTTCAGCCAGTTCCTTTCCGGTTCGCTGGCCACACTTCGGCTGGCGGACATGGGCGCCCGCGTGATCAAGATCGAGCGACCCGGGGCCGGAGACCTGGGCCGCACGATTTACTTGAGTGACACCGATGTGCATGGCGAGAACACGCTGTTCCACGCCATCAATCGCAACAAAGAGAGCTACGCGGCAGATCTGAAGAATCCCTCTGACCTGGATAAACTGCGTCAGTTAATTGCGCGGGCCGATGTGATGGTGCAGAACTTCCGCCCGGGAGTGATGGAACGGCTGGGATTCGGCTACCACAAGGTGTCGCAGATCAACAGCCGTTTGGTGTACGGAATCGTGTCGGGATATGGAAATGCTGAAGCGTGGCGCGATCGACCTGGGCAGGACCTGCTGGCGCAGGCGCGCTCCGGGATCATGTGGCTGAGCGGCAACGAAGGAGATCCTCCTACGCCGATGGCTCTGGCCATCGCCGACATGCTGGCGGGACACAACCTCTGCGAGGGAATTCTGGCCTGTCTCGTGCGACGCGGCGTGACCAACCGAGGTGGATTGGTGGAAACCAGCCTGATTGAGGCCTTACTGGATTTCCAATTTGAAGTGCTCACCACGCACTTGAATGACGGGCAACGGCCGCCGCGGAGGAGTGCATTCCGCAATGCGCACGCCTACCTGGCGGCTCCTTATGGAGTTTACGACACGGCAAACGGTTACTTGGCGCTGGCCATGACGCATCTTCCAACACTGGGCAAGTTGCTCGATTTGCCTGCACTCCAGGAAATTTCGAACCCGGCCGACGGCTTTCGCCGTCGCGATGAGATCAAGCAGATCATCGCCAAGCGTCTCAAAGAGCACACGACCGAACATTGGCTCGAGATTCTGAATGCTGCCGACATATGGTGCGCAGAAGTTCTGGATTGGCCTAAGCTCTGCGCAAGTGAGGCGTTCGAGCAACTCGCCATGGTGCAAACCCTCCGGGATGGCCGAGGGATAGAGGTTCTCACCACTCGCCTTCCGATTCGCCTGGATGGAGGTCTGCTGACGAGCGAGCGACTCGCTCCCAGGGTGGGACAACACACCGAGACTATTCAGAGGGAGTTTGGGCTCTAGGTCAACCGGTATACGCGGACGGCGTTGTCGTAGAACAGCTTTCTCTGATTGACCTCGCCTGCTCCTTGCGTGATTGCCTGTAACGTCTCGACCCACTGTTGATAGCTGGCCGAGAGCGTACAGACCGGCCAGTCACTCCCGAAGAGCACGCGGTCCCAGCCGAAGCTGGCGATCGCGTGTTCGACGAAAGGCCGCAGGTCTTCCGTAGTCCATCTCTTGGGATCCGCGTAAGCCACGAGACCAGAGATCTTGCAAGAGACATTCGGAAACTTGGCAATCTCCGTGATGTGAGAGCGCCATGGATCGAGATTTTTTTCCTTAACTTGCGGTACCCCACAGTGGTCAAGAATGAAACCTACATCCGGGCATTTGGAGACTAATTTGATCGCGATGGGAAGTTGCCGAGCCAGAACACAGATGTCGAACGAAAGGCCGTAGCCCGAGAGTGCAGCCACGTTCTTGATGAAGGTCACTCCCTGGCCAACTTCGTCCGGTTGAGTGTGTAGTACACGACGAATTCCCTTTACCCTGGGATGACTTACGATCTTGTCCAGATAGGATTTGAAATCCTCGCTCTCGGGTCGGCCGCAGGCCACGATGCCTTCGAGGGGATTGTCGGGCTGATCGGCAAGCGCGAGTAGATGCCGGGTTTCGTCGAGCATGTAGCGTTCGTCGACGTCGGCCTCCAGGTGCACCGACTTCACCACGTTCAGCCCTTTGGCAGCCGCGAGATAGTCGGGCATCCGGAAGGAGTGGTTCAACGACGGCACGGATGCGAGCCAGCTATAGCGGAAGAGGTCCGGATCCCAGAGGTGCTGGTGTGTGTCCACAATCTGCATAGTCAGTTGACCGGGCGAAAACTGTAACCGCAACGTCAGGAAGGTGTCAAATCCGTCGCGGTGAAATCAGTCGCAATGAAAAACCTCTTCCATATCGGCCCACCACTCGCCTGGGGCACGTGTTTCCAGGGGCTTCTGCATCGGCATCATAATGGCCCACCATTGCTGGGTTTTGGGATCCGCCGCCATTTTCGCCATGTCCCCCGCGTAGTCCGTACCGTGATATTCGAAGTATCCGAAGAGGAGGTCGTCTTTTAGATAGATGGAATAGTTCCGAATGTTGCAACGCCGGATCATGGCGAGCACTTCCGGCCACACTGCCGCGTGGTATTTCTTGTAAGCTTCAAGAGACTCCGGCCTTACTCTGATCACAGAACCGTAGCGCTTCATGTCATCATCCTTTCACGATCGGTTTGCGGGTTCAAGTGTTCACCCCGCACTGATAACGAGAGTGGCAGTTGCACTCTCCAAAGCTCCTCTACTATATTCGATGCCTTTGAAAGGTGGCTATAGTTTGTGAGAACCGAGGCGATTCACCCTCGCAGTAATTGACATGACAGAACATCGGATTACCTCACTGGAAACACGCGACGTGCGCTTCCCTCTGGAGCAAGGCGCGGGCAGCGACGCAGTACACTCGGGAGCCGAGTACGCATTTGCCACTGCCCTGTTCGGCTGCGACGAAAAGGTCTTCGGCACCGGTATCGTGCTTACGCTTGGCCTGGGCAACCAGCTGGTGTGTGAAGCGATTGAATGGCTCGGTAAGGAACTGATTGGCCGGGAAATTGAAGAGCTGATGGCCAATTTCGGCGCGGTCGCACAGAAACTTGCGCAACATCCTCAGCTTCGCTGGCTGGGTCCTCACAAAGGTGTGGTTCACCTGGCGCTCGCCTCGCTCACCAACGCCTGTTTCGATTTGTGGGCCAAGAGCCGCAACGTACCCCTGTGGCGACTGCTTCTGGATCTTGATGCAAGAAAGGTCGTCGACCTGCTCGACTTGAGCTATCTCGAAGACGTGCTCACCCGGGATGAGGCCGAAATGACCCTCCGTAACCACGTGAGTTCTCGGCAACAGCGGGAAGGCATCTTACCGAGCGGGTATCCCGGATACGATACTTCTGTCGGCTGGTTCCAATACGAAGACAATCAGGTGAAGGATCTGGCGCGACAGGCCATGGAAAAAGGATTTCACGCTTTCAAGCTAAAGGTCGGATCCCGTGATGGCCAGCGCGACGTGCGGCGCGCCTTCATGCTGCGCGAACTCGCCGGCGCAAATGCGCTGATCATGCTAGACGCTAACCAGCAGTGGTCACTTCCAAGCGCACTGGCGATGTGCCAGAAGCTTCGGGACATGTCCCCTTACTTCGTAGAAGAACCTACGCATCCAGACGATATTCGAGCGCACCGCAGGCTCGCCGAAGCGATCAAGCCCATCCCTATTGCGCTGGGCGAGCACGTTCCGAACCGAATCATGTTTAAGAACTTTATGCAGGCGGAGGCAGTGCAGATTGTGCAGGTGGACTGCACGCGGGTTGCGGGAATTTCCGAGTTTCTCACGGTAAGCCTGCTGGCGCGAAAGTTCGGCCTGCGGGTCGTTCCTCACGTGGGTGACATGGGACAGATTCACCAGCATCTGGTTCTGTTCAATCACATTGCCATGGGACACGAAGCGGTATTCCTCGAGTGCATCCCGCATCTCCAGCCGCACTTCGTGAATCCCGCTCACATAGAGAACGGCGTTTACGTGACCCCGCAGGCGCCGGGGTCCTCCTCCGACCTGAAAGGTGTGCGGCCGGGAGCGTAGGCGGTTTTATGTGGTGATCTCTTCCGGGCGGACAGCGCGCTTTTCCGCCATTGAACGGTACTCGGCAAACACAACCTGCAAGGTGCGCAGGTTGTCACGTCCGCTGGTCTCCGGCTCCGAACCGTTCTCTATGGAACACATGAGCGATGCCATCGGACCCACAAACGCATCCGGAATCCACATGCTGTCGAGGCGAGCGGAGAACCAAAAACCCGGATTCCGCTTTGACATGAACTCCAAAGTGTCCGGGCGGCCAGTGGGGTAGTTGTACATCAGGCCGATCGTTCCTTTAATCACCCCTTCCGTGCCTTCGAAACGAAAAATAGCATAGGGGTCATCCTGCCAAGTCGTGTGGCAAACATCGATCAGCACTTGCAGGCCGGACTTGTACTCCCAGGTGGTCAGCGTTTTGGTTTCGGCTTGCGTGGTTTCGCCGGGAGTTCGACTCCCGCTGGTGAAAACATAGGCTGGGTCGCCCAGCAGATAACGAAGCGAATCGATGTAATGGATGCTGTGAAACATGATCTCCACGTGTTTGCCTTGATAAATCCAGGGCCAGAGACTCCAATCGGTCTTGCAGTGGACTTGGATGGCGCCGTAGCTGGGTGCGCCGAGCCAGCCGTCATCCATCAAGAGGCGGGCGCAACGGATCCCCGCGTCCCAGCGCATCTGCTGATTGACAGCAATCTTCACCTTCGCGCGTTCCGCGAGTTCCACGCTCCGAACTGCTTTTGAATATTCATCGGAAAAAGGCTTCTGGCACAGCAGATGTTTGCCGGCGGCCGCGGCCTGTTCGACGATGGCGACCTGCTCAGCGGGATAAACGGCTATGTCGACGATCTCGATCTCCGGCTGACGCAGCAGCTCATCGAGGCTGGCATAGACTTTTCCGATTCCGTGTTCTTTGGCGGTACGCTCCGCCTGCTCCCGATTCCGGTCCGTGATGCCGACAACTTTGAATCCAGCCTTCTTGTAGGCGGGCAGATGCGCGTAGTTCACGATCCCTCCGGTGCCGACAATGCCGATTCCGTGGTCCATGCGCTGCGGCAATTTGGGTTTGTAATCGAGGTGCGGAAAGATGTCAGGCATTTCGAATCCCCTTATCGTGATCGCTAATTTGGAATGACAGATTTACTTGCGTTCGAGATCAAGAACAACAATCAATCTTCGCGGCCCGTGTGCACCCGTCGCCAGAGTTTTCTCGATGTCCGCAGTTGTGAACGGCCAATGGTCTAACCGCATGTGCCACCGCAAACTCTAGCAGCAACTACCGCGGCGGGCCAAACTATTTTGTGTTTCCTCGTGCGTTAACGGGGAAGATATTTTAGCTTTTGAAACTTTTTGTCATGCAACCTCAAAAACCTTTCGTCCTGGGCTTGCACTCGCGAGTTTCTTCGATTACGATCCAGCCTTTTCAAGGGAAGGGACTCGGTAACAATTTGTGACGCGCATCGGCGTTACAGGCGACGGAGAAACAAAAGATGAAGCTGATCCGATTTGGCGAGCCAGGCAGAGAGAATCCAGGGCTTATCACGGAGGACGCCAGGCGTCTGGATGTTTCCAGCTTCGTATCGGACTATGACGAAGCGTTCTTCTCAAACGACGGACTCCCCCGACTCAAGCATTGGTTGAAGGAGAACGCCGCTTCCGCGCCGCGAGTTGCGCAATCTGTCCGGCTGGGATCACCGATCTCCCGTCCCAGCAAGATCGTCTGCATTGGGGTGAACTTTCGCGATCACGCCAAAGAAAGCAAGATGGAGATCCCGAAAGAGCCAGTCATATTTTTCAAAGCTACCACCTCACTCGTCGGGCCGAACGATGATCTGGTCATTCCGAAGAATGGGCGGGAAGTGGATTGGGAGGTCGAGTTAGCTGTCGTGATCGGCAGGAAGGGCAGCTATATCGAGCGGGAGGATGCGCTCGAACATGTGGCCGGCTACGTTCTGCACAACGATTATTCCGAGCGCGTGTTTCAACTGGAACGTGGCGGGCAATGGGTCAAGGGAAAGAGCGCAGACACGTTTGCGCCGCTAGGACCGTTCCTGGCGACACGTGACGAGATTCCGGACACGAGCCAGTTGGGAATGTGGCTGAAGGTTAACGGCGTTTGCCGGCAACGCAGTTCCACTCGCGAGATGATTTTTGATGTACCCACTCTCGTCAGCTACGTCAGCCAATTCATGACGTTGCTGCCCGGCGATGTCATCAGCACCGGAACACCGGCTGGAGTCGGATTGGGCATGAAGCCGCCACAGTACCTGAAGGCAGGCGATGTCGTTGGATTGGGGATCGACCAGCTTGGCGAGTCACGGCAGACGGTGGTTGCATGGCAGCCCATAACCACCGATACGGTTAGCTCCCATCCGGCGAGATGAGACTGTGGAGAAGAGTTGCGATTTCTGCTTTAAGATGTCTGGGTGATCCAGCTCACAGGAGTCAAAAGGTCCCGATCCGTTCTGCTTCTCGCAGTGCTTTCACTGCTAGCAACCTGGCTTGCAGCCCAGGCAACGCAGCCCACCAAACCGGCGACACCGAAAGTCAAGCCGGGCGAAGTTCACCTCGAGGACATTGCCCAGCAAGCGGGACTGAGCGCGCTCAACGTATACGGCGGCGACACTCACAAAGAATTCATCATTGAGACCACTGGTAACGGCGCCGTCATTTTCGATTACGATAACGACGGATGGCCTGACATTTACCTTCCCAACGGTTCGACCGTAGAGGGATTCCCAAAAGACAAGGCCCCTACGGGGCACCTATATCACAACAACCACGATGGGACATTTACAGATGTAACATCGCAGGCCGGACTGGCGCGCTCAGGCTGGGGACAAGGCGCGTGCGTCGGCGACTACGACAACGACGGCTATCTCGATTTGTTTGTCACTTACTGGGGACAAAACGTGCTGTATCGAAACAACGGGAACGGCACGTTTAGCGACGTGACTGCCAAAGCTGGGCTCAAGGCCTCTCGGGACGAGTGGAGCACCGGTTGCAGTTTTGTCGATTACGACCGCGACGGGAAAGTCGATATTCTCGTAGTGCGCTACGTGGACTTCAGTTACGACTCTGTGCCGCAACCAGGAGACGGGCCCTGGTGCCAGTGGAAAGGGATCAACGTCATGTGCGGGCCACGGGGGCTCAAGCCGGGCGTGAACGCCATTTATCACAACAACGGCGACGGTACGTTCACCGACGTCTCGCAGAAGTCCGGCATTCTCAATACAACGGGATGTTACGGACTCACCTCGCTGACCGCGGATTTCGACCATGATGGGTGGCCGGATATTTACGTTGCCTGCGACTCTACGGCCAGCATTCTGTATCACAACAACCATGACGGAACGTTCACCGACATTGGGAAAAAGGCCGGAGTGGCATACAACGAGGACGGATCCGAGCAGGCAGGCATGGGACTTTCCGCCGACGACTTTACTCACAGCGGCTATCAGGACATCGTTAAAACCAACTTCAGCGACGACACTCCAACGCTCTACCTGAATCGCGGGGACAACAGCTTTGACGACGTCACCTACAGCGCGGGCATGGGCAGGATCAAGAACTGGCTGGGATGGGGAGTTCAATTCTACGACTTCGACAACAGTGGGTGGCCCGGAATCCTGATTGGTAATGGCCACGTGTATCCCGAGGTGGATGGCAAAGCGTTAGGTACCAGCTATCGTGAGCCGAAGGTTGCGTACTACAACCTGCGCGACGGGACATTCGCCAACATCACTGCGGAAGCGGGCTCGGTTCTGAGCGAACCACACTCCGCTCGCGGCATGGCGCTCGGCGATCTCTTCAACGATGGTCACGAAGAGGCTCTGGTCAACAATATGAACGAGAAGCCGTCGCTTTATTACAACACTTCGCCGATTGGAAATTGGATCAGCTTGCAACTGGTTGGGGTGAAATCGAATCGCGCAGCCGTGGGCGCTGTGGTGACCTTGGAACAAGGCAGTGACAAGCACGAGAAGGAAGTGCGCAGTGGGGACGGCTTCATCTCGCAGAGCGATCTGCGGCTGCATTTCGGCCTGGGCAAGTCCACCAAGGCGGAGAAGGTCGTGATTCGCTGGCCTAGCGGATTGGTCGAGACTCTCTCCGATCTTCCCGCGAACCAGTATTACGTTGTGCGGGAAGGTGGCGGTGTTGACAAGAGCAAGACCTGCGGAGTCAGTTCGGTGCGGATCGAGGTGCGGGGCGGGAACGCCAAATAGCGCCTCCAGCCCTTAAGCCAAACTATGTTGCGTTGCCTGCGGAGATGACCGCGATTGCCACCAGCAGGACTGCGATTCCAGCCCAGTTGTAAACCAATGCCCGGCGACTCGCCCCCTTCCATTCGCCCGACATTGCGCCCCAGAACAGACCCACGATAATGTCGAGCGTCATGAAGATGGGCCAGCCCACGATGCTACCCAACGAACCCAGGGAGGCGGCGCCCGTTCCGTAGAAGACGACTCCCCCGAACCACAACAACCCCATCAAAATGCCGAGCGGCCAGGACGCATATGGGTTGCCTTCGCGGAACACGGCCCACGTACGGTTCTTGTTCAACAGATACACGCAATAAAGGAAATTCGAAACAAAACCGCCTGTCACCGTGAGCGCCCAAATCGGATTGGCGGCCATCGCGTTGCTTGCCCCGGCCTTGAGGGCATTCAGCCTCAACTCATCGCCGAAGACAAAACTGAAGTTCATCATCGAGGAAAAAATGCCGGAGAAGATACAAATCACAAGCCCGCCGGTAAAGCCTGAACGGGCGCCACCGCCCCCTCCCAGATCGTGCTCTCGAGTCCGCCCGGCAAGCGCAAGAAAAACTAGGCCCAGAACCATGATGATGCTTCCGACGATCAAGGCAACCCCACGTTTCAGGAGAAGTTCCTCCGGATGGAGAATCGCCATCGGGATCAGGGAACCAAACGAAGCTGTAATGCCCAGGATGAGAGCGAAACCCAAGGCCAATCCCACCCGGGCAATGCCCAGGCCAAAGAGCGTTGCTCCGGCGCCCCAGAGCAGCCCAAATGAAACAACTTTGACGAGAGTGGATGTTGAGACCCCCGAGTAAACTCCGAGCACATTCGGCACGGTGGCAAAGTTAATAATCCAGGGGAAAATGATCAGGCCTGACAAGGCGAATAGCAGCCAGCTGTTTTCCCAGCGCCATGCAGACATCCGCTTCATGGGCGCAGCAAAGCTTCCTTGGAGAATTCCGGCAAGAACGACCACTGCTAGTCCCCATACGACGTTTCCGCTCATAGAGTTCTCCTCAGGTTGATCCACTGAACGCCCACAGACCGTGCGCAGAGGAGCGAGTGAAGAAAATGAACTATCGCCGCTCCATAGGTCAAGGAAAATCAGCGCCGAGATGGAGGGAATCGGTTAAGTTGCTGATTTAACCACGAAGGACACTAAGAAAACACGACAGAATCCGATTTCTTACCCTTCGTGTACTCTGTGGTTCATAAAGTGGAGCACTGGCAAGAACCGCGGTTCGTTTGACAGCTAAGGGCGCATTGAGTACAGTCACGACGTTCCGAAGGGCGTAACGTACAACTTCCAGAGGATTCCAGATTGGTCATCAAGTCCATTGAGGTGCGAGCTTGCCGAAACACTCGCGAGGCAATGTCGGACAGCGAAATGCGGGCTGGCGGCAAGTCGAATTTCGATTTCCTGGTCATCTCGATGAAGACCGATGCCGGCATTGAAGGCCGCTCCTTCGGCTTTGCGGGTCGCGGCGCCGAGATGGCAGGAGCAATTGCTGCCTCAGCGTTGAAACCGTTTTTCGAAGGCAAAGATCCGTTATTTCGCGAGAAACTCTGGCAGGAGTTTCGCACCCATGATCGCTGGTGGAATCACGTTCCGATTTATTCTTACGGACCGTTTGACATCTGCCTATGGGATATCGCGGGCAAGATCGCCAGCTTGCCACTCTACAAGCTCCTCGGTGCTTACCGGGAGAAAGTTCCGGTTTACGCGAGCTCGTTTGTGCTGGCCTCGCCGGAAGATTATGCGAAGCAAGCGCTGGAAGTGAAAGCACGCGGCTGGCATGCCTACAAACTACATCCGCCCGGCAAAGTGGATTTTGATCTTGCGGCTTATCGGGCCTGCCGGGATGTTGTCGGCCCAGATTTCAAGCTGATGGCAGACCCGGTTGCAGCTTACTCTTACGAAGAGGCTCTGCGGGTTGGTCGTGAACTTGAGCGATTGAACTTTTACTGGCTGGAGGAGCCACTTTCTGACGTCAATTTCCACGGTTTGAGGAAACTGACCGCCAAGCTCGATATTCCCATCTGTGGCACCGAAGTCCTCGCCGGTTCGCACTACTCCACCGCGGAGTGCATCTCGGGTGGCGTCGTCGACATCGTACGAACTGATGTCTCCTGGAAGGGCGGGGTCACGCCGGTTATGAAGACTGCACACCTGGCGGAATCCTTCGGAGTGCGCTGTGAGTTGCACACCACGATCTACCATCCCCTTGAGGTTGTGAATCTGCATTGCTGTGCCGCCATCTCGAATTGCGAATTTCTGGAACTGCTCTACCCGATCTCGTACATGGACTTTGGCATGAAACGCGCCATCGATATCGATGCGCATGGTTATGCTCGTCCACCTGAGGCTTCGGGTATTGGGGTCGACTGGGATTGGGATTTCATCGACAACTGCACCATCAAGGTCCTGTAAAGGCTGCATTTGACGGGCGGGTGGACGGTTTGCCCGTTGCCTAGGAACCGTGTTTTAGGCTACAGTGCGCTGAAATGTTCAGGCGGCTTCTGGTAATCGCGGCGCTCTTTAGCCCTCTTGCACCTCTCGCGGGTCAGGTCATCGATGCGAATATCACGACACAGAACCGCAGTTCTTCGACCGTAGCCGATCAGATTTCCGATGCAGATGAACGCGCAGCCTTTCTCGCGCTGTTCAAGCAAGGCTCTCCCGCACAGATGCTCCAACAAGCCAAGTCATTCCTAGCGCAATTTCCACAATCCGCGTTTCTCTTCCAAGCTTACGAGGTAGCGGCGCGCGCCAGCTTTGGACTGGAGGACTACGGTGCGGGCCTGAACAATGCCAGGGAGTCGCTGACCCTATTGCCAGAGAATCCGTCGCTTCTCGTGTCCGTGGCCGATGTGGAAGCGCAAAGACATTTGAACGACGCAGCAATTTCTGACGCCCGGGATGCAATCGAATATCTCGACCGGTTTTCTGCTCCCGCAACGGTGGCGCCGGAGGGTTGGCCAGAGCTCAAGAGCAAATTGAAAGCCACGGCTAACTTTGCCCAAGGCCGAGCTCTACTAGAAAAAGCACTGGCACTTTCGAAAGGAGAAAAACGCGATGCGGTGCTGAAGGATTGCATGGCCTCGCTGGCGGAAGCGCAGATGTTAAATCCTTCCGACCTTGAAATTACTTATCTGTTCGGATTAGCTCAGCTCGCCTCTGGAGAGCTGCAACCCGCGGCCGGAAGTTTCGCCAAGATTTATCGAGCGAACGGCAGTTTGGCATCCAAGGCCCTCGAAAACTTACACAGCATTTACAAAATGCTACCCCTGGATTCCCGCGACACTTTCGAAAGCTTTGTGCAGCAAGCAGAACGTCAAGACAGTGCCTCGTCAAACAATCGAGTCGCTGCGGTTGGAAGCCCATCGGTTCAGACACTGTCCGATTACGCGGGGTCGGATTCGTGTCGCGGGTGCCATTCCAGCGTTTACCGCCAGTGGTCCCAAACCGGGATGTCAAAGATGCTTCGTTCGTATGCTCCGCAAAATGTCATCGGCGATTTTCAAAACAAGAACGAGTTCTACCTGGGAGATGAAGCCGCATACCGCGAGGGAAAAGTAGAATTTGCAAACGGCCGGAAGGGAACGTTGTTTGCCCGGATGGTGATGCGTGATGGTCGACACTATTTCGACATTCAGCAATCCGACGGCAAATTGCACACGTATCCCGTGGACTACACAATCGGGTCAAAGTTCCAGCAGGCCTATGCCACCAAGCTATCCAACGGCGAAATTCATGTCTTTCCAATCCAGTACAACGCCCTGCAAAAACGGTGGATTAATTACTGGAGGATCATCGATGGTGCCGCGAGTGAACGCGCCGATTTGCGTTCGTGGGAGAAACTCAGCGCTGCCACCAGCTATCAAGCCATCTGCGCCGTCTGCCACACCAGCCAATTGAGAAATGTAAAAGGCGGCGGCTTCGATGTGAACAATGTGGAGTATAGAGAGCCAGGCATTGACTGTGAGATGTGTCACGGTCCTTCGGCGCAGCATGTTGCGGACATGACCGCGAACGAGCCTTATCCGAAGCGAGCCATTGACCCGCCGGTAAATTTCCACGATGCTGGTAACCGCGATTTCGTTCGCGTCTGCTCGCAATGTCACATGCAGTCCGCGATCCGTGCCTCCGGCCCCCATGGTGAATTGAACTATTCGCGCTCTAGTGAGTTTTTCCTGAACAATCCCAGCATTCCTTTCGGCGAGTTTTCGCGGATCGGGTTTTACAAGGACGGGCGCTTCCGTCAGACCACGTTCATCGTGGAAGCGTTGCAGAGGTCTCAGTGCTTTAAGAAGGGACAGGTGAGCTGCGGATCCTGCCACGAGCCGCATGGTCACGATGCGGCCTCTAACTTGACTTCTCTGAAGTTCCGTGGCCAGCCAGACTTGATGTGCACGACCTGCCATTCACAATTTCAGAACAGCGCCTCTCTCGCCGCCCATACGCATCATCGTGTCGACTCGGAAGGCGGCCGGTGCGTTTCTTGTCACATGCCCCGCATCATGGATGCTGTGCTTTTTCGCGCGCGTACTCACCAGATTGACGATATCCCCAATGGCGACATGACACAGCGATTTGGACAAGAGGAAAGCCCAAATGCCTGTTTGTTGTGCCACTCTGAAAAGAACGCTGGATGGGTCAAGCAGGAGCTTCAGGCATGGAAGCCAAGGCCTCGGGGATGAAGACTCCGACTTGCACCGGAGGAAGGCCGTTGCCAGCCATCGCAAGCGGCTTCGCTTCGATCGCAGGAGCTCTGCTCCTTTTGACCTGCTTTAGCTTCCAGAACAAATCGCTGGGAACAACTGCGTCGGCAGATCAGAGTTCCCCCGCAAATACGGGTTATGTTGGCTCCAGAGTCTGCTCCAAATGTCACCCGAGCATCTACGAGTCTTTCTCACGCACCGACATGGGCCGCTCGATGCTGGAGATCACGCCTGCACTTCTCGAGAGGATACCGACATCGGCCAACATCTTTGATCCTAGGCTCAATCGCCATTTCGAAATCTATGCCCGCGACGGCAATCTTTACCAGAGCGAGTACGAGACTACAGGCGTCGGCAAAGATGCTTTTCGCGAAACACGCAAGCTGGAATGGATCATTGGTTCGGGCGCGAATGGCAGTGGCGGCATCGTGAAGCAGGATGACTACCTCTTCGAAGCGCCGCTTTCGTTCTATGCGAAACCACACCGCTGGGCACTCTCTCCAGGCTACGAATTCGGCGATTACGGTTTCAGCCGCCCAATCCTTCCCGGTTGTATTGTGTGCCATAGCGGGCAACCTCGTCCGGTCCTGGATGGAAACGGCCGTTTTCGAGAACCGCCGTTTACAGAACTCGCCATCGGTTGCGAGAACTGCCACGGTCCGGGCAAAGCGCATGTGGCCGCAGCGCAGATGGGATCGCCGCTCGGCTCGATTGCAAATCCCGCCAAGCTCTCGCCGTGGCTCGCAGACAACATCTGCATGTCCTGCCACCAAACCGGCGATGCGCGAGTGCTACAAGCGGGGAAGACATACCGCGACTTCCGCCCGGGTGTCGAACTGGACGATACGCTGAGTATTTTCCTGGTCCCATTCAGCCGCGAGTCCGTGCCCAAAGATGACCTGTTGGAGCATTACTTGTCCATGCGTCTCAGCAAGTGCTATCGCAACAGCAGCGGGCGGCTCGGCTGCATCAGCTGCCATGATCCGCACGTAGAACCGTCCCCGCAGGAGGCACCGGCCTACTTTCGCGAGAAATGCTTGGCATGTCACACGGAAAAAAGTTGCGCGGTTCCCCTTTCATTGCGCCAACACAAGACTCCGCCCGACGACTGTGCAGGTTGCCACATGCCGAAGCGCGATGTGACGGTGATCTCCCATTCCGTTCTCACCAACCATCGCATCGTTGCAGAAGCCGAAGAACCGTTCCCCGATGTGGCGTTCCACATGGCAACCCCGCAGCTTCCCGACCTGGTTCATCTCAGCGCCAATCCGGCAAAGCACGGCGCACCGCCGCCGTTGACACTGTTACAGGCTTATGGCCAAGTCATGCTCAGCCATCCGGAATACCGGGAGCGCTACTGGGCAGTGGCAAAGCAACTGGAGAGCTCTCAGGGGGGAAATGTTCTTGTGCTGGAAGCGCTGGCGGACTGGGCTATGCAGAGGAAGAATGCCGAGGGATCATCGCTGGCAATTCGATATCTGGATGGCGCCATTCATCAGGGCGCGACAAACCCAGCGGATTTCGAAGAACTGGCAGAGTTGCTGGCTGCGGCCAACCGCCAATCTGACGCTCTGAAGATCTTGCAGCAAGGAATGCAATTGATTCCCTACTATGCCGAATTTTATCGCCTCAGTGCGACAGTCAACTTCTCGGCGAACCGAAACCAGGAGGCTTGCGAAGTCGTCGCCAAGGGAGTGGAGAAATTTCCGCAGGACACCGTCATCCGGGATCTCTCAAAAAAGTGCGCGCCCGCACAGCCCGTAAGTTCCGACTAACTACGCACTGGGCTGACCTTGTCCGGGAGTTGAAGGCTGGCCGATTCCGCGTTGCGCGGAGAAAATCCCAGTTCAACTGAAATGGCGCAAGCAGCGGAAGTGACCGCTCCGGCGAGCGCGGGAACTTGATTGGCGGTGACTCGGGTCACAGGGCCGGAAACACTGATCGCAGCTATGGGCAGGCCTTCAGCATCGAGGATCGGGGCGCTTACGCAGCGCGCGCCCGTTACTGCCTCTTCGTTGTCCACGGCATAACCTTGCTGGTGAATTTTCTCCAGTTCCTGGCGAAACTGCACCAGATTCATGATGGTTTTCGGGGTCGACGCCTGGAAGGTGATGGTTTTCAAAATATTCTGTTTCTGTTCCTCGGGTAGAAAGGCGGTCAGCGCCTTGCCTAATGCGGTCGCGTGAAGCGGACGCCGAGTGCCCACCCGTGACGCCAGTCGAAACTCGTGTGGACTCTCAATCACGTCGCCATAAAGCACCGTCTCCTGATCCAATACCGCCAGATTGACCGTCTCCTGCGTTGCTTTCCACAGGTCCCACAGAATGGGTCGGGCTACCGCTTGCAGGGTCGCGCGATGGTTGACATGTGCGGTCATTTGCCAGAACCGCGGGCCAATCAAGTACGCTCCGTCTTCTGTGCTAATCAGGTAATTCTCTCGCTCCAGATGTTTTAAAAAGCGATGGGCTGTGCTCTTGTTGACACCGGTCAGATCAGAAATCGTCTTGAGACCCAATCCCGAAGGAGCCCCCTGGATGGCCTCCAGAATCCGCAATACTTTGGAAATGACTCCCACCGGTGCAGCCGCGGACTTTCTTACCTTGGGCATTTCAAACCTCACTAGCCGTTCCAAATTGAAGTGCCAGATCGGGTGCGTCTGCTTTGAGATGGTGTTTCAATAGTTGGAACATTCCTTGTCCGCGCCACAGCATTGCGGAACAATATATCACCTATTGAAACGAGATTCAATTTTATGAAACTTTTTGCTTGACTCTAGTACGAAAACAGTAGTATGCAGGTGTGATTAGGATCACTGACCTGTGTGATCACAGTCACCGAAGGGTTCAGTTGGGAGCGATAGTGAGGATTTACACAAATTCAAGATTGTGCAAGCGCGACGCCGGCAACTGGATCGAGATTGCCTCGTCGCGAGGAGGATTAACGATGACACGTGGGAAATGCCCGACGACTGTGAACCTGTGGTTCGTATTCTTGGTTGTGTTTGCTGGCCTTGCCTCTCCCCCGAGAGCTAACGCACAAGCAACGGCAACGATCAACGGCACGGTGCGCGATTCAACCGGGGCGGTAATTCCTGACGCAACGGTTGTGCTGCACGCCAACGCAACCAACCTGGACCAAACCACCACCACGAACAGTGTGGGCGCGTACGTGATCTCACAGATCCATCCCGGTGAGTACTCCGTGAAAGTCACCAAGACCGGCTTTCGCACGGAAGTGACCAACCTCAGTCTGAATGTCAATCAAACGGCCACCGTTGACCTGGCGCTCAGCGCGGGTTCGATGCAGGAGACGGTCGAGGTACAGGCGACGGCTGCCGCTCTGGAGACATCTACTTCGGAACTGGGCGAGGCCATCGTCAAGTCGCAGGTCAACGACTTGCCCTTGAATGGACGGAATTTTACCCAGATGCTCAACCTCACTCCCGGTGTGAGCACCGTTAATGTGTCGCAGAACTCCGCCACCAGCGGCGGGGTCTGGTCGAATCCCGTTGGCACATTCTCCTATCCAGCAATCAACGGCCAGTCAAACCGCAGCAACCTCTACTTGCTGGATGGTGTGAATAACCAGGGCTCGTTCGGAAGCACCTATGCCGTGCCACCCATCGTGGATGACATCGAAGAGTTCAAGGTGCAGTCGCACAATGACGACGCCTCGTTCGGCGGCGTGCTGGGCGGTGTGGTCAACGTGGTCACGAAGTCCGGGACGGCTAAGTACCACGGAGCGGCGTGGGAGTTTATTCGCAACACGGCTTTTGACGCTAGGAACCCGTTCCTCAGTGCGGTGACTCCGTTCCAGCAGAATCAATTTGGCGCTGCTTTTGGCGGCCCGCTTTGGGTGCCGGGTGACCACGGACAAAAGAAAACATTCTTTTACCTAAGCTACGAGGGCTTCCGCAACCACACGGCGGCGAACAGTCAGTACAACACACCCACCGCCACGGAACTTGGTGGAGACCTGACCAGCACCGTCGGCTCTGGGCAGATTTACAACCCGTACGACCCCAGCGGTCAGGCTTTCATGTGTGATAGTTCGGGCAACCCCCTGCCCGCGCCGGGCAACATTCAGGCAGCAGGAACACCTTGCAACAAGATTCCGGGCACCATGATTAATCAAAACATGGTGACGTATGCGCAAAAAATATTCCCCTCACCCAACCTCACGGGCAACGCCAGCTTCAACGCCCAGGATCCGACCAAGGTAATCACCCGGCAGGATGAAGCAAATGCGAGACTCGATCATCGTTTCAGCGAGCGGGACAATGTTTGGGGACGGTTTACCAAGTTTCGCCAGCCGGTGACCGGTTCTGGCGGGTTCCAGGGTTTGCTGCACGATCAGACTACAAGCGGGTATAACCTCGCGGTGAGCTACATCCATTCGTTCGCCAGCAATTCACTCTTGGAAGCTCACTTCGGGCGTACCAATGTGAATATCGACCAAGGTTCCAGTAACCCGGGTGTCCCGAACAGCCTCGGAACTCAACTGTTCGCGCAGAACTTTGCGGGAAATTTCCGCGGCGGCGTTTCCATGATTCCCGAGGTGGTGATTCAAGGCTATATTGGGAATTCCAACCCCAGCGCTCACGGCGCCGCCCAGATCGACGACACGAAAGTCTCGGACATCTGGGAAGCGGGAGGTGAGTTCACGAAAAACATCGGACACCACACCCTTCGATTCGGATCCGATTTCGCCAGCAACAACTCGAATGCGCTGTACTTGAATTCCAGCGACCTATTCACCGCTGGGAACACCGCGAACTTGGCAGGCCTCGGTGGAAATGCGTTGGCTTCATTTCTCCTCGGGGATCCGAATGAGGCACAACGCCGAAATGTGATCGAGACCGAGCACGGTGGGTGGGTTGACGGTTTTTACGGTATGGATCAGTGGAAAATCACGCACAAGCTGAGTGTCAATCTGGGTCTGCGCTATGACGTTACGCTGATGCCGATCTACGGAGATGCGGCTCACGCCAACAACTTCGTGGGCGACATGGATTTCAGCAACGGAACCTACGTCCTGGCGCGAAACGCACCACCGTGTGGCGTAGCACCGTGTATCCCGGGAGGAACGCTTCCGGCTAACGTGGTGGTAACGCCGCTGAGTGGGGGGGCAATTTACCACAACGATTTCAGCAACTGGCAACCTCGCATTGGGGTGGCTTACCAGATATTTCCGAACACGGTTCTGCGAGGCGGCTACGGACGCTTCTACGACAACTGGGCGGCCATCACGCAGACAGCCCAGAATTTTGAAGGAACATGGCCCAGCTTGGACCAACTCGGAGCCAGCAACCTGAACCCGGTAGCTAGTGGTCCCCCGACCGCGACAGCGGAAGACCCGCTCCACCTGGGTACGACTCAGCCAGTTACCCCGCCAACTCCGTTCACACAGTCCACTTGGTTTGCCGACCCATACTTGAAGCGGCCCTATGCGGATCAGTGGAATTTCGGCGTTCAACAGCAAGTCACTTCAAAGTCAGTGCTCACCGTAAACTACGTGGGCTCGAGGGGACGTAAACTCGACGTAGGCGGCGCCTATAACGTCCGCATTCAACCGGGCCCGACTCCCACCAACTGCGGCGCTTCCGCCATCAACTGCGGTGCTCCGTTCAACTACATTGGTGCCACCGCCTACGACCGCAGCGTTGGCCAGAGCGACTATGACGCTCTGCAAGTCTCTATGCATGGGAGCTCGGGGCACGGCTTGACCTACCTGATCTCCTACACCTGGTCCAAGAGTTTGGACCTTGGCTGCTCGGGTTGGTACGGAGTCGAAGGGTGTTCCATCCAGAATCCCTATAATCTCCAGGCGGACAGGGGACCTTCCGCGACCGACCTCCCCCATATCTTTTCGGCCGCATGGGTCTACACACTTCCGTTCGGCAAAGGCCAGAAGCTGTCGTCAAGTAATAGCCTTGTGAATGCCGTGGTCGGAAACTGGAACTTGAACGGGGTTCTGTCGTTGAGCTCGGGAACTCCGTTCGACGTTGGCACCAGCAAGGATATTGCGAACACCGGCAACTACAACTACGGGAACGGTTACGGTTACGAGCGCCTCAATCTTACGGGCAGCCCATATCCTGCCACGAAGACGCCAACTGAGTGGATTAACACTGCGGCATTCCAATTACCAGCGCAATACACGTTTGGTACCCTGGGGCGCGACTCACTTCGTTCGGACTGGTCGAAGGGTCTGGATCTCTCGATCTTCCGACAGTTCCCGATCGAAGAGCGAGTGCGTCTGGAATTTCGCTTTGAGATGTTTAATGCCACGAACACCCCGGTGTGGGCAGTTCCGGTGACGAACCACGATGCTCCTAATTTCGGAGCTGTCACGAGTACCGCGAATACGGCGCGACAGTTACAGTTTGCTCTGAAGCTTTACTTTTGACCAAACGCAGCACCGTAACGCGTTGCTGAGCGGGCTTGCGGGTGAAGGAAACAAGCGGACGCTGTCTGACGCACCAGGAAAGACAGCGCCCGCTTACGTTCTGTTGCTGAATGCGATTGAATATAGGTATCTTTCACTCTGACCGGGATGGGACACACCCACAGGCGCTAATCTCTTGCGGGAGATCTGCTTGCCCATATGTCCGCGGGTAAGTAGCGGTGAGAGCCGGATCGAATCCGTGATGTGCCGCTCCCCAAGCGAAATGTGAGGGGGCAGTCGTGTATGTGCGGGGCTGAGAAGATAGGTAATCGGCGGGGGACCACTTTTGTTTTGAGGCTGGGTAGCTTTGTGACCCTGACGGGTACAGCACTTCTCGTTGCGCAAGGTCCTCCGTCGGCCCGGCCCATCGGTGGCGTAGGTTCTTCATCTCTGCCGACACAATGCTTGCAGAGCCGCTCGTCCGAGAAGATCGCCGCGCTGTTGGAGAGCATTCACGACCACCCGACGGCTGGCGCATACAACACGCTGGGCGTTCTCTACGCTCAAGCGGACCGCGTGTCGTGCGCCATCCCGGCCTTTGAAACTGCTCTCAAGCTGGAAAACCAGAACTGGGAAGTTCACTACAACCTTGCCCTTGCGCTCCTTAGAAAAGGGGATCGAACCTTGGCTGTCAGGGAGCTACAAACAGCAATCCAACAGAAACCGGACTCGGTCAGCGCCCATTTCGCCCTGGGAACTCTATTGGAAAGCGAGAAGAAGCTGAGTAAGGCGGAGGATGAATTACGTTCGGTGCTCAAGGTTGATCCGAAATTCGCGCCTGCATCGCTCAAACTAAGCGAAGTCTTGATCGCCGAAGGCAGGCCGCAGTCCGCAGTAGTGGTCCTGCAGGACGCCACGAAGCAGGCACCGGCGGCAGATCAGGCTGCATCGCTCGAGACCGCGCTGGGTGCCGCCTATGCCGAAGGTGGGGAGGGGGAGAAAGCTTTGGCGACGCTGAAGAACGTCGTCGCGGCTCGACCTGATTCTGCCGATGCCCACTTCAACCTGGGGATGCTGTATGCGAAACAAGACCGGCCCGAACAGAAACAGGCTGCAGTCGCGGAGTTCCAGGAAGCGCTGCGACTGGAGGCTGGCATGGATATTGGCCGACTGGCGCTGGGGCAGGTATTGCTCTCGCTGCAGAAGTATTCCGAGGCGGTTCCTGTCATCCTGGAGTACACACGGCGAAAACCAAGAGACGCTCAAGGTTTCTATGCCCTGGCCTCGGTGTACGAAGGAGTTGGAAAGAGCGGTGCGGCGATTGACGCGTTAGAACGCGCTGCCAGCCTGGCCCCAAAAGACGCGAACGTCCGCTTCCAACTCGGCGTGCAGTTGGCAAGGTCGGGAAAAACAAGCGAAGCGATTCAGCAGTTGCAAGCTGCGGAACGGATCAGGCCGTCTGATGCCGAGACTCATCATCAGCTTGCGTTACTGCTGGAAAAAGCAGGGGAAACAGAGCGAGCTCGCGGCGAAAGAGCCCGATTCACCGCCCTGAAGTCGGAGGGGGATAAAGAAGCCGCTATTGCAAGGTTCAACGCCGAAGGCAACCGATTCCTCTCAGCGGGAAACCCAAAAGCCGCCGCAGAAAACTATCGAAAGGCTGTGCAGCTCAAGCCCAGCGTTGGCAAACTTCATTACAACCTCTCGCTGGCGCTGGACAGGCTGGGAGACATCCCGTCCGAGCAAAAGGAACTGGAGAGAGCTGTCGAGTTAGACCCCAATCTTGCGGTCGTCCACAATCAACTGGGATTGCTCGCCCTGCAAGGTGGCCAATACGTGGAGGCTGAGCAACGCTTCAAGAAGGCATTGGCAATCGACCCGAAGTTCGCCGAAGCAGAAAGCAACCTCGGCGTTCTTTATAGCCAGCAAGGCAAGCATGCAGAGGCCGCATCGCTGTTTCAACAGGCGACGCAGAACGATCCCAAGTATGCCAGGGCCTATGTCAATCTGGGCTTGCTGATGGCACAGCAGGGAGCGTCTCCCGAAGCTGAGCGCCAATTCCTGACTGCAATCCAGGTGGATTCTAGTTACGCGGGTGCATACGCGGCGTTGGGCATGCTCCAGGCTAAGACGGGGCATGGCCCCGAGGCTGTGAAGAACTTCCAGCAGGCAGTGGCTCTCGAACCCGGCTCGGCCGAGGCGCATTTGAACCTGGGTATCGCGTTGGTCGATCAATTCGACCGCCCAGGCGGGTTCAAAGAGTTTTCCGAAGCGGCGCGCCTCGATCCCAATCTTTCGGCAGTCCATTACAATCTCGGGCGCTTTTTCTTCGAAACCGGCAAATATGAGGATGCAGGCCGGGAACTCGAAACGGCGATCCGCTTACAGCCCGATTCGGCGGGCGCGCTCTATTTCCTTGCGTTGACTGCAAAGCAGGAAAACGAACTGGAGCGTTCCACTGAACTCTTGCAAAAAGTGGTGGATCTTCAACCCGGCAATGCAGACGCGCAATATCTTCTAGGTCAAAACCTGGAGCGGTCGGGCAACACTCCGGGCGCCATTGGGCACTGGAAAGCAGCGGTTCAGGGCGATCCGAATCACTCCCAGGCGCTCTACAACCTGGCTAGATCGTTGGCCAAGATGCACGATCCCGAGGCAAAACAATATCAAGACCGTTTCGAAGCCCTGCAACGAAATCAGCGGATCACTGATCGGGTTTCTGAACTGGGGAACTTTGCTCTGGAAGCGGCCAATGCGAAGAATTGGCCGCAGGCAATTGAGCAGATGAACGAGGCGATCCAACTCTGCGGGACTTGCTCGCAGAGTGAGCATTTGCACAAGAATCTTGCATTATTTTACGGGCGAACGGGCAACATCGGAGAGGCGGAGAAGGAATTGCACACTGCGCTCGCGTTGGCACCGGACGATGCCGATGCACAAAATGCTTTGGCTATGCTCGAACGTATTCGAAAAGAGCAGTCCAAATAGGTTTCTGTGACCGCAAGGGTACACACGTAAAAAGAGGGAGGCATCTTCTGACAGGTCATTCCAACTCTTTCCGCCTGGATGGCAAGCTGGCGGTGGTTACCGGCGGTGCCAGCGGCATCGGACGTGCAGTTGCACAAAGATTTGCCAGCAGCGGAGCATGCGTCTGCGTGCTCGACATCGATGAAAATGCAGCCGCGACGGTGGCAAGCGAGATCGTGGCCGCCGGCGGTAACGCGAAGGCCTACGGCTGCGACGTTGCCCAACCAGAGAGCGTAAGAGCCGCATTCCACAAAGTGCTTCAGGAGGGGCGAGTACAGATTCTGGTCAACAACGCCGGAATCTCGCATGTCGGCAACCTGGAAGGAACTACCGAGCCAGATTTTGACAGGGTCTTTTGCGTAAACGTAAAGGGCATGTACAACTGCATGCAGGCCGCAGTTCCCCACATGAAGGCGAATGGAGGAGGCATCGTCTTGAACATGGCGTCCATTGCGGGAACTTCGGGTCTCGCCGATCGGTTTGCTTACTCCATGAGCAAGGGTGCAGTGGTTGCCATGACCTACTCGGTGGCAAAGGATTACCTGGCCCACAAGATTCGTTGCAATTGCATTTCTCCGGCGAGAGTCCACACGCCCTTCGTAGATGGCTTCCTACGTCGTAATTATCCGGGTAAGGAGCAGGAAATGTTCGAAAAATTGGAGAAGTCGCAGCCTATTGGAAGGATGGCCAAGCCCGAGGAAATAGCGGACCTAGCCATGTTCCTGTGCTCGGAAGAGGCTTCCTTTATTACGGGAACCAACTACCCGATCGACGGAGGGTTCTTGAATCTGCGAGGATAGGGGTCGATCGCCGCGCAAGGAGAAGAACCGGGTGCAGAACTTAGCGCCGCGAATTCATGGATCTGCAACTAAGAGATAAGGTTGTCCTGGTAACCGGTGGCGCAAAGGGGATCGGCGCGGCCATCACGAAGAGCCTCGCGCAGGAAGGCGCCATCGCTACTGGCGTGGACCGAGACGCTACCGCGTGTCAGCAATTTCAGGGCGAGCTCGGTGCTCAAGGTCTCGCCGCCCAGCTGATTTCCCTGGATCTGTCGTCACCCGAAAACTGCCGGGCGGCGGTGGAGCAAACGGTCGCGGCATGCGGACGGATCGATGCGCTGGTGAACAACGCAGGAATCAATGACAAGGTGGGGCTCGAAAAGGGTAATCCCGAGGAATTTGTACGTTCGTTGGAACGCAATCTGCTCCACTACTACAACATGGCGCACTATGCGCTTCCACATTTAAAGCGCACATCCGGTTCGATCGTCAACATCAGTTCAAAAACTGCGATCACCGGCCAGGGCGGAACTTCCGGATACGTGGCGTCCAAAGGCGCGATCCTGGGCCTGACCCGCGAATGGGCAGCGGAACTGCTTCCCTACGGAATCCGCGTGAACGCAGTCATCCCTGCCGAAGTGATGACGCCCCTCTATCAACAATGGCTCGACACTTTTCCGGATCCCGAACAACAGCTCAAACGCGTTGTCGCCAAAATTCCACTTGCACGACGGATGACCATGCCCGACGAGATTGCGGCCATGGTTGTTTTCCTAATCTCTTCCAAGGCTGGGCATATTACGGGACAGCACTTGTTCGTGGATGGTGGATATGTGCATCTGGACCGCGCGTTGACGTAACAGGAGAGATATGACGAAACCGTCCGTGCCTATTACGGAGCGCCGCTATGCTGTACCACTGATCCTAGTCACCAGTCTGTTTTTTCTCTGGGCATTCGGCGTCAATCTGAACGATATCCTGATTCCTCACCTGAAGAAGGCGTTTCATCTTTCCGACTTCCGGTCGTCCTTGATCCAAACGGCATTTTTTGGAGGTTATTTCCTGGCGGCTTTGCCGGCGGGCTGGCTGATGGAAAAAATCGGGTACAAACGAGGAATCCTGGTGGGATTGCTGATGTGTGCTGCGGGCGCTTTCTTGTTTATCCCGGCGGCTTCTGTGAGGGTTTACGCGTTTTTCCTGTTCGCCCTGTTTGTGATGGCCTGCGGCCAGGGCGTCTTGGAGGTCGCAGCCAACCCTTATGTGACGATCTTGGGACCACCGGAGAGTTCAGAACGCCGCCTCAACCTGGCGCAATCATTCAACTCGGTTGGAGCGGTCATAACCCCGATCATGGGCGCCGCCTTCATCCTGTCGGGCGTGGAGTACTCTCGCACGCAGCTGTCTGCGATGAGTCCTGCTCAACTTCAGACTTACCAAGTCGCAGAGGCCAGTACGGTGAAGGTGCCGTATCTGGTGATCACGGGCCTCTTTCTTGCCGTAGCTGTACTCATCTTCTTTTCCAACCTGCCTGAGATCGCGGAAGAAGACGGAGACGAAGAGGTCTCTGTGCCGACCGCGGGTCTGCGCGGACTCTGGCCGTACAAACATCTGCTGAAAGGCGTTCTGGCACAGTTCTTTTATGTGGGTGCGCAAGTCGGGGTGGCGAGCTTTGTGATCCGCTTTGCTCAATTCAATATGCCGGGGCTGCCGGAAAAACATGCCGCAAATTATCTAAAGCTGCATTTGCTGGGATTCATGATCGGCAGGTTCGCCGGATCAGCCGTGATGAAGCATATCCCGGCGCCTCGCTTGCTCTCCTTGTTCGGAGTCGCGTCCTTGACCTGCCTGACCATCGTACTCATCGGAACTGGAGTGGCTCCGGTTTGGGCGATTGTTCTGGTTGGATTCTTTCATTCGATCATGTTTCCCACCATTTTCGCTCTGAGTATCAAACACCTCGGCCCACACACCAAGCTCGGCTCCTCCTTATTAGTGATGTCCATTATTGGCGGGGCTATTTTCCCAGCCACGATGGGCTACATTTCGGATATGAGTAATATCCGGTACGCCTTTCTGGTTCCATTCATCTGCCATGTCTACGTACTTTACTTTGCAGTTCGCGGCTACCGCCCGGTGCATGATCTGCCGAAAGAAGCGGAACTGCAGAGCATACCTGCCCAGAACTGAATGGTCCCTACCGGAGGATAAAATGACACCAGGAGCAAACAGAATGTTGCTGACCAGCTACGTAGCCGTGACCGTGCTTGCGTTGAGTGCAATCTGCGGGGCGCAATCTGCGCAACCTTTGACGCCAATTTCTTCCCCGAAGACGACGGAGCAGGTTTACAAGAACATTCAGGTACTCAAAGGAGTGCCCGCCGACCAATTGATTCCGGCAATGCAATTCATCACAGCATCTTTGGGTGTGCAATGCGATTTCT
>Ga0182024_10004687_pt1 | contig 31214 bp, 24 predicted proteins | sample P32metaG_FD_120480 | JGI IMG/M metagenome (GOLD analysis project Ga0182024, IMG submission 120480) | Permafrost microbial communities from Stordalen Mire, Sweden - P3-2 metaG (Illumina Assembly) | ecosystem: Environmental > Terrestrial > Soil > Wetlands > Permafrost | place: Sweden: Stordalen... | reverse complement strand
GCCCCACCGCCCGTTTCCCGATAGGTTCTAACGTCTGCCGCCGGAGGCGGCACTTACAGAAAGGACGGATCGCTTATGGCTCTGACCAAAATCCCCATGTCCAGCAGGATGATCAAGGCTCAGGATGAGCTTTCTGCCGAACGGCAGGTTCCGCGGGACATTCTCGACAAGGCTCGAACCGAGATGGATCGCACCCTCGATCGCCAGGTCGAACCCTATCGCGTCAAGATCAGCGAACTCGAACGCCGCCGCGCGGACATCGACGAGGAACTCAAGGGCCTCTACATGATCGTCGGCTTCTATGATTCGGTGCGCACCCAGGCCGCCGAAGGCCGGATCAGTTGATTCGGCGTTCTCACGGAAAGAATTATGGCGGATGAGATCGGCACGATTGAGCGCTTTCAGAAAATGGCCGAGGCCGATCCGACCAACGAGCTTGGTCATTTTTCGCTCGGCCGCGCGCTGCTCGACGCCGGGCGGTTTCAGGAAGCCGCCGACAGCCTGCAGCGGACGATTGATCTGAATCCCAACATGGGCCGCGCCTATCAGCTTCTGGGAACGGCGCTGCTCAAGGCGGATCAGCGCGAACTGGCGATTGAGCGGCTGACGCGCGGAGTCACGGTTGCCGGGGCGCGCGGAGAGTCGGTTCCCAAGCGCGAGATGATCGCCATGCTGCAGGAGCTGGGTGCGCCGGTTCCGGCGGAGCAGGCGGCGGCGCCCCGGGACGTCGGCAAGGGCGAAGTCGTCTGCAAGCGCTGCGGGCGAGTGGGGCCGCAGCTTGTGCGGCCGCCGATGCGGGGGGCGTTCGGGCAGGAGGTATTCGAGAACATCTGCGCAAGCTGCTGGCGCGAAGCCATCGGCGTCGGCACAAAAGTCATCAACGAACTGCGTCTGCCGCTGGACGATCCGCAGGCGGGCAAGGTGTGGGACCAGCACATCCGCGAATTTCTGAACCTATCCGGCGGCGGCGGACACGCCCCATAATCACCAGCCGCCGGCGCCCGGAATTTCGGGCCACTCCGATTTTTAACTGAAGCACCCCATCCAGAGCAGCGATATTAAATCGTGTTCATACTTGTGCGCAGCGCACGCAGGGGTGAAAGATGACTGATAATTCCGGCTCCGCGCACAACGGCGATTCGCTGGTGTCGCAAATCGTCTCAGATCCGAGCCTGGGCGCGCGTCGGCGCACGGCCGCGGCGGGGACGAGCCTGCACGAACCGGGCGAGCCGGCCGGGAATGTGTTCGCCATCCACACGGGGCAGGTGCGGCTGTATCAACTCTCCCCCGATGGATCGCGGCGTTTGATGGACATTCTCGGCCCCGGCCAATGGTTCGGCGCCGAGGCCGTCGGCGGGCTGAGCCAGTATGGCTGCCAGGCGAGAACCGAAACGGCGGCGACATTTTGCATGCTGCCGGCGACGAGATTGCTCGCCGCGCTGGAGCACCGGCCGGAGGCGAGTCTGGAGATCATCCGCCAACTGGCCGGCCGGCTGAACCGGGTTTCGGAGGAGGCCGGTGGACTGGCCTTTGAGGATTGCCGCCATCGCCTGATCCGGGCGCTGGTGAGATTCAGCCGCTCCGCCGCCGCCGTCGCCACGCAGGATGGAGTTGAACTTCACATGACCCACGAGCAGCTTGCCCAGGCGGTCGGCGCGGCGCGCGAGACCGTCAGCTTGATCCTCACCGACCTGCGCCAGCAGAACCTCATCCGCACCGGACGCAACCGGCTTTCATTCGATCCGCGGAAGCTCGACGAAGCGCTGGAGGAGAATCACCCTTCCAGCAGTTCCACCATCTTGTCGTAATTGGTTTCCATCCAGCGCACCTTGCGCAGGACCATCTGCAGAAATGACAATCCTTCGAGGCGGCCGATGGAACCGGTCTGGGCGATCGGCAGCACGGCCTCGGCGATCAGCGCTTCGATCATCAGGAACGGAATCGTCTTGATCTCCGCCTGCGAGAGCACCAGCACCTGATCGTACCCGCGGCCGAAGCGATTGAAGCGGTTTTCGTCGAGAAAATCGGGCCATTTCGACACATCATCGTCGCCGCCGATGATGGAGAACTGGAGCAGCCCGTTGGCGGTGTCGATCACGTGCGGCAGCAGGCGGGCGCTGTCATAGTCGATGACCGCCACCACGCGATTGTCGCGGAAGAGCATGTTGCCCGGATGCCAGTCGGCGTGAACGATCGTCTTGGGCCACGATTCCATTCCCTCCTTCTGCGCTCCCAGCGCTGCCTTGCGATAGGCCTTGAGCAACTGGCCCAGCAACTGCTGCGTCTCGGAGAGTTCGTTTTGCGGGGCGATCGGCAGATTGGCGGCGATGGATTTAAGGCCCTGCTCGACGGCCGACGCCAGATGGTAGCTCCCGCTGGGCGGACGCCACTCGCTCTTGAAATCCTCCAGCAGCTTGTGGAACAAGGCGAGGACGCGACCGGAGTCGAAGGTGGATTCCAGCGACTGCGGATAACTCTGGCCGGGGATGTACTCGAACATTTCGTAAACGCCATTGCGCCACTGGAGCATGGAATTGTTGTCGCGCCGCGTCCCGACCAGGTGCGGCAGCGGAAACTGCTTGGCCGCGACGAAAAGCTGCAGTGAATGCGTGAAGGCGACCTTGAACGGATCGTCCTTGCCGCGGGCGCGGCGCTTGAGGAGGAACTTTCCCTGTTCGCTGACGATCAGGAGCTTGGGTGCCTTGCGCGATCCGCGCGGAAATTCAGTGATCGAGTCGATCAGACCCAGGTCGTAATGCGACAGGACGATGGCCAGTTCATCGGCGGCGAAAACCTCCCGATGCCCCGCCTGCGGCACGCGGCTGGCGCTGGACGTGCCAAATTGCGAGGCTGAGGGATCGGCGGCCATTGGAGGCGAGTGTAAATCAAATAGGCGAAAAACCAACACGAGGGAAGGAAAATACAGATTAACCACAGAGGACACAGAGGGCCACAGAGAGGAAGAAATTCATGGCTGAAACTCTGTTTTGATTTCTCTCTGTGAACTCTGTGTCCTCTGTGGTTAAACTCTTTTTGTGCCCAAAATCATTCTGACTACTCTCAACGCTCGTTACGCCCACGCGGCGTTCGGGCTGCGCTATCTGATGGCCAATCTGGGGCCGCTGCGATCCGAAGCGCTGCTGATGGAATTCGATGTTGGTTGGCGCCCGGCGGATGTCGTCGAGGCGATTTTGCGGCACGATCCCGCGATCGTGGGACTGGGCGTCTATATCTGGAACGTCGCTTCGGCCACGCAACTGGTGGCGGAACTGAAGCGCGTCCGGCCGGGCGTGACGGTCATCCTCGGTGGGCCGCAGGTGAGCTACGAAACCGAGATCCAGGAGATCTGCGCTCTGGCTGATTACGTCGTGACGGGCGAGGCCGATCTGGAATTCGCGCGGTTGTGCGAGCGGTTGCTCGCCGGTGAGCGGTCGCCGTGCCGAATCATCGCGGCGGCGCCGCCGGATATGGGCGCGGTGACGCTGCCGTATGATTTGTACGATCAGAAAGACATCGATCATCGCGTGATTTACGTCGAGGCGTCGCGTGGCTGCCCGTTCACCTGCGAGTTTTGTCTGTCGTCGCTGGAGATTCCCGTGCGGAACGTGCCGCTCGACAAATTCCTGGAGTCGATGCAGTCGCTGCTGGATCGCGGGGTGCGGCAGTTCAAATTCGTCGACCGCACGTTTAATCTGAATCTGAACACCAGCCGCGCGATCCTGCAGTTTTTTCTGGATCGATTGACGCCGGATTTGTTTCTGCATTTTGAAATGATCCCGGATCGGCTGCCGCCGGCGCTGCGGGAACTGATCGCGCGGTTTCCGGCGGGGTCGCTGCAGTTTGAAGTGGGAGTGCAGAGTTTCAACGCCGCGGTCTGCGAACTGATCAGCCGGCGGCAGGATGTGGGGCGGCTGGAGGATAATCTGCGATTTTTGCGCTCGCAGACTGGCGTGCACGTTCACGCGGACCTGATCGTCGGGCTGCCGGGGGAAGACGTCGAGAGCTTCGCGGCCGGGTTCGACAAGCTGGTGACCCTGGGTCCGCAGGAGATTCAGGTTGGGCTGCTCAAGCGTCTGCCCGGCACGCCGATCGTGCGGCACGACAGGGAATGGGGCATGGTCTACAGCCCGCATCCGCCGTTTGAAATTCTGCAAACCAAACTGATCGACTTCGCCGCGATGCAGGGGCTGCGGCGGTTCAGCAGGTACTGGGATCTGGTCGCCAACAGCGGCAACTTCGTGCGCACGACGCCACTGATCTGGGGCGGGGATTCGCCCTTCGGTTCATTCATGCAATGGAGCGATCGGCTGTTTGGCCGAATCGGCGCGACGCACGGTATTGCGCTGGGACATCTGGCGGAGCTGCTGTTTGAGTTTCTTACACAACAGCGAAGCCGGGATGCACAAAGCGTGGCCGGCGCGATGTGGGAGGACTATCGCCGCACGGGCCGCAGCGACCGGCCGGCGTTCCTGCGTCCTTGGATTGGCGAGGAGCCGATTGGGCGAACCGCGGTAGCGTCTCGCGGGTCGGGCCGCCGCCAGGCGCGGCATCGCGGAGCGGCGCGAACTTAGAACGAGCCGTAAAACGCGCCATTTTCGGCCGCGCGCTCCCAGCGATCGGAAATCGTCGCGGCGGTGTATTTGGCGTCTTGCGTGTAGCCCACCTTGCGGCTGGTCAGCGAAATGAGCGGCGTGTACCACACTTGGTCCGGCTGCTTGCAGCAGTCGTCGTTGGGCATGGCCTGCACCTTGATCGCGCCGAAACCGGCGGCGGAGACGGCGTAGCCGTTCTTGTCGTGCGTGAAGGAGATTTCGCCGCGGCGGATCACCTTGATGTCGCCGAGAGACAGGCCCCATTGCGATTTAATCGCTGCGACCAGGGCGCGGGACTGGGCGTCGCTGGCGGAGTTGTCGATGAGCAGGTCGGACTCATGAACCATGCCGGCGTCGGCGAGATTGTTGTCGTCGGCGGTGACGACGGCCATCGCGCGCACGCCGTCCATCCTGACGCCGTTGACGGAGCCGGTGGAAATATCGAACGCCAGAATCGCGTCGCGGCCGCAGGTCATATATTCGCTGTTGTAGTGGCAGGCGCCGGCGTAGACGCTGGCGGTGCGGGCCTCGACGTAATCGCCGTGCAGAACCGGGGTGGAGTTCGTCCCCAAACTGAGCAGTCCGCAGAGCGAAAGAAGGATTCCGACGTTCATGGCAACCTCCGGTCTATTTGGAAGCCAAAGCCGAGCGATAACAGGAGCGCTGCGGCCCGCATCGGTGGGGGGTTACATACCCGCCGTCGGGACCGACAGGGTTCTGAGTATGATAGCACCAGCAATGATTGCTGTCGTCGATGTAATCTTCGGCCTGGCTGGGGATGGCGTCCAGCATGTAGAATTTCTTGGAGCGCAAGTCCCCGCAGAACAAGGTTTTAGGCGGTTGGTTATCGGCGGCGGTCTGGCTTGCCATGACGGTCTCCTGAAAATCTCTAGGCCTTTGCAAGTTGGGTCAGTGCCCGGCGCATCAGCGCTTTGGCGAGGGGAATTTTATATGCGTTTTTGGCCAGCGGCTTGGCGCCATCGAGGGCGATCTCGGCGACGGCGCTGATGGCCGGCGCATTAAGCGGCTTGCCGATCAGGGCGGCCTCGGCCGCGGGCACGCGCCACGGAATCGGGGCGACGCCGCCAAGGACAAGACGGGCCTGCTTCACGTTTCCGTCCGATCCCACTTCCACGGCGGCGGCGGCGGCGGCCATGGCGAAGTCGAGCGAAGACCGCTCCTTGAATTTCACGTAGGTTGACCGCGCCGCCATCGCCGAGGCGGGGATTTGTATTTCGGTTACAAGATCGCCGATGCCCAGGACGTTTTCGGTGCTGGCGTCCTTGCGCGGCAGATGGAAGAACGAGGCGACAGGCATGTCGCGCCGTCCCTTGGGGCCGGTGATGGTGAGCGTCGCGTCCAGGGCGGTGAGCATGGTGGCCAGATCAGACGGGTGCACGATGAACGACGGGCCGCCGCCGAAGATGGCGTGATATTTATTTTCGCCGTTCTCGGCGAAGCAGGTGTCGCCGCCCTTCTTGAGACAGAACGCCTCTTCGAGCCGGAAGTACCAGCAGCGCGGGCGCTGGCAGAGATTGCCGCCGATCGTGCCCTGATTGCGAAGTTGCACGCTGGCGATCGAGTGGGCCGCTTCGGCCAGACCGGGGAAGCTGGCGAGGATTTCCGGATGCGTTTCGATGGTGTGCAGTTTGGCCAGCGCCCCGATCTTCAGGCCTGTCGCGGCGGTGCCGTCGATGTGATCCAGCCCCTCAATCAATTTGAGATTGACCACGCGCTGCGGGCGAAGGATGTGCTCCTTCATGGTGGTGAGCAAATCCTGCCCGCCGGCCATGGGTCGCGCGTTTTCGTTGGGATCGTCCGCCTGAATTTCCGCGAGCAGCTTGACCGCCTGCTCGACGGTTGCGGGACTGGACCATTCAAATTCCTGCATGGCGGTTCTCCGTTCTCAGACAATCTGCGTCAGGCCCATCAGGATTTTATCCGGCGTGATGGGCAGTTCGCGCACGCGGACTCCGCAGGCGTTAAAGACGGCGTTGGCGATCGCCGCGGCGGGCGGCACGGACGGCGGCTCGCCCATGCCGATGACGGCGTTGCGCTCATCACCGTCGTCGATGACGGGGATCATTTCCGGAATCTCCATGACGCCGGCGATTTTGTAGTCCATGAAACTGGAGTTGACCATCACGCCCAGCGTCGGGTCGTCGATGCGTCCCTCCAGCAGGGCCATGCCGACGCCCTGGACCATGCCGCCGTTGATCTGGCTCTCGACGGCCAGCCGGTTCATCGGGAGGCCGCAGTCCTGAACGTGGGTCATGCGGATCACCTGGACGTGGCCGGTTTCGGTGTCCACTTCCACCTCGGCGAAACTGGCGCCGTGTGTGCGGTTGCTTGCCAGATTGGCTTGGAACGTGCCGCGCGCTGCCAAGCCCGCCGCCGGAAGGGCTTTGCACGCCTGGGCCCACGTCAGCGACTGGCCGGCGGCGGAGACATTGCGATCGGCAAAGACAACCTCTTCGGGCTTTGCTCCAAGCAGCGGCGCGACGAGTTTGGCCATTTCCTGACGGGCGTTGAACGCAGCCGTCTTCACAACGGGAGCCAGCGAGGGAGTCGTGGACGAACCGCCCGATCCGCCGGCGGCGCCCAGTTGCGTGTTGCCGATGTCGGCCTTCACGTCAGCCATGTCCAGTCCCAATTCCTCGGCGACGATGGCGACGATGTAGGTGCGCGTGCCGGTGCCCAAATCCTGCGTGCCGACCGAAGCGGTGACCGCGCCGTCCTGGCCGATTCTGAGATCAACCTGATTTCCCGGCCGCCCGCCACCGTTCCAATTGCCGACGGCGCAGCCGAACCCGCGCTTGAGCGTTCCGGGCCACGCGCCCGGAACGGGATTGCGCTGTGTCCAGCCGATCACTTCGGCCCCTTTGTCGAGCTGGCGATGGAAGGCCTGATCGGTCAGATTTTTCTTGCGGAACTTCAGCGGATCCATGCCGACCTTGTATGCCAGTTCGTCCATGAGCGATTCCATCGCGAAGCAGGCCGGCGGATTGCCGGGGGCGCGCAGGGCGCGGGCGGCGTCAACATTGGTGTGGATGGAAGCCGCTTCCAGATACTTATTTTGAAAATGATAATTGTACGGTTGAGGCGCCAATCTCCCGCCGCCGAGGCCGCCCATGCCGTATTGCACGGTGTGAATGGCCACGGCCGAGCCGTCCTTCATGGCGCCCGCCTTGAATTTGTGCCATGAGCCGACGCCGTTGCCGGCCATGAGGAACTCTTCCTTGCGGGTCAGCATCAGCTTGACGGGCCGGCCGGTCTGTTTGGACAACATGCAGGCCATGCGGCCTTCCCAGCCGTTTTGCAATTTGGAGCCGAAGCCGCCGCCCATGTATTGCACGATGGCGGTGACCGAACTCTGCGGCAGGTCCAGGTCGCGGGCCGCGTCGCGGGGGATGGAGAACGTGCCCTGCGTCGAGGCGTAGACGGTCGCGGTGTCGCCGCCGCGATAATCAACCGCCCAGCCGTGCGTTTCCAGACAGGCGTGATGCAGAGTGGGCGTGCGGTACTCCGCTTCAACAACCACATCGCACTTGGCCAGAGCCGCATTCACGGCGTCTGGATCGCCGTTGCTGTTGGGTGGGCGGCGGATATTGTTGGTCACCGAGGCATCGCCGGGAAATACCGGTGACGCCCCCGGCGCGATGGCCTGATCCGCCGTCACGGAATGCGGCAGCACTTCATACTCGACGGCGATGGCATGGATCGCGTCATCGGCGATCTCCGGGCTGGTCGCCGCCACGGCCGCGATCGGAGTTCCCTCGAAATTTATTTCAGTCATCCCCGCGATCGCCGCCATCACGCCGGGAATCTTGCGCGCGGGGCCGAGGTCCAGCGATTTGATGTTCGCGTGAGCGTGAGGGGCGCAAAGGATTCTGCCAAACAACATTCCCGGCAGATGAACGTCATAGGTGTACTTCGCCTGGCCGGTCGCCTTGACCGGTCCGTCCACGCGCGGCAGTTTCGTGTTGAGCAGCCGATGCTTGTCTTTGGGTCCCCAGGCTGGTGTGGTCTCGGCCATAATCATCCACCTCGATTTATTGCCCGGTCTTCGCTTGCCCGGCCTGGGCCGCGGCCAGAGCGGCCTCGAAAACGTGCGGATACGTGCCGCAGCGGCAGAAATTCCCCTTGCATCCTTCGCGAATCTCGTCCAGCGTCGGGTTGGGGTTCTCTTTCAGCAGTCCCGAAATCGCCGTGACAAACCCCGAGGTGCAGAAGCCGCACATCATGCCGTCTTTTTCGACGAACGCCGCCTGCACCGCGTTCGGGTGCTCGGGCGTGCCCAGCCCCTCGACGGTGGTGATCTTTCTTCCCACCGCGTCGATGGCCAGGGTCAGACATCCATAGACGGGCTTGTCGTCCAGCAGCACGGTGCACGCGCCGCAGGTTCCCATGTCGCAGACCAGCTTGGGTCCGGTGACGCCCGGCTCCATGTTGTTGCGTAGAGCATGAAGCAGCGTCGTGCGCGGCTCAACCATGACCTGACGGTCTTCGCCATTGACTGAAAGAGTGATCTGAACATTGCCTTTGATGGGAGTCGCGGGATCAGCGGCGGCCGGCGGGATGTTCTCTGCCGCGCGAACAAATGCGTTGTCCGCGATCGCCGCTCCGACGCCAACGACGCCGGCCCCCTTGAGGAACCGCCTGCGGCTCAACCCCTCCCGCCAGATTCCTGTGCCTTGTTTGTCTGAGCCTGGCATGATGATCCTCCATCGCCTCGTGGCCGTGGATACAATTGTCGCCCGAAGTCTAGCTGTCGGTCGGTCCAAGGGCAACTACCGCCGGGGAGCGAGGGCGTTGAAGTTTCTTGGGCCGCCCGGGGGCGTAGGGGAGGGATATTACACGGCTGAAACGGGAAGACGTGAAACGTGAAGACGTGAGGCGTTGAATTCATCACGTTTCACGTCTTCATGTTTCAGCCTTCATCAGTGGCAAACCCGCATTTTCCTGGCCCTTCTCCGCGTCAGCAGCGCCAGCGCGATGGCGCTGATCAGGCTGAATGAACCAGGCTCGGGGACTGGACTGTAGACGGGATTGGCCACCGTATCGAACGTGTCGGCGAACTCCTGCGACTGGGCCTGCCCGGTGCTGTCCTTGGCGTTGGCCAGCGAGTCGGGGATGAGCACGCCGTTGATGTTGACGTTCGACATGAAAACGTCGGCCGCATAATACATGTCCAGCGGGTTTTGCGTGGTGGCCGTGATGTTCTCGAAGTTCAGCCCATCGGTGTTCGCCGGCGTGCTGTTCAGGCCGTAAATGTCCGCGGCGTTGCCGGTGGTGTTGGTGATGGTGATGTTCTCGAAAGTGACGTTTTTCCACAGCGGCTCGGTTGAATCCGTGGGGGCGACGGGAAACGGGCTGGTGGCCGACGGCTTGCTTGGGTAGTTGCTGGAGCCGTTGTTGTAATAGCTGTCGATGACGATCGCGTCGTCGACGTTGTTCATGGTGACGTTGTTGAACGTGACGTTTTGGACGAGTCCGCCGTTGGCCGTGCCCGCCGCCGTGGTTCCGTCGCCGGCCTTGATGTGAATTCCATCCTCCAGCGGGCTTGCCGTCGTTCCGTTGATCGTGCAATTGGCGACGTACATGCCGTTCAATCCGGCGTTGGTCTGGCCGCCGATGGAGATGCCGTGCCCGGCGGTGATGGTGTCGTTGTAGATATAGATGTTGCCGCAAAAGGTGCTTTCGGGCTTGGCCACGATGTCGTCGTCGCCGTCGGAAATGTTGCAGTTTTCGATGAGGAAGTTGGTGCCGGAATAATCGATTCCGTCGGTGTTGGACTGGATTTTCGAGTCCTGGATGGTGACGTTGTTGATCGTCACGTGGGTGTCGGCCTCGGTCACCAGATGCTCGTGCGAGGCGTTCTCGACTGTGACGTTCTGCACGGCCAGATTGGTGAGGCCTCCGAGCTTAACCATGTCGTTGCTGGAGGTGTTGGTCGCGTTGTTGTTGAGGATGCCGCCGCCGCTGATCTCGACATTGCCGGTCGTGCCGCCGGCGGTGGAGATGAACGTGCTGTCGGGGGCGAGATTCAGGAGCGTGGCGCCGGTTTGGACGTCGAGGTTGACGCCGCTGCCCATCAGAATCTCATCGGCGGCATAGGCGCTGGCGGCGGCGGGCAGCTCCACGGTTCCACCGCCGTGCGCGGCGGCGTAGGAAATAAAATCATTGATGACGGTGGTGTTGTTGGTCGTTCCATTGGCGACCGCCACCGCTCCGCCGTCGATGAGGGGATTGGATACCGTTACGTTGTAAACCGTTGAACCGATGACGGGCAGGGTCGGCGGATTTGGATCAGGCTGAGCCGTCGCGACGGCGGCGAACGCCAACACGCCCACGCACATCGCGCAAAAGCACGCCGCGGACGACAAAAATGAGTAGGGAAGAACACCCCTTGCCACGATTGTTTTTTGCATTCTCTTTCCTCGCGCCGGAATTGCAGCCCACCCAATGTTCATATCGTGCCTCAAATCTGCCCATAAAGCAACGAAATTGCCTTGCACTTTCCCGCGCCGGCACTTATGACAAATTCTAGGTATTTCCTGCAATTTCCGGCGCGTCCGGTTTATGATGGCGGGCCGCACCTCAGGAGCATCATGACAAAGTTGCGAATCCTCGTCGTTGCGTTGGTCTGCATTCCGCAATTCACCGCGATCCCGGCAGTCGCCGCCGACTGCTTCGTTTATTTCGGCACCCAAAGCGTCGCTCCCGGCGCCGGGATTTCGCTGGCTCACTTCGACACCGACACCGGCGCGCTGAGCGCGCCGCGCCTGATCCTCCCGGCCGACGGGCCGTCGTTCTTCGCTCTCAGTCCCGACGCCGGACATTTGTACTCCACCAATTACACCGGCGCAGGCGGCGTCAGCAGCTACCGGATCGATCCGGCGACCGGCGGCCTCACGTTGCTGAATCATCTCCCCGGCGGCGACTTCGGCACCAGCCACATCAGCCTCGACAACACCGGACGATTTGCCCTGGCCGCCAATGTCGATCACGGCCACGTCGCCGCTTTTCCGATCCTGCCCGACGGGAGCCTCGGTGCGCACATCGCATGGGATTTGCATACCGGCCACAGCATCAATCCGGTGCGGCAAACGGTCACTTATCCGCACTGCATCATGACCGATCCGACCAACCGCTTCGCCCTCGTTCCCGATCTGGGCCTCGACAAACTGTTCGTCTACCGTTTCGACGCGAGCGCCGGAACGCTCACTGCCGGCGATCCGCCGTTCGCCGCCATCAAGCCCGGCTCCGGGCCGCGTCACGTGCGATTTCATCCCAACGGAAAATGGGTCTACCTCATCGACGAAATGGGCGGCACGGTCATCGGCTTTGACTGGAATGCGGACGCGGGAACGCTGTCGCAATTCCAATCGATCTCCACTCTGCCAGACGACTTCACCGGCGAGAACACCTCCGCGGAAATCCAGATTCATCCCAACGGCCGATTCCTCTACGGCTCCAATCGCGGCCATGACAGCATCGCTGTCTTCGCCATCGATCCTTCTGACGGCAAGCTCACGCTGATCGAGAGTGCCCCGACGCCGGGCAAAAATCCGCGCGATTTCGCGTTCGATCCGACCGGCAGATGGATCCTCTGCACCAATCAGGCGGGCAACAGCGCCGTCGTTTTCAAAGTGGACGAGACCACCGGCAAGCTGACGCCGCTCGGGCCGCCCATCGACGTGCCCGCACCCTGCGGCATCCAATTCGTGCCGGCGCATTAAGAATAAAGATTTAACCACAGAGGGCCACAGAGAGCAAACAATACAGAAATCCGTTTTTGATTCTCTTTCTTCCTCTGTGGCCCTCTGTGACCTCTGTGGTTAAATATTCCCGGCCATCGGAAACAGCCACGCCCCGGCCATGGTGGCCAGCAGTCCGACAACGCCCATGATGCACATCATGACGCTGACCGTCTTGAGCGTCTCCGCCTCAGTCATGCCGGACATCTGGCCGATGATCCAGAACCCCGCGTCGTTCATCCACGGGATCGGCTTGGAACCACACCCGATCGCCAGCGCCAGATAAACCGGATGAAACCCCAGCGCCCCGGCCGCGGCGATCGGCGCGACGACGCCGATGGCCGTGACCATCGACACAATCGCCGATCCCTGCGCCGTCCGCACCGCCGCCGTCACCAGAAATGCCAGCGGCAGCAGAGCGAGTTTCGCCGACGGCATCGCGTCGCGCAACTCCGTTGCGATGTCCGTCTGCCTCACCACATACCCGAACGCTCCGCCCGCCGAGATGATCAGCACCATCACGCCCGCGCTGCCCAGCGCATGGCCGACCGACTTGGAAAACTGCGAACTTGTCATCCGGTCTTTCTTCCGCCACACCATGACCAACCCCACCGCCGCCGCGATCATCAGGGCCACGTTCTTCTCCCCCAGCGTCGCCAGCACCCGATTGGAACTCGCGTCTCCCATCGCAATGAGGACCACCGGCAGCACGATCGGCGTCAGCGCCAGCCAGAGCGGCGGCAGCGACGATTCGTCGCGCGCGGATACCCTCGCCAATTCCTCGGGCGACACGCCCACGGCGTCGCGCAGCGGAATGTCCCATCGCCGGTTGGCCCACAGCGCGTAAAGATAACCGCTGCCGGACGCGAACGCCCCGACGATCACGCCGCCGGCGATCATGACAATGAGTTTGACGTGCAGCGCGTCCGCGACAAACGCCGGCCCCGCCGCCGGCGGAACCAGCGAATGCGTCATCACCGCCCCGGCCACGATGGAGAGGATATAGAGCGTGTAATTCTTTCCGCTGCGCGCCCGCGCCACACGCGCCAGTGGAATCAGCAGATAAAACGTCGTGTCGCTGAGCACCAGCGCGGCCAGCACGAAACCGCTGATGAGAAACGCCACCGCCACGCGCCCCTCGCCGACGAAGCGGCGCAGACTCAGCACCAGTTTTTCCGCCGCTCCGCTCTCCATGAGCGTCTTGCCGAGAATCGCCGCCATGGCGATCAGGATGCCGATGTCCTTGGCCGTGATGCCGAACCCGTCAGCGATCCGCTGCCCGATCGTTTCGTTGGCCGCCGCCAGCGCCGCCGCTTTGGAGAGTCCCGAATGCTCCGAATAAAGCCGGACGACCCTGGCCGGCGTCAGCAGCGCCACCACCGCCGCCCCGGCGATCAGCGAAAGGAACGCATGAAGCCGCAGCGCGAGGATTCCGCCGACAACGACAGCCACTCCGATCAGGGCGATCCATATTGGATTCATGAATTGGCTTCCGCCAGGCGATGGCGCGGTGAAAGTACGTTGAACAAACGCTGCCTGCAAGGCCGCGGCTCGGTGAGGGTGTCTCTGGCGACCTAAGGTTTAGGTCAATTGACCTCAATATTAGGTCGGTTGAATCTGGTTGGTCGCCCCGACCCCAAAACATGCCGCAAGGACGACTCCAAGCAACAGCGCGTTTCGGTCTATATCATTGCCTTCAGATTGTGTTGTTGGGAAGGTTGCTTTCATGCGGCCAAAGACCGTGTACGAAATCGACGGTACCCGCTTTTCAACTCTCGACGGCTTCTACCAAGAGATAAGCCGCGTATTGATTCCCGGGGCCGAATGGGGTCACAACCTCGACGCATTTAACGACATCATGCGCGGTGGCTTTGGAACTCCGGAGGGAGGTTTCATTCTTCGCTGGACTAACGCCGGGCTTTCGCGAGAGTGCCTCGGCTACCCGGAAACGGTGTTGCAATTGGAAAAGAGGTTGCTGCGATGCCATCCCACCAACCGAGCGCGCATCATGGCTGACCTCGAAGCCGCGAAGAACGGATCCGGTCCGACGGTGTTTGATTGGCTTGTAGACATAATCGCCATTCACACGGCGGGCGGTCCCGAAGAGGGGGACGGCGTGGAACTGGTCCTCGCGTGAAAGGGAAAACCGAGATTGCTCGTGCCAGATTGCCCCGCCCCACCCCCGTTCCTAAGATGCCGCCATGTCCGAGCAGCCCATCGCCGCATCCTCACCCAACACATCCGCCCCCGCGAAGCGCGGCGTCCTCTACATCAAATGGGGCGACAAAGAGGCGGTCCTGCAGCGATCCATCAATTCGCTCCGCACCTTCCACCCCGAGCTTCCCGTCCACGTCCACGAGCTTTCCGAGACGGCGACCTTTCTCGACAAGGCGGCGATGATGAACTTCACGCCGTTTGAGCAAACGCTCTATCTCGACGTGGACACCGTCGTGCTCAATCGGCTGGACTTCGGATTCGAGATGGCCGTCCGGCACGGTCTGGCGTGCAGCATCTGCGAATGCCCGTGGGCACGCCGCTATGGCGGGATTGAGGGCGACATCGTCGATTACAACACCGGCGTCCTCTTCTTCACCCAAAAGGCGCGGCCGCTTTTTGACGACTGGAACGCAAAGGTCCGCGTCGTCGATTCGTCGATCAGGTTTTATGATGAGAAAAACCAGCTTGCCGTCATGCCGTGCGCCGATCAGGCGGGGTTTGCCCTGGCGGTTGCAGAAGCGGCGACGCTGCCGTTCATTTTGCCGATGAACTGGAATTTCCGGCCGCACTGGCATCGGTCATGGTGGGGGCCGATCAACATCTGGCACGACTACGCCGATCCGCCGCAGGCGGTCGTCGATTTCACCAAGGCCCAAGCGCAGCCTGATGCGGTCATCCAATACCGGTGGGCCAGAACATGATCGTGCACAGTTCAAAACAAAGATGAACGCCGAGGAGCCGAGAAGCAGAGTTCGGAGGGAGAGAGGAGAAGAGATAGTTGGATTGGAATTCTCCGGGCATTTCTTACCTCGGCTTCTCGGCTCCTCGGCGTTCGCTCTTTGCTTTGGGGGGCACGATCGAGTTTCGCTTGGGAGAGCGATCCCCGGCCCGTATAATCGAGACCGTCGCTCAGCGGACCTAAATGCCAACCAACGCCCCATCGCGCAAATCTCCCCAGCAGCTTCGCAGCCACCGCTGGCTGGGAGCGGATGATCTTCGCTCGTTCGGCCATCGCTCGCGGCTCAAGCAGATGGGATACACCACCGCCGATTACGCCGGCAAGCCGATTGTCGCGATCCTCACGACACGCAGCGACCTTAACCCCTGCCACACGCACTTTCCGCAGCGCGTGGAGGAGATCAAACGCGGCGTCTGGCAGGCGGGCGGGTTTCCCGTCGAGATTCCGGTGATGAGCGTCTCGGAAACATTCATGAAGCCGACGGCGATGCTCTATCGCAATCTGCTGGCGATGGAGGTGGAGGAAATCCTACGCAGCCAGCCGATCGACGCGGCCGTGCTGCTCGGCGGGTGCGACAAAACAACTCCCGCGCAGGTGATGGGCGCGACGTCCGCCGACGTGCCGTGTATTTTCGTTCCCGCCGGGCCGATGCTCAAGGGAAATTACAAGGGAACCACTCTCGGCAGCGGCACCGACGCCTGGAAATACTGGGCCGAGCGCTGCGCCGGGAATCTCGACGACTGCGCCTGGCGCGGGATCGAAGAGGGGATCGCCCGCTCGCCGGGGCACTGCATGACGATGGGCACGGCGTCCACCATGACGGCGATCGTCGAAACGCTCGGCCTCTCGCTGCCCGGCGCGTCGTCGATTCCGGCCGTGCATTCCGCGCACTGCCGCATGGTCGAAGCTGCCGGGCGACGAGCCGTGGAGATCGCGCTGGAGAACCTCAAGCCCAGCGACATTCTGACGGCCCGTGCTTTCGACAACGCCATCACATGCGATATGGCCATCGCCGGCTCGACCAATGCGATCATCCACCTCATCGCCATGGCCGGTCGCGCGGGCGTGAAACTCAATTTGGAACGCTTCGACGAAATCTCGCAGCGCACGCCGATCATTGCCAACGTCCGCCCGGCCGGTGAGTTTTTGATGGAGGATTTCTACGACGCCGGGGGTCTGCTCGGCCTGCTCAATCGCATCGGCAAACTGCTTGATTTGAATTGCCGGACAGTGAACGGCAAAACGCTCGGCGAGAATATCAAAGGGGCTGAGGTCTGCGACGATCGCATCATCCGCCCGCTGACCAATCCCGTCTCCTCCGCCGGCGCGACGTTTGTTCTTCGCGGCAATCTCGCCTCCGGCGGCTGCTGCATCAAACCCGCCGCCGCTGAAGCGCGATTGCTGAAACACAGTGGCCCGGCGGTGGTGTTCAAGAATTACGCCGATCTGAAAGCCCGCATCGACGATGAGAACCTGAACGTCACGCCCGATTCCGTGCTCGTGCTGCAAAACGCCGGCCCCATTGGCGGCCCAGGCATGCCGGAGTGGGGAATGCTTCCCATCCCCAAGAAACTGCTCCGCCAGGGTGTGCGCGACATGGTGCGAATCAGCGACGCGCGCATGAGCGGAACCAGCTACGGCGCCTGCGTGGTGCACGTCGCCCCGGAATCCGCCGTCGGCGGACCGCTGGCGCTGGTGCGCGACGGCGACATGATTGAGCTGGACGTGCAGGCCCGGCGCATTCATTTGCACGTCAGCGACGATGAACTCGCCCGCCGCCGCCGTGAATGGCTGCCGCCAAAGCCGCGCTTTGAACGCGGATATGGCAAGCTCTTTTCCGCTGAATGCACGCAGGCGGACGAGGGATGCGACTTTAAGTTTCTGCGTTTCGGCGCCCCAACGCCCGAGCCGGATATATACTAATTGAAGTAGATAACGGAGACTTTCATGATCACAACCGTCAACCCGCAGCGCCTGGCCAGTTCGGTTCTTGCCGTTCCGCCGCTGTGCCGCAACGCCGATCTGTCGCTCTCGGCGACCGAGAACGCCAAACTCATCCGCCACATCGAATCCGGCGGCATCCGCACTTTACTCTACGGCGGCAACGCGAATTTCTATCATATTCCCCTGGGCGAGTTTGACGAGGTTCTCTCGTGTCTCGGCCAATCGGCCGGGCCGGATACGCTGGTGATTCCGTCGGTCTCGCCGCTGTGGGGTTCGATGATGGATCAGGCCCGCATCGTGCGCAAGCACAAGTTTCCGACGGTGATGGTTCTGCCGCTGCAAGGGGCCGTGACCAGCCACGGGGCCGAGGCCGGAATCCGCCGCTTCGTCGACGCCGCCGGAATCCCGGCGCTGCTCTATCTCAAAAATGACGGATACATGGACGTGCCCGAAGTCGCGCGCCTGGCCGCCGATAAAGTCATCAGCGGAATCAAATACGCCATCGTGCGCGCCGACGCCGCGAAGGATCCTTATCTGCGTTCGCTGTGCGACGGCGTCGATCGCAAACTCATCATCAGCGGCCTGGGCGAGCAGCCTGCGATCATCCACATGCGCGACTTCGGCCTCCCCGGCTTCACGGCCGGCGTGATCTGCGTCGCCCCCGCCGCGACGGCCGCGCTGCTCAAGGCCATCCGCGCCGCCGACTGGCCGGCAGCCGAACGCATCCGCGCGATCTGCAAACCGCTGGAGGACATTCGCAACGCGATCAATCCCGTGCAGGTTCTGCACGAAGCCGTGCGCCTGGCCGGCATCGCCGACACCGGCCCGCTGCTGCCGCTGATGAGCAATCTCGATCCCGCGCACCACGCCGCCGTCGCCGATGCGGCCAAGGCGCTGCTGAATGCGATTCGGGAATGGATGTGAAGCTGTTGTGTGGTGCTCAGCAGTGAAAAGTGCCAAAAAATAATCGGATCGCGCCGCATTTATCGGTTCCGCTCCTCGCCACGAAGCCCGCGGACGGCGGTATACGAGATGAAGGAGAAACGAGGAATCGCTTGATAAACGGATTGTTTGCGGTTTCGGTTGGCGTGGGACCGCTCAATCGCCCGGCTGCGGCCCAGTAGGTTGGGCTTGCTCAAATCGTGAGGCTTGAATGATTCGCATACGCATCGCACTTTTCGTGACGTTCCTGGGACTTGCATCAGCCGGCTGCGCGACGGTGGCGCAAACCGAACCGGCCGCGCGGCATGTGTATGACGTGCGCGCATTCGGCGCGACAGGCGACGGAAAGACCAAGGACACGGCCGCATTTCAGCGGGCGCTGGACACCTGCGCCGTCAACGGCGGCGGCGACGTGCTGGTTCCGGCGGGCAACTATCTCATCGGCAGCATTCAGATCGGCAACGCCACGACCATCCGCCTGGCCAAAGGCGCCACCCTGACCGGCAGCCCCGATCTGGCGGATTATCCGCTGATGGACGTGCGCTGGGAGGGGCGATGGGAGGAGGGGCATCGGGCGCTTGTTTACGCCGGCAACGTCAACCACATCGGCATCGTCGGCCCGGGGCATCTGATCGGCAATCAGCGCCTGGCCCACCGCGCGGCCGTGCGGGAGCCGGTGCTGATCGAGCCGATTTCCTGCAATGACGTTCGTCTGGAGGATTTTTCAACGCAGAACTGGAGCCTCTGGTCCACGCATCCGACGTATTGCACTGATCTGGTGATTCGCAATCTCACGGTTCGCAACGGCTCCGACGGGATGGACATTGACTCGTGCAACCGCGTGCTGATCGACTCGTGCGACATTCAATCGGGAGACGATTCCATCAGCATCAAATCCGGCCGCGGCATGGACGGGGCGCGGCTGGCGATACCGTGCCAGAATATTCTGATCACCCATTGCTCGCTGTCCGATCGCGCCTTCGCCTGTATCGGCATCGGCAGCGAGACCTCCGGCGGCGTGCGCAACGTGCGGATCGAGCACTGCAAATTCTTGCACAGCGCAACCGACGCGATCTACATCAAGACGCGCATCGGCCGGGCCGGCGCGATTGAGAACATCACCGGCGACGATCTGGACGTGCTCAAGGGCAACGGCGGATTCCTTCGCATCAATCTGATCAGCAGCGGCAACAGCAGCACGGTGGACGACACTGTGGCCGGCAACGTTGGCTACCCGACCGGAAAGAATTTCAGCTTTTCCAATGTGCGCGTCGACGGCGGGACGCTGGCGGACGTGACAAAGATCTCGCCGCTCAAGCCTGTGCTGGGTTTGTCGTTGACGAACATCACCGGCACCTGCCAGCGCGGCATCGCTTTGGTCAACGTCGTCAACGCGACATTGAGCGGAATCAACGTGACCGGCTACACCGGCCCGCTGCTGGCGACGGAGAATGTCACGGGCACGGGCCTGGACGGCGCGGTGAAATACGTCGCGCCTCCCGCCGCCCCCCGGCGCGGCTTCGGGGCGGCCGCCGCGGCGCCGGCGCAGTGATCTCGGCCAGGTCTTGTCGCCCTCGAATCGGCTCGTTACTCTCCGCCACCGATGTTGAGCCGCCGATGCGCGATTATTTTCGCCGCCCTGACCATTGCCTTCAGCGCTGGGCGGCTCTTCGCCGGTCCTGCCACGCGGCCGTGCGCGTCCGCGGATGCTCTTGATCCGATCTCCGACCCGTCGGTCCCCAATGAAGTCGTTCTGTTGGACGATGACGATGAGAAGCCGAAGCCGGCCGGTTCGCCAAGTTCGGATCAAGCATCGGGCCGATACTTCTTCGGGCTGCTCGATCATCGATCAAGTTACGGGCAGGATTTTTTCCACGACCCCTTCATCGGGCCGGAGTTCGATTCCGAGCAGCAACTCGAACTGGACTACCTCCACGGCGAAAAGCGCGGCGTGCGCGATGATGAAGTGGACGCGGGGTTTCAGTGGAATGTCGTCGGCCAGCTAAGCGTTGCCGGTGAATTCGGGTGGGATTCGGAACATCAGGCGAGCGCTGATGGCGACGATTCCGACGCCGAGAGCGCCAGCGGGATGGAGAATGTCGATCTGGCCGTGTATCACCCGATTTTTCAGTATGTGAGCAAGGATAATCTGATCGATTACACGGCCGCCGCGCGGCTTGATGTCGGCATCCCGACGCGCACGCCGGTTTCCGGTACCGATGCGCAGCTGACGCCGTATCTGGGCCATCTTCTCCGCATCGGCGACCACGTGAGCATTGAAGCGTGGACCGGCGCGCAGTTTACGATCGCCCCGCGCCAGACCGACCAGCTTATCTATGGCGCGTCCTTCGGTTACGAATTCCTTCACGATCAGTTGCCGCTGCCCTGCACCGAAAAATTCATTCCGATCTTTGAGCTTGACGGCCAGACGCAGTTGACGCAGGGCGGCCAGGACGCCTTGTTCGGCGTCGGCGGCTTCGACATTGATTTCAAATCACTTGGCGAAGTGCAGCCACACATCGAAATCGGCTGCCAGTTTCCCATCGACGCCGGCGCCCGCCAGCAGTTGCACTGGGGAATCATCACCGAGCTGCTCTTTGAGTTTTAATTCCCCCGCGTCTGAAGGAAATGCCGCTGCGGACTTATCGCCGGCGATGCACAACCACCACGCCGCCGTACCAGCCGCCGTACCAGCCGTAATACGGGCCGGGATATCCCCAGTATGGGTCGTCGTAATCGTAGTAGTATCGGTACGCCCGCCGGAAGTTGACGGTCTGCCCGACCAGGCGGCCATCGACGGTCACGACCCAGCGAAGTTGCAGCGATTGAAGATCGACCTGGTCGTACGGCTGCCCGGGCGGGAACGGAAAATAGGCCCGGACGATTTCCGATTGACCCGGCGCCAGGCGCAACTGCCCCGGCGGGATGAGCAGTGGCGGCGCGAATTTGAGCAGTTCGCCGTTGGTCAGATCGAGGCTTTGCGGATTGAAGACGACGCCGGCGGCCCCGTTGTCGTCCACGCGGAGGCGAACCTCGACGGAAAACGGGATTCCTTCCTTCTGATCCTCGCGACGGATGCCGATGATCGACGCCAGCACCGCGACCGGCGGCGGCTCGTTGGGCTGCGTCGCCGGCAGCGGGGCCACGGCGGGAAACGGCCTGTACCAATAGCCCTCAACGTATGGGGAACATCCGCTGAGCAGCGCCAGCAGAGGCGGAAGGGTGACCAGTGAAAGCCATCTCATTGTGCTGATTGTAGGCCTCGGAGAAACACAAAATCATTTAACGTCAAGACGCCAAGGCGCGGAGACAGAGCCAAGACAGAACCAAGAATCCTTGGCGTTTCCTTGGCGTCTTGGAGTCTTGGCGTTCGTATTGCATTCAATCTTCAGCGCGCCCGCGTTGCCGGCCCAATGGCCTGCGGCGCCTGCACGTCCGGGGATTGTTGCTGATTGGGCCGCGCCTGGGTCGCTTCGCTGACGAAGCCCGACGCCCGCGTGCTGAGCCATTGGTTGGCGATGTCGGCCGCCGAAACTTCCGTCGCGGGCTGGAAACGGTCCGACGCCATGTAATCCAGCAGCGAGCGCCGCAGGGACGCGCATCCGGGGCGATCCGATGCCAGATTCAGGCCGCACACCATCAGTTTACCGGTGCCGACTTTGCACTCGTAGATGAGGCCGAGTTTGAAATTACGATTCCAGTCGTCGATCGGCTGCACGATCGGTTGCAGTCCGCGCGGCAGATTGTCCAGATTGATCGCCCGCGCTCCGGCGAAAAGATCGGTCCATTGCCAGTCGCAATTGGACTCGGTGGGAAATCCGGCCAGCGCCGGATTGGCCGCGTCGCACCAGAGGCCGAGGAACGCGGTTCCGTTGGGATTCATCAGGCGGTTCCAGAAAATCGGCGTCATGCCGAGGCGCGGGTTGGCCTCATCCAAATCCGCCGCGGCGGGCGTGAAGAGCACTTTTCCGCCGGCGGCCAGGGCGCTTTGAGCGGCGGGCCAGGAGTTTATGACGGTGACGTCGGCCGGCGTCGAGGCGTCGACGGCGGCCGGATAGAGCCAGAAATTCCAGTCGTTCTCGAAGCTGGTTCCGGCGATGCCGACGACCAGCTTGTATTGGCGCGGAGCTTGGAGTTTGGAGAGATCGACCGTGATCGTGCCCAGCGAAGTTCCCTTTCCGATCGGAATGGTTTTGGCCGGGAGGTTGCCGCTGATCGCGACGGCGCCGGCGGAATCAACGATTCGCCACTGCGCGACGGCGTCGTTCAGAGGCGCGGGATCGTAATGTGCGACTTCCACTTCGGCGCTCAATGTTTGCGCCGTCGTGAAAACGCGGCTGGTCAGGCGGGCGAGCGGAACGGTTGTGTTGCAGAATCGCGTCCATTCGCCGGCGGTGACGTATCCCTTGCTCTCCCAGAAGGCGTCCAGCACGCCGATCAGCGCGGTCCCCTGGCCGAGATAATCGTGCAGATCGAGCAACTCGAAACCGGAGTAACTGGGCGTGCGCTGATTGGCTTCGATCTCCTCCTTGTAGCATTGCACCTGAAATTTCCCCGAGGCGAGGGCGAAATCCTTGTCCTTGTCCAGCAGCCCGTGAGCGGCGGCGGAGTCGCGGTAGATTTCGTAATTGCTGGGCTGAAGATAGCCGGTGAATTTCTTGATGACGCTGAAATCGGGATAAGCGCACCACTGCCCCAGTTCGTGAGCCAGCGCGGGAACCGGCAGCGTTCTGAGCATCGCCTCATAATCGCGTCCGAACCACCCGCGCGGGCCGCGAGCGCCGGTGATGAGAAAGTCATTCCCCTTGTCCGCTCCCGCCGGGGGGATCGACGGGCGGCCGGTGCCGGTGGTGTAGAGCCGGCGCGGATCGGCGGCCCGCCACTTGTTCACCCACGTCGGCAATTGCTCCTGATAATGCCCGGCCGGCTCGTTGGTGGGAGAGAGCAGCAGGAAGGAGGGATGATTGCCGTAGGCCCGGATCATGCGGTCGGTCTCGTCGTTGAGGACTTTCAGCATCGCGCCGCCGGCGTCGAAACTGTTCCACATCCCGCATTCCGGCTGGATGTAGAAGCCCAGTTCATCCGCCGCCTCGAACGCGGCGTCGGGCGGGCACCAGGAATGGAATCTCATGCCGTTCAGACCCCACGCTTTGCACGTGGAGATGATTCGCTTCCAGCTCTCCACGTCCATCGCCGGGTAGCCGGTCAATGGAAACCCGCCGCCGTCATGGGTCAGGCGCAGTTCAACCGGCGTTCCGTTGAGAAGAATTTGTTGGCCGTTGGTCTTGATCTGCCGCAGGCCGAAGGAGATGTCGCGATGGTCGTCGATGCCGGGGCCGGTGAGTTGAACGGTCAGATGTTGCAGCACCGGCGCGAATTCGCTCCAGGTTTGCGTGTCGGGCGGAAGCTGCACGGTCAATTCGGCGGCCCCGCCTTTGGCGTCCCACGATACGGGCGTCGTCACCGAACCGGCGGTCACAGTTCCCGAGCCTGCGCTGCCCGTGGCGTTGCCGATTGTCAGCTTGACCAGCACGCTTTTGCTCGCGACATCGGGAAACGCCTGGGCGTCGTCGATCCAGACGGGGCTGGTGCTGTCCAGCTCGATGCGTCCGACGATGCCGTTCCACGTCGCCCCCTCGGAGTCGGAAACGCTGTGCCCGTCGGGCCGATAAGGAGGCGTGATTTTTCGCGTGTCGTTGTCGATGCGGATGCTCAGGCGATGTTTGCCGGGGCTGAGCGAACCGAGATCGAAAATATGCGGCGCGACGAAGCTGCGGTAGGAGCCGATCTCGCGGTCATCGACCCAGACGGTGGACTGCCAGCGCGTGCGTTCCAGCGTGAGCACGAACCGCCGGCCGGCGGACTGCGTGGGAATATCGATGTCGCGCTGATACCACGCCACGCCGAGATAATGCCGCGGCGGCTGCGAGAGGTAGGGCATTTCGACGTGGCCAGGCTGCGTATACGCCTTGTACTGCGGCAGCAGATACCATCGCATGTCGCGTGGTAGCGCCGCGACCCACGGCGTGCTGACGGAAATCTCATCGCCGTATCCCTGTGCCTGCAGGATGCCGGGGAGTTTGATGTGATCGGTCAGATCGCGGTTGAACCATTGCTCTTTCACGCCCGCGTCGGTGCGATCGAGAGAGAATCGCCAGTCGCCGGACAAATCGACCGTAGCCGCCGCGGCATGGGAGATCAGACCCACCAACATGGCGAGGAATATCAACGCGGGCGTGACGCGGCGCTTCATGTTTCATCTCCGCTGAAAGGATCGCGCGCCGCGGGGAGCGGCGACATCGAAGCGGCAAGCTTAGTCGATGGTTCCCCGACCGCAACTGGCGGCATCCGGCGCGATGGCGTGCGCTGCGAAATCCACTCTGCCGGGAGATAGGTTCAAATCTCGTCAATCCGGTTGCGGTGCGACCATGGACGAGGCAGAGTTGTCGATCCACGGGCACCGATCGCGCGGCGTTCTCCTGCTGTCGGAGTTACCCCCGCAGCCGTGAGGCCTGTCGGACACAGTTCTCAAACCACGCCCGGCGGGCATCGTCGACCGTTGTGAAGTCGTCCATCTCGCCGCGGATGAACTTCAAGTCAAGGTTTCCCGCATAAGCGGCAAGCAGGTCGCAAATGTCGGATTGATCCTGGGGGCGCATGGCGATCAGTTTCGCGACGATCAATCCCTCCGCTGAAGCGACACTGACATCCCTACCCAGCACCTGACTCGTAACCGCCCGGTCCAAAATGTGCGTAAAGGCGGGAATCAGCGGGCGCATCAGGTCGATCATCACATCCTTGAATCGGAAACTGGTTAATCCTTCATCGCGCAGCTCGCGAATATTCCGCGGCATTTCGATGCTGAACCCCCTGTCGCGCAGCGATTCAAACAGGCCCGGCATCGCGGTCTGGGCAACGGCCAACAAAGCGTCCACGTCGTCTGTCGTGCGCGCCCGGGTATGCTGGAGAACCGCCAATCCGCCGATGATGGCGTAGCGGATCTGCCGTTCATTGAGAATAGCTACCAAGGCCTCAAAGGCTTGCTGGAGAGCTGGCCCGTTGGGCGGCAGCCCATCGTCGGCATTGGGCACGAAACTGCTCCCGTTCTTGCTCGCGGGCCGCCAACGCCCGCAGCCGCCGCGCGGCAGCCGCCGGGGTCCGGGGGGCCATGGCTCGAAGGGCGTCGAGCATTTCGCACATCGCCACAAGACGCTCCGTCGGTGTGCGGGCGCGATTCAGGGCAATCTGTTGGAGAATGCTCCGCTCGAAGATAACTTCGTGAGAATGCGGCATCTCATGGATTCTACGCCATCGGGCGGTTGCCCCGCCAGTTTATCGATCAGAGAATTTCCGGCTTCGCACAATCTCCAATCATCCAATCCCCGAACGAAAAGTCCAATAGCCGCCGTAGATGGATTGCAGAATAGTCGTGACGTCGCGAAATCTGATCCGACAGAAAAACACTTCATTCCGATTTCGATTCGCTTCCGTCATCCGCTTCAAGCGCCTCCGGCGACGAACCATCGTCCACCGGCGCCACATCCACCGAATAGAACAGCGAATGCTGCTGGCCGCCGGTGACGACGCCTTTGATCGGAACAATGTCGCTGTAATCGCGGGCCCAGGCCAGGGTGATGTGTTCGTCGTTGGGAACCAACCCATTCGTCGGGTCCAGGTCTAGCCAGCCGTGTTCGGGGACGAAAACCGAAACCCACGCGTGCGATGCGTCGGCGCCGACCAGCCGCTCCTGGCCGGGCGGCGGTTTGGTCACGACGTAGCCGCTGACGTACCGGGCGGGCAGGCCCATCGAGCGCAGGCAGCCGATCTCAAGCTGCGCGAAATCCTGGCACACGCCGCTGCGCTGGGCCAGCACTTCCAGAATCGGCGTGCCGATGGTCGTGCTCTTTTTGTCGAATTTGAACTCGTCGAATATCCGCTGCGTCAGGTTCACGACGCACTCGATGAGATTCGCGCCGGCTGCAAAGCTCGGCGCGGCATATTCGGCCAACTCCGGGCAGCGCTGGATCATCGGTGAATCGAACGTGTATTCGCGTGCCGCCAGATATTCGCCATCCAGCCGCGAAGAGAGTATCGCGGGAACCCGATCCCACGCCGGGGCTGCGACGGCGGACAGCTCCTTATGCTCACTGGTCTCGATTTCGCCGCGACCCTCGATGTTCAGCTCCCGGTGCGGCTCCTGCACGCTGATCCACGTCTCGTGGTTGCCAAAAAAATCGATCCGCTCGCGCCGCTGCGCCGGAATCGGATCGATCGCCAGTTCAAACTCATGGCACGTCTGCCACGGCGTGCGGCGCGGGTGCAGGCGCAGCACGTTATGACTTAGCGGGACCGACGCTCCATAGACGTATCGCGTTTTGTGCGTCACGCGGTATTTCATATCGCCTGCCCCCCCTCCGCCGGCGCCGCGCGGCCGGACAGCGGAGCGTGGTCGAAATACGTCTGGCTGAGCAGATCGGAAATGTTCCAGAGCGACGAGACAATCCGCCCGCACAATGCGTCGAGCTGCTCGCGCTTCCCCGCGCTCACCCGGCAGACCTCCTCAAGATCGACCACCTGCAATTCGGTGAACAGCTTCATCGCCAGTTGATGATCGAGCCGCTGATGCGGATGTTTCGCCTCGCTGGGGAGCGTCGCCAGATGCCGGTCCAGTGCTGCCGCCGCGAAAGCGACCGAGCGCGGATTGGTCTCGTCGGCCAGCAGCAAATCGACGACCGCCGGGGCCGTTACATTGGTCAAATAGCGCCGCCGGTACGTCAGCGAGCTGTCGGCCGCGTCGAGCAGGGCGTCCAGCAGCAGCGGCTCGTCGTCGGTCTGAACCGTCAGCGTTCCCTGAACCAAGCCCGCGACGGCGATGCCGCGCTCGATGCGTGCGCCGATGTCCAGAAACAGCCACGCCTGTCCGCGGGTCATGGAATCCGACGACATTCCGCTGAGCGAGAGAAACCCGGCGACGAGCCTGTTGAAAAGGTCGAGCACCGGCGTGATGCGGTCGCCGATGTCGCCGTTGAATTCGGTCACCTCGCGCTCGATGTCGCGCAGGCTGTGCCAGGCGTCATAGGAGATGCGGTCACGCAGCACGTCCGCCAGGGTGCGGACGCGCGCGATCGCCGATCGCAAACCGGACGGATCGGCGGGTGAAAACAGCTCGCACGCCACGCGGCCCGCCATGCCCGGCCCCGGTCGCGGCGACCAGCCGAGCAGTTGGCGCGAGAGTGTTTGCAACGCCATCGAATCCTCGAACATGTTCGGATCGGCCAGCCGGTTGAACAAACATCGCGCCAGTCGGACGACGGCTTCGGCCCGCTGCGTGTAGCGGCCGAGCCAATACAAATCATCGGCCACACGGCTGGAGAGATCTCCGCCGCCGCGGCGCAGTTGCACCGGCGTGTCCTCGGGGGTCAGCAGCGTCACTTCGCTCACCGGCTCATCGGCGAGAATCCACGTGTCCTTGCTGCCGCCGCCCTTCTGCAGCGACACGACGCGTGAATCCGGCGAGGAGGTTACGCGCGTCAGCGCGCCGGGCATAACGGCGAACGAATCTCCCTGCGCCGCCAGAAATCCGCGCACCACGAAGCGGCGCGATTGCACCTGCTCGTTGATCAGCACCGGCGCCCCATACGACGCCACCGGCTCCTGCGCGACGAAATTCGCCGGCCGCGCCTGGATTCTCGCCGCCAGTTCCGCGCGCTCCTCTTTCGTCAGTTCGTCGCCGAAGATTGGATCGGAGCCGCCCAGCGGAAACGACGGCTTGATCACCAGCCGGTCCAGGTGCTCCTGCACGTACTGCAATTCCCTGGGCTGGCCGCACCACCAGGTGTCAATGGAGCCGACCTTCAATTCCTGGCCGAGAAAATGTTTGCACAAGCCCGGCAGAAACGGCAGAAACGCCGGAACCTGCAGGATGCCGCTGCCCAGGGCGTTGGCCACCGCGACGGTATGCTCCCGCACCGCCTGACAGAGTCCCGGCACGCCGAGAAAGGAGCGGGAATGAAGCTCCAGCGGGTCGCAGAAGTCGTCGTCCACGCGCCGCAGGATCACGTCCACGCGATGCAGTCCCGACAGCGTCTTAAGATAAACGCGGCAGTCGCGGACGGTCAGATCGTTCCCCTGCACCAGCGTGTAGCCGAGATATTTGGCCAGATAGGCGTGCTCGAAGTATGTCTCGTTGTACGGCCCCGGGGTCAGCAGCACGACTCGCGGATCGTCGGTCCTGGCCAGCGCGGCCAGCGCCTTGCGCAGCGCGATGAAAAACGGCGCCAGCCGGTAGACGTTGCACTGGCGCACAACCGACGGCAGCGCGCGGTTCAGGACGATTCGATTCTCCAGACAATACCCCGCGCCCGAAGGACTCTGCGTCCGATCGGCGAGCACGCGAAACGCGCCGTCTGGGCCGCGCATCAGATCAGCGGCGTAAAAGTGCAGCCACTGCCCCAGCGGCGGCGGCGAACCGTGCAGCGCGCGCAGAAACCAGGGATTGGCGTACAACAACTCCGGCGGTACCAGCCCGCTGGTGACGCAGGTGGCCGGGCCATACAGGTCGCTGAGCAGCGCATTGAGCAGCCGCGCCCGCTGGACGAGCGCCTGCCCGACGTAGTTCCATTCCGCCGCCGGAATCAGCAGCGGGATCAGGTCCAGCGTCCAGGGCCGCGCCATGCCGTCGGCCGCGTCGTAGATGTTGTGGGTGATTCCATTTTCGCGGATGAGTCGTCGGGCCTGTTCCCAGCGCGAGACGACCTCGGCCGGGCCGAGATCGTCCATCATGCTGACGAACGGCGCCCAGTATGGCCGCAGCGAGCCGTCGGCTTCGGTCATCTCGTCGGTCTCGGCAAAACGCGGCGCATATTGCCCCGCCAGGCCGTGGGGACGAGTGCCGGTTGATTCAGACGTGTCGCTGACCATGAGTTTCGCCGACGGGTGGATTCTACCTGTTCCTATCGGTTTATTTCAGGGGCCGCTATTGCCTGCGCAGGTCCAGAGTCAGCGGAAATTCCCGGCTCATCGGCAACTCCGCCGGGCGCAGCGGGCCGGGCGTGTGGCCGAATTTGAAGAACCGCGAAATGCGCCGGCCCTCCGCCTCATAAGCGTTAATTGGAAACCGCTCAAAATTCCGCCCGCCTGGGTGCGCGACGTGATAAGTGCATCCGCCGATGGAGCGATCCGACCAGGTGTCCACGAGATCGAACACCAGCGGCGCGTGCACGCCGATCGTCGGGTGCAGGCAGTTCGGCGGCTGCCAGGCGCGATAGCGCACTCCCGCGACGAACTGGCCGTTGGTTCCCGTCGGATGCAGCGGCAGGCGCACGCCGTTGACGCTGACGACGTGCCGCGGATCGGTCATGCCGTCCACCAGAACCTGCAAGCGCTCAACCGACGAATCGACATACCGCACCGTCGCACCCGCCGCCGGCTCCTCGCCGAGCACGTTCCACGGCTCGATCGCCTGCCGCAGCTCGAGCTGCACGCCGCGCTGCTCGATCGTGCCGAACTGCGGGAAGCGGAATTCCAGATGCGGCGCGAACCATTCGCTCTGGATCGGGAATCCACCGCGGTTCAGATCATCCAGCACGTCGTCGAAGTCCTGTTTCACGAAATGCGGCAGCATGAAGCGGTCGTGAATCTCCGTGCGCCACGGCACGAGCTTGCGATCGTACGGCTGCTTCCAGAATTGGGCGATCAGCGCCCGCAGCAGCAGGTGCTGCGTCAGGCTCATCTGCGCGTGCGGGGGCATCTCGAAGGCCCGCATTTCCAGGAGGCCCAGCCTGCCGCCCGACGATTCCGGCGGATAGAGCTTGTCGATGCAGAATTCGGCGCGATGGGTGTTGCCCGTGCAGTCCACCAGCAGATTGCGGAAGATTCGATCCACCAGCCACGGCGGGCACCGGCCGTCTTTGGGAACCTGCTTGAACGCGATATCCAATTCATATACCTGATCGTTTCGCGCTTCATCCATGCGCGGAGCCTGCGATGTCGGCCCGACGAACAGGCCGCTAAATAGAAACGACAGCGCCGGATGATTGTGCCAGTATCCGACGAGGCTGCGCAGCAGATCGGGCCGGCGCAGCAGCGGCGAATCCGCCGGCGTCGCGCCGCCAACGACGATGTGATTGCCTCCGCCCGTGCCGGTGTGACGGCCGTCGAGCATGAATTTCTCGGTGCCCAGCCGCGTCAGATGGGCTTCCTCGTACAACGCCGTGGTGTTCTTCACCAGGTCATCCCAGCTCTTGGCCGGATGCGTGTTCACCTCGATCACGCCCGGATCGGGCGTCACTTTGACGACATTCAGCCGCGGATCGTTCGGCGGTGTGTATCCCTCCAGCAGCACGGGCAGTTTCAATTCCTCGGCCGTGTCCTCGATGGCCGCGACCAGCTCAAGATAATCTTCCAAGTATCGCTGCGGAGGCATGAAGATGCGGAGGATGCCGTCGCGCGGCTGGGCGCACAGGGCGGTGCGGACAATCCACGGCGCCGGGTCGCCGGGCGCGGGAGGCTGATCGAATATTTCCTTCGGCCGCTTCTTCTCCAGCGGTTTCTCTTCCTGCTCCAGCCGCCCCTGCAACATCGCTTCGGGGCTGAACGCTTCGGGATGGCCAGCCACATACCGCTGCTTTGAAAGCGCCAGGCGATCGGGCAGTTTCCGCCGCGCGGCCCACGGGTCCAGTTCCGGGTCGCTTTGCCGGTCGGCCGGCAGCGCCCACGGCAGCGAGTCCAGCGGCAGGCGATATCCCATCGGCGAATCGCCGGGAATCAAATACATCCGCTCCGGCCGATAGAACCACGCTCCGCTCATCCATGATCCGGCGCCGTCGATATAGTGCAGCCGCCGCAGCGGCAACGCGTATCCAACGATGCTGGCCAGCCCCTGCTCGAAAATGCGAGCCAGCCGCGCACGGTCTTCCGTGTTCTCCAGCTTGGCGTCGAACGGATCGACGTTGACCGGCAGGCGGCGCTCCTTCCAGAGATGATAGAAAACATCCTCGTATCCCGGCATCGCGTGGCGCG